>Ga0315285_10006829_pt1 | contig 11768 bp, 10 predicted proteins | sample YL17G09_36_MG_FD_203698 | JGI IMG/M metagenome (GOLD analysis project Ga0315285, IMG submission 203698) | Sediment microbial communities from Yellowstone Lake, YNP, Wyoming, USA - YL17G09_36 | ecosystem: Environmental > Aquatic > Freshwater > Lake > Sediment | place: USA: Wyoming | collected... | reverse complement strand
AGCTAATACTTCCTTACTATGTTTTGCTGGCTTGACATTTTTCAATACGTGTATGATTTTTCCATATGGATCGATCAAAAAAGTCGTGCGTAAAACACCCTGTAATTGTCGACCATTAACTTTTTTTTCCCCCATACACCATATAGATCACATACTGTATGTCCTTCATCAGCAAGGAGTGGGAATGGCAGATGATGTTTTTCCAAAAACTTCGCGTGTGATTGAGATGAATCCGGACTTATGCCAAGGATAACTATCCCAGCCTTTCGATATGCTGAGTAATCATCCCTAAAATCACAGGCTTCCATGGTGCACCCTGGTGTGTCATCTCTTGGGTAAAAATTAAGTACGACTACCTGCCCTCTGAAATCTGATAAGCTTCGGGCTGTGTTTGTCTCATCCATTAAAGTAAAATCTGGCGCGGTTATACCAACAGGAATAGGCAATGGATATAACCTCCTTTTTCATGCATAATATTGTTTGGTTTGATTTGTTACTAGTAACAACCGATTTGAAAAAGTTTATGATTAAAAACTTCTTGAATATTTTGACTATAAGTATTAATGATCAACGCAATATTATTACAATTGATTTCACTCGTTAAGGATTGTAGATTCAATATTAGTATCCTTAGGCTCACATATAATCCAGTATGAGCACTCATATTCTTGTTCAAACAATCAAGTATCTGGACATGTTCCCAGTCATCTGATACTTATTGTCAAACATGAGTATATCAGCATAATTTATACCTCCACGATTATATTGCCCATCGGTTTCACATCATATCCAGGTAGGGATGCAACTTCCCGCTGGAAATTAATATTCCTCAATAAGTCAAAAAGGGGTGCAAGTAGTTCACTTTGGGCATGGACTTTTGGAACAATCAGATCATATCGTTCCTGAAACAGGGGAATAAAATCTAGATCTAACGCTTGAGCCGCAGCTGCAATCCCCAACCCACAATCCGCCCGACCCGAAGCTATAGCAGCTGCTACACCAAGATGAGTATATTCTTCATCATTATAACCTGTAATACTTTGGGGGACTATTCCCATTAAAGCGAGATGATAATCAAAAAGAATCCGCGTCCCCGCTCCCTTTTGCCTATTAACGTAAATGATGTCTGGTCGAATGAGGTCATTCAGTCCTGCTATTCCTTTAGGATTTTTCTTCTCGATGAGAAGACCTTGTTCTCGTCCGACAAATCCCACAACCCAGACAGGTACACCTGGTAAATACTTATGGATATACGGAATATTATATTCTCCTGATTTTGGATCAAGCAAATGAGAACCAGCAAAATGCGCTTCTCCACGTCGTAAGGCAACCAATCCGCCTTGGCTACCAACATTGGCAGATGTCAGTCGTCGATTTCGATCAGAAAGGAACTGGGCGAGTAAATCAAGGGTAATATCGTGAGAACCTATAGCTAAGATAGTAAATTCTAGGTCAGCTTGCGAGCGATATAAATGGACGATCACATCTTGCCCGGCTTCTACACCCTGTGTACCGCGTGATAAGATAATAAAGCCATCCGCTCTTACCAACGTTGAGATAATTCCTGCCCCTCTTGATAGTGGCATGGCTAATATTTTTTCTCCCACCATCCCAACAGTAACCTGAACGAACTCATCATCTCCACTTGGGGAAACAATCTTTCGGGTTAGTTGAGCATGTTTACAAGGAAGTTCTAATGGTCTGCAGCCCAGCCATTTTGCGATCAAAGGCTCGACGAAGATCTTACAGACGAGCGCGGAAGATATCGGATAACCAGGAACACCAATAATTGGAACCTGTCGTGTATCGCAAATAATCATGCCTATGATTACAGGGTGCCCAGGTTTAATAGCGACACCATGCACAATTAATCGCCCAAGTTTCTCCACAACCTTTGCTGAAAAATCTTCTTCACCAGCCGATGAACCAGCATTGAGTAGGATTAGGTCATGGCTAGAAGCGGCTTTAAGTACTTGACGGCAAATCAGATTGATATCATCTGGAGTGATCGGAAAACGAGTAACTTCTCCCCCCCAGATCTTTATCTGCGCTGCCATGACTATCGAGTTGTATTCAAGGATATTTCCTGGTTTAATTTCACCCCCTAATGGGACTAATTCCGTTCCAGTTGGTAGTATGGCAATACGTGGCTTGCGAGACACTTTAATTTTTGTGTGCCCAGATGCAGCTATCGCACCTAAGTCCTCCGGTCGTAGCACTTGACCAGCAGGTAATACAAGCTGCGATGCAACAATGTCCTCACCTAAAAATCGGACGTGTGTCCATGGTGTAACTGCAGCCCGAATTCGGATTATTTTTGGCCGACGAATATCTTTAGCACTTATACCATTTTCATCAAGCGATTCGACATATTCGATAGGGATGACAGCATTACAATCTTCCGGTAATGGATCACCAGTATCAACATATTTTGCGAATGAGTCTACAGCCAATATGATGGGTTTAGATGGGGATCCACCGCTTGTATTCTCAGCATGAACAGCAAAACCATCCATGGCTGAGGCGTTATAGTTAGGGGATGAAACCTTAGCCCAAATGGCCTGGGATAATACTCGACCATTAGCGTCTTCGCTAAGCTGGATGATTTCTTCTCCCAACACACACCAGAGACCTGCACTTTCTAGCGCAGCTTTTAAGCGCTCTTTGGCCTCTGGTAAAGGGACATCATGAAGATATATTGACATTAGAGATATGTTAAAAACTGTTATTGAATGAGAGTCGAGGAATGGTTAAATTCTCTTCATTATTAGGAATGTTATATGCGAATATCTCCGATTTGCTGAAAACTGTCAGGGCGAGATTAATCTTCCTGAGAACTACCAGTTTGAAAATGAAATGGTTCAGTATACGATACTAGAAAAAAAATATATTGATTTATCCACTATTTGCTAATCTCCGAAATCAAATCATGGAAGTAGTACTTCGACAGCTTCTCCTGCACTCATTCCTGTAGAATTAGCAGGAATGCGCAATAATCCGTTAGCTTCGCAAAGGTTGAATATCAGATTGCTCATTCCAAATATCGGTTCAGCCATACGACCTTGAGGTGAATTAACCAACCTAATGGCGATCCAATCCTCCTGGCCTGCTTGAGAGGGCAAGTTGATGGTTAACTCTGCTATCACCGAAGGATGTAGGCGGTCAGCGGGTAAACCCAAGAGATGATCTATAACAGGGATGACGAAAAGTCGTGCAATCACTAACGCACTAACTGGATTACCGGGTAAACCAAATACAGGCTTACCCTCGCAAACCGCTAAAATAGTAGGTTTTCCGGGACGAACATTAACACCATGCACAAGCACACCCGGTTTTCCAAGTGAGGCAATGACCATTGCAGTGATATCACGGGCGCTAGCTGAAGACCCAGCAGTAATGACGACTAACTCGCACTCGATCAACGCACGCCTCGCTATCTTAATCAAGCTTTCTGACTCGTCGGGAACGATACCATATTGAATGGATTCACCACCTGCCTTGTCCATTAAAGCCGCTAGTGAATAAGAATTAATATCTCGTACCTGACCAACTTCCGGTAACTTATCTGGGGATACTACTTCATCACCACAGGAAATTATTCCGACACGTGGTTTTTTTACAACTTGGACATGTGTTAATCCGAGAGCCATCAATCCCCCAATTTCTTCTGGTCGTATCAATCTTCCTTGAGGTATAACAGCTTGTCCTGCTTCTACATCCTCGCCAATTTTAATAACATTCTCACCAACAGCTACAGGACGTAAGATCTCAATTTCTCTTTCACTAACAGTCTGGGTATATTCAAGCATGATGACTGCATCAGCACCATCGGGTAGCATTCCGCCTGTGTGAATCGAGGCAGCTTGAGCGGAAGCAAGCTTGAATGATGGAGCTGTTCCCATTAGCACTTCACTCACTAGACTGAGATATACCGGTAGGGAATCACTAGCGCTGAATGTGTCAGCACTATAAACAGCAAAACCATCTACTGTGCTTCGCGGGAATGTAGGTAACGGGTGTGGGGCAATTATGTCTTGGGCGATAACACGTCCAAGCGCATGAACAGTTTCGATAATTTCTGATACCAGCCCATTAGCCAGGATATTTCGAAGTAAAAGCCTTTTCGCATCATTGGGAGGAATAAGTTTGAGAAATTCAGGCATACATTACAACTTTCTATTATCGGATCCAAAAAGTTAATGTCAATACATATACAGTCAATCCAAAGACTGAAAAGCTAAGCATAGTCAAGAACTTCCAGGCAGGATTCCCACCAAGCGTGATAATTCGTAACCAGATAATTTGAACGAAACCAAAAGGTAATGTAAGGAAAACAGGCCAGACAATTTTCCACGGGAGACCAAGCAGAGGAGTAATAGCAAAAAGAAAGTAAGCAGAAAGTACAAGGAGGTTGTGTAAAGGAACCGTGCGCTCCCAACCCAAGCGAGTGAGAAGGTTATTGTGATTATATTTAATATCTTTCGTGTAGGTGGGGAAATCAAGGATAATGAATAACGCCATTGCGAGGGCAGTGAGCGGGAATGTGACCATTAAAAGTAAACGATGTAATTCACGTGTCTGTAAAAGAAATCCCATTGAAGGAATAAGATTAGCTAATAATACTGCTTGGGTGAATTCTCCGAATCCTCTGTCAACCAATCTAATGGGTGGGACGGCAAAGCCAAAAATTGCCAATATAGATAGACTGAAGATTATCAATCCTGATGGTGTTAATAAGTTAGTGATTAGAATGAGAAGAAAAATAACCACCGCGGATATCAAGGCTACACCTGCTATCAATAAAAGGGCATTTCGTAATGCAATTCGCTCTGTAAGCGTCTCGTCAGGAATAAGAGGTTCATTCGAAGGACGAAAAACCTCTGTAAACAAGCCCATGGGAAGTTGCAATAAGATAACCCAACCCAATCCCAACCAGAAACCGGTCGATTCTATCTCGTGACCTAAATAATTAGCAATTCCTGTACCAAGGGAGTAAGTTAAAACAGAAAGAACGAGAATTATCGGGCGAAAGAAGTAGATAAGATTTTTAATACGGAACATTATATATTATTTACAAAATTCCACTCATATCTTTCAGGAAATGGAGTGTTTAATATCTTTATCCATTACTACACTTTTTTTCAGCTGTCTAATACACGGTGCATATCACGGCAATGAATCTGGTTATGTAGATAGACCATCTTGATCATCTCAGCTAATATTGTCCAACCTAAGAAAGGATGGCGACCTTTTTTAAGCAGATCGAGCTCTGAAAGAGATGATACCCAAGTAATCATTTGCTCGCGAGCAATGCTAAATTTATTAAGCAGCTCATAAGGTGAGAATTTATGTAGTTCGACCACTTCCTTCATGTTAAACTTATCAATAGAAAAATCTACTGGTGTCCCAGATCTACCATTATTGATATTATCAAAGAGATGTATAAGGGATATTTCAGTGGATACAAAATGAGCCAACACATCATATATTGTCCATTCGACATGATCAGTATAGATGATCTTGCTCCACTGACCATTGGAAAGGGTCAAGAAGAAGGCAGTCGTTTTTTCACCTACGATTCGCAGACGCTCAGCAAGCAATATAGGATTTTCTGGTACTTTCATAATCCTGACTATAAATTACTAAGAACATACCGACCGGAGTAATTTTCATTGTGAATTAGTGGTGTAATTCTATAAAAGTGAGTAACCGCCATCAACAACAATGGTTTGACCAGTAACATATTCATTATTCAGTAAAAACTCAAGTGCAGTCCCTATTTCATCTATCGAGGCAGGACGCCTTAGGGGTAAGCGCTCAATCAGACCCTCCCACTCTTCAAGAGAAGTATCTTCTGCTGGCAGGACTAATCCAGGTGCAATAGCGTTTACTCTAATTTTCGGAGCGAGCGCTCTGGCCAAAATCCGTGTTAAAGACTCGAGAGCTGCTTTACTGACAGCATATGCCGGGAATCTACTCCAAGCTTTCGATCCACCTACATCAGTTATGTTGATGATTAAACCACCAGACTCTCCCATCCGACGCGCAGCTTGTTGCGCGCACAGAAATGGTGCATCTAGGTTGAGAGCAAATGCTCTATCCCAATCCTCTTTGGACAAGGTATACACATCCTCATGCGGCATGATCGCAGCCGAATTTACAAGGACACCCAAAGGATGAGGCAATGTGTCTATAAATTTAAATAAATTGAAGATTTGGTTAGGATCGGTCAGGTCAGCCTGGGCAAGTTGAACTGGAATATTTAAAGCACGGATTTCGTCAGCCGTAGTCCGAGCTTTTTCAGCAGCCAGATGATAATGCAAGAGAATAGCATAACCTTGATGGGCAAGTGCCATGGCAAAAGTTCGACCAAGACGGTGTGCCGCCCCGGTCACCAGCGCAAATATGTAATCATCCCTGCAATCGTTTGATGATGGTTTCTTGGAGAAATTGGATTTCCTCATGATTATTTCTTAAAATAATTAGATACAAAAAACCAGATGTTGGCTGGACGTTCAGCAAGGCGACGCATGAAATAAGGATACCAGTGTGTACCGAATGGGACATACACACGCACCGGATAACCATCTTTTACAAGTTCCTCCTGTAAATCTCGGCGGATTCCATATAGCAATTGGAATTCTAAAGCCTTCTTTGTTAGACCAACCTTTTGAGCATATAGTTTAGCAAAACTGATTCGCTTCTCATCATGAGTTGCTATATCCGGGATGGGTGGAATTCGTCCATCTCTACTCAAAGTTGGTGAACCAGATGCCAGAGCACTATCGATCATAATCTTGGTAAGCAGATCAAAATTTGCATTTACATCTGCCTTCTTGGGAAATGCCTTGTCAGGTGGTTCCTTATATGCACCTTTTACTATCCTGATACGGGTACCATCTTTAAGCAATTTGCGGGTGTCAGCTTCGGTCCGGTACAAGTATGACTGGACAACTATTCCAATTTGCTTTTCAGTAAAACCCATCTCACGCACTGATCTGTAAATATCAATAGTCAGATCGGTATAAGGTGTATCCTCCATATCGATGAAAATATAATTCTTATATTCCTTAGCACGCTCAAGGATTCTTATTAAATTCTGACGACACACCTCCACATCCAAACCCATGCCTATTTGCGTTAATTTGATCGAAACATTCGACCGGACACCTGCACGTTCGATCTCATCCAACAAAAAAAGGATATCTTCTGTAGATTTCGCAGCTTCTTGGAAAGTAGATGTATGTTCCCCTAAGAGGTCCAAAGTAGCAACAATTCCATTTTGGTTTAAAACGCGAATTGCTTGAAAAGCTTCTTGAATACTTTCACCTGCCACGAAACGTAATGCTATCCTCCATGCAAATTTCCACTGTATGATTAATCTCTGTGCCCAACCCGCCTTCGAAAGATAAATTAAAAAAGACTTCAGCATATTATCCATCCTCATGATAAATAGTCTCACTGAGGACCTAATATCCTCAAGAATCCATGATACTCATAATTAATATCAAACCCTTCCCGATTCTAGCATAATACCAACGAATGAGTGTGTTATACTCTTCGGGTGTTTTGAATTAATTTGGATAATGTTAGAGGATCAATAAGATCCTGTTCAAATACTGATTTCCATCACTTAAGATACCTTGGATTTCCGGTGAATTGACCCGCTTATTACCTCATCATGGGATAAGAACGAGCAAACAGAATAATAATTTCTAAGTAAATAAATCGAGTCAATGAAAGAGGTTATCCATCTTTCTTGTATTCCTTACTAATTTTGCATAGATTGCTTACCATTTGCAAATAATTCTATCCAAGATTCCCTCACATCATAATTTGGTCAGAGACCGCTTGAAAAACCAAAACACCCCTCTCTATCTCCGTGTAATCTCCCTTTCATTTATTTCCGCTGCAATCGTTCTGACGATGATCCAGCTTGTTGGATACAGCCGTCAGCGTAGTAATTATCCACTTGGTATGACCATAGCAGGTGTATCTGTAAGTGGGGTTGATCCCCAGACTGCATCCGAGCGTGTTTTACAGGTTTATTCCAAACCTGTTGAGATCCATTACTCAGGGGCAGTCATCCATATCGACCCGACATTGACTGGTTTTGAGATTGATATCGAAAGTATGCTAGCTGCTGCAGATTTAGCCCGAACAAGCGGCTCGTTTTGGGGTGGCTTCTGGGATTATTTGTGGAATCGTGATCCCACGCCGGTTACAATTCCATTACGTTCTTCCATCTCAGAAGAACGCCTTCGGGCTTATCTACAGACAGAGATCGCGGCGCGTTACGACCATCCCGCTATACCATCTCAGCCAATTCCAGGAAGTGTAAATTTTTCTACTGGCCAACCAGGTCAGGAATTGAACATTGATCGCGCTGTTATCCTCATTGAAGATGCCTTACACTCTCCCACAAACAGGATCGTTTCTCTTTCATTTCAAACCACCACACCCCCTCGCCCCACGATGCAGAACCTGCAGATACTCTTACAACAGACCATCAATCTCTCTGGCTTTGACGGGGTCATTGGGTTTTATTTGCTTGACCTGCAAACAGCTCAGAAAATACACTTCGCGTTCAACAACGGACAGTCCATACCTGTCCAGCCGGATGTTGCCTTCACAGCTTCCAGCACGGTCAAGATTCCCGTTTTGGTCTCATATTTTATCCAGATCGGATCTGCGACTCCGGACGAACAATCGACCAAAGACATTTTAGATATGATTCGCTTGTCTAATAATGAGTCTGCGGATAAGGTAACCGAGCGACTTGATCCAGTACGCGGTCCTCTGATTGTCACTGAAAACATGAAAGCTTTAGGATTGGAAAACACCTTTCTAGCCGGATTTTTCAAATTGAATTCACCATTATTAGCAAACATCCGGACTCCTGCTAATCAGCGCATGGACGCATTTACTGATCCCGATCCTTATAATCAGACTACACCATCTGATATTGGTATGCTTCTAGAAGATATTTATCAGTGCTCTCAGTACGGCGGTGGAGCATTGGTAGCAAGATTCCCTAACCAGATAAACAAAGAAATATGTCAACAAATGATCAAATTCCTAGTCCAGGATAAGTTCGGTTCCTTGATCCAGGCTGGTGTCCCTGACGGAACTCTGGTCGCTCACAAGCATGGATTTGTACCAGACCAATTCGGTGTGATTAATAACATCAGTGATGCAGCAATTGTATACACCCCAGGCGGTGACTTCATATTGACGATCTATGCCTATCATCCCATTCAGACTATTTGGGATAAGGTTAATCCTTTATTCGCACAACTCACAAAGATTGTCTATAACTTCTTCAACCTCCCAGCTCAGTAACCCAACAGCGATAAGGTGATTCACAAACCTCCACATCGTATATAATCAAAGTATGAGTAGTCCTCTCAGCCTCTACCGTCTCCAACAAGTGGACAGCCAGACAGACCGGATTCAGGTACGTCTTGACGTGATAAAGCAGAAACTCGAGGATGATGGCGAACTTAGAATAGCAAATAAATTATTAAGTGATGTTGAAGCTACCAATAACGAATCCAGCAAGGTACTTTATAGACTCCAGACTGAAGTAGATAGTCTGCATAATAAAATGGAACAGTCTGAAGTAAATCTCTATAGTGGTAATGTCCAAAATCCCAAAGAACTCCAAGAGCTACAAAATGACATCGCCGCCCAAAAACGCTTCCTTCTTACGCTGGAAGATCGTTTACTCGAGGCTATGATTAAGAATGAGGAAACGGTGAAGGATTTGAAAGATGCACAACTATTCACACAAACCATTCGTGAACAACTTATCAATCAGAGCCATAACCTGAAAGAAGAACAAAACAATCTTAATAAAGATCTCGCGCGCGCCACAGCTGAACGTCAAGCAATAATCTGCGAACTTGAAATAGAATCTATCGACCTATATGAAAAACTCCGCCGAGTACGACGAGGGATTGCTGTCTCTAATGTTGCAGAGGGCACATGCTCTGCTTGTGGAACTACATTTACCGCATCTCAACTCCAAGCTGCCCGATCTGTCTCACAAATCACATTATGTCCTTCTTGTGGACGAGTTATTTATGCTGGATAGGTTTCCTTGTGGGGTGATGCACTAATTAAAATGTTACCTCAGGCTCCGGTAATATCAATTGATTCCGCATCATTCTGGGTAGGATTCATCACATCTACCATTATTTGGTGGATTATCTTAAAAATATATCCTTTATTCAAGCAAATCAGTCAGGATCTGCGAGAACGAAGGAATACTGCTCCAATCCGGAGGATTTCCGAAATTGAAGAAATCCATCGAAGAACAACATTTCTTGAAGCACAAGGAATGCATTTGGCTGCATCTCTTTTCCCCCTTGATGAAATTGTATTACAACCTCGACTCATGGTGCCTCCACCATCCCTTGTAACAGGTAATCAGCAATTCATTGAAGATCTAATAAGTCGAACGATTCCATATCTACCCAATTGGCCTGAATTAGCAGCGATCTACAATTCACCTTCTTTAACTATTCCTCAAGCTCTTTCAGGTGGAGTCCACTTAGTTATCGTCGGACAGCCTGGTATCGGGAAGACTGTCGCCCTTGCTCATCTAGCTACATTAGCTACAAAAAAAGAAGCGGCTTTATGCGAACTCAGTGAATCAATACCCTTCCTCTTCCACATCGCGGACCTAAATCTTCCGTTGATAAATTCAAATGATACTCTCATTCCGATCATAAACTATGTTGAGGAGTGTCTTCCTATCTCATATCAATCCCGCGTACCTGATTATGTCCGGCACACATTTCGGAATGGGAATGTTTTACTTCTCATTGATGGATTAGATGAACTTCCTCCTGAAAATATTAATAAAGGTGTTGAGTTTCTCCAACAGCTACTTGAAACCTATCCTAAAATCCGCATTGTAACAACCGGGTGCCCTGAACAATTATGCGGTTTGGTTGGTTTGGGTTTTATCCCCCTCTCACTCTTACCTTGGGGACCATTTCAGAGAAACAATTTCTTGGAAAAATGGGGGCAGCAATGGAAGCATATCTCTGGTGAAGATGTATATGCTAAAAAAGGACTTGAGCAAGAAAATTCCCTCCTACTTTCCAAATGGTTGAAGGCGGATTCCAGCATATATTCACCTTTTGAATTAACCTTAAAAGCATGGGGGGTGTATGCAGGTGATCTGCTCGGTCCAAATCCTATTGACGTGATTGAGACTCATCTACATCGGATTTCCCCAAATGAGATACCCTTAACGGCAATCGAGACACTGGCAATGAATGTCACTCTGGCAGCATCACCAATATTCGACGCACGAAAAGCACGTAAGTGGGTTAAGCTCTTTGAATTGCCCGAAGAAAAACCTGTAGAAGACTTTGAAGAGAAACTAGACAAGAATCATAAGGAAAAATTTGTACCCATTCCCAGACTACTATCAAAAATGGTTTATAGCGGTTTACTCCTCAGCTATCGCAATAATAATCACAGATTTTGCCACCCAATCTTTGGTGGTTATTTGGCTGGACGGGCTCTTGCCGGCTACAATGCAATCAGCCATCTTATTGATCAACCAGCATGGAGCGGTAAAATTCTCGCGATGCATTACCTAGCTGTGTTCGGGGATGCCACACCGTTGGTCGATATGCTGTTGCAAAAACCTGATACGGTTTTGGAGAGGAATCTTTTCATTGTCGCTCGCTGGCTTCGTGATATACCCCACCAAGCAAAGTGGTATAGTCAGGTACTTAATAATCTGATGA
>Ga0315285_10006828_pt1 | contig 11768 bp, 13 predicted proteins | sample YL17G09_36_MG_FD_203698 | JGI IMG/M metagenome (GOLD analysis project Ga0315285, IMG submission 203698) | Sediment microbial communities from Yellowstone Lake, YNP, Wyoming, USA - YL17G09_36 | ecosystem: Environmental > Aquatic > Freshwater > Lake > Sediment | place: USA: Wyoming | collected... | reverse complement strand
GGCATAATTTATAAAACCTCCAACTATAATCTTAATCCGAAAAGGTTCAACACGCAATATTGCAGGTTATTGAATTAGACATACGCAGCTAAATTAGTAAACTGAGAGAGACCTTGCTAAAATTAAAGAAATACTAATTATGGGAGGTATAAGCTAATGATGGGATGGCCCTGGTATGATTTTGGTTGGTGGGGTATGGGTCTGGGCATGCTAATTATGATTATCTTCTGGGCCGGGCTGATTGCCTTGATAACCTGGATTGTAGTCAAATTAGTTCGTTCTGGACAGAAGCCGTCGGCAGAAACACCGCTAGAGGTAGCAAAGACTCGCTACGCCAAAGGTGAAATTACCAAGAAGGAGTTCGAACAGCTCAAGAAAGATCTCAGCAAGTAGCAGCCGGTACGAAGAGATACCCGGCGTTTGATTTAATCCGCTCGATGTGAGTATTAGCTGCATCGTTCCCTTTTTTCCAGCCCGTTTTGTTTAGCCACAAAAAGGTTAAAAAAGTTACCCCCGCTTCTGAGCGAATTGTCTATCTCGGCGCCGGCAGTGAACTGTTTCACGGCAAGAGCCAACCATAGATAAGGATTGACGCCAAACGGGGCGGATGCTATGCTATTTGCTGTCTCAGGTATAAATCAGTGAATATTTGTTGATGGTGAATGCCGAGGTGGTGGAATCAGGTAGACACGCCATCTTGAGGGGGTGGTGGGCGCAAGCCCGTAGGAGTTCAAATCTCCTCCTCGGCACCATTTTTGATATAATGGGAGCATCTACTCATGTAGCGGCGAGGCTTTAGCCTCGCCGATGCGACCTTAAAAGGTCGCAACTACACTAAAAAACATATTGTTGACCCACACTTTAATATAGTAACAACATGCGGAAGTAGTTCAGCGGTAGAACGCCTCCTTGCCAAGGAGGAGGTCGCGAGTTCGAATCTCGTCTTCCGCTCCATAGCGATTTAGGGCGGCGTAGCCAAGTGGTTAAGGCGGGGGTCTGCAAAACCCCTATTCAGCGGTTCAACTCCGCTCGCCGCCTCCACTTCTTGCCGAGGTGGCGGAATGGCAGACGCGGCGGACTTAAAATCCGCTCTCCACAAGGAGGTGTGGGTTCGAGTCCCTCCCTCGGCACTTTTACCATATTCTCTCTATGCACAACTTACTGAACGACTACTGCAAATTCCTTGTATTCTCCAACGAAACTTTCGCAGAGTAGCCGATATGCCAGCGTAAAATTACCTTTTTGGGGAGGCGTTTGTAGACTCAGTTCACCTACATAGTTCACGCCTGATTTATAGTCACCCTTAGGATATAGTGAAATGCATAAATACTTTGGATATCTGAATGTAGGTGGCTGTGGATAAAGCGTATGAGGCTGTTTACTATTCAAGAAGGCAAAACCCTCAGGGACAAAAAAGGCTATCACTGGTTTTCTGGCAACATCTCCTCGGATAAGTCTTATTTTAAATGTTATCACTAGAGTCGAGCCAGCTTTAACACTGAACGGTGGTTCTTCTTCTTTGAAAAATAAAAAAAGCTTTGGCCTTTTCTTCTCTTCGAGCTCTGTTTGGGCAGTTTTAAAGGCTTCCACGGTTCTCTTCAGTGCAGCCTCTTCTGAAGTTACAGCGACCTCTTGTATTTTTCTTAAAGAGAGGTAGAGTCTCTCGATTCCCCAGCCCATTGCTAATAAGGCTAAGAACCATAGGACAGGAGTAATTGGGATAAATAAGGAACCTAAATGGAAGCCCAGCCAAGCTTGCTCAAAGCTCCACGCGAATCCACTCAAAACAGATGAGGCAATAAAGCAAAGAGACGGATAAACTACGCCTCCTTTAACTCCGAAGACTTCATAGCTCTTCTCAATGCTTTCTGATTTATTTTTTATCTTGGCTATCTCTGCCTCTAGTTTCTCAATCTCTTCTCTCACTTGGCTCATGTCTTCCGCGGTAACGCTTCTCTGTAATTTCTTTTGAAGCTCTTCTCTACGCTGGGTCAACAGTTCCTCTTCCTCGTTCCGCAACTTCTCTTGATCATCACGATGTGCCTCTACAGCTCGCCCCAACAGTGACGAAGCAAATACAAATATAGTTACAACTACAGCTAATAATGCCACGGATAAAAAGAAGGTTATCTGAGATAAAACACCCCAATCCATCGTCTTCCTCCTTGAGTCTATTTTTTCCTTTTGACAACCGCCTTCACCGCCTGCTCGATGGCTTCGGCGGTCAGGCCATATCTCTGGAGGAGTTCATCGGGCTTGCCGGATTTGGCGTAGACGTCATTGATGCCTATAAAAGCCATGGGCACCGGCTTTTCCCTGACTACCACCTGAGCCACCCGGCTGCCCAGACCGCCGTGAAGCAGATGCTCCTCGGCAACTACAATAGCCCCTGTCTGCATAGCTGCCTCAATGATAGCTTGCTCATCCAGCGGTTTTAAGGTGGGCATGTTGAGCACCTGACAGTCCACACCCTGCGACGCCAGCGCGTTAGCCGCTTCCAAAGCCTTGGACACCATTATGCCGCAGGCGATAATTGTGGCATCTTTACCATCCCTTAACGTCACCGCTTTGCCTAAACTAAATCGATAACCATCAGCATTAACTGCCGGAAATTTAGGACGGCCGAGCCTGATATAGAAAGGTCCGGTTGTAGCGGCGGCGGCTCTTACAGCTTCAGCCGCCTCGATGCCATCGGCGGGAACAACGACATTAAACCCGGGCAAGGAGCAATAAAGCGCCAGGTCTTCGATGGCATGATGTGAGGCACCGTCTTCACCCACGGTGATGCCTCCGTGTGTAGCTACAACCTTCACGTTAAGCTTCGGCTGGGCAATGCATACCCTGACCTGGTCAAAACAGCGGCAGGCAGCGAAAACAGCGAAGGTACTGACAAACGGTATCTTCCCCGAGGCGGCGAAGCCGCCGGCAATGCTCATCATGTTCTGCTCTTCTAACCCGCACTGGAAGAACCGCTCAGGGAATTGCTCGGCGAAATATTTGGTCATCGTCGACCGTGACAGGTCGGCATCAAGGACGACTATATCTTCATATTCCTTACCCAGCTCCACCAGGACTTTGCCGTAAGCTTCCCGGGTGGATAACTCTGCATAAGCCGTCATGCCAGCTCCTTCAGGGCTATTTCAGTTTCCTGTGCGGTGGGCGCTTTGCCATGAAAGTCTACATTTCCCTCCATGAAGCTGACGCCCTTGCCCTTAACCGTATGAGCGATGATTACCGTCGGCTTTCCCTTCGTTTCCCTAGCTTTTTTCAAGGCTTTTAGAACCTGGCTGATGTCATGCCCGTTAATCTCGAGGACATGCCAGTTGAAGGCACGCCATTTATCGGCCAGCGGCTCAAGCCCCATGATGTCACAAACCCGGCCGTCAAGCTGCAGGTCATTGTGGTCAACGATAGCCGTAATATTATCCATTCTATGATGCGGGGCAAACATAGCCGCCTCCCAGACCTGCCCTTCTTCACATTCCCCATCGCCGAGAAGGACATACACCTGATAATCACGCTTATCCAGCCTGCCAGCCAGAGCAATGCCGATGCCGTAAGACAAGCCCTGCCCCAGAGAGCCGGCCGACATCTCCACCCCAGGGGTCAGCGTTCTATCGGTGTGTCCCTGAAGGCGGCTGTCCAGCTTTCTCAGCGTGGAGAGTTCTTCCACGGGGAAGTAGCCGCATTCCGCCAGGGCAGCGTAAAGGATGGGGGCGGCATGCCCCTTGCTGAGGACAAATCGGTCACGGTCAGGCCACTGCGGGTTTTTGGGGTCATGGCGCATGACTTCGAAGTACAAGGCAGTGACGATGTCAGCAGCAGAAAGAGAGCCACCGGGATGGCCGCTGCCTGCTGTGGCTATCATGGTAATGACATGACGGCGCAACTGCTTGGCCATCTTCTCCAGTTCGGTAATTGACAAATCGAATTTGACTCCAGTCCGTGGCTCAGTCATAAGATTGATAAATTATAGGCTAGTTAGCCATAGTATGTCTATACTCATTTTATAAACCTCACCCCCTTACCCCCTCTCAAATGTAGGGACGGGTCTTTAGACCCGTCCGCAATAGACCGGTGGACGGACCTGAAGGTCCGTCCCTACAACAATGAATGATTAGGCTCGGTTGAGAATATCAGGTTCCTCAATTATAATGCTTGAGGTGATTATAGATTTCCATACCCACGTAGTGCCGCCGGGAATAAAGGAACGGCGTGATAAATACCTCGGCCGCGATGCCTGCTTTTCCCTGCTCTATGCTGAACCCAAAGCCAGGCTAATTACCGCTGAAGAGCTCATCACGGCCATGGATGAATATGAAATCGATAAGTCGGTAATCCTAAACCTGGGCTGGACGAGCCACGAGCTCTGTGTTGAGACCAACGATTACATACTAGAGGCTGTAGCTCGTTTCCCAAAGCGCCTCATCGGCTTCTGCACTGTGCAGCCTCTAGCAGGCGATAAGGCTATCAAAGAGCTGCAGCGCTGCGCCCTGAATGGAGCCAAAGGCATCGGTGAAATGAGGTCGGATGTTCAGGGCTTTGACTTAAAGGACAGCTCGGCAATCAAGCCTTTAATAGAGGAGATCATCCAACATGGCTTGATTTTCCTGACCCATACCTCCGAGCCGGTTGGGCATCAGTACTTCGGCAAAGGGAGGATTACTCCTGAAGTCATTTATCCACTCATTGTAAATTTCCCCGATTTGAAATTGGTATGCGCTCATTGGGGCGGCGGCTTGCCCTTTTATGCCTTGATGCCCGAAGTCGGCGAAGCGTTGAGCAATGTTTACTTCGACACCGCCGCCACTCCATTCCTGTACAAACCCCAGATTTTTAAGCAGGTAGCTGATATTATAGGCTCCGACAAAATACTTTTCGGCAGTGATTATCCGCTTCTATCGCCAAAACGGATAATAGACCAACTCGAGTCTGTCGGACTTAGCCGGCAAGACAGAGCTAAGATTCTCGGAGGCAATGCAAAAAGACTGCTGTCCCTATAATATTCAGGTCGTACTTCTGCGAGGTGGTAAAGAGATTTGAGTGACCAGACAATCCGGTCCTTCATTGCCATTGAATTACCTGAAGCGGTCAAAACAGGGTTACAGCAGCTCCAAACCGAGTTGACATTACCCCGGTATAGCTTTGTGAAATGTGTAGCACCCGAAGGCTTTCATCTTACCTTAAAATTCCTGGGTAATATATCGGCTCAGAAAATAACCGAAATAACCAGGGTTATGGAACAGGCTAGCCAGGTAGTCAGCTCATTTCAGCTACAAATTACCGAAGTAGGTGCCTTTCCTGATTTGAGGCGACCACGTGTTCTATGGGTAGGCATAAAGGGTGAGGTGGATAAACTTATAGGCTGGCAGCAGCGTATAGACGAGGGACTTGTCCCGCTGGGCTTCGCCAAAGAAGCGCGACCGTTTACGCCGCATCTGACCTTAGCCCGTCTGCGAGAAAATTGTTCGCCCGGGGACAGATTGCATTTCGGAGAAATGGTCGCCAGTTCACATGTTGAGGTCGATTATACTTTTACGGTAACTAGCCTCAACCTTATGAAAAGCCAGCTTTTTCCCGCCGGAGCTGTCTATAGCCGCTTGGCCGAAGTAAAATTAAAAAGCTAGAGTTATTGTGGCACCCAAGGCACGATGTTATAATATCTAACCGTCCACTGAAACCTGACAAGATTAACCTGAATACAAACTGGCAAGACATTCCCGAGTAGCTCAGTGGTAGAGCGGGCGGCTGTTAACCGCTTGGTCGTAGGTTCGAATCCTACCTCGGGAGCCAACCTCTACAATTAGTCAGCCTCGTCGCCTGGCTTTTCACGCAGTAACTTTAGTCGGGTAATGGTTTCCCAGCCCTTTGCTGTGTCGGACTTATCCTCTTTCAGGTTGTACTTCACCACCCTCGACCCCTCCAGTCTTATGTGCATCAGCGACCTGCACTCCTGACAGCGGACGTCGCCGTCGTACCCCTCCTGGTTCACGTGTTGGGGGAACTCGATGACCTTACCGCACGTAGTCCCGAGGCACGTGACCCTGGGAATCTTACCCCTGTTGCTCGGCTTCATAGCCGCCACCTCCTCTCTTGCACAACAGTATCTCGGTGGTAGACCGCTTAATCGTATGTCCGAGTCCTAACTCGGGAGCCAATATCTGACAGTCAGTACCAGTCTCTTGCACCTTTCCTTGAATTACACTGACGGCATAGTATCTGTAAGTTATACTCACTCAGTGCCAAATGGGGGCTTTTACTGCGTGGTCTTATGTGGTCTACAGTAATATCGGCCTCGTCCTCAATATATTTCTTACACATTGCACAAATTCTTCCCTGTTCCGAAATAGCCTTTTTTCGCAACATTGACCACTCGGCACTTGCATAGAATATTTGCCGCTCTTCAATATCTAAACGCCTTATTTCAGCCAGTCGCCGTACTTTTTCATCGATTAAAAGACGCCTTCTTGCACGTGGCTTTCTCGTAATTAATTGAAGCATGAGAATAACCAGTACTGGAGGCACAATACACCACACAGGGATAAAAACGAAAAACAGGAATGCGAGTTCACCACGGCTAGACTCCAGAAAGTCACCAAGCCATAGATAGGCGAGAGGAATGCTACTGATGACAAAGGGAATGAATATATATTTGGGTATGGCGTCACTAACCCTTAAGATTCTTGCTTTGGGTGTTTCGGCTTTCGCTTTCTTAATGAGCTTTTTTTGTACGGCACTGGTAACCACCAATTCATCCGAAAGATCTACAGGTAGATTCGGAGGTTTATGTTTCGTGGCGCGGCAATATTGGCAAATTCGATCGGAGGGTACTGTCCGTTGACGTCTATACTCCCCACATTCCGCACATTCGAATCTGGTTAGTGGCTGTTTAGGTGGATAACATAGTTTTCCATATGCCTTACGATGAGCAAAGAAGGTACCCCCCGTCCTGCTGGTCATCCGTTCAAAGGGAACGCCGTGCTTCGGGCAAACATCTGGGACGCGATTTCGATAATTAGCCATCTCACCAACAAGGTGAAAACGACAATCGATGCACCAAGACCTCTCATGCAATTATACGCCCGCCCAAGCTGAAACAAAATACCCCGCGGACACCATTAACCCGCCGTGGGCAGGCGCGGGTCTAGCGGAACCCGCGTACCGAGGCGGGAGAAACTAGCGACCAGGTAGAGTTTTTGTTCACAGAATGGTGAATTCCCAGAAAACGATAAAACCAGCTGTACAATAAGAGTAGAGGCGAGACCCTGCCCAAGCCACGCAGAGGGCTCGGGCGTCCGCTGCTTGGCCGTAGGTTCGAGTCCTACCTCGGGAGCCAATTCACCCGCCAGCTTCAAAGATAACCACCCCCACCGGCCATCGCGGCACTTTGGGCCTATACCGTTATAACCATAATGCAATCCAGTCCTCTTGGTTATTAAGATACGGAATTTCTTAAGCCATTGAAAACATGATTAACTACCGCCTATACTTATTAGATAGAGGACTGGAGCATCTGCATAATGCTTGATGGATGGCGTCGCGAACGCTTTATAAGAAAAACACTACATAGGGTATCACAGCAACGGGTAGCTCTGGTACTGCAACCAGGTAATGTCTGGGTAGTTGAAAAAGCGGTCAGTGAAAGTGAAGGTGAAGCAGTCACGGCTGCATTGCGAACTTGTCATCTCCGTGGATGGGTCGATGTTCTTGAAAGAGCAATCCCACAAGGTTCTTTAACATCAGAGGGAAATCTTCCTCCACAAGTCACTCTTATGTCGGAGATAGCTCCTGTTTACAGGCTCACTGAGACTGGCTGGAATGTCCTTCATAGATCGCATGAGTGGGTAGTTGTTACATGTTTTATTGCTGCTGCCACTCTTATTGCTGCTATTATTGGCATCTTTATCACTAATGCTTTGATAGGATAATGGCTAAGCGCAGTTCAAGTAGTAATACGCAAGGTAGGAGATTATAGGTGAACAAGGATAGATTTTGGAGTGAACCAAATTTAAGCTTAACAAATGTAAAACGACAACACTACGTACCACGGTTATTCCTAAGCCCATTCGCTACTGAGGGTAAAGTTCGCGTTTTTGACCTAAAAGAAGGCAAGGAGCATAGAACTTCACTTGCAAAGATAGCAGTAGAAAAAGGTTTCTATGATATAGATATCAAAGGTATTAACCTCTCTACTGAAAATTGGCTTGCTAAACTTGAGGGGGATGCTTTACCAGTAATAAACAAATTGATCGATAACCCAGAAAACATCCTGTCTTTCTCTATCAAAGAGGAATTCCTTATGGCACGATTCTTGGTTGCACTCCGTTTTCGTACACCAGCGTTTAGAGATCACAATGAAAAAATGTCTGCGACCTTTCTTCAGCAATGTAAAGACATGATAAGGAAACAAATATATCATCAACACAATAAAAAGGAAGCAGATGCTATATGGAGTGAGATGAAAGAAAAACCCGATCACTGGTGGTTCAATGAACAACAACCTCGACAACCAGCCGAAATCACAAATTTCATGCTAGGCGAGGTTCAGGGGTTCGCTAATATTCTTTGGGGTGCTCCATGGCGCATAGGCTTTACCCCAGATTCCATGCGGCTTTACACCTCGGATAACCCAGTGGCAGGATACCTGAGGCCAATTCGGCTTTGGGGGGAAGGCGCAGCTTTCAGTTCATTTGATTACTTCGTACCCTTATCCCCAAGAGTCCTTTTAAAGATTGAGCGCAGACCAGATAAAAAAGATAAGGAAAAAACTGAACTACGAGGCGAAAGGCGCCACAAAGATTTCTCAGAATGGGAGATTTCTTTTGCCCAACATGTGATAACTAATGATGCCGTGAGATGTATATATGGTGAAGGGCCAATAGTAGATAAGAGCAGTGCTGCTAGTTACCTACAGCGGATTGCTAAAGCTGAATTGGAGTTTGCTGTAGAGTATTTAGGATACGACCCCAAGGCACCTATCATTGGGTATCCTACACTACCCCAGGGCTGACCTTCTCCCCCCACGGCATCCCCCGCCGCAGTACCCTGTAGACGACCTGGCGACCAATCTTATATCATACTTGGTCGTAGGTTCGAATCCTACCTCGGGAACCAACTTCACAAATGCGTACCCTCCAGTAAGCCGCGGTTAGCCGAGTACTCTGCTGTAGAAGCCTCTGATTATCTCCCAGAGGAAGAGAGCGCATAACGCGGTCGGCACACTGTATATCACAATTTATCAAATTGGGCGTCAAATAATTACAAAAATGTAACATTTTCCGAACTGCTGACCTTACCTTACTAATGTACTGGGGGTGTACCTTGACAGCTTAGCGTTCGTAGCCGTATGATAGTGCACCGAGGCAAAAGATTTAATATATAGCGCACATAAAGCGAACGTCCCGTATAGTAAAAAGCCAAGTCGGCAAAAGGAAATTGTATGCCACGTAGAGTTAAACCAACAGCAAAGAGAGATAGATTAATTATATTTATTGAGTGGCTGGCAGCTCGACCTCTTTTGACTGAGTTAACACTAACAGCAATCACAGTCTTATTCGGCATGCAAGTGCTGAGAGTATTAATACCGGGCATTTACTGGATACTGGGTGGTAGATTGGGTTTGAGTGTAATTCAGCTCGGGTTAGTCGGATTCGCCATCTTTCTTACCGGTTTTCTCGCTGGTCCGCTGAGCTGGCTTGTGGGAAATCGCCGTCTGATTGTGTTTAGCGTTGCCGGACTGGGTCTAGTGAGATTATTCATGCAAGTATCGTGGGATGAGCCTCTTTTTAATTTGGGTTTAGCAATACTAGGAACAATTTTATTCGTTATCTTTCTGCCGACCTGCTTTGAAGATGCACGACTTCGTGGCAGCCCTTCTGTCTCACGCTACGCGTTAGGACTTCTAGGTGGGCTGGCACTGGATACGGCCATCAATGGTGCTTTTGGTACGTATGACATTGTCTGGCAGGCTAAGTTGTTACCGGTATTGCTGACATTGTTAATATTCGTTTTCCAACTTGTGCTCCTAATTGGCATTGCACCCGCAATCTACAGCGTGCCGACAAAGTCGGCCACTGTAACGGGTAGAATTTCCCTGGCACGGTCATTTACCTGGCTGGCCATCGGACCTTTCCTGTTCCTGGAACTGGTAGTTTTCCAGAACATACCGCGTGTGGCAACGCTAACCAGTTGGACGTTGCCAATGGCATTTGGACTAACGCTATTAGCCCAATTAGCGGGCATGGCTGCCGCTAGTTTTGTTATAACTAAAAGCTGGCGAATGTTGTGGCCCTGGGCCTTTGGCGCCGGTGTCATCCTGATAGCAGCTCTGGTGTTCGCCTACCAACAACCTGCTGCCTTGATAGCCTTGCTGTTTATTATCGGGCAGGTGCTGGTGTCGTCCATTATAACCATGGTTCTGGCTGGCATCGCTTCCAGCACAGGCAAAACAAGGCGGTCCAGTCTTTGGATTGCCAATGGCGTTGGGATGATTCTGTTTGTTCTGTTCATCGCTGCCTACTATGCTGTTTACGATGTGAACCTTCCCTACCACAACCCAGTTATAGAACTAATAGCTGGTGGTATCATTGCTGCCTGTGCCATAGGTGCCGTAATCTTCGGGCAACAAAAGATGAAGGTGGACACGAAGTTATGGTCGGTGCCGATATTTGCCCTGATTCTTCTGATATTGCCGCTGGCTCAAATAATCACCTGGCGCACGCCAACTGCCTCCACTGGCCAGGGATTGCCATTAAGTGTGATGACCTATAACTTGAACAATGGCTTCAACACCAAGGGAAAACTCGATATAGATGAAATCGCTAATGTTATCGAAAGTAACAGACCCGATATCGTAGCTCTACAAGAGGTATCCAGAGGCTGGGTAGTTAATGGTCGACTAGACATGCTGGAATGGCTATCATACCGGTTGCACATGCCATACGTTTTTGGACCAACAGCTGACCCCTACTGGGGCAATGCTATACTGAGCCGTTATCCAATAGTGGCATATTCAAGGGAGAACCTACCACCACCTGAGTTAGTAATAAGGCGCGGTTTTACGGTAGCGCTGATAGACCTGGGCAACGACCAACAAATCAAGGTTATCGCTACACAATTCGATAATGTGGAATGGGGCACAGAAATTCACCAGCAACAGGCTCAGACGATCATCGATTTTTGGGGAGGACTTGGCGATACAATACTTCTGGGCGACTTCAGCGCACAAGCTCCAAGCCAAGCAGTAGGTAAATTGTACCAGGCTAATCTTAAAGACTCTACGATGGGATGGAAAGCCGCAAATACTTATCCTTCAAACAATCCAAGGGAAAGGATAGATTACATCCTGATATCGCCCGACCTCAGTGCTAGCGATGTCGGGGTGCTGTCAAGCACTGCCTCGGACCATCTACCTGTCATCGCCGGGATACACAGGTAAACACGACGGAGGTTGGATTATGGAAATAATTGAACTTCTCAAATTAATGGTAGAAAAAAGAGCGTCGGACCTGCATGTCAGGGTACCCAGCCCGCCGGTGTTGCGGGTTGACGGTGAACTTTTACCACTGAAACACTTACCGCAGGCTACAATGGAAGATATTGAGACGGCGTTTGATTATATCACTACTCCCGAACAGAGAAATCGTTTCCATCTGGAGAAGGAGCTTGACTTCGCCTACAGCGTCCCAGGATTGGCTAGATTCCGGGTGAACGTCATGCGGCAAAGGGGAACGATAAGCCTTGCCTTCCGCCTGGTGCCATTTAAGGTC
>Ga0315285_10006827_pt1 | contig 11770 bp, 20 predicted proteins | sample YL17G09_36_MG_FD_203698 | JGI IMG/M metagenome (GOLD analysis project Ga0315285, IMG submission 203698) | Sediment microbial communities from Yellowstone Lake, YNP, Wyoming, USA - YL17G09_36 | ecosystem: Environmental > Aquatic > Freshwater > Lake > Sediment | place: USA: Wyoming | collected... | reverse complement strand
AAGCTATTAAAGAAGGACAAGGGGAGGAGGTTTAAGATGGGATGGCATAAAAGAGACCAAAAAGAAATTGATTGGGCGATGGGAGTAATCCAGAAGTATGGTGGAGGTGTATCGCACCAGAAGGTTGAGGAGGAAGGAATATACGAAGAGTATAAATCAAAGTTCGGAAAGAGGATAACTTCACGAACGTTGAGCAATTGGCTTTATTGCTTAGCTCGTAAGGATAAGCCGGTAAGTGGTGGTAGTTTTAGTAAGGCGATGAGGGTATTTAAGCTTGCAAATAAGTCTAAATACCTAATATTCACCTTTGACGGAAGAATGCTCGGATTTGAAACGGAAAAAGAAGTTACCGCTATGCTCGAAGAAAATAAAGTCCTTGGCGGTATAAAGGTATTCAAGTCTTTGGACGTGAATATTAAGTATAGTGTAGAGTTAGGGAAGTAAAGAAGAAAGCGGAGGTGAGGGGATGAAAATAGCCATAGAAATTAAAGACGAAAAATTCATTTTTGATTATTATTTTTCTAAACATTCTGGTAGCCATAACGAAATGCCTATGTCGCCTAAAGCATTGTGTTGGTTTACAGATATGCTAAAAGTATGCAACGCATTGTTTGACGCAGATAAATCTAAAGCGGAGGTGAGGAAATGAAAAAGAAAAGCATTGATTTACAGGCTATCTGGGAACATCGTTCCAAGCTCCTTGCAGAAGGCGACAAGCTCAATGAGGAAGGTTACAAGCTCCTTGCAGAAGGCTACAAGTTCAATGAGGAAGCCGACAAGCTCTGTGAGGAAGCAATTCTTAAAGCTTATGGCAATATTGGAATGAAATGGAAGGGCAGTTACGAGTGCCACTTGGAAACAGGAGAAGTGTTTAAATAAAGCGGCGGGAGGATTTAAATGTATATAGAAGGCGATGTAATAAATTCTTTAGGTGTAATAGAAAAGAATCATTGCGGGTTGCCGTGGTTGGCTGGACAGGATGGATTATATTATGGGGTTTTGCAGGTTAGATTATCTTCTAACTACGAATCGGTATATATAGACGCGGTATCGGGAAAAATATTATCGCAGGATGAGATTAACGAAAGGTTGAACAACGAGAAATTTAATTATGAAAATAAAGGTTCAGACGAGAGGAAGTTAGAAAGTCAAAAATAGAAAGGGTATTGAACGTATACGAAGGAAAGTTTGCAACTGAATAGAGGAGGCGGCAGATGAAGAAGTATATCAATGTTGAGGAAGACAAGTCTTTAGTAAAGTGGTCTGATACGCTCTTTGCGTCAATCAAGTTGCGCAGAAGTATAGAGAAGATAAGTGCGCAAGCTTCTACACTTATTGAACAAAGAAAAAAGAATGATAAGCCGTTGGTTTCGCTTATTCAAAAACAGAAGCTAAATGGTTTGATGTTCGATGGACATGTTTTTTATCCTCAAGCGGCTGGAGGAGCCCCCGCATTTAGAACAGTCGTTGATGAAGCTATCAAAGATGAAGTAATCTCAAAAGCTTCGTATGATAGATTGATTCAGCTTTATGAGGATATGGTGGTTGAGAGAAAAAAAGATGCATCAATTGATTTAAGAATGTCTGAGGTAAGATAGATAGCTTTGTAGAGGAGGATTTATGAATATTGAAGAATCGATTAGTTTGCTTAGACTAAAAACGATGGGGGATAAGAGGCTGGAGGAAGCAGCTAACAATGTGCTAGAGGAGCTAAAGAAGTTTCAAGGGAAAGCAGATAAGCTTGAGATTGCTTTGACTTTTTCTAAAGCAAAGTTGTATGACTTACTTCACCCTTGTGATGTAGTAAGTGACATCGTTATGAAGGCTAGGTTGAAAGATATGGAAGATGAGATAGAGAAGCTTAGCAAGCAGGTAAGATACTTTCAGAATAGGGATGTCTGTAGGGTGACTTAATGCCAAGAGGCAAGAGAAGAAAAGAGTTGGATTTCCCTTGGTGCAGAAAATGGTGCCCGGTCATCAGAGAGCTTGGAGAGAATGAGTGTGAGAAGGAGTGTCCGGAGAAGTTTAGAATGACTAAAAGAAGGTTGCCGTCTTATTTAAGAAAGTACGTTGCTAAGGTAGATAGAAGATTTGATTTAGGGTAGTGGACCCCAAGCTGCTCGTAAGCTGGGAACCAGGTCGCCTGGTTCCCAGGCCCTAGTTTATAGAAGGAGGCAGTAAAATGGATAGAGATTTAGTTAGCTATAAAGACATCATGATTTTTCTATCTAAGAAAGGCAAAGGTAAGAATTGGTTTGATACGATGCGTACAAGATATAAAGTAGTTCCTAGTCCAATTATAACTTTGGTTGACAAGAATAAGGAGAGAAGTAGTCAAAAGAGAAATATATTTTATCATCGTAAGATACTTAATGTGCTTAGTTTATTGATTTATCAACATGATAGCTTAGGATACACTTATACAAAAGCTGTAGCCCTGGCTAAGCCAAAGATTGATAGATTAAAAGGATTGCAGGACATTGAGCTATTTAAGCTTAAGTTAGAGAAGTTGTATAAGCTGCAGGCTGATATTAGCCACTTAGTTTTGGAAATAAAGAAAGAGTATTTGAAGATACTCTAAAGAGGAGGAAAATGAAGAAAGGTACCAGAATGGCTGACTCATTAGCACTTGGTCGTTATGTGCTTAAAATACGAAATGAGCGTGGTATTACTGCCGAAGAATTAGCGGATAGCGTTGGATTAAGTAGAACTTATGTGTCAAAGATAGAGCGACATGGCGTACTGCCTTCAGCACCTCGTATGAAAGCAATAGCAGATTGCTTAGAGAATTTTACTATTTATAGAAAGTACTTACAAGTAAAGTTCCCTGAGGTATTAAAGATGGTGAAAGAAACAAAAAATTACTCAAGAAAGCTTTGTGCAATGGCTAAGCAGTCTACTGAGGAAGAAGATAAAGAAGCTTGGTTGAATATCAGCAGAAGGATACAGCGCCCACTTAAAAAAGAGTCTGTTAAGTTTGGTCGGTATATTTGGACATTAAGAAAAGCAAGAGGAATGCGTTTAGTAGAGCTCGCTAAGAGTATCGGTATAGGTAAGTCGTTTTTATCGGAAGTTGAGAATGGCTATAGATGGGCTTCATTAGCTACACTTTGTAGGATGGTAAAGACATTTGAGGATAAGCGTATTGCTACAAAATACTTTAAGTATAGATACCCCGTGTTATTAGGGATATTAAAGGAGGAAAAAGATGCATACTGAAATTTCACCTTTAGCTGGTAAGACAGTCAAGATTAAGAAAAACGTATGCCATCATCAGTTTCCTGACTTCGGTGGCTCAGAGATACGAATAGAGGATTGGTGGGATAGAGCTATTGGAAAGAGTTGGATGGATTGCGAAGGCAATCCAGGTTGCATGGCCTATGCTTTACGGATTGGTTTAGCTGGTAGAAATGTGCCTTATGATGACGAAGTTTTATATGGAAAAAGAAAAGATGGGTTGGGGTCTTTAGTACATGAAAGTGAACTGGAGGAGGTGCCTGATAATGCATAATCTATCCGAAGTTGAGAAAGCTTATTTAGCTGGATTTATTGATAATGAGGCTTGTATAACTGTAACAAGATTCAAATCACGCTCAAAGTTATGGGCTTGGGATTTTGTGAATCTACTGATTATTGGTAATGCGAATAAGAGTACTGTGGAATACCTGAGGCGGTTAGTAGGTGTTGGCAGTATAAGTAAAGTTAAGAAAAGCAAAGTTTTTACCGCTTCGTATAAGTTGAGTGTATCTACAAAAGCATGTAGAGATATTCTTGAGGCTATTAGGCCTTATATGGTACGTCAAAGGGAAATATTAGACTTGGTTTTACGCTTTCCTTTTGTTGGTAAGTCTGGATGCAGGAATAAGAGAACTAAGGAACAGTATACGGAACAAGTTTCGTGCCATGAACGCATAGTAGAGTTTCCGAGATATGAACACTAGAAAAGAATCTTTGAAAATACCCTTGACAAGTAACGAAAAGTATTTTATACTTCCCTTGTACATAAGATAAAGGTGTTGCATTCTATGTTAAAGAGACGATTTACACAGATAGGGCACTCGGCAAACCAGGCCGCCAAATGTTGGCGGTTAGGTACCATGTCGAGTACCGAGACTGTCCTCGTCTTGATTGCGACACAAGAAAATTATTCACCCGATTCCAAGTAAGAGACTTTCCCGAAACGCAATCAGATAAGGAAAGTCTCCAAAATGGAGTCGGGCTTTTTATTTGCTCTTTGAGATTCGACCCTATGTTGTAGTGGCAGCAAATCAGCTTTTCGAGCTGAGAGCCTCGGTTCAAGTCCGGGTAGGGTCATGGTGGCTTGGTGTAGTGACAGCACGAGAGCTTGTCGAGCTTTAAGCGCGAGTCTGATTCTCGCAGTCACCGCCATTGGAAGGTAGGTCGACTGTTGGTTAGTCGCAGCTGTTTGCTAAACAGCTCTCGTAGAAATACGGGACGCAGGTTCAATTCCTGCATCTTCCGCTGGACAGGTTTCAGTAGTCTGGTTGAACTGACCGGTCTGTAAAACCGGCACGCTAGAAACAACGTAGGTTCAAATCCTACCCTGTCCACCATTGGTCGCGTGGCTGAATGTCTAAGCACTCGCCTGCAAAGCGAGAAAAATGTCGGTTAAAGTCCGACCGCGGCCTCCAGTTCTTTTGATACAGGGTTCGTAGTTCAGTGGGAGAATTCGGGACTTTTAATCCTGAGACGTGCGTTCAATTCGCACCGAACCTACCATTGACGAGTGCGCTATTCGGTAGGCGGCAGAGCTGTTAACTCTGTGTATGCTGGTTCGAACCCAGCCTCGTCAGCCATTGGCCTCATGGTGTAATTGGAAACATGCCCGGCTCTGAACCGGGAGAATTAAAGGTTCAAATCCTTTTGAGGCCGTTAGCCCTTTCGTCCAACGGCAGGACGTCAGGTTTTGAACCTGGATATACTGGTTCGAGTCCAGTAGGGGCTGTTCATTGATAATCACAGGGCGTAGACCAGCTTGGTAGGCCGCCTGGCTTGGAACCAGGAGCTCAAAGGTTCAAATCCTTTCGCCCTGACCATAATTTTAAGAGGAGGTTAAAGTGAGAACGCTCGTATTGAACAGTAGCTATGAATTTCTTGGCTTTATGGATTATCAGTCGGCTATCTGCGCTGTGTATACTGGTAGGGCGTTTGTTGAGGAGAATTACGAGCAGGTTGTAAGGTCTCAGTTTCTAACGATGAATATACCTGCTGTAGTTAGATTGAGACATTATGTTCGTGTGGCGTATGACAGGGTGGTATATGTTTCCTATACGAAGTCAAATGTCCTTAGACGTGACGATTTTACGTGCCAGTATTGTGGAACAAAGAATCCTTCGAAAGGTTTAAGTTTGGACCATGTGGTACCTGAATCAAGAGGTGGATTAAGTAATTGGGAAAATACGGTTGCAGCATGTCACCCATGCAACAATGCGAAGGACAATAAGACGCCGGAAGAAGCAAGATTGAAGCTAATTAGAGTTCCACGTAGACCGCATGGGTTTAAGGAAATCATCAGAGTGAAGATTGGTGAGATACATGATTTATGGCGCAAGTACCTTGAGTAAGTTCTTTGAAATGGTGGCGGTAGTGTATTTTGGTTTGTGCATATCCGGCTGTGACCCGGAGAGTGTGGGTTCGAATCCCACCCGCCACACCATAGGGTCGATAGTGAAATTGGCATCATGCGTGTCCCCAAAACACGTGTTCCAGATTCGAGTTCTGGTCGGCCCGCCATGGAGAGGTTGCCTAATTGGTAAGGCGCCGGTCCTGAAAACCGGTGAGGTTAATAGCCCGTGCGAGTTCAAGTCTTGCTCTCTCCGCCGGGCCCTTCGTCCAACGGGAGGATGTCGGATTTGCACTCCGACGATAGCGGTTCAAATCTGCTAGGGTCCATTGCCCCCAAAGCTTTGATAGCGAAGCAGCGGTTTTGTAAACCGCAGAGCTCGGCGCAAATCCGGGTGGGGGCTCGCACCCAAAGTGTTTTAGGCGGCACGTCGGGCCTCCAACCCGAGAGAGCCGGTTCAATTCCGACTGGGGCTGCCGGGTTCGTAGCTTAACAGAAAAGCACCTGCTTCTTAAGCAGGACACTGGCGGTTCAAGTCCGTCCGAACCCACTATAGCTCGAGTAGCTTAATGTAAAGCCCGGTCCTTATAAGGCCGTGACTGTAGGTTCAAGTCCTACCTCGGGCACCATTAAATAACCCTGCCTTTAGTTTTATCATAGAAAATGGGATGATTGATAATACTCTTACATTGTTTATATAATGGAAGTAAGATATAATAGCTTGTGTGATAACGCTTCTACTTTGTTTATATTCTGTGGAGGATAAGCAATGTCTTTAGTAATGTCTGGGTCAAAACGTTTATTGACGCTAAAGATGTTTCAGTGGGGAGCAAGAGACTACTTAGAAAAGAATAAAGAGATTTTTGATAAGTATTTAACAGGACTATCTGAGACAGAGTTTACTTTCGTGAGGTCGATGGTTTTATCCGAAGGAGAACGACTACCGCCTGGAAATCACCTTAGTAAGAAATTAAGCGCTGCTGTAGAAGCTATTAAGGTGCAAAAGAACTTTTTAATTCGCTACTATGAAGAAGGTGGTGCGATAGTGGTACTGGAAAAATTGAATGAATGGAACTCTTTGGCTAATTTGCCTAGACCAGAGTTGGTTAGAAAGATAGAAGGAGCGGGAAAGTATATACCGGTATTTTTGCGCTCGATAAAACTTTATGGGAAAGAGTTTGTTGACTTGGTGGCACTTTGCAATAAGTTTAGAAGTATATCTTTGCTATCAGTTTTAAAAGGAACTGTTAGGGAAATGTCGAAGCGTGGGTGGAAAGGCGTAATTACGCCTAAGATGGTTTTTGTGCTTAACTGTATTGAGACTAGTTTACAGATGCCTGTTGAGCATGGTGGCATACAAGAGGTTATTTACGAATGATATTTTCGTATACAGGAGTACCGGATAGCCATAAAAGATGTACTTTCGATTCCTTTAAGTGGACTGAAGGAAAGAAAGGGCTAAGAACTGCTCTTGAGGAGTTCGCTGGTGGTAGCGGCAAGGGGATGGTGCTTATAGGCAAGCCTGGAATTGGAAAAACGCACTTGATGGTGGCAACGTATTTGTATGCTCAAGATAAGTATATGAAGTTTCCTGGAAGCGATATTATCTTTTTTGATTGGCAACAGTTTTTGAATTACGTTCGTGACGGATTTAAATCATCAATTCGGGGAGATGCCCTTACTGACAAGATTTGTAGCACAGAGCTCTTAATAATGGATGATGTACGTCCTGAACCGCAAGGGACATTTTGGAAGGAAATATTTGAGCAAATAATTGAGTACGGATATAATAACAATACGAAGTTGCTACTAAGTACGAATGCAGATTCGACTGAAGAGCTTTGCGAGCGTTGGGGTATGACGGATTATCATTTTAGTAGACTTGTATCGATGTGCAAAATCGTTGTTGTAAAAGGTAAAGACGCTCGCCTTGAAGGAAATAAAGAATGAGAGATGAAATACTCTATAAGGTTTTAACCGACCAGACACTTTATACTGCCTTTGTAAAATCGGTTGGTATAGTTGAGTGCTTGAATAAAAATCAAAAGCAACTGTATAAAAAGATTACCGTTTTTATAGATGATAATAAACGTTGTTTGACTGAGCAAGAAGCTGTTACTTTGTTTGAAAAGAAGCTTGATGTTGGTTCTTTGAATACCGAATTTGCTTTTGATATGGTTCTCGATGAGATAAGAAAAGAGAAGCTGCGATTTTGGATTTTAGATGTGGCAGAAGGTATAGAAAGTAATACTATTGACTATGAGAAAACCTATAAAGAATTGGCTACTATGAAAGAAAAACTTGAAGTGCATATTCCTAAAGGAAAAGTTATAGGTGAAGGTCAGGAAGAAATCTTGGATATGGAATCTGCGAAGGTAAAGATAGACGTTTTAAAGACTGGAATAACTGCTCTTGATATAGCTCTATTCGGCGGTTGCCATAAAGGTGAGCTAGGTTTTTTAATAGCTCCACCAGGAAGAGGTAAGTCGACGTTTTTGATAAACTTGGTATACGGATTTTTACAGCAACGAAAGACGGTATTTGTTTTATCCAATGAGCTTAGAACTGAAGCAATATTATCAAGATTGTATAGACGTATAGTTGGTATGAATCGTTCTGAGTTCACTAGTGAGCATAAAGTGGAAGTATTAAAAGGCCTTGGAAACTTTTTTCGATATGCTAAGGGGCATGGGATAATCCATTATGTGCCGGTAAATAGCTTTAGCGTAGGAGATATAAAATCATGGGTAACTGCGTGGGAAAATAAGCTTGGCTTGCGGGCGGATGCAGTTATCATTGATTATTTTGACCGCCTTAGAAAGCCTTATGGTGACGACAATAGATTGAAGTTGCGGGCATTGGTGGATTCATTAAGAGACTATGCTGTGGAGAAAGATATATTTATTGGAACAGCGACTCAGTCGAATAGGCATGGATTAAATGCACCTCTTGTGACTGAAGAGCACGTTGGTGAGGCGTTTTCAAAGATTGAATCGGCTGATGTCGTGTTAAGTCTTTCCCAAGATAAGAAGGAAAGAGACGTAGGAAAGGCTCGCATTAGCGTACTAAAGAATCGTGAATACGGTGGTGTAGGCCAGCATATTGATGTCAAGACTGATTGGGATAGGTTGGCTATAACAGACATTGGCGATAATGTATAAGAGGAGATGGCATGAATATAGCATTATTTTTAATGGCCCAATTGACTTCTTTAGCTTGTGCTATTGGTGCAATTATTCTCGCATTGAATAAGGTAGAAGGATGGGGTTGGCTTTTATTTGTCGCCATTATAACGCATGTTGATTGGGAGAGTGACTAAGATGGGATTTATACCTATTGGAGAACATCGAGTAAAAGGCAAAGAGATAGAGTTTAAGATTTGCCCCATGTGCAATAATCAGCGATGGAACATGTCCGTTTCAGTTGAGAAGGGTATTTACCATTGCTGGGCTTGCAACGCTGCAGGAAAAGTAGCTGGTATGTCCGTGCTTTTCAAAGGTGAGTTTAAGGCAGAAGGGGACTTGACTAAGTCGGTATTATCGATACCTGAAACGGCAGTACCTATTTGGGCATCTGAAGATGGTAAAATATATGTTGAGAGCAGAGGAGTACCAATAAATGAGGTTCATGCTTTGGGGGTACTTTGGGATAATGGGCGGCTATTAGTGCCTTGCTATGAATCGGGAGAAAAACTTATAGCTTTGAATGTAAGAACAAAAGAAGGGCAATGGATTTTTAATGGTGACAGTAGAGAGAATGTATTTTATACGATACCCGGAAAGACTAATAAGCTTGTCATATGCGAAGGCTTTTTTGATGGTGTAAAATTAGCACGCTTAGGTCATACGGTACTGATTTTATTTGGTCGAGTACTTTATGGAAAGCAAAGAATAAAGGCGGTTCAGCATTATGATAATATTGTACTTGCTCTTGATATGGACAAGCCTGGTTTGACAGCTACGCATAGTATAGCCGAGCAGCTTTTGAAGATAGAAGGAGTAACTGTTTATCGTGCTTTGATGCCCGAGGGACGCAAAGACTTTGGGGAATGTAATGCTATTGAGATAGAAGAGTCTTTTAAGAATCTTGAGACAATGTCATTTGCATCATTATTACGTTTGAGGTTGACAAAAAATGATTATTCGAGTAAGTAACTTGTATGCAGTTATCGAGAATGCTACGCTTGATGAGATAAGGCTTGTTAAAGCGACTTTATTTTTTCAAAAGAAGATTAAGTCGTATTTAAAGAGGCCGTTGATTCAAACAACAAAGTTGCATTTTGTTGTAGATGGAAAGATAGCTTTTTTTCGAGGTATACTTAACGAGGTAGTATCGATACTTCGTAGCTATACCGAGGTAGAGGTTATCCAAGAGGAAATGAGAGTAATAAACCCATATAATGTTGGAAAAATGATTAAGGCAACTGAAAACTTACGCCCATATCAGCAGGAGGCTTTTGACAAGGCGCTAGATGCGCAAAGAGGAATTTGGTGGTTATGTACGAATGCTGGGAAAACAGAAATAGCCGCTTCACTTTTAAAATATCTTTGTGACTATAAATTTTTATTTGTGACGCATAGAAAGGAGTTGTGTGAACAGACATATGAAAGATTTAAGAAACTTGGGGTTGATGCGGGAGTGCTATCTGCTGAAAGAACAGAGATGGATAATCCTTGTACGATTGTGATGATGCAAACACTTTATAGTCGAACGCGTCAGTATAAGGATTGGCTACAAAAGATAGATGGGGTAATTTGGGATGAATGCCATCACGCGGGTGCGCAGACGGCTAATGAAATAATGTGCTCTTTGCCCAAGGCTGTGTTTAGACTTGGATTGACTGGAACAATGCCTGAAGATGAGGCGGGAAGATGGCCCATTCAGCAGTTCTTCGGACCGGTTTGTGCACGGGTAACGAACGATGCATTGATAAAAGCTGGGTATAGTTCGGGCATTAAAATTGTAGTGATAAAAGGTGAGTGGGGTGATAGCGGTGTAGGTATCACTATCCGTAACGCTGTAATGGCGGAACGTGCTGGAAAGAGAATAAATATTTTTCAAGAGGCGACGAATGCTGGCATAGTTCGCAATGATGGAAGGAATAGAATAATCGCTGCATTGATGGCGAAGCTAAGGAGTGAAAAGAAGACTGGAGTAATGGTGTTTGTTGATTACCTTGAGCATGGTCAGCTTTTGTCTGAATTGTCGAATGCGCCATTTATATCCTCTGAAAGTTTGGAAAGGTCAGACCTATTTCAGTCGTTTAAGTCAGGAGTAATACCGATGTTGATAACGTCACCTATACTTGATGAGGGTGTAGATGTTAGTCGGATTCATCATATTATTTTTGCTAGTGGAAAGAAGGGAAAGATAAAGATATTGCAGAGAATAGGCAGGGGTTTAAGAAAAGAGGAAGGAAAAGAATGCGTTGAGTTATACGATTTTTACGATTCAGAGGTTCCGATGCTTCGTAAGCATTCGGATGAAAGAATAGAGACTTACTTTGATGAGGGATTTAGTGTAGATTTTGTTGAATTAAGAGAGCTATTACCGGCTCTCTGAGGAGGTGGTGGTGCGGAAGATAAAGAACCTCTATTTTGTGAGAAGGTTTCTTTGGTTAAAGTGGAAGAAGATTTTGGTTAGAGGAAAGGATTATAAGATTAGCCAGGATGGCCGTCAGGTTGCAATACTCACACCAGATGTGCCGTCGGCTAAGTGTTTAGATATTGAATATGAGGAGGGAGCATGCTAACAGTGATATGCATTTATTTGGTTTCGACAGCGCAGATAAGTAAAGACCACGGAATGCCGACAAAGGTACTTTTAGGGGTGTGCGCATTTTTTGGTTTGGTTTTAGCGATGCGCCAAGATTTGGCCTTGCTTTGCCTATTGTCTGGATATATTGCTAAATAGCTGAATAGCCTGTAAAGACCCTTGGAAATCAAGCGGAAACATGGCTAGAAACGTGTTTGATTAGCTACTCTATACTTTGCCTATACTTTGAATAGCGATGGCCAACGAGGCTCTTAGCATGGTTTAAAAGGAGTTAGAAAATGATATGCAGTTGCAAGGATTGGAAAGAGAATATCGATAAGTTAAATAGTGGTTTTGTGTTGCAATCTGTTCATGGGATGGGCGGCTATTCTGGAAAGAAGATTGCTTTTTGCCCATGGTGCGGAAAGAAAT
>Ga0315285_10006825_pt1 | contig 11771 bp, 6 predicted proteins | sample YL17G09_36_MG_FD_203698 | JGI IMG/M metagenome (GOLD analysis project Ga0315285, IMG submission 203698) | Sediment microbial communities from Yellowstone Lake, YNP, Wyoming, USA - YL17G09_36 | ecosystem: Environmental > Aquatic > Freshwater > Lake > Sediment | place: USA: Wyoming | collected... | reverse complement strand
ACGTGAACTTCTTCTGGAACCCTAATACGCATGATGCGGCGCATAACGCGTTCTTCAGCGTCAATGTCAATAAGGCGTTTATGGATGCGCATCTCCCATTTGTCCCACGTTGCAGTTCCTTCGCCACACGGTGATTTCAGAACTGGAACCTTAAGCCTTTTCGTGGGCAACGGTACAGGACCATTCATCTTGATTCCTGTCTTCTGGGCGATAACCTTCAGTTCGTTGCACACTTCTTCCAGTTTTGGGTAATCTGTGCTTGTCAACCGTATTCTTGCCTTTCTAACCATCGCCCATCATTCCAGATTCTTCCGCTGCCGACAGATTTATTGGGTATTTACCTTAGACAATTAACCGTAAATAAAAACTTATCGACATAGTTTTTGAGTGTATCTACACGATTCTGTCCTATTTCCGTTTCCGAAAGATCTTGCCGCCATCACTATAGTCGCCAGTTACGTAGTCGAATCCTGCTTCTATCAGCGTAGTTGCCTCTTTCACGTCGCTTGCAACCCTAGCAGTCCATTGATCGTCTACCGTTTCAAAGATCGCGGCCTCAAGGTCGATGTACTTGAGTGTATTTTGAATTGTCTTGTGGCCTAGGATCTTCTTGACATATAGCAGGTCTTTTGTTCTGTGGTATTCCATTGTGCCTTTCCAGTGTCTGAAGGTTGTGAAGCTTATCTTTCTAAGTCTAGGGTTACTGAATTTCTCTGCTATTCTCTTTCGTTGCCAATAGAACGCGTTCTTCAAGTTGTCATAGTTCTTGAAGATTGATTCAGAGGTCTTTGGTAGTCGCTCTATCATGTTTATGAACTGTTCTGAGACCTTGGAAACTCGGGGATTATGGCCTTTGATGGGCGTTATGTTCAGTGTTCTTGTTTCCTTGTTGATGTCGATCCATCTGAGCTTAACTAGTTCGCCTGGGTCTGCTCCTGTGTCCTTTAGTCCTTGCAGGAAAGTGCTGATTTTCTTTGATGTTGCTGCTATCAGCTGATCTATCTCTTGTTCTGTTGGAATGAAAGGGAAACTTTCACCCTGCCTGTATCTTGGACGAACCCATTTCAGGTTAGTTCGTCAATGACCTTCTTCAAGAAGATTTTCAGTTTTTCAAGGAAAATGTAGAAATCCTTCTCATCAACATCCTTCAGCAAGAGTCCCTTCTCTTCACCCCAAACGAACGGCGCCGACACAACAATATTCTTCTTTTCTTCAAGATTCTTGCGGTACCTCTCATAGAGACAAAGCGTAAAACGTGTTTTTCCAACGCTGCAACCAAAGACGTCCTCTAACCCAATCTTGAACTCCATGCAGATTAAGTAGACATCAAGAAAGTCACGCGCCTTTGTGCCCTTGCGAGTAAGTATCGCCCGGATTTTCTCACATAGAATCTCTCGAACATCATAAACATCGAAAAGGATTTTCTGTGCATATTCCTTGAACTCAGGAAACAGCAGAGAGAGTTCCTCCTTCTCCCCAGACATGAGACTTCCCAATTCCGCGCTCTTCAAAGGAAAATACAGTTTTTCAACGAAATTCATCTGAACCTTGAAGAAGCTCTTGCGACCAAACACTTCAGACTGGTACCAGACCTTAAACGTGCAGGTCTTGTTTCCTCCACCAAGCTCAACGTAATTTCTGTCGGCTTTCCCACACTTGAAGTCTAACCTCCGTTTCTTTGCTATCTCTTCGAAAACCTCTCCAACGTCGTCAATGATTTTTGACAGGTGCTTTCGAATTTCCTTCTGGGACTTGCCTTTGAAAATGTTCTGGTTCTTCCATGTGAAGTCGATATCTTCGGAGAACCGGAAATAATCAAGATAGCATTTTGCCAAGCATGTACCGCCTTTGAAAGCGAAGTTCTCGTGGAAGAACTGGACCTTCGAAAGGTCATGGAGCATTTGGTGCAAGATGAGGTCTTTCTCTATCAAATCAGTTCTCTTGATGCGCTGAACTTTGGCTACTTCGTTCACGAAGTCTTTTCTCATTCGATCACCAAGTCAGCTATCTCCTGGACAGTCTTTGGATAGTTGATTGCGTATTTTCTTGTTTTTTCGCCTGATAAATCCTTAGCCCATTCTGAAACGTCGAGGATTATTTTTTCCTTTGGAACTCCATTGTATCTCCACGTGTAGATAAAGTCCAAGATTGTCTTTTCAGTATCTGAATGTCTCAGCGGATTTCCGATTATTCCGAAGCTCAGGAGCTTGGGGGTGAGCTTGATAAACCTGAATTTGTATCCAGCTATACCCATAGGTTTGGGACGGAACAGCCTGTCATTAACAACGTATTCAACCGCGAAATGCTCATGCGTCATGTCGTTTAGTTTCAGTGCTGTGTACAATCCGAAATACCAATTCTTGATGCCTTTCAATTCGAGGCCTTTTGCAACGAGCTCAAGATGGTTGTATCTGGACTTTCCAAGTTTAACTTCATCCAAGGGTTTGACGTAGAAGATTCCCTTGAAGATTCGCGTTAGGTAACCGCGGTAAACAAAGTATTTGATCGTCTTAGCATAGCTTAAACCCATAGATTTGCAGTAGCCCTTCAGCTCATCTGATGTCACAAATTCCTTCTTGTCCATGCGGAGCTTCTTGAGCAAAAGACTCGTCTTTTTCATTCATATCACAACATCACATATTATGTGACCTTATGATATAAATTGCTAAGTCGATATTTTAAACTATCCCCAACTGCCAACCTCACCAACCTCAACCTTCACCGAGTCTAATCGCTTCCAAAAAACCAATCCTGCCCAAAATGAGCATGAAGGAACTGAACAGCAAGCTGAGCGTCATCGCACGCTAAGACAAATTTAGGAACACGCATGCGCGCTAGTTTGAACCCTCAGGTGTCGCCGAGGTTGCGTGAGCTGAACCTTGAATTTTCGCTTGAGACAAAAAGAAGAGAGACGTGAATGCAAGGCGCGCAAGTCGAAGTGTCAGGAAGCCTGAGTGCGCGCGTTTATCACCGCGCTATAGTTCTTTTGAAACTCGCTCATTGTTTCGCTGTTTTTCCAGCATTGATAGTGGATGTTCTGGAATAGCCATGAAGATTTCGGAATCTTCTTGCTTGATTCTTGGATCGGGTGGGATTGTAATCGTGAATGTGGAGCCTTTTCCCACGGAGCTTTCCGCTGAGATTGTGCCTCCATGCGCTTCTACCATGCGTTTGCAGATTGTCAGCCCGAGGCCCATTCCCCTAGCCTTGGTTGTGAAAAAGGGTGACCAAAGTTTTGTCATGACATCACTTGGTATTCCGACTCCCGTGTCACGGAAACTGACTGTAACACCTTCTTTCACTTTTGTGCTCTCCACTGTGAGCGTTCCGCCGTTGGGCATCGCGTCAAACGCGTTTTCTACTAGCTTGGCGAAGGCGGTTTTCATCTTTTCTTGATCACATTTGATTCTTTGCTTTTCTTGAGTCTTGTTCAATACTCTAACATTGCTTGGAACCTTCACATGGGAAAAGACTTCATTCAGGATAGATCTTGGTTCGGTTTCGGATATGTCAAGCTTCGTCTCCTCTGCGTACTTCAAGAGATCGGTTATGATTTTATCCGAGTATGCGATTGCCCCCTCAATGGTTTCAACCATTTCCTTTGCTCTGGCATCCATTTTTGCTTCCAACTTTGTCTTCAAGTAGTACGTGGCTCCAACGATTCCTGTCAGGGGATTTCGCAAATCGTGTCCAACCATCGCTGCCAACTGACCGATGGCTGCAAGATGCTCTGCTTTTCGCAATCTTGAGGTCTTATCCTCGATATCGGTCAACATTCCGTTTATCGACTTCGCCAGGCCTGACAATTCGTCATTTCCATCGGTTGGCACACGTGTTTTAGGATCTCTTTCTCTTCCTATGTTCCGCACAGCCTTGGTAAGCTTGACTACTCGATACAGAACTGTCCTTTCCATAAGTAAGAGGATGGATGCCACGAAGATTACGGTCAGAACAAGGAGCGACAAGAGAAGGTAGTTGATTGCACTTAGTCCGTGTTTGTAAATGTCTCTGGGCATGTCAATCCTTGACACGAGGATTGGATTTCCATAAACATCCTTTATTGAAGAATATCCGGCAACATAGTCTGCGTTCAAGGGTTGGACGAAGACTGTTTTGTTATCCGAAAATGCTGAAAGAGCATTTTGAAAATCTGGAAGCACAGGCGAATCATTATAACGCCGCAGTGTGAGAGACAGGTCCGTCGTTAGAGCTAGTTGTTTGATTTCATCAGAGTCTAAGTAGCGTGCCATAATCAGTGCTCCATGAACAGGGCCTTCACCTTGGCTTGTCAAAATGGGCCTTGAGCAAATCAACAACGGATTTTCTGGCAGAAGAATAATTCCGCTTATTCTACTGTCAGTTGCGGGAAAGCGCCAAAGAACATCGTGAGAAGAGAGTTCTCTTTCTAGACTCTCTGGAACTGGCGCTTCTTTCATGTTATGCAAGTCGTAGGCCCTGCCGCATACAGTCTGACCTGAGAGGTTCACGAATAGCAGAATGTTGATCTCTAAAGTGGTGAAAGTTGAATCCACAATATTTGAGTTAATGTAGTTGTCGTTGGGGGCAACAACGAACGCGTACGTGTCGTCCCATACTGCCCAATCACCCGATTTGCTGTGCAAATAAGAGACATCTTGGGACAGGGCGCTTTGAAATCTACCGAGGTTTTGGTAGACACTCGTTTCTTCTAGTTCTTTGAAGCTATTCATCAATAGAGAATCAGAAAGGAAGTATACTGCTACCATCATGCTGATGGCTAGAATGCCAATTATGGTCAGTATTCTCTTCCGCATTCCCATCGTGTCGCCTGCTGTCTAGGTTTGGATTCAACTGAGCCTGTAGTTTTGTCTTCCGTCTGGTTTAGCCTTGGGTATGTCTATGGTGAAGTGTGCTCCCTTGCCATGCGTGCCTGTTTCGCTGATTGTCCAGCCGTAGATGTCCATCATTCTTCCTATCAGGTAGAGCCCGTAGCCTGAGCCTTTGCCCGTAGTGAAACCCTCATTGAAAAGCTTTGCTTTATTATCTTTGGATATGCCTACGCCGTCATCCTCATAGACCAGTTTCAGACTGTCTTCAGATTTTTCGTAGCGGATTCTGATTTGAGTCAACTTTTCGCCGTACTTGAGCGAGTCATCAATCAAGTTGTAGAAAAGCTGCCTCAGGAGCGAATCAGCCAACACGGTCAATCCTCCGCACTCGTTCGCTATTCTGACGCCTTTCAAGTCTGGAAACAGCCCAACAGCCTCGTCAACAGTCTTCTTTACACCCACGTGAGCCAGTTGTTCGACGCCCAGCTTCTCGTATGTTCTGGCAAACTCAAAAAGGGCTTCCACGTTTCTGACTGCGGTTTCCATGTCGGCCAACTGGTCCAAGGCTTCAGGGTTTCCAGCCAGCTTTCGCCTTAGCAGATAGGCGTTTCCAGTCACCGCGGACAGCTTGTTTCGCACATCATGCCTCGTGAGGCTACCCACAACGCGCAGTTTTTCCTCCAGATTCTTCCTTTCCGAAATGTCGCGGAACACGACGAGATCAGCCGGTTTGCCTTTATAATCGATTTTCGCCGCGTTTATCTCGTACAACAGTTTTCCCCCGTCCTTCTTCAGCACTTCGACTTCGTATGGTTCCACGTGCATTCCCATCATTCTCTTAGCCAGACTCCTTATCATTACCGCTTTGGTCTTCGCCCCAAACATCTTCACCTTCAGCAAGTTCTTTCCAACAAGCTCTTCTCTCTTGAACCCAGTTATTTCCTCCACTTTCTGCGTGACTTCCAGGATCTTTCCTCTTCCATCCACGACAGCCACAGGGTCAGCCATGAGGTCGAACAGCATTTGGAAATGCTTTTTCGCCTCGCGCGTGCGCTCTTCGCTTTCCTTCAGTGCTTTCTGAGCCTGCCAGGTTTCAGTTACATCTCGATCTGAGCCCCTGTACCCCAAGATTTTCCCATCTGAAGTAACAATTGGAACGGCTCTTGTCTCCACAATTACCATGTGACCATCTTTGTGGACAAAACTGGTGAAACGTTCCTTTCGGGCAAAAATCTTCATGTCGACATTTTTCAGCTTATCTTGCTCATCTGCGGGGTAGAAATCGTAGAAGTGTTTTCCGAGAACCTCTTCAGGCACGTAACCAAGAACGTGCTCCACAGAAGCGTTCGAGTAAGTGTACCTTCCATCTATATCAATCTCCCATATCCAGTCACCAGTAATGTCAGAAATGTTCTTGAAACGTGTATTCGACTCTTCCGATTCTTCCTGCGCCCTTTTCAGCTCCGTGATGTCCTTGTATATCCCAACATAGCCGAGCAGATTGTTTTCAAAGGTTACTGGAGCAGCAGAAATCGACACTGGCACCAGCGACCCGTCCTTTCTCTTTCTGACTGTGCTATGACTGGCATATCCATTCTTCGCGTCTTTGTCCATGCTTTCAGCTTCTTCCCTCAAGTGTTCTGGCGCTACAACGTCGTTTATGTTTCTGCCTTCGACTTCCTCTGCGGAGTAGCCGAACAGCTTGAGAAATCTTGGGTTAACGTTGATTATGTGGAACTGAGTGTCCAGATAGACCGCCGCTTCAGGATTATGCCTGAACAATCCCTCAAACTTCTGCTGACTCTCTTCAATCGCTTGTTCATCTTTCTTTCTTGTGGTGATGTCGCGGGCAATGCCCAAGACCACAGGCTTATCCTTGATTCTGATTGGGTGCGTCCTTATTTCCACCGGTACCTGTGTGCCGTCTTTCCTGTTCAAAACCAACTCGTCTGGACCAGTGGACTTGCCGAGGGCGCTCATAGCCAGAAGCTTGGCTGCTTTCAGAACCTCGTTTCGAGGCAGCAGCTTCAGTCCAATGAAGCTCTTCCCGATTAACTCACTTTTCGCGTAGCCTGTCAGTTTCTCTGCGGCTTTGTTTCCGTCTATGAAGTTGCCTTTCAAGTCGCTCAGGTAGTAGGCGTCAGGCGCCCGTTCAAACAGAATGCTTAGACGTTCTTCCGAGTTTCTCAGCTCTTCTTCTGCTTTCTTGCGTTTAGTGATGTCCTTGGCAATGTGAACTACTTGAACCGTCTTTCCTTCCTTGTCTTTCACTGGATGGACAGTAACTTCAAGTATCCTATTGTTGTCCTCATCAAAGTGCTGGTGCTCAACCGTGACAGGTTTACCGGTCTTTAACAGTTCTTGGATTGGGCAAGCGTCATGAGGAGGCGGACAAGGTGTTGACCTGTGATGTGTTGCTTCATAACAGGTCTTCCCGATCAGATCCTCTCTTCTTGACTTCGATTGTTTCAATGCTACTTCATTGGCGCTTATTATTCTATAGTCGTTAGGATCAATTACCAGAAGAGAGTCAGCGATTGAATCAATTATTCTTTCATTGAATTCCTTCAAAGACCTCAGTTTTTCCTCCGCGTTCTTTCGTTCAGTGACGTCTCTCATGATTGCTTGAGCTCCCACAGGATGGCCGTCTCTGATCAATAAGCCAGGATGCACTTCTGCCCATCGGCTCGCTCCATCCCTCCGAACATAAAGGAATTCAGATGGTGAAGGTGATTCTCCCTTCATCAGAGATTCGAACATTCCCTGAAATCTCGGAATGTCCTCCTTCCGCATAGTCATCAACTCCGCGAATGGCTTGCCAACGACTCCTTCTTCAGAGTCGTAGCCTAATAACGTCAGGAAACTACGGTTGGCCGATGTGACTGCGCCTTCTGCATTCACGGCCACTATGCCGTCTGGAGCCAGCTCAACCAGACCTCTATATTTCTCCTCAGATTCCTTCAACGATTGTCCTGTCTTTCTGCGTTCGGTGACGTCTACTAATGACACCATCATGCAGCTAGGTTTGCCCGTTTTGTCTTTGACCATGCTCGCTGACAGCTGAACCTCAAACGTTGAGCCATCCTTCTTCTTAGCCATCAGTTCTCCAACCCAGCTTCCCTTATGCTCTAGTGCTTTCACTACTTCGCCAGCATTCTCTCTTGATGACCAAAAATCCTCGGCTGGTCTTCCCAGAACCTCGTTTTCGTTGGCGTATCCCCACATTTCAAGGAAACTGCTGTTCACATAGGTCAATTTGCCTTCAAGGTCAGCAAAGGCAACACCGTTAACGGATGATGCTACCGCAGTCTCCTTGATCCTCAATTGCTGCTCCAACTTTCTGCGTTCTGTGAAGTCAGTAGTGATTAGTGTTACAGAGGCAACCTGTCCATTTCGCTTGATGGGTCCTGCATGGGTCTCATACCATGCGACACTGCCTTTAGGACCAATTCCACTAATCTCGTAGCGTCCACCCTCTCCAGTCTGGAAAACCTGTTCAATGGTTTTCTTCACTACGTTGTGGTGCTCAGGATCAATGAAATCGTAGACACTCCTCCCGACAATTTCCTCTGGACGAGCATTCACTACAGTGCGATTGATAAACTGGATCGTGCCGACACGATCAACGATCACAATTATGTTTGGGGCATTTTCTGCCAGTGAACGCCACTTCTCTTCAGATTCCCTAAGAGCATCCTCAGTTGTTTTACGTTCAGTTACGTCTTCGCATGCGCCAAAGAGCCGATGGTTCGCTGGATCATTGACGTCTTCCACGACTTTTGACGAAACCTTGATCCACCGTGTTGAGCCATCTTTGTGGTTGATTCTCAGTTCGCAGACGCTGGATTGCCCCGGCTTTAGGCCTGTCACTTTTTCATCGAATGTTGATAGGTCTTGTTGGTGAACAAGGAACCTCCAGCAGCCTTTGTCTTCTATTTGTTTGGTTGAGTGACCGAATATCTTCTCAGTTGCTCCCGCCATCCAATTAATGGCGAAACTTCCTTCGCCCACTTTGAGGCAGGAAAACACAAACTCTGCCGTAGCACCTGAAATGACTCGGTGCCTCTCTTCGCTTGCTCGCAAAGCTTCTTCTGTTTTTTTGCGTTCAGTTATGTCTGTGATGATGGCTTGAAAGCCTATTGTCTTCCCGTTCACGTTGAGCCTTGTGGGCTTCGTCATGAGGTGGAGGATTTGGCCGTCTTTGCGCAGTGCCCTGAACTCGAAGTCGTATGGTTCTCTTCTTAAGACGATGGCATTAAGAAACAGACGTGTTAGTCTGCCCTTTTCCTTTGGGTGTAGATAGTCCTTGAAAGGCTTGTTCTGCAATTCCGTGACTGAATAGCCAAACAAGTCGGCTAGTGCCTCATTCAGATATGTCAAACGGCCTTTCAGATCAGTAATTCCTATTGCCACTGACGAGTTTTCAACGAGGCACTTGAACTTCTGCTCGGATTCCTGAAGCTCGCTCTCAGTCTTCTTTTGCTCAGTCAAATCAGATACGACTGCCAACGCCCCAAAGTAGCTTCCATCTTCATTCAGAAGAGGAGACGCCGACACGCGCGTTAAACGCGATTCTCCATTCCTGCGATGCATAACCAGTTCGTACTGGCTTGACACTCCCTTGCTCCTGAGTTCAGCTTGCTCCATCACTTGCTGAAAACCTTGCTCATCAACGAAATCCCTGACGTTCATTCCAATAAGCTCATTCTCTTGACAGCCAAGCACCTCGGCAAACGCTTTGTTAGCAAAGATGAACGTCTCACTTGCGTCGACAACGCCGATTCCTTCCGACGCTTGCCCCAAGATCATTTCCAGTTTCCTGTTAGTCTCCTTAAGCTTTCGTTCCATATTCAAGCGTTCGGTAACATCACGGTTCACACTCACGTACCCTGTAATGACACCATTCGCGTTTCTCACGGCGATAGCAATGCCTTCAGTTTCAACCGTCCTGCCATCCTTACGGTATTGAACCATATATCCACGAAATCTGCCAGTTTCTTTCAGAGTCTGTATTACTTCTGTTCTTTCAGTGCCGATGAATTCCGTTTTGAGGATCTCAGAACCGAGTTTTCCGATGGCTTCTTCCGCCTTCCAGCCATACACTTCCTCTGCTGCCTTGTTCCAAGAAACTATGACAAAGTTCCCATCTGATCCTATGACTGCATCATTCACGTTCTCCATCAACGTTGCTTGATGGGCAGCCTTGGCCAGAATTCTCCTTTTGTCCACGGCATCCCGCACGCTGTACGCCAGTTCGCCGTAAACTGCGTCGGGCGACCCAACCTTGCCGAGATAACGGTCAGCCCCAAGATTCAAAGCTCGTATGGCCACTTCTTCTCTTCCTCTCCCAGTGAACAAGATGAAAGGAATGCTGTTACCGCTTTTGCGGAGCTCCTCCAGAAACTCCAAGCCGTCTTTTCCAGGCATCTGATAGTCAGAAACAACTGCGTCATACCGCCCCTTCTCTTTCAGCTTGTTCAAGGCTTCTTCAACAGAACATGCGGTATCGACTTGAAACGGGCCCTGCAACTCTAAGCATTGCTTCGCAACCTTCAGCAAGCCAAGCTCATCATCAACGTGCAAGACACGAATCAGCTTCTTCTCATCGGAACCGACAACTATCTCGGCACGTGACTGAACAACAGACTCAACCATGCAAACCACACTTCATACATACCACTACACGCACGTGCATCAGCAACGTTGTCCTTGATGTCTCTCTCCTGATTAAACACTTATGAACACAGAATCAATACTCAAAAGCAACCCCTCCAACAACCACACGAACACTCAAAGCAAAACCAATACCCAACCATAAAAGACAGAAAAAAGAGAGTTGCGGGAGACGTCTCCACTCGGAGATGGGTTCAAGTCAATATGCGTATTGAGTTATGCGGGGATTCATCCTCCACTCCACGCAATAGAGCTCAGGCGCGCGCTTCAACAGACGGCTTACGCTTAAATCGTGTCTGTACTCTATCAACATTAGTCGCATGCGTACTTGGATGTGTCAGCAATATGGCTTCAGTGTTTGAACCATTTCTTCTAAGCCTTGTTGCAGGGATGGCTACAGGAATTGGCGGGATAATCGCGATTGCCCTGAGAAAAGTCACTCACAGAGTCGTGAGTTTCTCCCTTGGATTCGCTTCTGGCGTAATGCTTCTGGTTGCATTCAACAACCTCTTCTTCGAGGCTCAGAAGCTGCTCTCACACACCGAGCTAATAGTCATGTTCTCAGTAGGCGCCCTCATGATGATCGCCCTGGATCTGACTATCCCTCACATTGAACTAACGGCTGGAGGGAAAATTAGCAAGAACGCGGAAATGCTCAGAACGGGGAAGCTCATAGCTTTGGGGATAACACTGCACAACCTGCCCGAGGGGCTCGTTGTAGCCGCAGGCTACACTTACATGCCTAGACTGGGCCTGATAATCGCTATCGCCATAATGCTTCACAACATACCTGAAGGCCTCGCAACCGCCATCCCTCTTGCGGAAGCAGGAATGAAACCCATCAAGATAGCATTAATCACGCTTCTCTCAGGACTGGCTGAACCCCTCGGAGCCCTAGCTGGAGCTCTTGCTCTCTCCCTTCTCGGAACAACGACCATTGTAGGCTTTTCATTGGTCTTCGCGGCGGGAGTGATGACCTACATTACAGCAGATGAATTGATCCCAGTTGCACATGAGTACGGGTACAAACACACTGTCTCCGTTAGTCTCTTGCTCGGGATAATATTCGCCCTGCTCATTGACGTTATACTGAGCTAATTTCTTGAAAGAAAAATGACCGTATTTGGGAAGCTGTAGCTAGCGCGCGCGATCGTGAAATACACGCTGTCAAAAACATGAGTTTGAAGAACAAAAGGGAAAGTGATGGGTCACTTGAAGACTGTCTATTTATGCGTAGGCTTGGATGATTATGTTGAAGATCCCTGTTCCATCTGGAGCAGTACCCCACCA
>Ga0315285_10006823_pt1 | contig 11774 bp, 9 predicted proteins | sample YL17G09_36_MG_FD_203698 | JGI IMG/M metagenome (GOLD analysis project Ga0315285, IMG submission 203698) | Sediment microbial communities from Yellowstone Lake, YNP, Wyoming, USA - YL17G09_36 | ecosystem: Environmental > Aquatic > Freshwater > Lake > Sediment | place: USA: Wyoming | collected... | reverse complement strand
CCAGCGTCATCCCCGAAAGGGCCTTGCCTTTTTCCCTGGCCCGCTTCTCGATGCGCCGAAACCGCTCCGAAAACCGCGCGCAGGCCGCCTGCAGCGCTTCCTCCGGCTGAACCTCCATACGGCGAGAAACGTTCACCAAGGCAAAAAGCAAATCCCCCATTTCCTCGAACAGCCGCCGACGACGGTCCGGGTTCTCCTCGCGCGGCTCGAACTCATGAGCCAACTCCTCGAACTCCTCGCGGACTTTCCCGATCGTCCCCGCCACCTCCGGCCAGTCGAACCCCACCCGCGCCACCTTCTCCTGGACGCGGTGGGCCTTTTGCAGCGCCGGCAAATGCCGCGGCACTCCAGCCACAAGCGACTCGTCCCGCTGGTTCTCCGCCTTCTCCCGCGTCTTGATCTCCTCCCAGTTCTCCAGCACCTCGGAAGAGGTCTCCGCCACGGTCTGGCCGAACACGTGGGGATGCCGACGGATCAACTTCGCGCAGATCCCTTCCAGCACCTCCTCGATGCCAAAGCGCTTCTCGCGCTGGGCCAGGGCCGAGTGAAAAACCACTTGAAGGGCAACGTCTCCCAGCTCCTCCTTGAGATGCCCGAAATCCTCCGTCTCCACCGCGTCGCAAACCTCGTATGCTTCTTCGATCAGATACTGCCTGAGCGAAACGTGGGTCTGCTCGCGGTCCCACGGGCACCCGCCCGGACCCAGCAGCCGCTCCATGATCCAGCACAAGCGGTCAAAAGGATTGGCCGGGGCTTGAGCGGGAAGAGACGATGCGAATTCCATCATGGGACCTCCGCGGGACCAGAGGGCGGAAAAAGACGTCCCGCGAAATGACTACCATAACCGGGAATCCCGAAAGATTCAAGAGCGCATTTTCCTTTACTTGCCCGAGCGCTAGCGGTTACTCTTAGAGCGGTATTCGGGATAGAAAGGTTCATTCCGGCTCCGATCATGCGGATTCTATTCATTGGCGACGTGGTGGGAAGACCCGGACGCAAACTGGTGGCCGGTTTCCTGCCCGAGTTCCGCCACCGCCGGGAGATTGACTTCGTCATCGCCAACGGCGAAAACGCCGCCAGCGGCAAGGGACTCACCGGCCCCCTGGCCGAGCAACTCTTCGCGGCGGGCGTGGACGTTCTCACCGGCGGCAACCACACCTGGAAGAACAAGGATATCTACAAGATCATCAATGAAGACACCCGCGTCCTCCGCCCCGCCAATTACCCCCCCGACCCCTCCGTTCCCGGCCGCGGAAGCCAGCTCTACCGGGTTCCCGGCACCGACACCATGATCGGAGTCGTCAACCTGCTCGGGCGGGTTTTCATGGCCCCCGTGGATTGCCCATTCCGCACCGGTAAGGCCATCGTCGAGAGGCTCCGCAAGACCACCCCCCTGATCGTCGTGGATATGCACGCCGAAGCCACCAGCGAAAAACTCGCCCTCACCTGGCATCTCGACGGCCTCGTCACCGCCGTCATCGGAACCCACACCCACGTGCCCACCGCCGATGAGCGCATCACCGCCGCCGGCACCGCCGCCCAGACCGACGTGGGAATGACCGGTCCCTACGACGGCGTGTTGGGCGTCCGCAAAGACCTCATCATGCAAGCCATGATCTCGCTCATGCCCGTCCGCCACGAACTCGCCGACGGGGACCTGCGCCTCTGCGGCCTGCTCGTGGACGCCGACCCCGCTACCGGCCGCGCCCTCGCCGTCGAGCGGATTTGCCACCGCGAGGGATGAGCCGGCAGCCCGATACGCAACGCGCCCCGCACTCCCCGGCCGGCACGCTCTCGTCGCTGTGGTTGAAAGCGTACTTGAGGTACTGCAGGCCGACCATGAGACGCACCGGCTTGGCCTGGCGTCCCGTGCCGCTGAAGAAGGGCTGAGGGTTATTCTCGAAGACCAGCCAGTCAGGAGAAGAGAATCCCGCTCTTCTTAGTTCCGTCTTTGCTACAACGCCGAAACCCAAAAGATCAGGCCAGTCGTACAGAGCAGTGCCAACGCCGGCGCTTCATAGGCTATCCTGTTGGCGCCGAGGACGGTGACAAGCAGGCAGTAGGCAAGGAGCAAACACCACAGCCGGAAGACGGTCTGAGCGGCGGGATGAACAGCCCCAGCCTGGGTCCACCGGCCATGCATGATATGGGAGAAACCCGTTGTCAGGCCGCAAGAGGGACATCGTTCCATGCCTGTGACCAGGCAAACCAGACAACCGGGCAATCCAAACCGTTTGTGACTGCCGGCGCCGGACGGCTCGGGTTGCACGAGGGCGCACAGGCCCAGCCAGGCGGTCATAAGGAAGGCAATGCCGAGATGCAACGCCCTATTGGCCCGGCGCGAAATCGGCGGGCGCCATGACTCAGGGATCGTCCACATGAACCACTCCGACTTGATCCGCCCTCAGAAGAACCGCCAGAGGCCAACCGCCCGGCTCTTCATCCTGTTGGCAACAACCAGGCTGTCAATCAGGAGAATGAGATTGTAAGGAATGAATACGACTAAGCCGATGCCGCAGGTCATCAAAACGATGGGCCAACAGACAAAAAGAGTCACCAATGTGAACACGACGCCCTTGCCCGTTTGGCCAAGGTAGAAATACTGGAGTCCCGAACACAGCAACGAGAAAAGAAAAGTCAGAAGGAGGCTCTTCTCGGCCGGACCGATCGGCCCCGTGCTCCCCTGAGGCGGGGCCTGCATCTGTACGACAATGGTTGGTCCAGCCGCAGGTTGGGTTACGCTCGCTTGCGGTTGGGTTACGCTCGGTTGCGGTTGCGCCGCCGCCCAGGCCGCGCCCGCTGCCGGGACCATCACCGGCGAACCGCAGTTCAGGCACTTCCCCGTTTTACCCGCGAACTCGTCTTTCACTCCGAAGTTCTTGCCGCAGGTCCCACACTTGACTTCAATCATCTCAGCGCACCTCCTTCATTGAGTTGTTGTCGGGCCTCGCTCGACAAGCGATCGTCTATGTCGGTTTCATACATTCGCCTTTGAAGCCTTTCTTGGATAATTCCTGGGAAACATCGGGCTGCCTTGTCCTGTCATGGAGCGCGCCAGATGTATTCCCCTTCCCTATTGACGTATCCCCTGTCCGCTACCCAGGGATTGAGCAATCTAATGCCGGTTTGGTCGTCCGTGCTATTGACAAGGGCCAAACCTCCATAGAAGTCCTCGGCAGCTCGGAATTGACGTTTGATCACCATTTTGCCGTCCCGGTCGCTATAGCCCCACTTGCCGCCGACTTTTACTCGCGCCAAAGTCAGGTCCCGGCCCGCGAAAATGGCACGATTTGACCCCGAACCTGGGATCGTGGCTCGCTGAGAGCGAGGATCAATCCGCCGGCGTCGCGGGCGCTGGTGACGCGGAAGGAAATTCCCCGCTTTCTGATCGGCTGATGCCTTGGGGGGAGCGTTGCCAGATGCCGCGATGGGCTTTGCATCCACGGCAACCACCCGAAACCCGCAGTCGGCGTACCTGCTGTTAGGCGAGCGCACGCCGCGGCAGGTCGCACGGCAGTACATCGGATGCGTACGCCATGAGAGGCCGCGCAAAACGCGACCATTCCCCGCAGGCGATTCCCATGCGCTCCCATCCGTCGGCGCGCCCGCATAACTGTCGTGATACCAGTCTTGGCACCACTCCATCACATTCCAGGGCATGTCATATAGCCCGAAGGCGTTCGGCGCGAACTGCCCAACGGCCACCGTTCTATTCCTGGGAACGTTCTTTCTCCTATTCCCGTTCGCGAAGTCCACGTCGGAATACTCCAGATCCGTCATAGGCGAAGTCGTCGATCCCGTGTAAAGGGGTGTCGTCGTGTTGGCACGGCACGCATATTCCCACTGCGCTTCGCTCGGCAATACGAAATTCTCTCCCGTTTTCTGGCTCAGCTTGCGACAGAACTCCGTTGCGTCGTTCCAACTCACCATCTCCACCGGGTTGTCCATCCCCTTGAAAACCGAGGGATTGCTCACCATGATCGCCTCATACTGCGCCTGTGTAACTTCAAACTTACCCATCCAAAACTCGGAGAGAGTGACCTTATGCACCGGGTCTTCACCAATGCCCCGCCCGGCCTCGCCCTCCGGGCTGCCCATCGTGAATGTGCCGCCCGGCACCCATACCAAGTCCAGCGTGACCCCGCCGCCCAGGTCCACCGTCGTTTCTCTGGACTCAGCTTTGTGCATGTCGTTCGCCGAAGCGTTCGGCGCAGGTATGGACGCGCCCTTGCCCAGGGCGTTCATGGTCTTTTCACGCAGGCTTGTCGGCGTTTTCCGATTCTGGTCTGCCGGGCTATTCATTGCCGGGGATGTGTCACCAACCGACATAGTTTCAGCCCTGCCGATTTTTGACTCCGCTTTGTGAATTAACCGGCTCAGGAATAGTATTTCAATGAACGGCACTGCGATGCTCAGAATGGCGATTATAACGGCCGCGATGGCCAGCCCCTTCCGCGTGCGCTTGACCAAGGCAATGATGAGCGCCACCAGCGAGAGAATGAAAGCGGGGACTGTGGCGAAAAGCCCGAGAAAGCCGACTATTGGCAAAAGCGAAACCGGAAGTCCGAGTCCTCCGAGAACAAGCGCGATGATGGCCGGCACGGTAACGGCGGTTGAGCTGCGCAAGGGCGTGGCCTGGCCCGGCGTGGCGGAGACTCCCGCCCGTTGGGTGTTCGGCGAGGAAGGCGCGGCGTTCTGAGCGGGAATCTCCTCAAACTCAACCAACTCCACCGCGCCCGAGGCCCCAGCCGGTGTGGGAAGCTCCTCAAACTCAACCAGTTCCACTGTGGACTGAAAAGCCGCCTCGGGAGGGGCGGCGGGAACCGGCGCGGGAGGCTGCTGGGGCGGAGATGCGCAGTAGGGGCACAGGCGAAGGCCGCGCCGGTAGATCAGGCCGCAGTGCCAGCAGACCCCATGCCGTCCGTCGGAGAAGTCCTCTCCGGTCGCGCGCCGCAAGGCGTCCCTGTAACGGAGCCACTTCGCCGTCCCGGCTCCCGCGAACAGGACCGCGATGAGGGCCGAGGCGCCGCAAACCGCCAGGCAATAAACCGAATACTTGGAAATGTCCAGATCGGTGAGGTAATCAATACACTCCGTTACAATGCCGGGAAACGCCGCGGCCGCCGCCAGACCCGCAAGAAGAAGAAAGAACAGCGCCACGCATGATGGGAAAAGGAGGCCGGGCCTGCGGGATTTTGCCTGTTCGATCAGGTTCTTGTGTTCTTTGTCGCATTTCACCAGGCGGTCGGCCCATTGGGGCGCCTGGGGATTCCGGCGAATCGCTTCGGAATATAGGTAAATGGCCACGCGCAACGCCCCGGCCTTCTCGTGGCAATAGGCCATTGCCGCTATCGCGGTTGCGTTCGATTCCTCGTCGCGGATCACGGGGCGAAGCAACTCGATTCCCTTTTCCGGTGCGCCTTGCTTTGCCAGTTGTGCCGCGCGGGAGCAAACTTCTTGACTCATAAGATCAACCCTCTCCTTACCGCCTCCGTGGACAAAATCATCGAGTCTCTTCTTTTGGAGATCGCGTTATGACGATCTCAACCCTTCCGCCGCGGGTCGCGGCGATGCCGCGTCTGGCCGGAAAGCCGTGGATCCGCGGCCGCCGCGGATCGCTCGTCTCGTTGCCGCGCCTTGGCGGGCGGCTCTCCGCAGAGTCTTGGATCGGCGTCCGGCGCGAACTCAGTGGCCCATCTCGGCCGCCTCATGGTTTTCGAGAGCAGGCCGGCGATTCCTAAAACGGCGATGACCGCGACCGCAATCCCGAGGCCGTAAAGAAGGTAAGGAGGATTCGACTTGCGCCAGACCTCCTCCTTATGCTGCCGAATGGAAAGTTTAACGGCCTTGAGCAAGTTTATGTGTAAATCCTTAGTATCGGGAACCTTGATGACCTCCCCGCCTGTCGCATTGGCCAACGCGGTCAGGTTTTGGACGGACGGGTTCAACCAAGCCAGGCTGCTTGTCGGGAAGACCAGCGGATAGATATGGACCGGATCGAGATCCTGCGCGACTTGGGTCACTTGCTCGAAAGTGAAGCGCTTTGAAATAATCGGTTCGTCGTTGGTAATGGGGAACAGCATCTTGGCCGCGCCTTGACGCCAACCCATATTGATGCTTTTACCGTCAACCGTTTGGTTCATGGCGTACATCATGCCGGAATAGAGGTCCTCGATGAGCTTGTCGGTCACCTGGAGACGGTTCACTTCGTCGCGAGTAGGTTCGGCGTCCGAAGACAACGTCTGCGTCTCAAACGAGCCTGTCTGGCCTGGCCGCGTCTTTGTCGGGTCTGGCGGCGGGTTGGGCGGATTTGGCGGCGCCTTGGCCGGGCTTGGCGGCGCGTTTGTCGGGCTTGCCGAATGAAACCCGACAAACCCGACGTGAACGTCTATCCCTTCTTCTAGCCCCAGTTTCGTCAACGCCTCCTGAACCGTCCGGAACTCCTCCTTCACCCCCTCCACGCCCTCCGACCCACAACTGTAAGGAAGGAAAACCACGTCGAGCATGCCCTGATCCGTGGTGGTGGGTGTTATCGGAATCAGGGTGACGTTCATTACCTGCGGGGAATCCTTGAATGTGACCGTCAGATTCAGGGCTCGCGACGAACCGACGGCTGCGCCCGTTCCCACCGGCAGGTCCACGAATTCCAGATAGGTTTTCAGTGTATTCCACCCTAATGACGCTTCAGGGAACCCAACAAAGCCTGTTTCGGGATCCAGCATGATGGCGCTGGCAATCGCGTTGCCGGCATCAACCATCACCATAGCCTGCTGCTTTTCCTCTGCGGTACGGTCGCTCTCAGCGATCCATTGCTTCATCCCGGCATAGAAAGCAGTTTTGGGCACAGACACCGCGAGATAGGTCAAGGAAGCAGCACATACCGCCTTGCTAACCGTCACATCAGGAAACGGACAGGAGACAATCGCCGCTGGAACAGCGATGTCGTTCACGGGATTGCCCACGAATTCATTGGCGAAGCGATGCCAGTAGTCAATGTTGGCGTTTCCCAGTTCCTTGGACCGACGAACCATTTCGTCCGCCGAGGAGGGTGGGATCATACCCGTGGTGGTCGGCATCCGGCTGGTGGACCTTCGCGCCGTCGGCACAAATAGGCCTGGATTCGGTGAATATCCCTCGGCGAGGGTGCCCCAGGAACCCAGGGGAACGTCAATGTTCAGATAATGCCCCCCCGGCGCCGCTGCCGCTTCACAAACGCAAACCGCGACGATTTGTCCCGGCAAATCCGCAGCCCAAAACATAAACGAGTAAACGCCCGATGTCGTCAACTGTGTTGAGACCGCATAAGAGAATTTGCCATCTGAATTGGTCTTGAGCGAAGGCTCACCGGCAACGGATTGCTGCCTGATAGGGTCTTGGACCGCGATTTGCACATTCGGTTGAGGGACACCGGAGGCATCCGTCACCGATCCCTCGAAGCGGATCTGGCTCCCCTGTTTGACGACGGTCGGAACGGCATTGACCTTCAGGACATGATCGTTTGAAGCAAACGAGATCGTATAACCAACTTGCTTTCCCTCGGGTGAACTGACTCGCAGAATAAACTTTTGCACAGGACCCACTCCAAGATCGAACTTCACCGTTTTTTTGTCTGGTTGTAGGAAGGAATTCCCAATGGGGTTGCCTTTTTCATCATAGGCTTTCACGACTGCCGAGTCTTCAACCCTAGCGTCAAAAGCAACCTCGATATATTGAGATGTATTCTGGGCAATTGGAAAGAAATCGTCCTGATCAATCCCGCCCAGAGAGCAACCCGTAAGCATCTTTTCTGACAAATTGCCGGGTATGATTACGGCAACCGTGTTTATATCCGGGTTTTTAAGCAAATCCAAGGCTATCCCCAGGAAATTAGTGGCATCCCTCTTGTAAGGACCGTCGCGGTTCGCGGCGGAAGAAAAAGCCCAGTCAATGACGCCCGCTGTGGCCGCGATACAGTCTTCGTAATGTTTGTGTAGTTCTTCTATATCGATCTTATCAAACAAGACCCCCGTAGCAAACGGGGGTCTTTTCTCCCACATTCCCTTGGATTCTTTTGCTACTTCGCGCAAGATTCCTGAAGAATCATCCAATGCAATGCTGTTCCGATCGTAATTTAGAACAATCTTATGTTTCATATTCTCCTTATATTCACTAATTTCATACTTCTGGTAAAACTCATCGCCTTCTCTGTCAAATGTCGTATGATATGAAAAATCTTCCGAGACAAGCTTTCGCCGGATATCAAGAACGGATTCCCAGTCCGTGTGGCCAGGCGAATAAAGATCTTGCATGTAGTGCAAGGCCGATCCAAGTTGCACCCACGCGCTCTTCAAGATCGTCGCACGTTCTTCACCGGATTTACCGGAGAGTTCTCCGGCTTTGGTGAAAAAACCAATGGGTGGACAGATACCAAGATCATCCTTTCCATTTGCTCTATTCAGACATCGCATCATTGCGGTGATCGCGTTATAATCAATAGCTGTATCATCCCAGTATCCTGGATAATTGTCAAATTTGCGGTCCAATGTCCTGCACTTTCCGGCGTTGATGATTTGACGGATGTCTCTGAGAATATCCTCTATTATCACCGCGTTAATAAAAGGGGATGTCCAAAAGTCCTTCTTTGTCTCATCAAGTTGATCTAATAAGGGGTATATGCTTGTCAATGTATCGAAATCTATAACATATATATTGGCAATTTCCCTTACATTCAGGAAATCTCCGAAAAGCATGTGTGCAGCCGAGGCCAAATTAACATCTACACATCGCGTCACGCCATCTGGGTCAAAATAATGATCGATGGATGAAAGAACACATAGGTTCCGTGCGTCGTACTCCGAGTAAATGCGATGATCCGGAAATGTGCAAGCCATTTCGCCAATCTTAAGGGAATCGGATTTCGGATCTACTTTTAGCAAATTCATTGCCGCCCGGAAAATTGACTTATGTCCTTTATCGCCAAATGCAAAACAACGATTAGCATGAATGCCAATCACCATGACAAAGAGAAAAGATATAGCTACCATGAAGTGATGGTAACGGCGAGGGGGGAGGAACCCAATTGCCATGGCATTATCCTACCTGATCGAGCAACCGTTTCTTCTGCGCCTCGAAATCCTGTTCGTTGATCAAGCCTTCATCCAGCAACTCCTTCAGTTCGCGCAGTTTGGCCTTGACCTGTTCCATTGTGGGTTTGGCCTCGCCGCCGCCGCCGGAGGGCGAACTCGGCTGGCCCATCATGTCTTTCACCACGCCCATCCCCGCGGCGATTCCTAGCCCCGCGGCCAGCCCTTCGCCCGCCGCGCTGCCCGGCTGGCCCGCCGCGTCGCGCAGCGAATCCGTCCGCATCACGCGCTCATAATGACCCACTTCGTCCTGCCCCACGGCCCGCGTGCCCGCCGCGCGGTTGATCGCATCCTGCACCTCGGGCGGAACCGTGATCGCCTCGACAATCAGATCCACCAGCGCCAGTCCATACTGATCGAATTGGTCGTGCACCGCCTGCTTGACCTTGACCGCCAGTTCCTCGTACTTCTGGGCCAGGTCAAGCACGGTGGTCATGACGGACGGGAGGGTCTGCGCCAGCTTCGACACGATAACCTTGCGCATGTACTGTTCCATGGCGTAGGTGGTTTCCAGACCCTGCGTTCCCACCAGCGTGCGAAGGAAGACGCGGGGATCGCCGACGCGGACCGCGAAGCTTCCGTTTGCCCGGAGATTGACCATTCGGAACTCGCTGTCACGGAACAAGATGGGCGAGGAGGTTCCCCACCCGAGGTCCGTGAAGGTCTTCAGGGCGACGTAATAAACGTAGGAGCGGAAAGGGGACTTGCTGAGGGTGACGAGGTTCAGCAACTTGCTCAACACGGGGAGGTTTTCGGTGGACAGGGAGTGGCGGCCCGCGCGAAAACCGTCCGTCGGTTTGCCATCGTGGAAAAAGACCGCGACCTGCCCATCCTGAACAATCAGCTGCGAACCGGTGATCAGTTCGGCCGTTCCTTGTTGCGGCACGCGGGCCACCATGATCTCGCCCGTCTCGTCCTGAAACTCGATGACCTTCCACGGCATATCGGCCTCCTTGGGGAACTAGAAGGTGATCGCGTCCTCGCGTTGGCGCAGGGCGGACAACGCCCTGTCCGCGGCTGACCGCGTCTTCTGGAGTTGCTCCGCGAGCGTCTCGCCCGTCGCCGAGAGCAGCCGCCCGGCCTCGTCGTGGAGATCGTGGAGTTTTTCTTCGATCAGCGCAATATCGGCGGGGCTGACGGGCCGGTTCCGCTCGCTCGAGCGATTCGCTGAGGCCGACGCAACTTGCGTCCGGAGTGTGTCAATCCGCTTGGACAAACCATCGAGGGCGACAACGTGATTCGGTTGGCTGGCGGCCAAACTCCGCAGGTCCGCGAGCAACGCATCGAGCCCGCCCGTATAGGATTCCAGCATCCGCCGCTCCTGTTGAGGCGCCGCATTGCTCGTCTGCACCCCCACGGACTGACGATGCTGGAAGAAGATCGAAGCGAACAGGAGGAACGTGATGACAAGCTGGATGACAGTCAGCTTGTCGCTGAAAAACGTGTCGGCATACCGTGGGTGAACGGCGAAACCGCTGGTGACGAGAATCGCCACGGTCCAGCCCGCGATCAGCGTCATGAGGCGGATGCGCGTGGCCGGGTCCGGCTCGGATACCGAGTCTTTCACGGCCAGCGTGTAAGCGAGGTAGCCGAAGAAGACGAGCTCGGCGATGCAGGACGCCATCAGCGCCGCGTAGAACGTCTTGTTGCGGTATTCCGGAATGATGAAACTGAGATAGGCCACGACGGTAATTCCGGCCGCCATGAGAAACAGAACGATCAGCCCCGCAAATGTCGCTTCCTTGGTTTGGTTCATGCTCTGTCTCCCTCGCGGTCGGCGATTGGCCGGGCCGCTAGTCCTTGAGCGGTTGGCCGCTAGCGTCCTTATTTATCGTGCCGACCAGGATGAGAATGCCCTCGATCAACCCCCACGGAATCGTGATAAGCATTCCAACGCAGGTAAAAGTGATAAGCAACTGGGCAAGGCCGGTACCCCGGTAGCCCAGGTAAAAACGGTGAACGCCCAAGAACCCCAGGAGAATACCGAGAATGCCGGCCACGATCTTGGACCTGGGGGCCATCGGGACTTGTTGCTGCGGCTGCATCTGCGGCTGCGGCCCCCCGGGTCCCGTCTGAATGATGACGTTGACCGGCCCCTGAGGTCCCGGAACCGCTTGTTGGGAGGGCTGGCGCGGCTGCTCCACGGCCGATCCGCATTTGCGACAGTTCGTGACACCGGCCGGCACGGTTGCCCCACAATTGGGACAGTTCATGTCATCTCCTTCGACTCTTGCCTGATAATCGTGGAAGAGGTTTTCTCTTTCACTCTTGGGACGCCGGCGCGTCACGCGTACAACTATACTTCAGAACACCGGTAACGAATATAGCGGAACGCGGCACGGAGTCAAGCTAGAAATCAGCAATTCCGAGGTAAAACAGTATTTCGACGATACCGAAAAACGTTCCTGGAATTCCGAGCGTTTCAAGCGAAACGGCTTACCCTCCCGCCGCCGCCTTTCCGCGTGGAGGGCGATTCCTCTATCGTCCATCATCCCCCCCTGTGTTCATCTCCGTGCCGCGCTTCTCGTGGCGGCATCTTGTTCCAGCGATCTTGTTCTTTTCCCGTTGCATTGCGCCGACCAAAGAGCTACAATCCACTTGGGTTCCTGACTTGAGCGCCCATGAGAGCGTACGAGAATATGGGATAAGCGA
>Ga0315285_10006822_pt1 | contig 11774 bp, 11 predicted proteins | sample YL17G09_36_MG_FD_203698 | JGI IMG/M metagenome (GOLD analysis project Ga0315285, IMG submission 203698) | Sediment microbial communities from Yellowstone Lake, YNP, Wyoming, USA - YL17G09_36 | ecosystem: Environmental > Aquatic > Freshwater > Lake > Sediment | place: USA: Wyoming | collected... | reverse complement strand
TATCAAAACAGATGATGGTAGGACTGGGATAATGAACGATGAAATTATAAATTCGCTCAATATCATTACTAGAATTAATAGCATGGTAGTGAATGCACTTATTAATCTACGCTGCGCGAATTCACGTTCCAAACCAAATACCGCTTCACGCTTTTCCCGCCATACCCGCCAGAGCCACCGCAATGTAATTAATCCCCCTATCGAAAAAATCAAATAAATCAACACCTCATAGGTCGATAGAAAGCGGTATACTGCGACCATCCTGACCTTTTATAATAGATGCAGAATTCCCCGTACAAGCGTCTCAATTTTAGGTACGATTATCTTTCCTGCTTCCAATACTTCCTCATGGGTGGTTATCGTCGAACCATCCAGGTTTGCTTTATTACTGATACCTGAAAAACCGAGGACACGTAAACCACCATGTCGTGCGACTGTCACTTCCGGTACTGTGGACATACCTACTGCATCTGCTCCAATTGTTCGTAAGAAACGCAAGTCTGCTGGTGTTTCAAATGATGGTCCACTAAGACCAGCATACACTCCTTCACGTAGAATTAGCACTTCTTCCGCAGCTACCAGGCGGGAGAGGTCATTCAATTTCCTATCATAAGCCTGACTCATATCGGGAAAACGTGGACCAAGTTCATCTAAGTTTGGACCATATAGGGGAGACATTCCAGCCATACCGATAAGATTCAGGTGATCCGTTATTAGCATCACATCGCCCGGAGAAAATGACGGATTCACACCACCCGCAGCGTTAGTCACAATCATAATCTCTATACCTAACCGATGCATAACTCGTACTGGAAGAGTTACTTGAGCCATGCTATAACCTTCATAAAAGTGTATCCGCCCTTGCATGACAAACACAATTTGCCCTTCCAATTCTCCAATAACTAAACGCCCAACATGCCCCTGGACAGTAGAAACTGGCCAGTGAGGTAAATCACCAAATGGGATTATATTAGGATTATTAACAGCCTCTGCTAATGCACTTAGACCTGAACCCAGGATGATACCAACTCGAGGGTGGTACTTCGTACGTGTTTGTAAAAATGTTACCACTTGATCGATTTGTTTCAATGTAATAAGGGTCTGCATAAAGTCTGTCCAGTTTAGAAAGAGAGGTTATTAAAGGATTTTAAACCAAGATGGTTACTTACCTTTTCCATATTTTACCATCCCCAGTCAGGGAAATAACATCAGAGAGTTTTATCGGGAAATCAGCCTGCCCCTAGAAGAGAAACTACGTCGGGAAATAACAAAATCATAATCAGCTTGATTATAATATCTAATTGGAGACACAGAACAACAGATTTTTTTCTCGTTCTTATCTGGAGATACATCCTCTTTATTCGTTCCATGGTTGTTCGGGCTCATGCAAGCCGAGATTTAGGCTAAGGACCAATATTACTCTGAAATTAGAATAAGCCTATCCCGGTAAGCAGGTCTGAGATACGTATGTATCTTCTACTCGCTAGCATAGGGAAAAAGGGAATTATGATGTGGGGAATCTGCATACCGCAATAATCCTTTCCAGGCAGGATACAATTTAATTACAAATCTGGTGTCTGGAAACGATCAAATACTTCACCAGATGGATCACATCCACTTGCGATGTTAAACAAGTCAAATAATTAATTATTTCAGATATTCCGCCAATCCGTGAAATAAATCCCGACTACAATATGTCAGAAAGCGATTATATATAATTTTAGATTACTCTACGATGGGTGTGTTTTTTCAATGACGTTAAAGTTCCTGTTACCGGTACTTGAGCAAAATGTGTAATTCGAAATCAGAGTGAGCTCATACTACCAGACCTCCAAATCGATGAATATACAAGCACCCGAGTATTGTTTATTTTAAAACATTCTGAAAAGCCGATAATGCGGTTTCCACACCATTATCATTAATCCAATAATGTGTTACCAGGCGGAATCGTCGTGTTCCTGTTACACCCACTAACACCCCATGTTCTTTCAGTTTTTCGGCGATTTGTTTGGCAGTATATGGGACTGCCTCAGTCAGGTCCACGAAAACCATATTTGTTTCGGGAATAGCCGGATTGATTGCAAGACCGGATGTCTGTCTTAATCCATTTGCCAACTTGCGCGCCCGGACATGATCCTCACTTAAACGATCCACCATCTTACACAGTGCAACTATCCCGGCCGCAGCTAAAATTCCAACCTGTCGCATGCCACCACCTAGCTGCTTTCGAATTCGATGTACCTTCTTTATGAATAATTCCGTTCCACATATCACTGAACCTACCGGTGCACATAGCGCTTTGCTGAGGCAGAAAGTCACTGAATCAAATGGATCAACTATTTGCTTTGCTGGGATACCCAGGGCAATCGCTGCATTAAACAGCCGGGCTCCATCAAGATGTGTAGCCAGGTAATATCTACGTGCCAACTCCCCAACTTTATGGAGATAGTCCAAAGGCAGCACTGTACCACCACAGCGATTATGAGTATCTTCCAGGCAAATCAGACGTGTAATGGGATCATGGGGATCATCTGGACGTATGGCTGCTTCGATCGCGTCCAATGCTATTGAACCATCCGGTTGGTTTGATAACTGAGCTGAATGAATCCCGCCTAATGCTGAGATACCACCTGCCTCATACAAGAAGGTGTGTGACATGTTACCAAGAATGACCTCATCACCACGTCCACAGTGAGCTAATATTGCGGCTAAATTCCCCATAGTACCTGATGGTACAAATAGTCCAGCTTGCTTACCAGTCATCTCAGCAGCGATTTCCTGTAATCTATTGACAGTTGGATCCTCCCCATACACATCATCCCCAACCGGTGCTGCTTCCATTGCTTCTCGCATTTCCTGTGTTGGGTGTGTCACAGTGTCTGATCGCAAATCAACATATTCCATAATGACCTCCTTTTAAGGATTTTCAGAAAAGAATCCCACCTTCAGTATCTCTTATTTTAAGCAAAATTATCATCATCCTCTTAATTGAGCCAAGATTTCTTCTAGTTCTATTGGTAGTGGAGCTTCAAATGTCTGCGGCAGAATATCATCAGGCAACATGAGCTTAAGTCGGGCAGCGTGCAGGAAATAACGGTTAATCGGTACTGAAGGTTGTCGTCTTCCATATATGGTGTCTCCCACGATCGGACAGCCGAGGAAAGCACAATGCAACCGGATTTGGTGTGTACGACCGGTTTGTGGGCGTATTTCCAGCATAGAATGATTATTAAATCTCTCAAGCAACTTGTACTCACTAATTGCTTCTCGACCTCTACCAGGTGGTACGATAGCCATCTGCTTGCGATGCATAGGGTCACGTCCGATTGGTGCTTCAATCCGACCACTTGGGGTGGGTGGTACACCATCCACCAGCGCTAAATAGGTCTTCTCTACCTTCCGCAGGCGGAATTGATCTTGAAGCCAGCGGTGAGCACGGTCATTTTTTGCCATCAGGATCAAACCAGAAGTGTCTTTATCGAGGCGGTGTACAACACCTGGTCGTCTCTCACCCCCAATCCCTTCAATATCTGGTGAATACCCTAAAACGGCGTGCACCAACGTTCCACTCTCATGTCCGGCTGCAGGGTGTACAACCATACCAGCCGGTTTATCGATCACAAGCAGATCAGTGTTCTCGAAAATGATGTTCAGCGGAATATATTCAGCATCCAGACTGCTGGGTGCATGGGATGGGATAGCTACTTGTACAGCCATGTCTGCTTCGAGCATCTGGCTAGTTTTTTTTACAGTCAAACCATTTAAACTTACACAACCGTCTTTGATCAGTCTTTGCAAGCGGGAGCGTGAAAATTCAGGGAGGCAAGCGACGAGAAAGTGGTCAAGCCGCTCCCCTTTCTTGTTCGAAAACAGGAAAGTGACAATGCGGTCATTCACAATTGAAGTTTGCCTTCCCTTAAGAGATCTGGATATCCGAACTTTCCTTCGGACCATCATGAAGACTCGGTTTCTCAAGTTCGTCTGGTTCAATCCTGACCGCCCGTTTTTCATTTCTTTCCTTGATCCACAATCCGAGTAAAAGTATAGCCACACCTATTGAAATTGATGAATCGGCAATGTTGAAAACAGGGAATTTTCCTAGAGAGATAAAATCCGTTACTTTACCCCCCATTGTCAGACGGTCAATCAGATTACCAAAAGCACCTCCCATTTGCATGCCCATCGCGAAACGCAGCACTCTGTCGTTCGTCTCCGTGTGTGGATAGTAGTAGAGAATTGCTCCAATCACCAGGAAAGCCAATATTGTAAATACCAAAGCCCCTCCCTGGAATATTCCAAAAGCCGCTCCGGTGTTATACCAGTTGACGATGCGGGCATAGGGGGCAAGCCATATCAATTTACCTGGTAACCATGTCTCTCCCATGGATAAACCAGTCCGTACTAAGGCTTTTGTCCATTGATCGAGGGCGACGACCGTACCAGTAACTATCAACAATCCCAGATAATCACGAAAATATTTCTTCATATTTTTTTATATACCTATATCCACATTTTACCCCAGCGAAGTAAGAATCGTGTTATTAAAGTCTATCATCAACATAACCGATAATAATTATTGTAACTCGAAGTTAATCAGGAACCTGCTTCTAGATCTAACTCCAATCCCATCCCCAATGTAAAAGGTAACAACTTATTCTGGGATTTGAATAGAAGTACTGTAACGTTTATCCAATAGCCAATTAAGTCTGCAATATAGTTTACAAGAATAAATGCAGAAAACACACTTGAAATTCATTTTGAATATGCATAAACTACGAATGGATTGAAAAGTCGGAGAAATAATCTACCGTCTACACCTGTAAAATCAGAAATAACTTTTGCTACTCCGAAATAGATCGATTTCCAAAGTGTGATTGCCTTAATATGCATCGGTTCGCTAAATTTAATGTGATAAATTGATGTATGGATGAATTGATCCACATTATCCCGTCTATTGCTCTTTATGAATATCAGTCGTAAGGTTTGACCTGCCGCCTGGAAATTCAGGTAAAATACATTCCATCGTAAAAAAAACGAATAATATCCTTGAGAAATGACCTGTGCAAAAGAAATTGAATGTAACAATCAACCAAGATTTTTAGCACCAGCGCATATGGTTTCCTTTAAAATTGGTGTAAATCCCAAAAAACCTATTACCTGCAGGTAGCTCCTGGATCCTGTATACCCAACCCGAATATAATCCTACAACAGCAAAGATAAAGACAGTCATCTGAATTTTATGCTATCTCATAGTATGGCACCTTCAAAGAATAATAAATAACAGGCATCTTCTGCCCGCCTGTTACAGAGAGTCCTATGTTCTTGAAAATGTCATTTATCGGTAATGTATACTCGTGGTACACGGGTATTGATATTGGTCAAGATCTCATAAGGGATGGTATCCGCCCACTCAGCCAGCTCTTCCACTGTGATTTTCTGTCCGTTTGATTCACCAATCAGGATGACTTCATCACTATTGTAAGCTGTTCCCCATTCAAGATTGACCATTATTTGATCCATACAAATATTCCCTACTTGTGGATAACGTTGCCCGCGGATAATTACTTCCGCCTTGTTGGACATGCTACGAAAGTAGCCATCTCCATAACCGACCGGTATTGTAACAAGACGGATCATGTGATCAGATTGCCAGGTCGAGCCATAACTGACGGCGTGCCCTGGTTTGACAACTTTAAAATACACGACCCGCGATTTCCACATCAGTGCCGGTTTAACTTTTACCGTACGCGCTGTTTCGGACGATGGATAAACCCCGTACATTAAGATGCCCGGTCGCACCATATCGTAGTAGCTTTCCGGTAATTGTAGCACTGCAGCCGAGTTTGCCATGTGACGTAGGGGTGTAGGTAGATTGTGATTCTCGTAGAAGTGTAATACTTCGTTAAAGCGTTCCAATTGTAAACGAGCATGAGTTAGATCTGCTGTATCAGCGTTTGCAAAGTGCGAATAGATGCCGTCAACTTCAATATGCTTACAACAATTTAGTGCAGCTTGTTGGAGCGTTTTAGCACTATAATAATGCACTCCAATTCGTTCCATCCCTGTATCAATCTTGAGATGAACCTTAGCTTTTATTCTCATTACCTCGGCAGCGGTATTGATCTGTTCAAGCCGTTCGACGGAGGAAGCCGTTATGATCAGGTTATTCTGGAGATACTGTGGGATTTGATCAGTCCAGACACCACCCAAGACCAGGATAGGTTGGGTGATACCCATTTTGCGTAATAGGATCCCTTCCTCTAACACTGCTACACCGATGGTATCAACCTGAGAAGCCAGATGATGGGCGACCTCGCCAAGACCATGACCATAGGCATTAGCCTTGAGAATGAGCATCACCTTAGCTGGCTTAACCTTAGCCTTAATTGCTGCCAAATTTTCACTCAAGCGCGATAAATCTACTTCTGCAAAAGTTGGGCGTACTTCCTTCTTTATAGTATTCGAGGATCGATTGATTCGCATGGGAGTAATTTTAACCTACATGAGGGTATTCAGCACATAGAACTTGGGAAATCCCACCCTGTTTCTGGATTGGGGGAAATTTCGCCGCACAACATTAACATGATACTATGATACGCGACCAGACCAACGCTGCTTATATATACTAATAATCGGCTTAAATCCAATAAGATATATTAAGCGCCAGCGTTGTAGACCTTCTGCACTTCGGTGATTAATTCCCGATAGTTAGATCCATCCAAAACGCCATCGGTATTCACTATTGTTACAGGTACCTGGCGATGTGCCTGGGAAGTGGTAATCTTCAATGTCCTCTCATGGGATTTGACAACACTCCGATGAATCTCAGGATATATGCTTTGCCTGATTAACCTTTTCATTTTTCAATGATAAGCTGTTGATTGATTATTATTAGGACAATATTAATCGTATTTGTATGATAGTCAAGAGCTCATTTCATATGAGAGATCACAGCCATAGGGTCCTCACGGTTTTGGTCATTCAAAGCATGAGGGTCGTGTCGGGTTTTTATCGTGGTCAAAATCCCATTTATTAGTATAATCAACTTCCCTATTCATATTTATGAAAGCGAGAATGAAATGAAAATTGTCACCGACTGTGCCGCAGACCTGACAGCCGAAGAGCGAGAAACTCTCGGTATTATTCAGGCACCACTATTTATACAATTCCCCGATGGTGAGGTAAATTCTGCTGACATAACGGCAGATGAATTTTACGACCGCTTGGCGACCATGCAACCTGAGGTACCAAGCACCGCCCAGCCTTCGTCTGGTATCTTTGAAGAGATCTACCAAAAACTGGCTAAATCTAGTAAGCAAATCCTGTCCATTCATATCTCTTCTGGCTTGAGTGGGACAATCAACTCGGCACGCATGGGGAGTGAGGGAATAAAGGAAGTCATTGTTAACGTAGTGGATAGTATGACCCTCTCTGGGGGTGAACGCTTCCAGGTGCTGGCTGCAGCTTGGGCTTCTAAAGCAAATTGGAGCCTGAAAGCGATCCTGGATCGTCTGGCACAGATCCGTGAGCAGACTGAAGTTATCTATACGCTTGAGACATTGGAATACCTTGCGCGTGGCGGCCGGATCGGACGAGTGCAGGCTTTAGCTGGCTCACTACTAAAGATCAAACCAGTGATCCGCGTTGACCACACCGATGGTAAATATTCCACAGTCGGTAAAGGACGCACTGTCACACACAACCTGTCGCTTATCGTAGACCACCTGGCCGACATGTATGGCACGATCCCACTCTGGATTACAGTGCTGCACGGACGTTTTGAAGAGAGCGCAGGTTCTCTTTCCAAATCCTTGACCGAGCGATTGAATGTAAAAAAGCTAGAAGTGTTGCGTATCTCCCCCGTCCTTGGCGTCCACACCGGACCCGGTATAGTGGGTGCAGCTGTGATGCCGATAGAGCTGGTCAAAGATTTAATGTGACGTGATAAAAGGACGGGAGCAACACCCGTCTTTCACTTATACTACTTATGCCAAGATGCCTTTCTGTATCATCCAGGGATGTATTTCAAATATTAACCGCCCAGACTTAACCATTGGATCAGTATTTGTAAGTTCCAATGCTTCCTTAAGAGAACCTACCTTAAAAACATATGCACCTCGTAGATCAGCATCATCGATAAAGGGTCCTACCAAAACGAGCTTGCCTGTCTCAACCATACGGTGAATATTTTCCAGGTGAGCTTCCTGCAAGTCATCAACTTCCTGCGTTTCTTCGGGTGTCCATGCTGGGCCACGTTTTAATAAGCCCAAGTAATAGTTAACCATTCCGAGTGTTTCAGCTTCTTCTTTCGCCTCGATATATTTGTACACTACATCCCACCTCCAGACAATATGGGAATGTTATCCTGCAAAGGTTATCTCTGAATGGTAAGCTTCAAATACTCCATAATCTATACTCAAATCCTTAAAGTCACCCACCTCTCAGATCCACAACTTCCTTTCCCGCAAGTTTATCCAAAATACGTTGTGTCACTAACTCTAATGCCTGTGGTTGATTGACAAAATCCAGATTATCGGTTTGTATGGTTAGTACTGGGCAAAGGTCAAAGGAACTGAGCCAATCATCATAAAAAGAATCCAGTAGAGAAAGGTATTCTACTGTTATACCGGTTTCGATATTTCGGGCACGCCGCTGAATACGTGCCATTAATTCTTCAACTGATGCCTTTAAATAGATCAATAAACCAGGTTTGGGCAAACTATTCACAACCAGTTCGAATAAACGGCGGTACGCCAGGTAGTCGCGTTCGGAAAGATTACCCATGTGGTGCAGAGCTCGGGCAAAAATGTAAGCATCCTCGTAAATGCTGCGATCCAGGATAGCTGAACGTGAGTCGTTTAATGCATCCCAATATTGCTCAACCCGATGCCCTAAGAAGAATATCTGCAAATGAAATGACCAGGCGCGCATATCAGAATAGAAATCAGAGAGATAGGGATTATTAGCGACCGATTCAAATCCTGTCCACCAACCTAATCGTCCCCCAATGCGTTCAGTAAGCGATGTCTTGCCCGCACCAATATTACCGGCAACAACCACCAGTCGTTTAGTCATCAACCCTCCAAAATCGTTTCAATTATCTGTATGCAGATTACCTTGATTATTTTACACGAAGATCAAGCCATATTGTATTTTAAAGGTCTGAAAGAGTAAGTACAAGTGATATATTCAATGGGTATCTGGCAATAATAAAGTCTAAAACACCTCTTCAATGAAAATGATCCCAAGAAATCAATCCATAATACCCCAACCAATAGGAAGCTGAAATTTCATGCCATCGAGACCTCTGAAATAAAAAAAATTTACAACGTAAATGCCAGGTATCCCCACCGATAAAAAAACATGTTAATTAGATTAAATATCCAAATGATATATTGCCTAAAAACCCAAGTGAGACTACTTCGCTAACCTTATCCGATCCAATAGTTAATTTTTTAAATAAATATTCAACCCAATCATATTAGACCGACACTTTTCGAAAATGCAAACAAATCCGCAACCAGGATAAATTAAACTCTTGGCTGTTTTTCGTAGTCAAAAGGGCGAATAGGTACGAAGGTTATCACTGAGTAGAGTAATATATTTCTCGAATTAAACCAAATCCAACGTGCCACGCCGTTTAGCTACCACTTCGAACCACATAAAAAGGAAATATCCCAAAACTCCATAAATCAAGCCAATCCCCAATTCACCGAGGATCAATGGCATGGCTTCACTCAGACTCTTCCCAGCGATGAGAAGGCGTGCTGATAAAATCCCGCGTGTCAGAGGTAATGCATACGAGATAGCACGCATAAAGACCGGCAGGGAACTGATATCCACGTTGGCACCGGAAAAGATCAGTAACGCGAAGTAAACAGTGTTGTTCACGAACATTACGTTGGCCGTAATTAAGCTGAGACAACCCATCAGCAATCCCAGACCGCAGGTAGAGATCGTAGCTGCAGTGATCGTCAGAGCCAGGGCTGGCAAGTTTGTATGCGAGAGATCCAATCCAAGCAGTACAACGCCCCAAGTAAAAGCCACCACAACTCCAAGAGCTCCATCGATAATATGCATAAAAGCCCGACCAAAGAACATTACCAAGCGATTGGCGGGGGTGCCAAAGAGATATAGAAGCGTCCCAGCCCAACGGTCACCACCAATACTAAAAGTCACACCGTATATTCCGCTCACCGCCGCGATTTGGATGGCGTTACCTATCACATAAAAGTGAGCGTTGCCTCTTCCGGTAGCAAAAGTCCCAAGAAAAGTAAAGAACAGCATTTGCGCCAACGGCATGACGATCTTTGAAGCCAGATAGGTTACTGGTCGCAGCCATGCGAAAAGAGCAATATAAGAGAGCAAGGTCCCTTGCCAGAACAATCGCAGGTTATTCACTATCGTTCGCATAGCATTACTCCGTATTCAGCGTGGCATCGACGCGGGCTTTATATAGCATAACCTTGAACAACCAGCTGGCTATCAGCAGGTCAATAATGCTGAATAGGATCATCATTCCCCAAGCAAGTAATGTCTGCTCTACAGACGCGCCTATAGTAGAAGTTCCATGCAGGGCGCGAGCTGCCCAGTAAGGAGGCAAAATATAACTGATTGGTGTTGTCCAATTTGGTAATAAGGCAATAGGAAAAAGGAAACCAGCGAGGATATAGATAGGGAACTCCATTGCATTCTGCCACTGCTGCACTCCGCGGTACATCACAAATACTGGCGCAATTGTCAATCCGAAACTGATAAAAGCAAACACGCTAAGTAATAACGAAACAATAAACAAAAACGGTTGGTCGATATTTAGTGAGTAACCGAAGAAGAGGGCTGCGAATATATATGCAACGATCATCGATAATAATGACTGGATGACGTTCGCCAGGTTTTTACCAAATACAATCACCTCGAATGGTGTTGGTACACCCACCAGTACCTCGAGCATGCCACCCCAACGCTCCCAACTGATACTGTTACCCGAGATGAAGAGCAAGCTACTCCATAATCCTGTCAAGCCGCTGCCGACTACCACGAACATTGCATATTCAGGACCCTTATCCTTGAGCATGTACAGTCCAAGGATGGCAATGATCATCGGCTGGAATAGGATCGTAAAAATAACAAAGCCATCATTTAGCTGCTGACGTATGGTCATCTCTGCCACCATCAACACGGTACGCCAATATATAAAAAGGTTCTTGAAATTCATATCTTGCCTCCCACCAGACGGACGTAGGCATCTTCAAGGGTTGGTTCACGGACAATCACCCGACCGATGCGTTGACCATTGAGTGCAGATATTACTTCTGGCACTGCCTCTGCTCCGCGTGGTGTCTGAACCAGGAGCATCTGGCGCTGGTCACGTTCCTCGACTGATAAGGCATCAACGAACGATAAAGCACGCAGCCCATCAATGACCTGTTGGGGCGCGCCATAGATCTCAACCTCGATCACTGAAAGGTCACTGACATGTTTTTTTAAACCAGCTGGTGTATCTAAGGCCACGATCCGACCCTGGTCGATAATGGCAATCCGCTGACAGAGAGAGTCTGCCTCAAACATGTAATGTGTTGTTAGCAGGATCGTTTTGTTCTGAGACTGTAGGTCAAGGATTACCTGGCGGAACTCGCGTGCACCAACCGGATCTAGACCGATGGTTGGCTCATCAAGGAAGAGAATTCCAGGATCATGCAGTAGGGTACGAGCAACATGCAAGCGTTGCTTCATGCCGCGCGAGTAACCCTCTGCGCGCTCGTTGCCTCGATCTT
>Ga0315285_10006821_pt1 | contig 11774 bp, 11 predicted proteins | sample YL17G09_36_MG_FD_203698 | JGI IMG/M metagenome (GOLD analysis project Ga0315285, IMG submission 203698) | Sediment microbial communities from Yellowstone Lake, YNP, Wyoming, USA - YL17G09_36 | ecosystem: Environmental > Aquatic > Freshwater > Lake > Sediment | place: USA: Wyoming | collected... | reverse complement strand
TTCCCGAGCTCGCGGAGCACCGCCGCAACCGCGAGCATCTGGGTCCCCCCTGCGAGAACGGTATCCCCCTTGAAGGAGGTTGCTATCCCGGCAGCGACAGCGAGCATCGGGTCACCCCCGATCCGGACAATGTCAATGGGATCCTTCGCGTCCTCGGCCCGGATCCTCTCCTGTACCCGGGCACAGATAGCCTCCTTCAGGGCCACGGGGTTCTTGACAAAGGACGACGAGACACTGGCAGGTATCCCAAGGCCCCGGAGCACACAGAGGGCCGTCGTGGTTCCCCCGGGCACACACTCCCCCAGTACCAGGAGATCCCCGGACTGCGAGAGGAAGCGCCCGACCTGTTCCCCCCTGGCATAAAGCTCGCGTGCACGGGGGACGGCGTCGCCGCCCCTCGGGTCCTTCCCTGGCTCGCCGTACACGTCCAGGCACGGGATGACGGGCTGGGTGGTGAGCCCCGCGTTGATGAAGAGGGGCACCATCCCCAGGAGGGTCATCATGGCCCGGGTGATGACCGCCGGCGTCGGGCAGCCCGTCGGGGTGTTCGGCTTCCACTTCCTGCTCCGGATGGCCCCATGGGTGATAAGCTCCGAGTCGAGTACCGGGGTGAGCACGGTCTTCTCGGGGGACATCCCTGCACCGGAGACCCCGGGGACCGTGGAGAGGAGGGTGTTCCCGAGGACGATGGCAAAGACCGGGCGTTCAGGCCGGACCGGCGGATTTCCGGAGAGGAATGGCATACCGATCTTTATAAGAAGCCGCGGATAAAAAATGGATCAGATCATGTTCGGGATCGCTGAGCGCCTGGAAGGGATGGGGATCGGCATTCCTTCGATGGTTGATGCCGCCATGGTCCTTTACGTCTCCCACGGGATCCCGCCCGAGGACGCCCGGGGAATCATCGCGGGAAAGCTCACGAAGGCCATGAAGGACCCGAACGTATCATCTCTCCTCCTTGCCGCCATCCTCCTCGAAGAGGAGCTCTGCACCCGGAACCCCGAGACCGGCATCAGGAGCGACCCCGTCTTCCTTCTCTCGGACGAGATCCTCGGTATGGCGATCGCCGAGTATATCGGGGGGACATGCGCCCGGTTCGAGTTCACCCGGTACGACCAGAAGAAGCCCGGGATCCTCTCCCGCCTCGGCCCGTTCCTTGACGACGCCGTGGCGGGCCTCATCGCCGGCTGCACCTCGAGGCTCTACTCAGAGTGCGTCGAATGATCCTGGATCCGGCGCTCGCCCTCCTCCAGTTCGAGACCCGCCTCCCCCTGGGGAGGCCACGGGACTTCATCCGGTTCGCCCGCCATATCTACCTTTATCCCCTTGCCGGTTATGTGGTGGGGGGGATCGCCGCCCTTGTTGCCCTCCTTATCGCCCCCCGGCCCCTGGCCGCTGCCGCAGCCCTCGCTGTCGCCCTCCTCATCACCGGCTTCCACCACCTCGACGGCCTCCTGGACTTCGGCGACGGCCTCATGGCCCACGGGAGCCGGGAGAAGAGGGTCGCCGCCCTTACCGACCGGTCCATCGGGGCGGGAGGGGTCGGCACCGGTCTCACGGTGACCCTCGTCGCTTTTGCAGCCCTCTCCACCGTCCCATCGATCGGGGCTGCGATCCTCGCGGGGGAGGTCTTCGCACGCGTGGGAACCGCCTGGATCACCGTTGCGGGCCCTCCCTTCAGGGAGGGGATCCACAGCACCCTCCACCGCTCTGCACGGCCGGTGCACGGGTTCTACGCAGTTCTCTTCGTCCTTCCCCTCCTCCTCATCCTTTCGCCTGGATCCCTCGCCCTTGCCGGTGGCGTCACGGCCCTTACCGTCGCGGGCATGATCACGCTCGGGGATCGCCTCTTCGGGGGAGTGAACGGGGACGTCGCCGGTGCAACCCATGAGATCGTCCGGGCCCTCGTCCTTGCCTCTCTCGCGATCGTCCTGTGAGGGACGAAGGGCCCGGTGGGGCTCCAGGAGGGCGGGACTACCCTTTTATCCGATCGGGGTGCAACCTCCTTTACAATGGCTCCCCACTATGGCATCCACCTCCGGGGCGGGGTGATCACCGAGCGGGACACTGATCTCTGCACCGTCCGGGTGCGGGTGCCCGCCGGGAACCTCACGGTCGAGCAGATGCGGGGCCTCGCTGCCATCTCGAAGAGGTACGGGAGCGGGTTCGCCCATTTCACGGGCCGGCAGGCGGTCGAGATACCCCACGTGAACCCGAAGAACCTGGTCCGAATCACCCGGGCCCTCGCCAGGAACGGGACCCCCCTCGGGTCGGAGCGGGACGAGGTGGTGAATATCGTCGCGTGCCCGGGGAAGGAGCGGTGCAAGTTCGGGATGATCGATACCATTGGCCTCGCAAAGAAGCTGGACGAGCGGCTCTTCGGGAAGGAGATGCCCGTCAAGATGCGCATCTCCATCTCGGGCTGCCCGAACGCGTGCACGAGCCCCATGTTAAACGAGATCGGGATCATCGGCAGGGTCAAGCCAAAGAGGATCCCCGGCCTCTGCACCGGTTGCGGCACCTGCGCCGAGTACTGCAAGGAGTGTGCCATCTTGATCCGGAACGGGGTCTCGGTGCTTGACGAGGAGAAGTGTGTCCAGTGCGGGGTCTGCATCCAGTCCTGCCCCTTCCACCTCCTGAAGTCAGAGCACACCCATTACCTCGTGGTGGTGGGCGGCCGGCGGGGGCGGCATCCCCGTACGGGGCGGACTCTCATCGCCCTCGAAGAGGAGGAGAAGGTGGTGGACGCCGTGGAGCGGATCATCAAGTGGGTCTACCGGCGGGCCTGGAGCGGGCGCCTCCTCTCGGACCAGCTGGACGACCTGCAGTTTGAGGGCTTCAGGAACGAGGTAGTGGGCGAGCTTCAGCAGTGATGGTACAGGGACGAGAACCCCTCGTTCCCGTCGTCATCGCACTCGATGGCATCCCCGTCCCGGATGACGGTGTTGAACATCATGGCTGCGCTCATGAGGGCCTCATCCGGGCCCGTCCCTCTCCGCACCTCCCTGTAGGATTGCAGGATAGGGGACGGGATGGTTCGTTTCCCGACCCGGACACCCGAGCAGTGAGTGCAATAGGCGCAATGGGTGTACACCGATACTTCGCCGTCAGCGCACTGGACCGTCACCTTGTCGGACGGCGGGTTCCGGAGAAGGGCCAGGTTCTTCATGGTATTGTGATCATGCACTTTCCATGGGATATGAGGATGTCGATCCCGGCCGGGATCCCCTTCGAATCCCGCCGGGTCCACTCTTTCCTGTTTTATTATCATTTCCAGAGGACCGGTGCCACCCTCCCTCGGCGACCGAAGGTCGCCCCGGGGTCGAGGGGCGGAGCCCTCGGTTGGGAAAAGAAAGGTTTGGCCCGCCCTCTGCGAGGGCTCGCCAGGTTCCGCGAAGCGGAACGCCAGAAGCGGACTTTTCGAATTTTTATTGATTAAATTCATTTTATTTGGTAAAGGTATCATAGTAAAATGTATTTCTCTATCTATACTAGGATAATTATACGATGAAGTCAAAAGAATTACCAACAATTGCGAAGAACATAAAGAAATACAGGCAAAAGCAGGGCATTTCACAAGATAAGCTCTCGAAATTGGCTGATATTGCCTGCAATGTGATTATTAAAATTGAATCCGGCGCAACGCCGAACCCAGCAATTGAAACCGTGGCGAAAATCGCCAAGGGGTCAGGTGTTTCAATTGATGATTGAATGAAGTAATTTTATGGAACTTCATTTGTATGTCTGAACAGACGATGAATGGAACAATACCATTAGAAGGTTCTCGTCCTTCTGAGAGACTATTTTCTCTTAAGATGGAGTATGCTCGCACAATTACCGCATTGAACCGAACAGGAATTTTGACCCTTCTTCCACGATCAGACAGTTCAGGGGTGATGGGAATTGACGGAAAAGAGTATCCTGTACCAGCTCAAGAACAGCTGCAGGAAGTATTTACACACAATAAGGAATTAGTTGATAGGAAAATGCGACAAGGATTTACAGAGCTTCAGTTAACGCCGATCGCAATGCCGACATCACAACTTATTGATCGGGTAAAAAGTGCTGTTCTTACACACGCCACAGCCGGAAAAATTATACAAACAAAACAGAATCCCACTGATGCTGATATACCGGTTCGTGTTAATACGGGTAAACCGCTCTGGATATGGGACATGGTACGTCAGGCAGTGGATACTCCTCATCTTGTTTATTTTCCTCAAGCCTATACTGATCGTAACCATCAAGGATTAACGAAAGAAGAAGTAATGCAAAAAACACGCTTATGTGCCGTGCCTGGCTGGAGTGCAGGACTCATTGAGCCTATACCTGTCATGCCACAACAAGGACAAGGTAAAATTATAGGAGGAAGAAGACAGCTAGAGGCTTACTCTACTCCTCGTGATTATTTACAAACTTTAAGTACACCGACCTATCAGGGAGAAACGGGATGGACACCAGAAGATTTTCTCACCCACTTTGTAACTCAGCTTGAGTCAACCAATCAAGTAAGCCATGACCGGTATGACAGCAATGCTTTGTGGTTGCTTGGTTCGTATGTACCAAACTCGGGTTTTGGTCTGAGGTCGGACAGTGGTCGTGCCTGGGGGGTTCGTAATCTCGTGCCGGTTGGCTACTGGGCTCGTGTTCCTGGGCGGATGGACGTAAGCGCGCATCGCTCAGGCAATAGGCTTAAGGGTTGGGTGGCGCGTTCCATGGTGAGACTTGGCACGTAAATTTTATCCTTTCTTCATCTTCTGTCTTCGCCTCTCCTCAGGCAGGACTCACCCAGGAAAACAGGGCCTGTGACGATAATTTATATAGTCCTGTCCCCAATAATCTACACTCGCATCACACGGATTGTGAGATTCCATATTTCCATCGGTAAACTGGAGGATTAAGGTTTATGGCAGCGGCAAAGCCCCATCTCAATCTTGCCATCATTGGCCACATCGACCACGGGAAGTCAACTCTCGTGGGCAGGCTCCTCTTCGAGACGGGAGCGGTACCCCAGCATGTCATCGACGGCTACCGGAAGGAAGCCGAGAGCAAAGGGAAGGGAACCTTCGAGTTCGCCTGGGTGATGGACAACCTGAAGGAGGAACGGGAGCGGGGGATCACCATCGATATCGCCCACAAGCGCTTCGACACCGCTAAGTACTACTTCACCATCGTGGACTGCCCGGGCCACCGCGACTTCGTGAAGAACATGATCACCGGCGCATCCCAGGCGGATGCGGCGGTGCTCGTTGTCGCGGCCTCGGAAGGCGTCCAGGAGCAGACCAAGGAGCACGTCTTCCTCGCACGGACCCTCGGGATCAACCAGCTCATCATCGTCATCAACAAGATGGACGCGGTGAACTACGACCAGAAGCGCTTCGATGCCGTAAAGGCGGACGTGACCGCGCTCCTCAAGATGGTCGCCTACAAGCCGGAGGATATGCTCTTCATCGCCGCCTCGGCCTTCCAGGGCGTGAACATCTCCAAGAAGTCTGACAAGACCCCCTGGTACAAGGGCCCGACCATCCTCGAGGCCCTCGACACCCTCAAGGAGCCCGAGAAGCCGACGACCCTTCCCCTCCGCCTTCCCATCCAGGACGTGTACAGCATCAGCGGTATCGGGACTGTGCCTGTCGGGAGGGTGGAGACCGGCATCCTGAAGAAGGGGATGAACATCATCTTCATGCCGGCGAACAAGACCGGCGAGGTGAAGTCCGTGGAGATGCACCACGAGGAGATCCCCCAGGCAGTACCCGGGGACAACGTGGGCTTCAACGTCCGCGGGGTCGCGAAGAACGAGATCCGGCGGGGCGACGTGGTAGGCCCGGTCGACAACCCGCCGACGGTAGCCGAGGAGTTCACGGCCCAGATCGTCATCCTCTTCCACCCGAGCGCGATCACCGTGGGCTACACGCCCGTCTTCCACTGCCACACCGCCCAGGTGGCATGCACGGTCACGGCCCTCAAGAAGAAGCTCGACCCGAGGACCGGCCAGGTGAAGGAGGAGAATCCCACCTTCTTGAAGACCGGTGACGCGGCCATCGTCCAGATCAAGCCGAGCCGCCCCCTCGTGATCGAGAAGATCAAGGAGATACCCCCGATGGGCAGGTTCGCCATCCGGGACATGGGGTCAACCATCGCTGCGGGCATGTGCATCGACATCGTGCCCAAGATGATGAGATAAATTTTTTTGGGGTTGTTCTCGATGCAGAAAGCCAGAATACGCCTGACAGGGACGGATTGCAGGAAAGTCGAGATGGTCTGCGAGAAGATCAGGGAGATCGCGGAGCGGACGGGCGTGAATCTGGCCGGGCCAATAGCCCTCCCGACGAGGCGCCTCGTGGTCCCCGTCAGGAAGAGCCCTGATGGCGAGGGGACCGCGACCTGGGACCGGTGGCAGATGCGGATCCACAAGCGGCTGATCGATATCGACGCGGATGAGCGGGCCCTCCGGCAGCTCATGCGCATCCAGGTCCCGAAGGACATCGGCATAGAGATCGTTCTGGAGAGTTAAGCATGCGGCGGGGAGCCGCCGGTCTCATCGACCGCCTCCGGACCGTCTTCACCTTCGAACGGACCTTCCTCCTCATTCTCGCACTCACCGTCTTCCTCCGTTTCTACCGCCTGGATCTCAAGCTCTTCCACCACGACGAGGCCATCCACGCGTGGTTCTCCTACCGGCTCCTCCACGAGGGGATCTGGACGTACGACCCCTCATACCACGGTCCCCTCCTCTACGATGTCACCGCGGGGATGTTCTGGCTCTTCGGCGACGGGGATCTCGTGGGAAGGATCGTCCCCTCGCTCCTGGGAACCCTGATCGTCGCCCTCGTCTATCCCCTCTACCGGATGGGCTACCTGAACAGGCGCCAGACCCTCGTCGGGGCCCTCTTCCTCTCCCTCTCGCCGGATCTCGTGTACTTCTCCCGGTTCCTCAGGCATGATATCTTCATGCTCTTTTTTATCATGCTCCTCCTCGTCACACTCCTCGCCTATATCGAGACAGGCAGCAGGTGGTACGGCCTCGGGGTCGCGATCGCTGTGGCCGGCGGGATGACCTGCAAGGAGGAGTTCCCCGTCATCCTCCTCATCTTTGCGATCTACTTCATCTATGCCGCGTGGAGGGGCAGGATCCATTTCCCCACCCGGTGGAAAGAGGATCTCGCCATCTTCACCCCGATAGCCATCGGGATCATCGCCCTCTTCTACTCGTCTCTCGGGCAGCATCCGGAGATCCTCCTCTCCGGGGGGCTTTCGGCCATCCAGCACTGGACCGAGATGCATGAGGCGTGCCGGCTCTGCGGCCCCTGGTTCTTCTACCTCCTCCTCTTCATCCTCTATGAGCTTCCCCTCCTTATCCTCGCCGTCATCGGGACCATTCAGTTCCTGGCAGCCCACTCAGATCTCCCCGGGAGGATCGATGGGCTCATCCGGAAGATCCGGCGGGAGGAGATCTCCACGAGCAGCCTGGTGGTCCGGATCAGTGCAGGTACAGGAATCCCCTTGATGGAGAACAGGAAACAGGAGGAGTTCTTCGGGTTCTGCATCTGGTGGATGGTCCTTTCCATGGCCTTCTATGCCGTGGTGAACGAGAAGGTCCCCTGGCTCATCATCCCCCAGCTCCTCCCGGCGGTCTTTGTTGCGGTGTACCGGATGACCAGCACAAAGACCATCCTCGCCGTCGCCTCGGTCATCTTCCTCATCCTCTGCACCTGGCACACCTCATTTGTCCCTGTCGACGTGAACGAGCCGATCGTCCAGGTCCAGAACTCCGAGGACCTCAGGGAATTGTTCGCGCAGATCGACAACTCAAGCCATGTCGCCGTGGCATCCAAGAACTACTGGCCCCTCCCCTGGTACTACAGGGGGGTTATGGCGAAGAAGCTCTCCTACTACGGGCAGAAGGTGAGCGAAGGGACCCTGTACGATAACAACTACGACCTGGTCATCGCCTACGACGCGGATAGCTACCCGTTGCTGGACGGGTACACGAAGAGGACTATCAGGCTGGACTACTGGTTCTCGATGTATGACAACGAGAACCGGCTCCTGGAATGGTACGTGAAAAGGGATGGGAAGCTGGGGAGTATGAACCTGGATCTCTTCACCCGAGTTCGTCCCACTGCGTCTTCTTCCGGTATATGATGACCCCGGCGATGATGAGCACGACCGCTACCACGACGAGGAACGGGAGGAAGGCCCCCAGATTCGGCAGGGAGAAGCCCTGGTCAAGCTCCCCCTTGAGGGTGAGGGAGAGGTTCCAGGCCTCGTTCGCATACCCGAGGCTCTGGGCTGCATCAGATCGTACAGCATTGTAGGAGTTCTGATCAAAGAGGTTCTTTGCACTCGAGAGCGTCCTCGCAGCAAGATCATACTTGTTGATGATGGGCACGAGCCTTGTATCGGATTCCTTTAAGCTCCGGTTCACCTTAAACTCGTTGATGAGGCCATTTACGCTGTTGATCATGGCCTCAGCTTTTTTGATGGACTGATCCGCCCAGGCCTGATCGAGAGCCGCGCTTGCGTCGTTGATATTGTTTGTCGCAGTGGTGAGGTAGTTATTGACCTCAGAGGGCGAGGATGTGATCTTGGTCGTGGCAGTGTCCAAGGCATCGCTGGCGGCCTGGTACTTCGCTTGAGCCGCTGTCACATCGACATTTATATTGCTCTTTTCGGTTATGGCACTCTTGAGATCCGCGAGCTTCGCCTTCACACTGTCGAGCTGGGTCTGTAATCCGGCAGGATTGAAGACAGTCCCATTCTTGTATAATCCTGGACCAACCTTCTCAGATCTGTCGTCGAGCTCAAGGGCACGGGCAAGAATAATATCACCGCTGGAGAAGTTGGAGGGAACCATCCCCTCAGTCATTGAAAATTTTACTTTAACCTCAATTTCGCTGGGGTAAGCAAGGTCATTACCAAGGATAATCTTCTTGACAGTCCCATATGGAAGATAAGGGTTATCTTTCCCATCTTTCACGATTGAAAACGACCACTTAGCCTTTTCAAGCTGGGTATAGAACTCCAGACTGTCGTACAGGTCAAAGGTCTGGGTGCCGCTCCCTGGTAACCTGATGATCCCGCTGACCATGATGACATCTCCAGGTTGAATGGCATTTGTTGCATGGTTGTGATCATTTGAATACTCCAGCGTTCCTTCATACGTGAGCGCTGCCCCCACCTGCACCAGGCAGAGAAATACAACAGAACAAAGCAGGATAACAGATAGATGCTTCATACACTCCTCACTCGAAGAGCGGCTCGATGTCCTCGTCAAAGAGGGAGACCCGCTTCTCCTTGGCCTTCGCCGCATCCTCCTTCGTCTCCTTGGCTATCTCAAGGAGCTCCCGGATCCTCGGGGCGTTCCCCACCGTTGCGAGGACAACGACGGCAGCGATGTAGTTGGAGTCCACCGGGTAATCGCCTCCCCGGACCTCGATCCCCGCGATATTCTCCTCCACCCAGCTCTTGGACTTCTCAACCCCCTTCCGGTCCATCTCCTCCGGTGGGCCTGCGATCAGGACCAGGGCCCGCTCGGCGGACGAGTAGTCGCAGGGGAGAGTGAGCCGGCCGAGCATGGCCCGGCGGACGAGGGCGATGATCTTTGCAGACTTGTCCTCCCCGAGGAGAACCTCCTCGGAAGCCTCCTTCTTGCCCGAGGTTGTCCTGGAGATGGTATCCTTCAGCCCGCCGAAGATGCCCTTCTTCTGCTTGGTACGCCTGGAGACGACCTCGGTGATGGCGTACCCGACGCTCGTGATCCCCCCGCCCCGGAGCGTATTGATGATCTCGCTCGAGTCAACGACCATCTCGCCGACCCCCATCTTCGTGACCTCGCCTGCCCGGAAGAGGACCCCGAACCTCCGCACGATCTCGTCGTTTAAGCGCTGGTAGGCCGACTTGATGCTCTCCCCCTCGTTTTTCCAGGCGCTGTTGTCAAAGAGGAAGGTGCTGTCCACCTCGTTCACGAGAGTTGAGAGGCTCCGGGCGGCGTTGTAGGAGTAGAGGCGTCCTTCCTCGGGGGCCGGGAGTATCCCGAGGGCATAGACGGGTTCCCGGTAGATCCTTTTCAGGGCTCGTGCAAGGACCGGGGAGCCACCGGAGCCGGTTCCGCCGCCGAGCCCGGCAATGATGACAAAGGCGTCGATATCATGGGTCCCTCGGGAGTCGATGGCATTGATGATGCTGTCGATCTCGTCGGAGGTGACCTTGGCCCCGGTGACGTTGTCGGTCCCGACGCCATGCCCCTTCACCATCGTCTGGCCGATGAGGATCCGGTCCCGGAGCCCGATGTTCTTGAGGCCCATCAGGTCGGTTCTTGCGGTATTGACAGAAATGGCCCTGAAACTCTGGGCGGCCATCTTTTTATCCTGTTCTACGAACATATCAGCTATTTTGCCGCCCGCCTGGCCAAATCCTATGAAAAATACACGCATTAAATGACACCAACCAGCAGGAATCCACTCCCCGGGAGCTCAATTTCCTTAACTCATTTTATTCCAGATAGTTCAAAAACTTTCTTATGCGCTTTCCGCGATAAACTATGGGACGAGTGATGAGGGTTTGTATCCTTGGCGGAGGTGTATGCGGCCTTGTTGCAGCCCTGCACCTCTCGAAGTCCTCTGAGGTGACCATTCTCGAGAGGGACAAGGACCCGGGAGGGTGCCTCTCGTCCTACCGGCTCGACGGCACCTGGGTGGAACGGTTCTACCACCACTGCTTCGCCGGGGATTCCCACCTCCTCTCCCTTCTTTCCGAGATCGGCCTCTCGGACCGTCTGGAGTGGCTGAAAGGGACGACCGGTTCATTCGCCAACGGAGAGATCTATCCCCTCAATACCCCTCTCGAGATCCTCCGTTACCCCTGCCTGAGTGCCCTCGATAAGGCGAGGCTCGCCCTCTTCACCATGGGAGCCCGGCGCCAGAAGCTGGAAGACCTTGACATGGTCTCGGCCCGGTCCTTTATCGTCGACCGGCTCGGGGAGAAGATCTACAGCCAGTTCTTCCGCCCCCTGCTCAGGAGCAAGTTCGGCGACAGGGAGAACGACGTCTCGGCAGGGTGGCTCGTCTCCCGGGTCGCCATCAGGTCGAACCGGGGGCTCTCCGGGGAACGCCTCGGGTATCTCAAAGGCGGCTTCCACCTCCTCGTCGAACGCCTCGCGGAGATCGCCTCGAAACAGGCGTGCACCATCCTGACCGGTACACCTGCAACACGAATCGAACGAAAGGATGGCGGCTGGGTCGTGAACGGCACCCGGTACGACCGGGTCCTCTCCACCATCCCGCCCCAGGAGGTGATGAGGATCGGGGGACCGGATCTCCCTGCCATCCCCTACCAGGGGGCAGCCTGCATGACCCTCGGTATCGACAGGGACGTTACCGACGGCGTATATTGGCTCAACATGAAGGATCCCGCTCCCTACGGGGCGGTGGTATCCCACACAAACTTCATCCCGCCGGACCGCTACGGCGGGAGAATCCTGTACCTCGCCTCCTACTTCCAGGGAAAGATGGACCCCGGGCTCCCCGGAGAGATGGTCGACGACTTCTGCAGCCGTTTCGGTGTGGCACCGGCATCCATCCGCTGGAAGAAGATGGCGGTGGAACCCTTCGCGGGCCCGGTCTATACCACCGGTTACCGGAGGCATATCCCCGACTATGAGCAGGGGGGGCTCTTCCTGGCAGGGATGTTCTCGCTCCCCAACTACCCCGAGCGGTCCATGGAGGGGTCGATCGTCGCGGGAACCGAGGTGGCGAGACGGATGGAGGAGGCGA
>Ga0315285_10006820_pt1 | contig 11775 bp, 12 predicted proteins | sample YL17G09_36_MG_FD_203698 | JGI IMG/M metagenome (GOLD analysis project Ga0315285, IMG submission 203698) | Sediment microbial communities from Yellowstone Lake, YNP, Wyoming, USA - YL17G09_36 | ecosystem: Environmental > Aquatic > Freshwater > Lake > Sediment | place: USA: Wyoming | collected... | reverse complement strand
CTACCGTTGCCTTCCAAACAAGAATGACCCTATTTGGCTCGATAGAACCTAAATCTAAAATCATTCCCTCCGGCTGATTGTCTAACGTAAAAACAAGTGCATCTCCATCAGGATCACAAGCGCCTATCGGTATAGCAAACGAATTACCCACATTCATCTGCACCGACCCGAGAATCCGATATTGACATTCTTCAGGGTCATAGGCGAACGGTGGGACAATAGATTCTGGAGGAGGACAAATTGTCCCTGAAATAATACCCATAACCAGAATAAAAATGGATATTTTACCTGTCATTTAGTCCTGTATGGATTTTTCTGCCGGGGACGATACTGCTTGTCTTGTGGCGAAGCAAAAATCTTTGGGCCATCAAATTGGCTATCAAGATTTTTCAGGCAATCGGGGTCCTGCTTTTTTAGCTCATTGCGGGTTGCGGCAGGTATATCGTGACGAGAACCTTTAACAAAAAGACCCAACGGCCCTGCATAGGTTTTTTTCATTTCTATCCACATTTAAGAACCTCGTTAAATTTTAATGATTCGATTTCAAAAAATCCGACAGGCCTTCGCGGGCCTAATGGGGCGAGAAGCCTGCCGGACAATTTCCAATTCTTTTTTTAGGCCTCGATAAGCTCGGTAAGTCCCATCTCTGCTGCACTCTTCGGCATCTGATCGGGTGGAAAGCCAAGGGCAATCGCCGACATATTTACGCCGGCAGTGCCGTCGCCGGCAGTTGGCGCCTGGATCCTGACATATCGCTTGTGCGACTTAGCCAGGTTGAGATGAATGCCATAGAGCTTATTGTCATCTCCGGCCCCAATTACGGCCGACAAGGCAGCGCCGGTAATAGCGGTATAATTGCCGCCGGTCGTATCACATTCCTCAAGCAACGGAGGAGTAGTAATAGCGGTCGAACCCATGGCTATATCGGTCGCTCCCATCTCAATCAGAACCAGCAATTCCGATAGACCCAGGGTGTCAATATAGGTATTGCCCGCAAAAGCGCCGTTATCTTTGAGCTGAGGAGGCACTAATTGACCTATTTTGAGTGTTTTCAAAATCGCTCTTAAATCCATTTGAAACTCCTTTCAGAAAACACGGACTAAACACTAACTTAAACACGGACAAAAACACTGACAAAAGCACTGACTAAGTTGCGATTATGAGGCGGCGGTGATAAGGCCGCAAATCGGGCCGGCCTTGGTAGTATCACCGACCCCGTGGACGTTAATCGCCACGCGGTCGCGGCCGCGAACGCCAATCATAGACTCTGCGAAATAAATCTCAGATGATTGGGCAAACTCAATGGCACCTCTGGTACCAAGATAAGCACCCTGACGCAGATTGGCGAGCAAGGCACAAATCTGGCTGGCCGCTCCGACACGTGGCATGACTTGTGTGAACTCGACCGTATAACCGAGCTGCAACTTCTGACGCTGACCAGCGCCCATAATAACCTCGGCTGCGGTAACTCCGCCAGCGGCAAGAGCAAGGGCGACAAAAACCGTGTAGTAGAAATAACGGTGCTCATACCACTTGGCGTTGCCGTCATCGGCGAATTCAGGCAGGGTGCCAATGACAGAGTTGAAATTAGCAAGAGTTAGATTAGCATAAGCAGGGCCTGCTCCGACCACGAGTGATTTGATATTGGCGATCGTCGCATTGACCGCCATTAAGGCGCCGACGATACCTTTGATTCCGAAATAGGTGCTTGTGCCATCGCCGAGAAACCCGCAGAGGTCCTCATAGTAAGCGAAACTGCGGGCAAACAAACCTGCCAGCAATTCACCCAGGGCGACCAGCGAATCATCCTCGAGCTCCATACTATATTTGGTCAGAGCTATAAGGGTTTTCGGTACCAAAGCAATTGTAGCAATTGCAGGATCGGCAGCAGTAGTCGTGCCGCCTTCGCCCGGGCAATAGACGGTCAACAACCCATCGATTTTGGGCTGAAGGGTCTGGCCGGCACCCATCGGCATATTCTGGGCATTGGCACGGAACTTGCCGTAGGTCTCAAGAAGCATGATGATGCTCGGTATCTGCTCTACGGTGACAAGACCGCCGCCTCCGGTCTGCGAGGAGCCGGTCATAACCTTTCGACCATTTGCATCGAGCCAGTATGGCTCAATTCCCATATCTGAGAGCGCCTTTACGGCCCGTTCGGCACGGTCGGAAAACCGGGTGCCGGACAATACACAGGCCGTTACTAATAAGGCGAACGACTTGGCCTCCTGAGGCGAAGAGAAGAGGCCGTTATATTTACTGCCTTCAAAGATATGACTTGAACTGAGCCGGCTGGTCAATTTCAACTGCTTTTGCAGCGTCCTAATTGACTCCTGGACTTCGGTCAGGCCGGTATTGACGACCTTGACATCAGCGCCGGTCTTGACCAGCATTTCCTTATCGGCCTTTGTTCGATCGGCGATAAGGTCAAGGACTTCTGTTTTGGAGGCCATGTTCTTTTTGATGTCAACAAGGCCCCGTTCGATATTATCAGCAGTTTCTTTCAACTGCTTATCTACGATCATTTGAACATCTTTCGGTTCCATATTAAAACCCTTTCAAGGATTAAAAAGTTTCTGAATTCGTAACGACTGTTGCCCGGCTTTGCCCTCGTCCCCGCACGGGATGGATTCGACAGGGTCCTCACCGGACAGGAGGACATCCGCAAATTCATCCGAACCAGGGACAAGTAATGATTTTATTTCTTCGAGAGAACTCTCGATAGATTCGCGAAGGGTGGAAAATTCCTTAGTTAGAAAACCGAATTTGTCATCGATGTAAGATTTCAATTCTTCGGGGTCACCTTCTGTTTGAGATTCTACGTCGAAGTTTTTGGAGCGAATTTTTGCTCCTCTATTGCTGCCAACAGGAACGGCGGATATCTCCAACAATTCAACCTCGGTATGGATATAATACTTCTTTCCATCTTTTGTCTCTTGATGCCCCGATATAGGGATAAATCCAACGGAAAAATCGGTCATATGCCCATCTTTATAAAGCGTTTTATATTCCGCCCCCAAAGGGGTTTTTGCGAACCGGCCCGCGAAATTAAAGACATTTTCCGTTATCTGAATTTTGTCTTTAGAGACCGATCCTATTACCGGAGAGGAACCCGTCGATAATCGATGCTGATGCCCACTCAAAAGCACTCCATTGAACGAATCGAGCCTTTTCAAGAAAGCGCCCGGGAGAATGATTTCCTCATCCCTATCTAACTCATTCGTAGAAGCTATGGCGTTGAAAGACCAGTCATCTTCATTGACGGTTTTTATTTTTGCGAAAAACGCTTTTGTTTTAACAGGCGACATGTTTGATTCCTTTCGAGTTATTGGGGAAATTCTGATAGCATCCAGGACCACATAATTCACGGGCTTTAACATCATACGCTAAAGCGGCGGCCTTTTCTGTTTTGAACCTTCCAAGGTAAATAGTTTTACGAAGATATCCGATTTTTGCTTCCCATCTTTTTTTGTGATAACGTATTCCCTTATAATTCGATGATGACTTTTTAACAGGGCGGCGGTCCCAAAGAGATATTTTTTTTATAATAGGAAGGGAATCATGAATGCCGCCAGTAAAATTCCGTTGGGCATCAGGCCCATACAATTCGAGAGCCTTATTATCATAAGCACGAGCAGCTTCCTCTTCGGTTTCATAGAAACCCAAACAATAATCTATTCCATCTTTCTGGATTTGAGCGGCAAAGTTGCCTCTTTTTTTACCATAAGATACGCCAATATATTTAGATGTTGTTAGAGTTGAACGTTTACGATTACGTTGTCGGTATTGGGAAAAAGAACCAAGTAGAAAATTGGATTTACGATGGTCCAAAGGATTACCATTTTTGAACATGATTATCACAGGTCTTTTCAAATTAAGAATAAAATGGGAAAGCGTCTCCCGCCTTCCATGTGTATGCAACAATGTTTTTGCAGGTGCGCTTATTTTGCCATCAGTAGAACATTGCAAACACCAATTATATTTGGAAAGCCGGTCGAAATCCTCTGCATCAACGATTGCAAAAGCGCCTCGGTTTAATGGAAGTTTTTTTGTTTTAGGAAACATCTGATTGGGCTTTCGATTTTTCTTTCTGCATTTTTTCGTAAGTATAAAATTGCGAAACTTCCCTGCCTTCAGGCATTTTGGCAAGCTCGACGCAGCGGCAATTGATAATCTCCTCAGGCGGACCGGCAGGATCGGTAGGGAACATCAATGTCGCCAAACCGACTTTGAATGGCTGCTCAAGAGGAATGCCATCGGCATAATCAATTTCGGCCTGCCGATGCGAGTCGCGGACGGCTTTGTCGCGGGCGGATAGCCAGCTTTTTAATTTCACTCCGGAGGCCTCCAATCCCGCATGCCTGCCAGAATTGACAGCACTACCCGTTTCCGTTCGAGCGATGCGTAATGCCCGCGCACGATTGGAACCTAAAACCTGACGAACACGCGATTCAAGCTCATTTATACCCTCGCCTGTCTCAAGACCTTCCTTCAATTGGTTTGCAACCATATTCTGCGTAATGTGATTGACGGATTTTAAGTTTTGAGAAGACCGAATCAATGCCCTGTCAATCACCTGCTTTAATTTGACTTGCTCAACACGTATATTTAATTCCGAACCGGCCAGATTCAGGGTCTCGACAAGGGTCTGACGAACACCAAGTTCACTTGCCTTATAGAAGAAACTGCGATGAATAATGACTAATTTATTATCCTCGGATTTGAGGTCCAAGGTCACGCGGGCGATAACCTGGTCGGCATCGGCTTTAACCACGGATTTCACGGATTCCACAGATTGAATCTTAAGTTCAGAGAAGGCATTTTTAAGTTTTGAGATAAGGATTCGCTGCTGGCGAATAAAGAATAGTCGCAGGGCATTTTGATATTCCCTTTCAATGCCTATCCAGGATGCGGTCCAGTTCCGCCAGAGACGTTCGGCAGCGGTTTCTTTAGCCACAGAGGACCCTTCGACTTCGCTCAGGGCAGGCACAGAATCATTGATTGATTTTGGCTCCTCTTTGGCAGGAGTTCCACCTTCAGGAAGGACAGGGCCCGTCATTCCTTCGAGGCCGCCTTCGAGCGTAAAATCGGCGGGGACCTGACCCATCGGAATCCACCAATGCTCGCCCCACGTGGTCTCCTCGTACGGCAAATCGTGGGCCGCAATAAGCTGGTTCAATGTAACGCCGGCTGCGGTGAACTTCAGCACCTGCTCCGCCTGTTTTCTTTTTGATTCCTGAACAACAGGATGCTGACTATAATCGAACCAGGCAAAGACCTGCCGGTTATTTGCGACCGCCTTCTGGCGGGCATCACGGAAGGAACGGTTCATAGACAAATCTTTGAACCGCGAAGATTTGCCGAACCAGCTCTCTTTTAATTCCAGAGAGCGAATATCAGATGACCAGAACCTTGATAAAACGCCATCGGTAATCTCGCTTGCGAAAAGCTCGGCGAACGGAATAATCGTATTGAAAATAAAGTCCTCCTGGGCGGGGCCGTGAGAATACTGGGCCTCGGTAATAAGACCGACCACGCCGGGCGGAACGCCAAAGACAGAACAGATTTTTTTGTCGGACATAGTCGTCAGATTTGCGACGTCCATATCGACCATGTTCATTGCCACGGTTTTGATATCCATACCACCCGTCAATATGGCCGTCCGCTTGGCCCTGCCGGCGCCCGCGTGACGGGCATCAAATTGGGAACGCAGAGAATCAACCTGCTCTTTTTCCAGCCGGTTTTGTGAGGTTAATATCGCACCCGGTTCAGCGCCGTTTTGGAGAGCGGCAGTATTAAATAACTCGGCGGCGTAGGTGTAATTGATGCTCTGCTCAGCGGCAGTTGCAGGGCCTATGCCGTGAAAGCGATCGTAAGGATTGAAATTGCGGGTCTGATGGACCTCAAGTGTCGTAAATTTTTCCAATTGGCCTCCGCCGCTAAATTCCCAACCGAATAGATTACCTTGATTTCCACCTTTGTCCGTGAGGGGATTCATTTGGATACCTGAAACGACAAGAAATTGGGTTGGTCGAATAATCTCGCCTTCGGTAAAAATCATAAAAACATCACGAGTTAATGCATAATGGCCAATCCAATTAGTAACAAACATTTTGAAGGTCATTAAAGGGTTCTTAAAGAGCACTTCCCATAATGGACCGGACTCAATAATTTTTTCATCTACCGTGGAAATGACCAAAGGCAGGCCCAGCATCGTAATTATGATTTTAGTAATGCAGGCAAAGACCAAATCAATCTGCTTATATGGCTTTGTAGGTTTACTTAATGAAGAATCGGTCAGATCGCCGCCGGTCAGCCAGATGTGGGCAAGTTGGCTTAAACCGATGCTCTTACCTGCTGATTCGATTTGCTTATCAACGGCAATTTGCAGCATCGAGGCGGCATCGGGACTTAATCTATTAACCTGTTCATTCAAAGCAGGATTACCTCCGGGATGACATTTGTGATTGCCGCCTCTTTTGCCAAGGCGGCAGCCCAGAACTCATCGGCGTGACCGGCCTCAGTGCTGGCAGCATCATAACGGACATTGCCGGAGACCGTGACAGTTTTGCGGACACTATGGAAGCTTTCACGAATGTCCCTGTCAGTAGGGACGCGAATACGCTTATCCTGGAACCGGCCAAGAATCTGGCTTGCCAAATGGTCCTTGACCTCATTAGTAAATTTGACCTTTTCGACACGGTAATCGCCGAACCGGTCCTGCAAGGACTCGACCAGCATGTCACCTATGCCGGTGGCATCGCCGCAGAAACGGCGGACGTTCTGATTGGCAAGCAAATCCGTTGCAATCTGCAACTGGACAGCATAAGGGGTCTTATGTAATTTCTCAATCTTGCGTGGAATTAAGACATCCCCGACCAGCTCATCAATCCAAATAACCGTCAGATCCTTTTCCCTGCCGACATCCATACCGGCATAATAATTGCGGCGTTCTTTTGTATGAGGGATAAGCGGCTGGAGACAATCAGCCGATTCGCAGGATTGATATAAATCGTAAGGGATAAGCGAGGTCAATGCAGTCGAAGGGATGCACATATATTCCCGATTGTAGGCATCCTCATTGCGGCATTTAGCACGACATTCAGCCAGAAATTTCCTGCGTGCTTCAAGGTCGATATAATTGAGCTTGTAAATCTTTTCAGCCAATCCCTGCGCAACGGCCAGGGTAATCGGGACCTCATGAAGCGACCAAGGGAGAACATTATCCCGTGCCGGAACTAATTCACCGGAACGAATCCGCCTGGCAGTTTTTATGAGATTATCAAATTCAGAACCCTCAGCATTACGGGTCGAAAGAATTGAGATATCATAGCCCCACGTGGTAACCGGCATCGCAGCATCCAGCATCTCGCCCGGCGAATCGTGCCAATCGAATTCATCGAGACCAACATCACCGCCCTTGCTGCGAAACCGGCGGGGATTGGAGGACATAGAATTGATGCGCGAGCCGTTAGGGAATTCCACGACATAATTATTGTAACGAAAGCCCTGGTCATCCACCAATTCTTCAGTAAGAATATTGACCGCCGCCTCAAAAATCCTGCACCATTGCTGACAATATAAGGAAAATTCCACGGCAGCAGATTCATCTGATGAGCTGAACCAATAGTCACGTCTAACATCCGACAAATTACGTCTGCGGACCGCACGATATGATTCAGCATAAGTAGCGCCGATGCGGCGGGATTTGTCCCAGAGCTTAAAATGCGAATCATCCGCTATCCAGGCGACCTGGTAAGGCAGAAAATAATCCTTTGATAATAAATCTTGAATCACGCTTTAACGACCCCTAAATGTTCATCTATGATTTCCTGGATGAGTTTCCTGTTGACGCCGGCCTTTGTCAGTTTGGCCTTTGTCGATTCGGTCGCGGTCCTTATCTTCTTTGCGAGCTGCTCACGGATATATTTGTCCGCCGTAATAGAGACATTCATGCAATCGCGGACCGCCTGAGAAACCTCCTTTAACTGCTTGGTCGAAAGCGATTCCTCTTCCGCCGCTAATTGGACGATATGGGCGGTAATCATCTCGGCGGCGGCCTTCTGAGTGGCTGATGCCTTCTCCTCGGTCAGGTCCTTCATCACATCGCGTGCTATAAGTCCGGCTTCTTTCATACGAGATATGACCCGCAGGCGAATTGACCAACGACTAATAGCGGAATCGCTTACTTCAAAACCTTTTTGCAGGCAATAAAGGACGATATCTATATAACGCGGGGTGCCTTTATATCCGGCCTCGGGCTTGAAATCATTTGGCCAGATATTGTCCACCAACATTTGAGTAATTGCCTCCCGCAAAGCGAAAGGAAGTTTCTCAATCGAATTATGAACTCGCCTCGATACCATCAAATCTCCAGAGCGGAATCGGTCTGAATGTTGTCGGCAATCTCCTTACCGGCGGCGGTTAGGCCAATGAACTTTTTCTCAAAAGAATCAGACCCGCCAATCTGCTCATCAATAAACTCGATATAATCTTTCTGATGCAAATAGGCGGCATCTTTGGCCAATAATGACAAAGTGTAGTGTTCGTCAAACCCGCAAAGGACCCTGTAAAGGGTCTGAATCTGCAAAGGAGTCGGATAGAGACGATTGAGATTGCTTAAAATCAAACGCCTCATCTGCATAATCTTGATTGCTTCAGGATCTTTTTTCATTTGGGTTTTTCTCCATTGCGCATTCCTGCAACGATTGTGCGGGCGATCTCCCCGCAGATTTCAGGGAGCTTGTCGGTAATAGTCAATTTGCCTTCAAGACGATTTACACTGGCACATAATTGCTCTATGCTGCGGCGGGTCCAGCCGGTTTCGCGAAGAAACAGCTCACTATCGACAAAAGTCCTTTCACAGTCAACCTTGCACCGTGAAAATTCAGATTGAAGGGCTTTTAATTCGGCTTCGTGCCTGTCGGTCCGCAAGCTGAAAAAGCGAATTGAGGCCTTTATGGACTGGAGATTTATAAGAATCAAACTGCTGATAATGCCAATCATTGAACTGAATAAAACAAGCAACCATTGAGACGACATTTAGAACTCCTTTTCAATCACGGATTCCACCTTCGTTAATGCTACGGTGGACAGGTAACACGGATTTTCACAGATAATTTACGCGGTGTTTTGCATCGGGTCATGAATGGCATCGACTACATCCTGCGTTGACCCTTTTTGATTGCCGGAAAGAATCTGTTTTGCAACTTTCACATCGTTAATAACAGTGGATTTCAATAATTCATCAACGGAAGTAATGACATCAGTGAGTATTGTTTTGCCCTGACTAATCTGGACCGCCTGTTTTTGGTTCTTGGCGATACTGGCTATAAGACCGGCCAATAAAGTCGCCAAAGCGCTACCGAGATAGATATAACCGCCATACTTCGAAGGCAAAGTCGCTCCTAACTGACCGGCGCCGACAGCGTAAAGCTGGACCTCTTTCGCAAGGTCCATATTATTTACATCAATGCCATTAAGAATCGTCTGATACTGCACAAGAGCGGCCGATACCTTTTGCTTTTCTAACTTTAATTTGGCCAATCGAACCGAGGCCTCATTCAAGACCTTCTGCAGGGCCGGCTTGGATTCTTCGGGGACGTTCGGGTCCTGCAAAAGCAACTGGCTATCATTCATCACTTTCTCAATATCACCGATAGAAACATCGACTAACTGATTGACGGTAGCCGCCTGATTGACCAATTGCTTCATGGCCGCAACTCGCTGCGAAGGAGAGGTCCCGCAGCCGGCCAGAAGACAGACGAAAAGGATGATGGACGATAGACGATAGACGATGGACGAAAGACGGGGCTTGCGGGGCTTGCTGGGTTTGCATTTGCTGAACATAAAAGACTCCTTTCTTGAACACTGACTGACACTGACTAAAACATATAACACTGAAATACACTGACTAAAACACTGATTAACATGGACTTATCTAAAATCCTTTTTAACCACGGATTACACTGATTTTCACGGAGTTATAAATCAGGGTTTATACTGAAAAAATTACCATCCTTAACAATAAGATTGGTTCTTTTCAAGGTAGATAAATAAGTATTGAAACTTCCGGATATCCGAAGCCGGACCGCCAAAGCAATTTGGGACTTGGTGAATTTCATTCCTGATTTTTCTATCAGGAACTTGAAAATTCGAGAAGCACCGCCATTACCTAATTTCTTCAACCATTCCTCGGCATTGTTCCCCACAGAAACAGGTACAGAGAGAATTTGATTACTGCCCGAACCACCGACAATATTGCGGACCTGCACGATTATCTCGTGAAGTTTTCTTATCTCGATATCCTTCCGCATAAGTTTGGATTCGTATTCATTACGAAGGACGAGCAATTCCGGATTTTCTTTTGGCTTAATCTCTTCCTGCAGGACGCCGGCAACAGACGGTTTTTCAGGTGAACCTTTTTTCTTTTTGCCATCCTCTAAAGACCGGGCGAATCGGCCGATGAAGGCCTGAATATCGGTCTGGCCAAACTCCGGCATTGTGAACTTGTCACCGATTTTTTCGCGGTCCGGATGGAAAGTCTCGCGTTTGCGAATTTTGATTCGCTCGAAGATACCGAGAAATTCAGGTGACCAAATCCAGCCCTCACCTTTCGGTAAAGACGGCAAAGATGCCATAAACTTCTCAAAGTCGCCTTCCGCCGCGTGAAATTCCACCCAATCTTTGAGTGCCTTGCGGTCCTGAGGACTGACATTTTGAAAGGCCAATAAAGTATCGAGCTGGGTGAGAACATCCTTGTTAATCGTGGCGGCCCGCTGATTAATCAAGGTAACGCCAATACCCCTGTTGCGGCCCATCACTACGAGATTGCTGACCGAATTAAAGGTCTTACCAAGCCCGCCAAATACATGCTGAGGAACGAACTCGTGCGCTTCCTCGATAAAGACGTGACGAGGGGTGTTATTGATATTCAAAAGTTCCTCAGCGAATTCGGCAATCAAATGACGTTGGGCGACTTTGGGCATCCCGAAGGTATTAATAACGCAGGAAACGTTCTCCCTGACAATTGCCTGGGCAATTGTCCTGCCCATGTCCCTGTCGAGAGGAATATCGGCGTGCTCCAACCCGAATACAACTACCGGCAGGCCTGCATCCTTGCCGTTTGCAGTCAGACGCAAACCCCACCAAACATCAATCGGGTCGAAAACGACGAAGGGAATGCCGTTTTTGAAAAGCTCCTCGGCCATCACCGCCGCCGTCCAGGTTTTGCCGGCGCCCCGCTTGGCCAGGATAGCGAAGGTCTTAGTCGCCGCATTGATAGGTATCTGAATACTGCCGAGATTTAACTGATTAGTAATCACTGACTCACACTGACTAAAACACTGACTAACACAGACCCTACTTCGCTTTAAATGGCTACGCAGGGCAGGCTATTCGGGGGCTTTGAGCTGGTCCCAGATAACGGTTTTCCGGGATTTAAAAACAGAAAACCCACCATTAAGTTTTTTGAAACTTAATTGGCGGGCTTTTATTGTGCTCCGCTAATATTACGAATAAACCATAAAAATTTACTTCATACATTTTCGACACCGGATAAAAAAGTACCCGGCGTCGGCTGAACTATTATTAACCTATTACAAATTATCGGCAAAATCAAAGGAATGCAAGGAGAAAAACAAAAAATTCTGAAAAAATTTAACTCTGCTTAATAAAACAGGTAGCATAAGAGATTTCTTTACATATTTTATTCTCTATTAGTATAGTGCTTGTGAATTCATGATATTCACCTTCAACAACATATTGATTATAAAG
>Ga0315285_10006817_pt1 | contig 11778 bp, 10 predicted proteins | sample YL17G09_36_MG_FD_203698 | JGI IMG/M metagenome (GOLD analysis project Ga0315285, IMG submission 203698) | Sediment microbial communities from Yellowstone Lake, YNP, Wyoming, USA - YL17G09_36 | ecosystem: Environmental > Aquatic > Freshwater > Lake > Sediment | place: USA: Wyoming | collected... | reverse complement strand
AATTTTAAACTAAGATCTATTTCTATAAAAGTCATAAGACACCTAGGTATTGTTGGTGAATGTAATATTCAATTTGCATTGGATCCAAATTCAGAAGATTACAGGATAATTGAGGTTAACGCACGACTTAGCAGGAGTTCTGCACTTGCTTCAAAGGCAACAGGTTATCCACTTGCTTTTATTGCGACTAAGTTAGCCCTAGGTCATAGTCTAACTAAGGTAGAAAATATAATTACTAAAGAGACATCAGCATGTTTTGAACCAGCTCTTGATTATGTAGTTGTCAAATATCCAAGATGGGATTTGCAAAAATTTAAGAAAGTTAGCCTTAACATTGGTTCCGAAATGAAGTCTGTTGGGGAAGTAATGGCAATAGGAAGGACCTATGAAGAGGCACTCCAAAAAGCAATTCGAATGCTAGATATAGGGATGAATGGTGTTGTATGTAATGATCTTAAGTTTAATGATTTAGACAAGGAGCTACATGAACCCACTGACAAAAGGATGTTTGCAATAGCTGAAGCAATAAAAAGAGGATATCCTATTGAAAAAATATACAAACTATCTAATGTTAATCCATGGTTTTTATATAAGATAAAAAATATCTTAGAGTTAGAGAAAAAAATAGAATTTTATAAACTTCAAAATCTGCCTTCAACTTTGTTAAAAGAGGCAAAACAAAGGGGTTTTTCTGACCAGCAGATAGCAATACTTACAAAAAGTGATGAGTTAGCGGTTAGAAAGAAAAGAAAAAGACTAGGTATTATACCATACGTAAAACAGATAGATACATTAGCTGCTGAGTATCCAGCGAAAACTAACTATTTATATCTAACCTATAATGGTTGTAAAGATGATCTCAATTTCAAAGAGAGAAAACAAGTTATTGTTTTAGGTGGAGGGGCCTATAGAATCGGCTCCTCTGTAGAGTTTGATTGGTGCTGTGTTAATTCAGTGTCAACGTTGAAGAATTTGAAGTATCATACTATCATGATAAACTGTAATCCTGAAACAGTTAGTACAGATTATGATATTTGTGATAAACTGTATTTTGATGAGCTTACTTTTGAAAGAGTTATGGATATATGCGATAAGGAAAAACCACTAGGAGTCATTGTTTCAATGGGCGGTCAAATTCCTAATAATTTAGCTTTGCCGCTCCATGACGCAGGGGTTTTTATTCTTGGGACATCTCCACTTGATATTGATCATGCTGAGGATAGACATAAGTTTTCTCAACTATTGGACAAGTTAGAGGTTGATCAACCTGAATGGAAGGAATTGACAAGCTTACAGGAAGCCCAGGAATTTGCAGACAAGGTTGGTTATCCTGTACTTGTTAGGCCCAGCTATGTTCTCAGTGGCGCTGCAATGAGTATTGCTTTAAGTAAAGATGAATTAATAAAATATCTAAAGAAGGCCTCTGAGATAGGAAAAGAGCATCCTGTCGTTATTAGTAAATTTATAACTGGAGCTAAAGAAATAGAAATCGATGCTGTAGCTAAAAAGGGTGAACTTTATTGTTATGCTATCTCTGAACATGTTGAGAATGCTGGTGTACATTCAGGGGATGCAACTATAGTGTTGCCTCCCCAAAGAACTTATTTGGAGACTATGAGAAGGATCAAAATAATTGCAAAAAAGATCGCACGTTCTTTGAATATTACTGGTCCTTTTAACATACAATTTATTGCAAAAGATAATGATGTAAAAGTTATTGAATGTAATTTAAGAGCCTCAAGGAGTTTCCCATTTGTTTCTAAGGTTTTTAAAATAAATTTTGCTGATTTAGCAACCAAGGTTATTATGGGGAGAAGCGTCCCACGTATAGATAGATCCTCTTTTGATTTGGATTATGTTGGAATTAAAGCACCACAGTTTTCCTTTACCCGGTTAAAAGGCTCAGATCCTATTTTAGGAGTAGAAATGGCTTCTACTGGCGAGGTTGCTTGTTTAGGTGATGATTTTAATGAGACGTTTTTGAAAAGTCTTATTTCAGTAGGTTTTAAATTGCCTAAAAAAACAATTCTTTTATCTACTGGTCCAATAGATAGTAAGGCAGAATTCTTAGAAAGTACAAAAAAATTGGATAAAAAGGGTTTCAAGTTTTATGCTACAAAAGGAACAGCTGATTTCATGGAGGCAAATGGTATAAAAGCAGAGGTTTTGGCCTGGCCTTTGGATAGCAAGGAACCAAACACTCTAAGCTATATTGCTGATGGGAAAATTGATCTTGTCATAAATATTCCTAAAAACATTGAAAAAGAAGAACTTGACAATGATTATCTTATAAGGAGAAAAGCTGTTGATTTCGATGTTCCTTTGATTACTAATTTACAGCTTGCAAAAAGATTTGCTGAAGCGATTTGTAGTATTTCAGTTGAAGATCTACAAGTTAAGAGTTGGGATGAATACACCTAACTGTCATTTACCTTGCTATAAAATATCAAAATAATTGAGATTAAATGTAGATAGCCTATGAGTTGCACACACATATACATATTCATCTACGAAAAAGGCACTTAAAAGACTTGATAGTTCTGTTATACGTTATGATTGGGAAGGGATGAAGCCCAATTTTTCGATTAGAGATCACCCATCCAATTACCCCCTCTAAATCACCTCTTCTCCCTTTCCATCAAACAAAATATTATTTATTTTATTTACATATACATTTTTTGTGGAGTATTTTTGATTTTGAGATATCTTTTTAACATGTAAAATTACCAGATATCTCTTTTTTTCATTTTTGCCATATTTACACGATATATTTATATAGTATTAATTACAGAGTATAACATAGAAAAGGGTGATTAAAAAATGAAAATTGTCAGCGAGGTAAAAACCCAGCAAGAATTTGACGAAATGAAATCCATTATGGAAATCTTTGTAGTCTGCAACAGAATAAAACAACTTGCTGAGACATTATAAATAATCTTTACAGCCAATAAATTTTACTAGTAGATTACTCCATAGCTTTTCTAATATTATTAGATGCTTAAATTTTTGATAAATAACTAAAAAATTACACTTTATCATTCCTGTAAAACAAGATTTTTTAAAAAATTTGAAGACAGAAGTAACATGTATACCAAAAATAATATATACCATGGTATACATAGGTATACTAAGGTTTATTATGAGTACAACAACTATTAAAATTCAAACAGATACTAAATCCCAAATAGATCAGTTTCGTGAATATAAAAACGAAAGCTATGATGAGGTTATAAAAAAGCTTATATTTATTATAAAAAACTTAAAAAAAGAACCTGAACTAAGTAAAGAAACTATTAAAGCCATTGAAGCAGCAAGAGAGCGTATTAAAAAAGGACATTTTGTGAGCGAAGAAGTTGCAAAACAGCGCTTGGGGCTTTAATGAATGTATACTGTTATTTATGATGAAGAAGCTTTACAAAATCTTGAAAAACTAGAGAAGAAATTTAGAAAAAGAATTCTTTTTTAGATTTTTATCTATAAGAACGTATGAATCTTCTTTAATGCCCGTTCGATTTCAAATTTATATTCAGGGTTGATAAAAACCTTATCTCCATGACTATGTGGTATTTTAATAACAACACCTTTTCGTATTAATTCATCTGTTTCTTTTCGCATTTCACCTATAAAATGAGATGGAGCACCTTTGACAACATTGTCGATTTGCAGTGTTGCATTTCGCTTAAAACATCTGTTACGCCAGAGTTTAAAAAGTATATCTAATTGCCGCTCTGTAAAAGTTACCATGACAATACAATGATAATATGTTGTAAATCTTTTTAACGTTTTTGTAAAAAAAGTTTATATACCAAATCTGACATATATATCATTATGTCATATTCACGTACGTGAATGACCACTATATATGTTTAAGATAATTGGATGTTGGAATAAATAGGTTGCAGGAATTGGTTTGTATGTTTAAAGATATATTTGGAGATAATCCACAAACAAAGATATTAGATTTTTTAGCAGACTATCCACGATTTGATTATTCTATAACGGAGATTGCAGAAAAAGCGGGAGTCAGTAGACCTACTGTTTACAAGGTAATAAATATCCTTTTAGAAAAGAAACTATTAGTAAAAACAAGAGAACAGGGTAATTCTTCACTCTATAAACTCAATACTGAGAATAAACTTGTTCAAGTCATCCTCAAATTCGATTTTGAGATTGCTTCAAAAATAGCAGAAATTGAAGGAAAAGATACCGTAAAGAAATATAAAACAGTTTTAACAGGATCTAAAGTCAGAGTAGTGACATCATAGATCCTTCATATCTTCTTATTTAAAAAGACAATAATTGCTGGATGTAGGCCATAAGCCTCTTTGCTCTTCCCATAGAATGAAAAATTTTTGAAATTTAAAGACGTAAGTTCATCATTCTTAATCGAATTATTCAAGGAGTCTTTTAAAAAGATTTTTAATTGTTTCCGCTTCAATTCCTAAAGCAATTTCAGTTTTCCTAAATAATTCTTCCGACTGTAATGTTGCAGATATTTTTTCTAATCCATCAATTAGTTCATGAATATCATGTTTCAGTTGATGAAATTTTCGTGTTGAATACCAACACAGGACATAGATATCACAAATATCTTTTATTAATTTTTCATCTTTGGTTCTATTGCATACACTTCTCAGTTTTGCTGCAAGAAGGATTTCCGGTGTTGGTAACCACAAATGTTTATTGAATCCGGTTAATTCCGTTCGATATTTTTTATCTTGAAAAACGTAGGAAAGCAATGGTTCATCTACAGGATCAAATCCGAAAACCGCTCTAAACCATGGATGCACTTCATTGACGATAGGGTCGATATAGATTTGGAAGATGTCATGAGTCGGAGTTTTTGCCGATTGATCACTAGTCAGTTCCTTTCCGGTTTCAATATGAATATCCTTGTAATAACGGAAACCAAGGGATTTGAAATCCTGCTTTTCTAACAACGAAAGAGCGTTACCAATTGTTGAAGTTTTTAGCTGATGTTTCGTAAAATCTTTATCGAGATAAAAACCAAGGTCTATGTCTCGAGAACCAAGGTAGTTCCTCCCCTGGTCTTTTTGAAATGCAGTATTAACTGTGAAGTAGACTGCCCAACCTCCCAAGATACAGATAGGTTCGTTGAGGATATTAACGATTTTCTGCAAGTAAACGTATGATGTTTCAGTTTCGAAATCACTGTATAATCCCATGGTATTCCCTCTTCATGAGCTTTTGTGCAGCCTCGATAGCAACACCTTGTTCTCGCAAGAGATCCAATATCAGCTGAGGTACAGAAACAATTCTGATTTTTTTCATTACGCTATTCGCATAAAATACATAATTGTCATCAACCAATACCCTGAAGTTTCCTTTTCCAACAAGTCCGTTTTTTATAAGTAATGTATGCCATGCTGAAATATCCCCCTCTTGGATGTAAATGTCTACGCGTGATGGAAATAAATAATGTTGTGTGAGAGATTCCGCATAATAGGTTGTAAGTGCATATTTCAATTTTGTTTTTTCAAGAATATCGAGTTGGTTTTGTACATTGTATTCTCGATATGGGGGATACATGTTGATTTCTAACCAATACGTAAACAGCCCTTCAACGTCAATGACTTGTGTTTTTTTAATGAATTTTTTTTGTTCTAAAGTTTTTAAAAATTCTATGACCCACGGATGCGAGCATCCTGCTTCTTTTGCTAATCGATAGATCGTCAATGAGCCATCTGGATGTTTGAGTAATACACGGAGAATTCTTTCCCGTTTTTTCCCTTTCATGATATGTAGGAATAAAAACATATATATATACTTTACCTACATGTAGGAATAATGTGTGATACATAACACTAACCTACATATTTTCGGTTTTTTAGAAGATGTAAATCTAGGGTTTTTCAACTGAGAAGACGTAAACATTTTGACCAACAGGAGGAATGATTTATTACGTCAAGCAGTAAGCAGGAAACACAAGACGTAAACTTGCTGGAGAAGACGTAAAATAGTGTTTGGAAGATGTAAGATGCTGAGTGTAGGCCATAAGCCTCTTTGCCAGAAGAGAAAAACATAAATTTTTACGAAAATAGAAGACAGAAGAGACAAAAAATGAACCAAGCATAGAAAAATTTATATGCTATAGCATACTATAATATACTATGGATACTACAATTCAAATCAGTAAAAGGCTACAGAAAGAATTAATAAAAAGAAAATTTTTCGATAAAGAAACTTACGAAGAGATTATCTGGGACATAATAGAAGATACAGCAACATTAAATGATCAAACAAAAAAAGAAATAGCAGAAGCGCGCGCTGAAATAAAAGCGGGTAAATTCCATACCCTTGCTAAGGTTAAGAAAGAGCTAGGGTTATGACATACGAAATCTTTTTTACTGATAAAGCCTTGAAACAGTTGAAAAAACTTGAAAAAGACGACCAAGAACGAATAATTAAATCTATGGAACGTATCAGACTAAGGCCTGAGGCATATGTAACAAAGCTTATCGATGATCCCGGATATCGATTACGAGTTGGTGATTATAGAGTTATTCTTGATATCGAAAAAGAAAAACTCATTATCCTAGTTCTAATGGTGGGTCATAGAAAAAATATTTATAAAGAAATTTAAACGTTCGTTTTATAAAACCATAGTTCGATCTATAGAACTATCTATCTTTTTGAAAGGTGCTGATTGTAGGCCATAAGACTCTTTCCAGCAATGAAAATTTAACGATGCTATCAGATTATTCATAGGAATGAAAAAATAAATTAGTGTGGACACTGTATTTTTTTTTTAAAAAAAATTCTATTCTCAATTCTACGAGAATGTTAATAATATGCATATATATTACAGAAAAAGTTATCTGGAGGCAATTTATGCTTGAGAAAGGTAATATTCAAACTTTTTTTTCAAAAGAATTACAATGGATTAAGGACCCTGATTTAAGAAATAAAGTTGTGAAAGTATGGTTAACAGCGGCAGACATTGGTGGTTGGAAAAATATAGATAAAGTTCCTTTTACTCTCCTTTTTGAAAATTCCGGTCGTTTAATTGATCATACAAAAAGAGTTACAAATCTTGTAAAATGCATTATGGATCAAAGAGATGAATATATGAATCAAGATCATTTAATTTCAGGTGCATTATTACATGATGTAGGCAAACTACTTGAATACGCAGAAAAAGATGGAAAGGTTATAAAGAGTGATTACGGAGACAAATTTCGCCATCCTGTCTCAGGTTCATTACTTGCAAAGGAATGTGGTCTTCCAGATGAAGTAGTTTTTATTATCTATGCTCATTCCCATGAAGGAGATAAACTAAAGAGAAGCCCGGAAGCAATTATTGTAAATCATTGTGATTTTATAGATTTTGAGATCAAAAAAACATTGGAAAAATAAAAGGGTTTTTGTAATGAAACTTTACGAATACGAAGCAAAGAAAGTTTTTGATAAAATAGGGATTCCAATACCAAAACAATATGGTGTTATTCATTCCCTAAAAGAACTTGACGAATTAAAACTAAAATTTCCAATAATGTTAAAGTCCATGATTCTTGTGGGCGGGAGAGGAAAAGCCGGTGGTATCAAAAAAGCAAAAAACATGGAAGAGGCAAAATTAATCACGAACGACTTGTTTAAATTGAAGATTAAAGGTTTTCCTGTCGAGTGTGTACTAATAGAAGATGTTGTAGAAGAAACAGGTGCATGTTACATTGGTGTAACAATGGATCCAGCAACTTTTAACAATGTAGTCATTGTGAGTGCATCAGGTGGAGTTGATATAGAACAAGTTGCTATAGAAAAACCTGAGGCAATTTTTAAGAAAGAAATTCCTGACAACAATAAAGAACTTCCAAAAACAATTGCAGTTGATCTTGCTTCTGCTCTTGCAACAGATCTAAAGAGCAAAAAAGATTTGAAAAATAAACTTGCAGAAATTATTTCTAAAGTTTATACAGCATACCAAAGATTTGATGCAAGACTCACTGAAATTAATCCACTAATTATTACAGCTGATGGAGCAGTAGCTGCTGATGCAAAACTTGTATTGGATGATAATGCTCTTTTTAGACAGGTTGAACTGTTAGAGCTACTTGGAATCAAAGAAAAAAGACACGATGTGGCAGAGCGAACGAAAAACGAGCTTCGTGCCCAATCAGCTGGTTTTCCTTACATAGATCTTCTCCCTGAGACATTTAAAAAAGACCCAAAAAAACTATATGTAGGTCTTATTCCTGGAGGAGCAGGTTATGGGATATTTTCTATTGATGAAGTAGCAACTATCGGAAAGCGATACTTCAACAATCGTGTAGTTCCAGTAAATTTCATGGATAGCGGTGGTGGCCCAACACAAAATCGGGTTGCAGAAATGTTCCATCTCCTCATGGATTACCCAACGGTGGATCTAATTGTAACTTCACGATTTGGCGGTATCTCTAGCTGTGATATTTTTATACGCGGTATGGTACAGGCGGTTAAGGAGCGGTACGAAAACAGAAAAAGAATGGTGCCTATTTTTGGTAGAATGGTTGGAACAGACCTTCCAAGTGCTAGAACGTTTTTAGAAAAAACTAAGGTCGAAGACCCTGATGCAATGAAAAATGTAACTATATACGTTGGAAATCAAAAAATAATGGCTGATGTGACTCGCGAAGGAATCGAAAAGGCTTTTGAATCTAAGGGGTGGAAGGCATGAAACTGGTAGCTCCTGATCAGGGAATGCTATATTACATTATAGAGAAAAAATGCCCAGATATCGCCAAAAAAATTCGAGAGACAGGAACGGTTGAAACAGTTGTTGTGGGTCTTGGTGGACAAGGTACAAGACATGCTGAATTAATGCAGCAGTATGGAACAACAATTACAGCTGGAATTGCACCGGGCCGCGGTGGAACAAGATTACTAGAAACAATTCCAGTCTATGATACTATTAAAGAATGCCTAAAAGAGCATCCATATATTGCCGTAGCAAGCATATGGCGACATTATTCAACAGCAAAAGACGCTACTGTAGAGGTCATTAAGTCAGGCATCCCTGTTGTGATTCTTATAAGTGAAGGAATACCACTGAAAGATGTACGTGATATCCTTGTTGCTGCTAGAAAACACAGAACGATTCTTATCGGTGGTAATACCCCAGGGGTTATTTTTCCACCAGAAGGAATCAAAGCAGGTATGCTTCCTGATGTTTTTTATCCTGAGGAAATCTCATTGGAAAAATTTGGACCAAGAGGTGTTACAATTATTTCTCGTAGCGGAGCCATACTTTATCATCTCTCAGATGCGTTAGCTAGCGTCGGTATTGCACAAAACGCAGTTCTTGGCGTTGGCGGAGATGGTGCAATTGGCTCTACTTTCCGAGACCTTGTGCCTCTTGCTATGGAATACAAAAACACAGATCTTGTCGTTGTTGCAGGCGAAATCGGTGGTTGCCAAGAAGAGTTACTTGCGGAGGATATCAAGAATAATCCGAAGAAATACCCAAAACCTATTGTTGCATTGGTTTCTGGAGCAAACGCACCTGAAGGAAAAACTATGGGCCATGCAGGGGCAATTGTTTCACCAGGACAAGCCTATGGAACTTTCCAATCAAAGAAACAAGCACTTGAGAGTGCAGGTGTGCCTGTTGTTAACAGCCAGTATGACTTTATTACTGAAGTTAAAAAGAAACTGAATAATAAAACCTACTTTAACGTTGAAAATTACTACAAAAAAATGAAGACAATTTGGGATGCCCCAGCAAAAAAACCAGGATGGGGAACACTAATTACAAAGGTTATACCTAACAACCTTCTTATTTCTGGTTATCCACTACAAGATATCGTTGAACGAAAAGGTTTCCTTGAGACTGCTTATCTTCTTGTAAAAGGAGAATTTCCAGATAAAAAAACACTGGAGGAAATGAAAAAGATTGCTGTAGAAGCTGCAAAAAAACCTGTGACAAAAATAAAGCAAATTAAAAACGAGGACATCTCAAAAACATTGGCGAAATATTTTATTCTTGACGAGGAACTAGCAAGTTTTCCAGAACAAGGAACAGATGGTGCAGTGAAAAAAACCATATTCTGTCTTGGTAGAACTGCTCGATATATTGCAGAGATAATGGGTAACGAAAAAACTCTAGAAAAACTTGGTGGAAATGAACCATTTTCCAATGTTATCTATCGAGCTGTAACAGGTAATTCAAAGGTTAATGAACAATATGCTAGGATGATTGAAGCAATGATTGTCGCCTGTGTGGACCATGGGGTCACACCACCATCGGCTCAAGCAACTATTATCGCTGCATCTACAAGAACATCATATGAAGTAGCAGTTGCTCATGGTATCGGTGCAATCACAGATGTTCATGGTGGTGCTGGTGCAAAAGCTGCAGAGTTTTTCAACGAATGTATCACAAAATCAAAGAAGGAAAATATCGATATGGCTCAGGCTACGCGGGAAATCATGAGAAAATATATCGAAGATGGAAAACGAATCGAAGGCTTAGGACATAGACTTCATACAAAGGATCCAAGGCGTGACGTCCTATGGAATTTTGCCACTCAAACTGGTATCGCTGGCGAACATGTGAATCTTTCAAAGATGGTTAGTACTGCATTCGAACAAGTTCGGGGAATGAGTCTACCAATAAATGTCGATGGCGTAATCGGAGCAATTGTTGCAGATATGGGCCTTGACCCAGCAATGGCTAAAGCATTCTTTATTTACGGCAGAATAGCTGGTCTTTCTGCTCATTACTTTGAGGAAGTCGCATCCCAACCTAGAATGAGGCAGATAAATTTCTCAGAATCGATTTACAAAGGAAAGGAATTGAGAAAAATTCAATAAAATTTCTTTTGTTTAAAGGTGATTGAAAATGGGTAAAACAATTATTCAAAAGATTTTTGAAAACCATTCAAGTCAACAAGCAAATGTTGGAGACATAATTGATATTGATATCGATATAAGAGTTGCCCGTGACTTTGGTGGAGCAAATGTTGTAAAAAATCTTGAGCAGAATAATCTGTCTGTTGATGATCCGAAAAAGACTTTTTTTACATTTGATTGTAACCCAGGAGGCTGCGATCAAAAATATGCTGTTAATCAGCACATCTGCCGGCTTTTCGCACGTAAAAATAACATCAAAGTTTTTGACATTGACCAAGGTATAGGAACTCACCTTGTCATTGATGAGGGTATAGCAAAACCTGGAAGCACTATTGTTTCAACTGATTCTCACGCAAATATATTAGGAGCAATTGGAGTGTTTGGACAAGGAATGGGTGATCAAGATATTGCTCATGCATTTGCATATGGCAAGGTATGGTTTAAGGTTCCATCTTCAGTTAAAATTGTTTTGAAAGGTAAACCTTCCTCAAATGTTACTCCCAAGGATGTTGTTCTAAGGATGCTTCAAGAGTTTGGAGCCAATGGACTACTTGGTTATTCAGCAGAATTATATGGGGACTACATTCCCTCCTTGTCGCTTGATGGCAAAATTACTATTTCTTCGATGGCTACTGAGATGGGTGGGATAATAATATTTTTTCCGACAAGGAAGGGTGTATCTGTTGACAAGGAGGCGAAATACGAAAAAACATTTGAAATTAATATTTCCAATCTCAAACCAATGATTTCCAAACCTGGTCATCCAGAAGATGTAGTAAATATAGATGATGTAGCTGGTACAAAGGTCGATTCTGGTTTTATTGGTTCATGTACAAATGGACGTATGGAGGATTTAAGAGCTGCTGCCAAGGTGTTAAAAGATAAAAAGGTTGCACCTGGGAGGGTTCTAAAAATTGTTCCAGCTACTGA
>Ga0315285_10006815_pt1 | contig 11778 bp, 18 predicted proteins | sample YL17G09_36_MG_FD_203698 | JGI IMG/M metagenome (GOLD analysis project Ga0315285, IMG submission 203698) | Sediment microbial communities from Yellowstone Lake, YNP, Wyoming, USA - YL17G09_36 | ecosystem: Environmental > Aquatic > Freshwater > Lake > Sediment | place: USA: Wyoming | collected... | reverse complement strand
CCCGGCTCAAGCCGCAAGAAAGGCTTCTACATGTACAAGAGCCACCAGAGAGCCTCATAGGTCTCAGGTTTGAATCGTCGTCGTTTGATTTTGTGTATGTGCGCACCAAGGTAGGTCATTTGGTGCGCACACACACACACAAATCACCTCAAACGACGACGACCAACGCCGCAAAACGACGACGGTTAGGAGAAGAATCCCCTAACAACCCCTCTTTCCTTCTCAACGGTGAGTGAAGAATGAGCACTTTGAGAACGTGAATCCAAGCTTCTCAGGAATTCAGGTTTCCAGGTCTATCCGCAAAGAAGATTCTACCATCCCCAAAGAGGATTCTGCGAATTTCCGACCATTCTGGAAGAATCTTCATCTTTTTTGTGCTCAGGAAATGCTATTTCAGCTGAATTCTTCATCATCATATTCTTCCTCAAGACCTGAATCTTCCTTCATCCTCCTCCTTCTGTTCCCCATACTATTCTACTGCTCGTGACACCTCGTCCGATCGTTCGGGAAGGAATCTTCTGATGGCCGAGGGGGTATCTACAGCTTAGAAGCGGTGCGTGGGTACCTTGGTGCGCACACACACACTATTCTAATCATGAGGCGTATACGTCTATGACGTTAGGGAAGTGGTCTTAGACCGCTTGGTCTGAAGTGGAAGTGGAAAAGATGTGGCGGCGGATAGTGGAAGTGGAAGATAGGGTGCCTTGGAGGCGTGGTCTACTATGTCTAGGACCACTTAGAAGCCGGTATGAAAGATGGATGCTTCCAGGCGTGGTCCGTGTGTCCAGGATAGAGAAAGAACCAATAGGGTGTTGCTCGCTTACTATATGGGATTCCAGTTGACCGCTAACGTCAGGGTCATGATTTTCCTTGACGGATCCAATCTCTTCTGGGGTAGAAAATACTACCAAGAGGCGAAGAAGGCCGACTTCAAGATTGACTATGCCAAATTGGTCCAATACGCGACGGCGGGCAGGTCTCTTGTCAGAGCCATCTACTATTGCAGTACACCCGTTCCTCTTGTGAACCCTTCTCAGAGGGCGTTTCTCGACTACCTAAGGAAGTCAAACATCCAAGTTGTGGAAAAGCAACTCAAGGAAAGGGTGGATCCCGCCACGGGGAAGAAGTTTACTTTCGAAAAAGGCGTCGATGTTGCCCTTGCGACAGACCTCTTGAGCATGGCGTGGGAGAACGCCTTTGAAGTAGCGGTTTTGTTGTCTGGAGACGGTGACTACGTGGGCGCTGTCGAGAAGGTGATGAGTAAAGGAAAGAACATTGAGGTTATGTCATTCAGAGGTTCATGTAGCGCTGACCTCAAGAAAGTCGCGCTAAACACAAAATACATCGACGACATAGCAGAACTGATCAAAGTTGCGTAGTAGCTTACTAATTGCAGGTGCTTTCAAATGGGGTAAAGACCCCACACCTGCCACATTATATCCAGCGAAGTATGTCGTCATGATGACGATATAAGCATATCAGTGCACTGCTGTTGCTGTCACTGAAGGTGGATTGTCCCTAGACCACTATAGGCGCTTCCTGGATGGAGGCGGATGCCTTTTCCTTAAGCGTTTCTGAACCTTACGATAGGTCCTGAACGATCTCGTGGAGTCACTGGCCTTCTTCCGCAAATAGTGGAGGGTGCTCTTTCCGATTCCAAGCTTGTACGCCTCGGACTGAGACAGAGCTAGGATCTTCTTCCGCAACTCACGAGTATCTAACCATTGCAGAACTGGCCTAGGAGATGTCAAGTCGAATGATCCACGCTTCCCCAGCAGATAGCGTGCCAGCTCCTGACATTTCCGCAAGATCAACGTATCCCAAAACAGGCGCCTGCCGCCGTACATCACGCCCGAATTGAACTGTTCCCGCAACAACTTCACATATCGATCGAGCAACGGAGGCTTCATCCTCAAACGATAGTCGCCTCCTGTGAAGTAGAAGTCATCCCAAGAGAAGGCCTTCGATAGAACCATTCTGAGGACAGTGTAGTCCACAAGCCAGCGATAGGGCTCCTGGAAATCATACACCAGGGGCGTCGCAGCTGGCTTATCCTCATGTAGATAGCCAAGCGAAGCATCCAACCCAGTCATGTTCACCGCTCGTCGAACACAGCTCTGCAGAAACGCATAACCATAATTCAGCAACGCATTCACTGGATCGCTTGCATTGAACTGGCGACCCCGCGCCCTTGAGCTTCGACTCCTGAACTCCAACTTCGACGGCACAGCCTTCTGAAAGGCCTGCCAGTAGAATTCTGCAGCGTGAGCCTCTACGCCTCTGACGTCCTCGACAGTCTTCGCTTTCCGTAGAGCGCAGGCCTCCTTTCTGAATCGTCGGATCTCCCGTTCGACATCGTGGCTTTCTCTAAGCCAGTCCAGCACCTGACCTGAGCGCTCAAGCTTGGCTTCGATGAAAGACCGAGCGACAGTGAAACGCTTTCCGGAGTCAAGGTAGGCTTCAACCTGTGCTCTACGCAGATCCCCGCGAATAGGTTGAGGAGGCATCGTCGCAGCAATCAGCGAACCGTCATAGTCGATCATGAAGACCGGAGTATTGTGATGCATCAGCCAACGCATAGCCTCGAACGTGATCATCCCCGACGAACCTTCAACCAGAATCGAGTCGTAGGGCAGCTGCCTCGGCCTGAACTTCAGCAGCCTGGGCTCACGGAATTCTCCGTTCGAATAGCGTGTGAAGCTGAGAGGCGCGAAGCGTCCTTCACGCACAAGGAGGCTTCTACCTTTAACGGATAGCTTTGTGCCGAAACCGCAGAGGTACAGAGGATTCATCCAGTGAGCCCTTCGTCAGTCAATCTCGGCGACTGCTTTGTTGCAGTTTCTTGAGTTCCGGGTATTTCTCTGGATGTTCTTTCACGTCTCGGAAGGTCCTGAAGACGCCTGCCAGGTCGCTGATGTTCGAGTTCCTACGATACACTATCCATTTCGTGATCTGAATCTGGAATTCTTCCAGGATGGGTTCTGCGAAGATAGGTCGCTTTTCGCAGAGACTATCAACCAACTCCGAACCTAGACTCTCCCCCAGGGCCTCCTGAATCTTTTCCATGTATCGTTTTTCTGAAACGCCTACGAGCTTATCAAATTCGTTTGCCAGCCTCTCGTAGTGCTTCCTCGTCGGCTTGAACGGATATATCTTCGAAGCCTCTGGCTCCGCCGGACAGTAGTAGACCTGGTAAGATCCACCAGGTAGGTCAACCGTGATCCTCTTGAGCTTCTTCTCATCCGTCATTCGGTTCAATGTTCTGAACAAGGTCGCCTTTGCCAGATTCGTCTCGTGGAGGAGGTCCCCGGAGGTAAGTTTCCTTTGCTTTGGATTCCATGGATCAGACCTGAATAGGGCCTCAAGTATCAGCTGCTCAGTCTTCCGTTTCTGCGATTCCTGTGTCCTCTTCTCCATGAAGTATCACGAGAGACTGAGTATCACAGCATACTTAAAGCTTACTGGAAGTGCACTTAAAGCGGGATGAAAGATGAGGGTGAAGCAAGTAGAGGACCTGGCAGCCCTGCGAGCCCTCGTAGGCATATACAGGAAGTTGGAGGACCTCCGGGTCATCTACACGCGAAAGACGCGGATCGAAGCATACGACAGCGCGGGAAAACTGAGGCATGTAGCGGAGGCCGAAGCGTCCTCGTAGGAGGGCAGCCACGAGATGCCCCGCCGGCGCAGGAAGCTCAGACGCAGGAAGCCTCTTCGACTCTACCGCATGACGATTGCAACCTTCTGGTACGATAGTGAGACGCGCCAGCTAGTCGAATATGAGATGCACTTCAAGATCGCCAGAAGAGGAAAACTCAGAACTGTCCGGGCCAGACTTGCCAAGCTCGGTGTGAAGCATCTCCAGAGCTGGCTTCGCCGGCATCTCAAGATATCGATTCCAAAAGGCAAGCTGAAGATCGCCTTCGAACGCGAAGCTCACGCGAAGGTACAGCAACAGAAAGCCTCTGTCAGAAGGTTTGTGATGCACCGGGTCAAGGGGCGCTGGACCTCCAAAGAGCTTCCTGCGGGCACCATGAGCTACGTCAGGAGAAGAAGGAGGAAGAAGAAACGTGCCAAGTACAGGAGGAAGAGACGTGCCAGACGTTAAGGTTCGCATTCCAGATACGAGGCTCCTCATGCTCGATAAGGACTGCAAAGTGGACTCTTCCTGGTTGAAACAATATCGAGACATGATAGGTCTGGTGCTCAAGTCCAACGACCTGAAGCCGACGAGGATCGCGGTCACACCAAGCCGAAGGAAGGGATACCACATCAGGATCTACTTGGCCAGTCCAATTCCAGCAGAGGAAGCGAACATGCTTCAGTGGCTCCTCGGAGACGACTGCGCCCGCGTGGACTTCAACCGCGCGCGCATAGAGGCCGGCTTTGACGAGTGGTCGAAACTGTTTGAGAGGCCAAGGCCATGACAATCACCGTCCTAAGCCTAGACGGTTGCCACTCGCATCCATGGGGGGGAGGGCTCTCTAGATGCCTTTCCCCCATCCATCCGGGTTCCCACAATCCTAGCACTGGACGATTAGTCGCCTCTTTTGCTTCCTTTTCTGATAATAGGAGTGGAAAGTGAGAATGCCGAGATCGCAGACGCGAACAGCCAAGGAGCACCTGGACAACATCTCCAGACTAACATCTCTTGCAGTAGCAAGTGCCAAGATCAGAAAACTCACATTGTATGAAGAGAAGAACAAGCCGGTAGAGATCAGGCCGCAACTCCACATACTCTTGAGAGCACCAACAGGAGCAATGAAGTCAACCATCCTCCGACTGATTCGAGAACAGACAGGCTCGGAGATAGTGGACGAAGCCACGCGCGCGGGCCTCGTAGGGACGATAGATCAAAAAACAATGCAAGTCGTACCGGGGTCAGCGTGGACGCAGAGAAGGAAAGTTCTGCTCTTCGACGAATTCAGATTCAGAAGAAAAACAGATGATTGGACCGTGTTTCTGAAGCTTCTGGAGGATCAAACATATTCGCGCAAACTCGGAATGTTCTCAGTTCCCATGATGTTGGAAGACGGCGACCTTTATTTCACACAGAAAGACGGACAACTCAACTTGAAGACGAGAATAGTCTACGTCATAGCAACGATGAAGCGGTTCGAGTCACACTCAGGCATGGAATTCAAGGCATTCGTCAACCGCTGCGTCCCATACGAATACAGCTTCAACTTAGACGAGATCGAGAGCATACTCAAAGGCGGCTCCGCTTTCAACCTCGCAACCTACAAGCCCGATGAAGAAGTTGAGATAAAGAAAGAAACCTACTTCAGGATATTGAAGTTCGTCAGACACAACCTTCCAACAGAGACTACAGAGGACGAGGCTGCCTCAGAAGAAAACTACGCAAGGACAGTGGGAGACATCTGTCGCATACATGCAATAGAGGATAACACGTCATGGAGGTTCGCAAAGAAGATCATTGGTTGGAAACTCCACGCATACAAGTCCGTGGGAATCTGGCATAAGAAGAAGGAGGCTGCGAAAACATGAGAAAAGAGCGCATGTTTGAAAGCAAAAGGCCAGGAGTATTTGCTCCTAACTTCGCGGTTCCTTTTAAGAGATTTGAACCTGACCTCTGCATCAGGCGGCCTTTCAGAGCCAGAGTCAGTCAATCGGGTCCGACCAAATCGGTAATTAGACAGAGCACGACGCCAGACTCCGTGCCTTACACGATTTACCTGGGAGAGAGATTCCAGTGAAACGTCGCAATGTCCGGCCTTCTCTTGACTACGCGAGAGTGGACTTTGTGATTGACGGAGACACGGCGAGGGCTCTGCATAAGGCCGCAAGGGCTCTGCAGATCTCCGTGACAGCTATCGCCCGGCAGGCTTTGCTCTTCGAACTCTACAGGCTGCGCGTCCTGCCCAGTGAAAGCCGTCCGGTCATCGAGGCAGCGATGAACCGCCAGCTCAGGACGTATTAGAATGTGAAGTAGGTTTCGAGTCGCAATCCACTTTCTTCGGGTATCTTCCGAAATTACATCTTCCTTCCAGCACCGTTACAGCTCTGGATGGTATCACGAGAAACTGAGTATCACGATATACCTAAGCACCAGCTAGAGCATAGGCTGTATTACGGCTTGAGACAATGGGAGGAAGAATTACCTACGATGAATACCGCTATCGGCAGACAGATGCCGCCCTTCAGCCTAAGCGTCCATGCGACATCAGGACTGCGACGTGGAACTACGAACTTCTCCGCGTCACCTGCTTCGACTGCAACATCACCGGAAAGATCTGGCGCGGCTATCTTCTCAGGAACCTTACGGAGATCCGCTCGAAGAGTCCCAGCGGGGACAAGATCGCAGAGGACGGACTTTGGCTATACGCCTACTGTCCCTGGGCGCATCATCTCATCCGCTCGGAACCCTTGCAGGTGCATCCTCTTGAATTCTTCTTCCTTCCGCCGACAAAAGGAAAGGAGGTGAATCTGACAGCTATGCCTATCGTGCATGGTCCCCCAAAGAAGGGCGCGAACTTCCTCAAGGCTGCGATGATTGAAGGTCAGAGCGCAAAGGTCAAGATTGACAAGGTCAGGGCAGCCGTCGATCTGCCAGCTGGCTCGACTACTGTCCTTGACGTCGAGTACAAAGGGAAGCCCTACGGCTTCCCCTTGAACGTGACGAACCACAAGAACCTCTGCAAGCTCTACGGAAACCCTGACGCTGACGAGGGACGAGGCACCTTCGACACCGACAAGGTTGAAGGAAAAGTCATCACTCTCGTCAAAGTCATGGCCAACAACCCCAGGGAGCACCGGGAAGTCGAAACCCTCAGAATCCAGGTTTAGTAAGTGAGCGCCACACGCCGGACGCTAGGCAGCCTCCATTCAACGGCGCCTTACAATCTATGAGGTATCATTGGAGAAATAGGCCCCGCCAGGACGCTGCCCGTCAGATGAGCCGCGAGGCGCCACCACCCCCTTTTTTTGACTTCGAAGTATCACGAGAAACTGAGTATCATCATAGCCTTATGTTCAGCCGTAAGACTCTATTCTGTCAAGCATAAGACGAGATGTGTAGCATTGAGCGAACCCGACGAAACCCAGGAAGAGAAAGAAAGCATACGAGACGCAGAGGCCAAGTGGATCGGGGAAGACGGAGAAGACAAAGAGAAAGAACAGCCACCGTCCATTTTGTACAATCTGAAAGTCCGAAAGCCATTCCTCCAGCGCATGAAGGACGCGGTCAAAAAGTCGGAAGGAAAATACGAAACTACGAGCGCCCTGGCGAGAAGTGCTATCGAGGAAAAGGTGCGGTGGATAGAACAAGGGATGCCTGAGCCAGGTTCCGACGAGGACTGGGCTGACGAGAAACCAACCAAACGCGACGTGGCGCACGAAGCACAAGTCAAGGCCCTCTTAAAGCTAATCGATGAAGAGCTTCCAGAGCCGATATTCGTATGGGGCAGCAAAGACACCGATGATTTCATTGAAGCTACCAAGAAATTCAAAGGCAAGCCGGCACTTTGGAGCGACAATAGAATTCAAAGTTCCATGAGACTCCATCTAAGAGACTTTGCGTGCCCTGGAGACGCTTGGGACGGCGAACGAAAGTGGGACCCTAAGGAAGGCACGCGCTTGATTACGATCTTCACGAAACAACTCCAAATCCCGCGAAGCACCGCATCTGGCCTTGTGAAAGATCCTGAATGCGATACGAGTCAATGCAAATCGTGTCCGCATCCGATCGAGGCCGAGGAAGAGAAAGAAGAGAACGAGGAAGAAGAGTAGCGAACGCAGAGCAGCTGAGTGTCAATAGGAGGCCTGCTTTTGTGAAAGGAGCATCATTCTATGCTACTCCCACCAAAGAAAGTCCGCCAACTCCGACTCCTTCACCGAGCCTAACGAAGCCAATTCCGGGAAAGCTAACGGCAGGTCAATAGAGACATGAGCGCACAGGTTCAAACACGTCAGCCAGGCAAGAAAGTCAAGCTTCCAGATCCGCTACTAATCAATCAACAGGCATTGATCGCGAACCGTAACATCAAACCTAGCGCATTCCAGAGAAAGATCCAGAAAGCCCGTGTCGTCCGTAGAGAATTCCCCCGGATAATGTGAGGCGTCACAGATGAAAGCTAGAAGAATGAAGTATCAATGTGTGGTCTGCAAAACTGTAAGCGAGCATCTTCCTTTGCGCCGGAACCGGACGGTCTGTCTCAAATGCGGCAAGAAGACGCGGCACCTACTTCTAGGAGTCCCTGGAGCGCCTACTAGAGCGCCCGGCGGAGTGGTCGGTTACCGACCACCTGGTAAGGCTGTGAGTGGCAAAGTTACGGTGACTCATGTCCCTGTAGTTCTTGAGCCGGAGCCTACCGAGACAGCGGAGCCGTCCGAGACTCCTAGTCCTCTAGAAGAGAAATGGCCGGAGGAAGAAGCCGCAGTCACGCTTTCCGGGGATGCCTGGGCAGATATTTACAAGATGCCAAGTGAGGCCGTCAGCCTGGCTCTTTCCGCGCCGCAATTACAGTTTAGCGATGAGACGTGCAGCCTTCAGGGCGTAAGGATTTCTCGATTCTGCATACGCCACAACATCGTTCTGCCTCCCTATCTGGACGCAGTTCCTATCGTCGGTCGAGCACTCAGCGATTATGCGATCCTCTTCGCTAAAATGAAAGCCAGGAAGATCGGGAAGGCTCCAGGGACCACGGGAGTCTCAGCGGAGACCGGGCCAGAGGGGCCACCTGAAGAAGTCAAGATCCCCGAGAGTAGCGTCGAACACGTCAGCTCCGAAGCGCCGCCAGACATCGACGATAAAATTCAGAAAGCAATCGAGGAAAGACATTAGTTGGCAACCCAGACGGATATCCACCCCCCTAATTTGTCGCTCTGTTAACTTAACGAGTGGTGTGTCTTGCCGCTTGACGGATGAGGTCGAGCTAGATCGGATTTGATACCCACAATCAGACGAGTTAAGCAAGTTACCAAAACTGAGCTTTGCCCTACTTACTACAAATGCTGTAAGAAACCCTACCTTTGCACTGCTTCAGGGTTCGATTTCAAGGGGGAAGGCTTTTATTAAACTGGCGCATGAGTGCACTACTGAGGCCAACCGGGTAATGCGAGCTTAGTTGTTTTGACCCACTTTCATAGGGTCTAATGCAGAAGTCATAAATCGCTAGCTAGCGGTCAAGGAGTAAACTAGTGCGTGCTTCTGCATGATCGATGTTATCGTTGCGGAAGATGTCTATCGCAAATGCAAGCTGTCACCGATCATACTTGAACGAATCAGAAGGAAGGTAATGCAGAGCGACCCAAGAGGACGACCATGTAAGGCACGTAGAAAGTGGGTTGAGACAGTTGAGGACGAAGGCACATGGTACGTAGTACCGCTCCAAGTGGAAACACCTGGAGAAAAGATAGTCCTCATAAGTTCGCCATATCCGACAAAGCCTCGGAAGATCAGAAAACGCAGGTGAAGAAGATGCAAAACGAATGGATTAGGATAGAAACCGAAGTCGATACATACGACTGGAGAGGAAACCCTATTCACTTAAAGGATGTTCCAGCACTCAGAAACCCGAAGACTGGAAAGATCCGCATATACCCCTATGAAGTGGCTAAAGCTGAACTAGCAACCTACGCGAAAGGGGATGGACTCGAACCCAGAGATGTCGCTACGCTGTTGATGCTACACGCGAAACCGGGCGTATTTCCCGGGGGGATTCAACCTTTGCGATACCGACTAAACAAATCGCTATTCTATCAATGGAAAGAGACGGAAGCAAATCTTGGGGATGCTCTACCACGCGATGATTTTGTTGCAGCGGAACGTGGACCGATGCCAGTACATCTGAACGGTGACCTTGAGCGCCTTGAGAAGTTGGGTCTTGTCGATCTGAAGTGGGTAAAGTGGGGCAAGGGTGAACGAGACAAGTCACTGACAATAATGCTGACTGACAAGGGAACAGAGATTGCCAAGTCTCTCTGGAACAAGGTTCCTCAACCATTCCTAAAAGTAACTCTCAAAGTAAAAGAAAGAATCTTCCCACTAGACGCGAAGACAATTCGCGAGAGGGTACACAGAGAATATCCAGAGTATGAATCGACCTACACAGAGTTGGACACGGACTAATCTCCCCTAATTTCCCGCTCTTTTGTTCAATTGCATTCCTTGGACTTGGACACTAGTCTCTATTCCGTGCGGCTTGTCTGATTAGGTCTAGCCATCTATTCGTTCCTAGCTGTATCGGTACTGCGGCCGCTTGTGCAGGTGTATGGTTCTCTAGCGCCATGTGTGGTCTTACGAAGTTGTAGTACGCTCGAAAGCCTTTCAATATCTTCTCCGCTGACTGTGCTCTCTTCAGATTTCGCATCACCTTCTCTCTTTCACGCATCGTATTATGGAGTCGCTCTACTCTATGATTTCCCATACGGCTTCTGATTCCGACATTTGCTATGTGCGCTACCTTGCCATAGTTACCGAGACTGCTTGGATCGTACTCACCGCGATAGGAGTCTAGATGAAACAACGGATGCAAGCGATCAGAGACCTGCGAAAAATCAAAGAGGAGTTTCTGGAAGCAGAAGCGCGCGCGCCAGAAGAGACCGAAAATGGAAATCCTTGAGCACGGAGACGATGAGGAATCCGTTGACGACGTCACCAGGGACCAGGACCTTGGCCAGGACCAGGAGATCTCTAGCGACGTCGCCTTAATTCTTGACGTCGCCGGATCCGGTAACATCGTCCTGGACGCCTAATTGGCGGTCCGGGACACAGAGACCAGTCACATGAAAGCTGTGGCTGCCGCTTCCTCCCTGGATCCCAGGCAGCTTCCTGGACCCAGACGGCGATCGGATGGTCCATCTAAGACGTCGACTGGAACGCCTCATGATTGGAATACAGTGTGTGTGTGCGCACCAGCCTACCCGACGACGACGCGCTAAGTGTACCACACACAATAGTTCAAATTCAGACGCCAGCGCCAAGAACGCATGAAGACTGTCTCATTCGTAGTCTTTGCTAGCAGACACAGAATCTGCCGAAGGCAACAGAAAGGACTGCTGCAACTGCGAGCAGAACGAATGCGAATGTGAATATCACGGGTAGACCTATCATTACCGTAGTGATCCGCCCAGACTTCCTTTTCCTGTCAACGTAGGATTGCACTAGCTCATCGTATTTCGTTGTCTCCCACACAAGAAGCGGCGGTTCAGATTCGTCGGGTTGCTTTATTCTCCTCTCGACTTCTCGAACGATTTCCCAACTGGCCAGCATCTTGGCTTGCGCACGGATCAGAATCTTGCGGAATTGCATATTGAGGCAAATTCCCGACATTGCAAGCAAGAGGGTTGTGATCTTCAACCAGAAGTTGGAGGAAGTTAGAAGAACGCCTGCGACTGCAATTATGAGAGAGTTGGCTACAAGAGATGAACTAAACCGTTGCCAGCTCACAGTGGATTCAACATTGAGGATATCGATTAGAAGTTCCTCTTCCTTCTTGTAGATCTTGATCAGGTTGGACGGCTCTTCCGATGGATTCATTCTCGGACATCACGATGTATAGATCAGTCGCGTATGTAAATCGTGTGACCTCTCGTGGAAAAGCTCTTTGGTTTGGATTGCGAAAGGGGGTTGGCAGGGGATTCTTCCCCCATCGTCGGCCGTCGTTATTGGATTGACTCTGTGTGTGTGTGTGGGTCATTTGGTGCGGGCATTCGAATTTGAACCCTCATAGGAGAGGCGTATTTTCGTCGTCGTCGCGCACCAGCCTACCCACTCACACACACAAGAAACGACGGACGACGCGTTAGGGAGAGGAATCC
>Ga0315285_10006813_pt1 | contig 11781 bp, 12 predicted proteins | sample YL17G09_36_MG_FD_203698 | JGI IMG/M metagenome (GOLD analysis project Ga0315285, IMG submission 203698) | Sediment microbial communities from Yellowstone Lake, YNP, Wyoming, USA - YL17G09_36 | ecosystem: Environmental > Aquatic > Freshwater > Lake > Sediment | place: USA: Wyoming | collected... | reverse complement strand
GGCGGATCAACTGACTGAATTGATGTGTCCCAATTGTAATACCATGATCACCAAAGATAAGAAATTACAATACATCTATCTGTTCAAAGATTTTTCAAAATTACATAAACACCTGTATCAGGATATCTTGAAGCCAGTCCTGAAGAAAAAAACAAAAAAACAGGGAGCGGGGTTAGCGCTGAGAATCCAGAATTGCCATGTGCCAACACCGGTCGATGGCATAACATCGCATGAATGGTGCTCCTCTACAGTAACAAAGCCACTATCATTTGAACAAATGCAATCTGATCAAGAATATGAAGCGAAAATTCATGATCATAAATTAGAATTCTATGATATAACCAACCTCGAAGATTTAGACCATCGAATTGCTGCGAAACTCTATAAAAAAGGCATTGTTAAATTAAAAGATTTAGTGAATGCCGCCGCTTCAGAATTACTCACCAATGTCGATTTGGCGGGTCTAAGGCAAAAGGAAATAGATCTTTACAAGAATAATATTTTACGTTGGCGCGATATGGCTGAATTATATCGACTCCAGGGAGTTCGAAGCCAATATAGTGATTTATTGGTGGAAGTTGGGCTAAACTTGAAGGCATTACACGATTTCCAAGGCAGTTCTAAGGAACTTCTATGGAAGTTAGAGGAATATAACGACATTCATAACGATGTAAGTCGATTACCGACCCTGAAAGACATTGAAAGTTGGCTTAAAGAAGCAAAATCCATCAAACTCTAATTTTTTTTCATTCCCATTTTTTATCGAATATTTGAGACTGATTCACGAATTTTTCGCGTTCTTCGCCTCAGCTACTTTGGCGCGTTCACTAAAGATTTTTTGGATATTATTACGATCATTCGGATAAGTTTTCAGGGCTATAATCCAGCAGATTGTTCCAGGGATCATACACAGCATGCCGAGGGTCATTGCGATGGAGAAATCCTGGCCCGCGAATTCAAATAAAATGCCTACTATAAGAGGCCCCAGAGCACCCCCCACTTCTTCCACGAACCGGTTTAATGCGAAGACGGAACCCCGGGTCTCAGGTAAGTTGATAGCATTCAGAATAGGAGGTTGATTTGGATCATACATCGCCGTGAGAAAGATACCCACTGCAAAAAGGGAAATAAAGAAAAGAATTCCAGGATTAGCAAGGGCAGCGCCAAGAGTATCTGTTAAAGGGGAAGGGGACCCGCGGATCCAGAATATAAACATAAAAAGTGGGATTGTTATAATAAAGCTTAGAGTAACAAGCAGAACTCTAATACGAGAGTACTTTTTCGTGAGTTTGTCGCCGACCCGCCCCCAGAAGAAAATACCAAATAGATAGGCGGGTGAAATAAAGAGGAGTGTTATCAAACTAACGATAAAAGGGGTTACATGGGCAGGACTATCTTCGAGAAAAGGGAATAAATAGGTGTTAATCATTGAGAGCCCTATCAGCGAGAAAATTCCTTCGATAAATATGAGCAGATTCGTCTTATTTTGGAAAACCGCTTTGAAGGTCCTTTTCGTTAAACGATATTCGTACATATAGTTGTCGGATTTAGTAACGGCTTGGAGCTCCTCTTCACGCATTCCGAGTTGATATTGCCGGCCTTTGAGCAGATAAACGAGAGAAAGCGCTGCGATAGGAATAGCTATTATGAAATAAGGAAGTTGCCAGTACGGAGATAATGCACTGGCGAAGAAAAGTCCTAAGAAATAGCCGGAAACCATGAACATCGAAGACCATCCATAAACCTGACCGCGCTTATCAAAGGGAGTGGCATCGCCTATAATGGCTTGTGCCACCGGCGTATATCCTCCAGCGCCGAATCCCAATAGTAATGCCCCGATCAGGAGGATAGGATAGCTGGAGGCGAACCCAATGAGAAGCAATCCGCCAAGCCAGATAAACAGCGAAAGCGAGGTTATTTTCTTCCGCGAACTTTTGTCGGCTAATATGCCAAATAACAGACACGCAGCCGCCGAGCCCCCCATTTGAACCGCAATCACGATCCCTATTTCAATGGCTTCAAATGAGCCGGTTCCAAAAAAGAAGTTCGAGACTACTATTAAATTCGGTAACAACAAACTCCGCGAGAACTCTTTAAAAAAGAAACTGAGGAGGATGAACCAAATTGTTAAATCTCTGCGTGGCATACTTCAACCTATCGAACTTATCGAATTATTTAAGATATTGCAATATATATAGGATCAAATTATTGCGGTAAACTAGTGATAATAATTTTTTAGGTTTCTGATAGGTGGCTTTTGGAATGAGCGTCTTTAAAGAGGATATGAAAGAGACCAAGGAGCGCTTAGCGGCTTGGTGGGATCATGAAGTAATAGACCGACCCTGCCTTTCTTATTGGATGCTTCGAGAGGGAGCAAGAATTTCAGTGGATGAGATACGGGACTATTTTGATCCTTGGTATTTAGCCCAGAATTGGGATGATATCACCACCTGTTTGAATATTTTTGAAAGCAATTTAAAGAAAATTTGTTATGGGGGAGAAAGTATCCCGCGATTCTTTCCGAATTATGGGGCAGGCATTATGGCGGCTGTTTTTGGGGTCGAGCCTGAATATAAAGCGGGTACTGTATGGTTTCATCGAGATACATCGTTAGAAGAAATCGTCCCATTGCTGGAAAGTGCGCAAATGAATATGAACAATCCCTGGTACGCGCGATTAAGAAGAGTCACCGAGTCTGCGGCTAAACGCGCCAAGAAAGATTATTGCGTGGCTATGACGGATATTGGGGGTGTTTTGGATATTTTATCCTCATTATTGGGTCCGGAGAAACTAATCATCACAATGAAGCGCCAACCGGAGCTGATTGACCGGTGTCGGGCAATCATTCTTGAGAAATTGCTGAAAGTATATGACGATTTGCAGACAGTAATCGAGCGATACGGGGAAGGCTGCAGTAGTTGGATGCACCTCTGGTGCCCTAAAAGGTGGTATCCGCTCCAGTCCGACTTTAGTTACATGCTGTCGCCTAAATGGTTTAAGCGATTTGCCCTACCGGACATTATTACCCAAGCGGAACACCTAGACTATGCGCTCTACCATTTAGATGGTCCTAACCAACTCGTGCATTTAGATGAATTACTAGCCGTATCGGCGATTCACGGGATTCAATGGGTCCCCGGAGCAAGCGAGACGCCCAAATGCAGTGACAAGTGGATACCCGTATATAAAAGGATCCAGGCGGCAGGAAAGAATATTTTCATTGATTTCTTTGAAAACCTAAAGGGCTTATCGCACTTCTATACCCAATTAGAGCCCAAAGGTTTGCTGGTGAATATAATCGCCTTAGAGGATAATATAGGTTTGAAATATTATTTACCGAAATTCATCGATGGTCAAGGGGGCGAGGGCGATTTCAAGGAATTCAGGAGAACTATGCGAAGACAATTAAGGGAAGGCAAATGATGCGATATGGTGAAAATCGAGGATTGGTCGGAGAAAGAGGTAGCTGAAGCGTGCTCTTTTACCTCATTACTGGATCGTATTTATGAGCAAATTCAGTCTACTGAGGGCGGAGGACAATATGCGTTCAGAAGTTGCGTGAAATCTGAAGCGGATTTTAAGCAGTGGCAGCAATCTTTCAGAGCGGAGTTGATGAAGCGCCTTAAAATCGAAGATCTTCTAGAAGCACGTGGGGAAGTGGTACTGGTAAGGGGCAATCCCAAATGGCAATGGAATGAGAAAACCTATACCATAGAGCATTTCTACATCAAATCTTGGATGGAAACGCTGATTCCAATCTTGCTTTGCATACCTAAAGAATTGCCGAAAGGTAGGGTGTTTCCTGCCATGATTTGTACCCACGGGCATCTGATGCAGAAAGAGAACCTCGTGGGAAAGAAACGGAATTTAATTTATAGGAAAAGGTGGGCAAAGGATTTTACAGAAATGGGATGCATCACAGTTAGCATGGACCAGTGGGGGTTTGGAGAGCGGGGAAAACCATTTTGGTACATCTTTAAGGGAAAGCAGAACTATGATGTGTATGAACGGAAGTATGCTCAGAACATGCTCGAATTCGGGCGAACAATTACGGGACTACGGGTTTTCGATAGCATCAGGGTGATAGATTATTTGAGGACGAGAGGGGATGTCGATCCGAACCGGATTGGCATATCGGGGTTGAGTATGGGGGGATTGACAGCAAGTTTAGTCGCGGCGCTCGAGGATAGAATTACGATGGCGGTAATTGCTGGTTATTTGAACACTTTCAAAAGTTCAATCGTTGATCTACCCCACAAACATTGTGCGGATATGGTTATTCCAGGAATACTTCAATTAGGTGAGGAATTTGATTTACTATGTCTGACTGCTCCACGTCCGCTTTGCTTTATTGCGGGGATCAAAGACGGATTATTTCCTTATAAAAGCGCTACAAAAGCATACATAGATATACAGGAGGCTTATAAGCTTCTCAATGCGATAGACAATTGCGTGCTAGATATGGCACCAATGGGGCATGGTTGGCGTGGCGACATCGCGTATGCATTTGTCAGAAAGCAGTGGGCATTGTAAAACTATATCTTAAGAAAAAGTGGAATAGCATTTTTTGCAGAAACTATTAATAATAAATCGATGTTTAAAATCTCAATGAATTGAGGTGATAAATATGAAGAAGGGTTTTGTTGCTGCTATTGAAAAGGAGACAAGAAAGAATACGGATTTCCGCCGTGTATTGTATACAGGAAAATACAGCCAGCTCGTGCTTATGAATCTAAAGCCCAAGGAGGAAATAGGCGAAGAAACCCATGATGATGTGGATCAATTCTTCCGGTTTGAAGCAGGAGAAGGAAAGGTTATCATCGATGGTGTTGGTCACGTCGTCAAGGATGGCGATGCGGTTGTCGTTCCATCAGGCGCAAAGCATAATGTCGTGAATACCTCAGCCAAATTAGAGCTCAAGCTGTATACGATTTACTCGCCACCTGAGCATGAAGATAAGATAATGCGCAAGACCAAGGCAGAAGCACTAGCAAGTGAAGAGCATTATAACGGGAAACCGACGGAAAAGTGAGACATAGCCGCTTTTCTATTTTTCTTTTTTTGTACAGTTCTATTTTTGGCCATTAAGGATTTCTAATTAATCGCGCTTCCTCGATTGTTTTGCGGGGCATACTTCTTTGAGGGTGCATTTTGGACATATATTGCGTCTGAGATGAATATTAGAGATGATTAGGAGTGCGATGAACCCTATAAGGCATATTAGGGCAATAATAGAGTTAGTTAGAAAGAACGCAACTGTTATCCCAGCGATAGGCCAGAGCCAAACAATAAAAATAAGGCTGCTCCATTTTTTACTGCAATTGGCATGTAAGGCCAAATAGTCCTTTTTCCATTGATCCAGGCTGAGATCAGATTTCTTGTAATAGCAATACTGGCATGCTTTCAGCTCGAGAATGACGAAGAAAATCACAAAATAGAATATTAAGTAGGCTATCATAACCCAGAGATTCAGGTAATAGAGCCCGATTGCACCGAATCCTGCCATTACAAAGATGAAGACGAGTTGAAGGGGAGATTTTTGCATAGGACATTTTACCATCTTGGTCAGCTCCGCAAGAGATAATTTTATTAAAGGTCGTCTTCTAAAAGTTTTAAATATTGCTATTGTAGTGATGAGAGATGCAGAAACGAATTCACGCGTTGATTTCAGGGCGAGTCCAAGGCGTTGCGTTCCGTTGGGTGACGGACGATGTGGCGCATCAGTTGAACGTCGTCGGCTGGGTGAGGAATCTTCCTGATGGGCGGGTGGAGGTCTTGGCGGAAGCAGAGGAAAACATATTAGGGGAGTTCATTGAATTTTTGAAGAAAGGTCCTAGGCATGCAATTGTGGAGGATATCCACATTGAGTGGATGAATTCTACAGGGGAATTTACCACATTCGAAATTCGCCACTGAGCGATAAATAATCCAAAAAGAAAAAGGATCGATGCTTGATTATTAGAGGTATTCTTTGAACCAATAGGAGAGAATCACTTTGTATTTCTCGATATTGCCTAAGATCTTCGCGTCTAATTTTGATTTAACCTCTTGAAACAAGGTGTTCCAATTGGGGAAGGTACGTCCTTGAATGAGAGGGGCTACTGCGGCTTTAATGTTATCCAATTGCAGCTGTTTAATCACCATTCCAGAGGGGAATTTATTTTCCGGTAAGGCAAGATAGGTCGCAATTTTCGAAATGACTTCAGGCGATTCCTTTTTGCCTCCCAGACTTTCGGTCATTTTGGTTTCAATCAATCCTGGATTGATGACGTAAACCTTTACTTTACGTTCTTCTTTAGAAAGAGAATCACTGAATAGTAGAATTCCGGCTTTTGAAGCGCAGTAGGCACTCAACATCGGTTGTCCTTCGATCCCAAATCCGGAGGAGATATTAATAATGCACCCCTGCTTCTGTTTTTTCATAACGCGTAACGTTTCTCGGGTGCAGATGAACATTCCTCGCAGATTGACGGCAATCACTTGGTCAAAATCTTCGGTCTTCATGTCAATTACGGGTGCGACGGTAGAAACACCAGCGTTATTGACCAAAATATCGATTTTCCCAAAGGCTTCAAAGGTTTTAGAAACTAGATTTTGGATTGAACGCTCATCTGTCATATCCGTTGGGATCGCTAAGGATCTCCGTCCCATATTTTGGATTTCATTCGCAACACTATCAATTTCGGATGTGGTTCGAGCAGCAACCACTATATCAGCGCCATATTTTGCGAAATCGAGCGCAATCGCCTTTCCAATACCGCGCCCACCACCTGTGATGAGCGCCAGTTTTCCTTCTAACGACATCTTTCATCCTTCCAAATTTTATTAAAATATTACAAATATCTTATTAAAAATTATTTACTTCTTTTTGTGCGGCTGCTTCCAAATCTTCCGGTGCTTCTTCTTCAAATTTGATTTTTGTGGGGTCCCAAACCGCAGATACGCAACATCCCTCCGGGTCTATTTTAATGGAGGGGATAAGACCAATAAATGAGAAATAATATTTGAGTTCGGGCATACAGCATATTTGACAGAAGTAACTCGGTTCCACTTTTTTATCAATCTTCTTCATTAACTTTGAAAACATTTTCCTGCGATTGCAGGTGATAATTCTGACAGCAGCTTCATCCTTGGTGAGCTGAAGAATTTCGACCGTATCCGGAGGTTGGTACCACTCACCTTTCTCGAGGAGCGTGTCGATTATCATCTTAAGGAGAGTCTTCTTGGCAATCTTAGCAGCCATCTTCGCAATTGCCCGCCTGATCACGCCAAGCTGTAGTTCCAAGATGAATTTCGGGCGATATTCAGAATAGAATTTTCGAACCGCGTTATCCCCATACTCACTTTTAAGAAACGTTACCATTGCCGTTTCAGTGGTGATGATATCCTCTAAAGCTTTTTTCAGGAGTTTCCCTACCTTTTCTTCTTGTGCCATTTAAATCGCCTCGCGTTATTTACCTGCCAGTATTTTAACTACATTCGGAAAAATATAATCTGCCAGATCCACCCGATCACCTCCCATTGAAGTAATGAGGTATCGCCCGTTGCAAGTTTCTCTCACGCACTCATTCACCAATCGTACAAGCTGTAGAAAGAAGTCATCCGTTAAGCCGCGGTCGCCGTAATCCCCTCTGGCGGTATCATGCCCCAATAAATGAATAATCAGGGCAGGCTGAAACTTTTTCACCAGGGGAATGAATTCCGCCTGCACTAGATCCAAATACGCTTCATCGGTCGTGTTATAGCCCGCGTCGACACATATTTTGGTTTCTTTATCTCCAACAGAATTCGAATTGCAGAAGCAGACATGGAGCACATCATGGTCTCCAAAGAAAATGTCCCGCGTTCCATCGGCATGATGTGAATCCGTATCGAGGATCGCAAACCGTTGCACCTTGCATTTTTCGCGAGCATGGTAAATGGCGGGACCTTCCAGTGAAGCGTAAGTTCCGCCCCAAGCGGAGGTGCGCCCTGCGTGGTGTCCGACTGCAACCATGAAATTCAGTGCGTTAGTCAGCTGTCCAGTACAAATTTTCTCGATAGCCTCAATCATGCCCCCAATGGTCGTGATTCCCCCTTTATAATACCACGCGCGCTTGAAATTTTCTACCAAGGAGGGCGTATGAATCTTATAGAGTAACTCATCTGGAGCCGGCTTCGATTCAAAGAGTTGAACATTCTCATATTTGAGTACTTCAGATAATACCTCGGGAAAATGCATAAACTTGTCGCCGATGATGGGCCAGTCCTGTCCTTTGAATATATCGTTCCAGAAAACGCCCGTTTTGATAGAAGTCATGAAATCAGTTTCCTTTTCAAGGATTTAAATTCATATAATGAGCTAATATTCCCTAAATTATAAATTAGTATTTTAAAGAAGTGAGCTATTATTCCATAAATTATAAATTTGTATCTCAGAGAAGTGATCACTTAAGGAGAATGACCTTATGTTGGATTGCATTTATATCATTCATCGGGAATCCGGGAGGCTTTTATTAGAAAAGAAATTCGAAGAAGTACAAATAGACCCGGATTTATTCGGTGGGCTTCTGGAAGCGATCCGAAATTTCACGCGAGATATTCATGTGGGGATGTTGACTTCATTTTCCACGCATGAGAAACAGATTCTAATTTCGCTTACTGAAAGCGTGGTCGTCGCATTAATAATGCACATTGAAGCTTCCGCTGAGAAATGGCAGGGAATTGCCTACGAAATAGGACATCAATTTGGTCAAACCTATGATTTAACACAGTGGGATGGGAATCGGAAGGCCTTCCTTTCATTTGAGGAGAAGATTGAGTCCATCTTGAAGAATCAAAATGATGCCTTCGTGATACAAGTCGCAAAATGGGCTGCTCAGGAATTCGGAGGCCATATTCATATAGAGGAACAACTTATTACATACTCATACGGAGGAGTTCCCATAGATATCGTTATAGATCGAGGGGAATTGAAAGATCTTCATATGCGAGAACAGATATTGAGCAAGTTCTATAAAGGCTATAACCATGATATCATTTTTTTCCGAGTAATAGACGGGACCATGGGATTAGCGGAGATGGAACAATTTATTAAGATTTGTAAGGATTTTGGATATGAATGCCGTAATAAAGACAGATGTGAATTATATTTTGATTATTTCCCGTCGAAAATTATTATTGTAGCCCGGGAGTTTGCCCCGATTGCATTATCGCAGGCGCATGAATTCATGTTGGAAGATAAAAAATTGAAAAAACACTACATTCTTTCGAATCATCTAAAGCACATCAGACGATTTGGGCTTCAGAGGCGCGGGAGCCGGCTTTTTAACTGCTATATCGAATTATGGCAATGGAAGAGTAAACGTCCTGAACAAGTATTTTCCTAATATTAAAGTTTTAATAATAGAGTTACGGTTTTTCTTTTCTGCAGAAACCCTTTTTGATACACAAACCGTATTTATTGAGGAGATCAAATAAAGAAATCCTTTGTTTTTTCAATAAAAGAGAATAAAGAAAAAAAGAATTAGATTTTAATAGTCTTCGTTCTTCGATAGCTGAATAAGATAAGTAGTCCCAGCAGTGAAATGATTACTATCAAATTAAAGGCTGGAACCCCAGCCCCCAGATTGTTTGTATAAATATAGACTTGTATCTGAGGACTTCCATCTAAGGGATTCTTAAATCGAGCCCAATGGGTACCATTAGAAGTAGCAGTTACTACATAAGAGCCCCCAATGGATTCCAATTCGGTATGTACAACCCCGCCGGTAGCGTTTTCAAAGTAGACGTCAATGGTTCCGGTTATAGGTGCAGTTACATTCCATATAACTTGCCATCTATCACCAGGATCAAGATCTGAACCACGTCCATATGAACCACCATCGGTAATCCATGTAGTCACTTCCCATGCCAAACCATGTACTGGGACAACTACGACCCAAAACTGACATATCGCAAGTAACACTAAGCACAGCAAAACTTTGGTTGGAATCTTTTTTTGCTTCATGAATAAGGAATAACGAGATGGAAGTTATAAGATCATAAGGACCAAACTTATACAAAAATTAACGCGTGTAAAAATTCGGAACGGAGAGCTTTTCTCCGATAAGTTAATTTACGAGTTCCCTATTAAGGGGTTTCAAAAAACGAAAATTGTTTCCTGAATTTCCATAATTAGGATTTAATTAACTTTGCCAAACGCTCATTTAACTACCCCGCCAAAAGTGAATTTCTTTCCTTAGCCCTGATAATCGAAAATGGCTTGAACGAATTGGGGCAGGTCAGCGGGTTTCCGGGAGGTTATCAGATTCTTATCGATCACAACGGGTTCATCCAAATAGGTGGCGCCAGCACTCTTCAGTTCTTTGGCGACTTGAGAATAACTCGTGGCAATGCGCCCCTGAATGATTCCCGCAGAAATAAGAATTTGGGGACCATGGCAAATTGCAGCGATTAATTTGCCTGCAGAGTTGAAGCGGCGGACAAGGTCTAAGACCTTCTCATTTTTCCGAAGGATTTCAGGGGCTTTCCCGCCAGGAAGTATGAGGAAGTCAAAGTCCGTAGATAATTCATTGAAGGAAATATCCGGTTTAACTTTGGTTCCAGCTTTCCCATAAAAAGGGTCTTTAGAAGGCCCTGCAATCGTAATTTTTGCTCCTTTCGCTTTCAACTGCGTTACCGGGTATTCTAATTCTGAATCTTCGAACTTACTCGCTGAAATAAGGAGTACCTTTTTCCCTTTCACATCCATTCCTATCTACCCTCATAGTAATCGTATCAAATCCTCATTTTTAACGTAATTTTTGCTGAAACGTAACTTTTTTTTCGTCAGAAATAAACTCAATTCTGCAATTATTAATTATATTTTCGATTATATTTTGATTCATTTTTTCATCATAATATGTTACTTCGTGCATCGCGTTTGCCGTTTTAATCTCTTTTACAAAATTAAAGCAAATTTTGGTTTCTTGATTTGTAACCACTTTGAAATGGTATAAGTCAGATTTGTATTTTAAGGCTCTATTATTTTTATCCATTTCTTTAACAAATTCTAAATGTTGGGTTACTCTTTTTACAAGATAATCATTCAGAAAATCCGTGGTATTCTGTAATCTGTTCTGGATTACTTCTTTGAATCCTTGATCAACTTCAAAGCCAATACTATTCCTGCTTGAAGCCATTGCCGCCATCAATGTTGTTCCTGTTCCTAAAAATGGATCTAGCACCAGATCGCCCTTAATAGAGAACATGTTGATTAACCGATATACCAATTCAAAAGGATATGCGGCAGATCTTTCTCGCTGCGCGAGGTTGGTCTTTAATTTCTGGTCAATGCCTTTTAAATCAGTCCAAATATCCGAGAACCAAGTATTTCGTTCTTCCCAAAAATAGGCGCTTTCATCTCGAAGTTGTTTACTTTCTTCTTTAAATTCCCGATTTTTTCCCTTTCTTAAGATTAGGATGTATTCATGCTCTAGAGTGACATACGCATTGGGGGGTAACATGTACTTATTCGCTTTATTAACAGGCTTCCTCCATAGAATATCAGGCAAAATATTGCATCCTAATCGAATAAAATAATTTAAAATTCTAGAATGATTCGAAAATAATTGAAAATTATCTCCAATTTTTCTGGTCGCATCGCCAATATTAATGCATACGATAGCGCCATCTTTTAATACTCGGTATATTTCATCCCAAGTTTTGTCTAATACCTGATGCATTAATTCAAAGGCTCTTTTTCCATCTATTCGCTCTAAAGCTTCGCTAATTTCGGAATTTAGTTGAATAAATTTCGGA
>Ga0315285_10006812_pt1 | contig 11782 bp, 8 predicted proteins | sample YL17G09_36_MG_FD_203698 | JGI IMG/M metagenome (GOLD analysis project Ga0315285, IMG submission 203698) | Sediment microbial communities from Yellowstone Lake, YNP, Wyoming, USA - YL17G09_36 | ecosystem: Environmental > Aquatic > Freshwater > Lake > Sediment | place: USA: Wyoming | collected... | reverse complement strand
TGCGTGCGCACCTTCTCGAAGACGCGGTTTTTCTCCTCGGTGTTCCAGTACTGGTAGGCCCAACCCAGTGCGTCGGGCGCTTTGAAGATCTCGTCTGTCGCCGCATCTTGACCTTTGACGACCTCTATGCCGGAAAGGAGGGCAACCGCGCGCTTGAGGGCAGCGACCGAGGGCCTGAGGGCCACGGCGGGGGCCTGGGGATCGAACAGGAGCGGCAGGTGCCTGGCCTGCCGTTCGAACGCCTGCTCCAGGACGGCGAAGAGGCCGTCGTCCTCGCCCATGCACAGTTCGGGGTGCCGCCGAGCCAGGCGGTGGTGCTCCAGCGAGCGACCGCCGTAGACCGGCTTTTGGAGGATCACCTCATCAATCAGCCCGCGGGCTTCCATGCAGCGCAGGGCCAGCAAGCGGTTGGCCCAGGTGTAGGCGGTCTCGCGGACGAACTCGGCCACGGCCTGGTCGCGGGGGATACCGGCGTCGTGCCGCAGGGCGAGGTAGGCGTCCACCACGTCGCGGGCCTCGCGGTCCGCCGAGGTCAGGGGCGGGAGCTCGTCGGCGGGCAGGGGGGCCCGGTCGCGCCAGACGCCGAGGGCGTTGAGGCGTCGCTCCAGATCGCCGGCGTGCCACTGGCCGGCGGCGCCGTATTCACCTTCCAGCAGGTGGCGCAGTGCGAGGCTGAGGGCTTTGAGGATTTTCTTGAGGTTGGCGTCCATCAGGGGATCTCCAGCAACTCGGCGAGAAACGTTTGTACAGCCTTTACCCTGGGGAGATTGAGCGCGTCATCTTTGAGCCAGCGATTGTCCTGAATAGAGACCTGGATGGCCTTGCCGGGCTTGAGAATGCTGGAAATGCTACTGACGGTGGCTTTAGTTTCTCCCGCCGGTTTTCTGAATTCCTCTTTGTCCTTTCTTGTCAAAGCATCGAGATCAACCCCCTGAACAAATGTGCCTGCGCCTGCCAGCAGGGACGGGTAGGCAATGCCCGCGCATTCCAGGAGAATGTCTTCCAGAGTTCCCTGGGATTGGTTGTCTGGTAGCACAAAGACACCAGCCTTTGGAGAGCCTTGACGCACCTCACCGGGGTTGTCAGGCAACTGCAACGACATTCCCAAACTGGTAACTCTAGCCTTGATGGATAAGAACTGGTCAGCAGGTGTTACCTGCGCATCCGCGTCCAATATTAAGCCGACGCCTACCAGTTGGTCTGGCTTTACATAGGCAAGGCTTTCTTGCACAGTTTGTGCAATCCGCGTGTCCCCCCTTGCGCTATCAATAGCGACAGAATGGGTAGCATTTGTCAAGAAAGTCGGCACAGGAACCCGCTTCAAAAGGTCTTCTCCATCAGGGGGGAATCTATCTGGTACAAGGTCATCCCAAAATGGATCCAAATTCGACTTGAGCTTTATCCTATTAAATCCATACGGTTTGAGGATGCGGGCAACAAACTCGACATCGTGAGGCCCTTCAACAACGAGATACCCGTACTTCAACATGGCTTACCTCACATCCAGGCCACGTTCGTAGCGAATACCGTAAAGGAGTTCCCCAGCAAACTGTTGCGCCGGTTGACCGATCTCATTCAGACGATACGCAACGATATTCGCTAGATCAACCTTCTTGACCTTAAGCATAGCGTCCACCGCTTCGAGGCTATGGGTGGTCGCGAAAAGCTGCACGTTGTTGTCTGAGCAGGCTTTAACGAGCCACCCAAAGACCTTGTTCAGAGCAGATTTGTGAATCGCCGTTTGGATCTCGTCAACAAGGAGGATACCACCTTTGACCGTAGGAAGGGTAAGAGCAGTCATTAGTGTACGCCGCACTCCATCCCCAAAAGCGCTGACCGGTGCAAGCCCTACCTCCTTGTGCTGGATATGGAGGGTAGCATAAGTGCCACGTCTGGAGAGAATCTCCAAATCTTGTATACCTGGGTCAATCAGACTTAACGCTTCCAGAACCTCGTCCTTAATGCCTCCAAGGGTGACTTCTGTGAGTTGCTTGATTTGCCTCTGCTCCACCCAGTGAGAAATAGGGCTGATAGTAGCGACAGGCAAGAGAGGGTCAGAAGGACTCTTGTGAGCGGTGAATCGTTCGTCTTGCCAGAGTCGAACGATCTCTGAGCTTTCTGCTGTCGGCCCACGCTCAAACAAGGAACGTTGCTCCACCCGAAAGACGGTTCTCATCTCCAGATCGGCCCCCAGTCGCCTAACATCATCGGGTTGAAAAGACATTCCTTCATCCCCAACAGAACTATCCACGCTCAGAAATTCGTTGTAAGTCGCCCGGGATTCCAGCACACGAAAGCTCCCGGATCCGGAAACAAATGTTTCTCCAGTGTATAGTCCTCTTTCGGGTTCATTGACTTGGGGAAACAGCCATTTGAGTGCATCAAGCAAGAGAGCGCGAGGCAGGTCTATCTCGCGACGGCTGCCTGTGGCCAGCCACTCTAACGGATCGAGGGGGCGGCAATAGGTGGATATCGCTTCAAGAACAGTGGTTTTCCCAGAGTTGTTTTCGCCCACAAACAGATTGACGTCCCCCAAACCGGATAGCTCCAGGTCTCTCAAGCCACGGAACCGGTGTATCGTAAGGCTTTCCAGTTGTTTTTCCATCAGTTTAACTCCACGTCATATCCTTCATCAAGCAACGAGCGGACGCGCTGGTCGAGCTTGGTCATCAGCTCCTCCCACTCGGCCACGTTCCGCACGCGGGTCACGGTGGCCACGTCGCTGGCACGAAGACTGCGCACCTGGCGCGCTTCCGGCTTGAACTTTTCTGGCTCCTTCCTGGCCGTCTCCTGAACGATGCACACGCCCAGTTGGCGGATGGCCTGCGCGGCGCGACCGGGCAGGGCGGCCACCTGTGCCGGGAGCGTCACCGTTTCCAGGCTTTTCTGCAAGGCCACCAACGGGGCGGCCAGATCTTGGGCTATCGCCGGATCGAGCTGCCGCTGCGCCAATTCCTCGGGCAGGCGGTCCAGCGTATCCTGCAGTTGACGGCGGGCCTCGTCCCGCCAGCCGCCAAGCAAGGGGATAAGTTCGAGCATCGCCCGGGCCTTGAGGCTTTGCAGCCGCTTCCAGACCTCCGCGTCGGCAAAGCCTGCGGCCTGGGCAGCCACGCGGTACTCCTCGAGGAACGACTGGATGCTGTCCGAACCAACCAGCCGATGTTCAATCGCCTCTAAGCGGTCCTTCAGTTGTACCAGTTCCGTGAACTGAGCACCGTGCTGGGCCTGGAACTGGGCGTGGGCTTCGATAGCCCTGGAGCCCACCTCCAGGGTGCTCTGGGCTGCGTGGACCTCGCGCACCCGGTGGACGGGATTGGAAAGCGCCACGACTTTGCGCCAGGCCTCCTCACCCTCGGTGAATTCGTCCGCCAGCGGCATCCCCGAACCGCCAGCCCACAGGTTGACAGTATCTGCCTTGGCCAGGATAGTCTCGGCCAGCGCATCGGCGGCCTCGCTGAGCGCGGCAGGGGTCTCGTCAATGTTGCGCCGCCTGGCGAGATGGATGAGGAAGGTGCGGGTCTCAGTCAGAGTCTTTGGGTCTGGCTCGGTCTCCTCCAGCACCAACTCTACCCGATCAAAGTTACGGCTCACGCGCAAGGCGTCCACCAACTCCCGGTCGGCGGGGTTGGTGTAAGGCTTCTTGTTGATCAACACCTTCACCGCGCCAGCCCGCACGAGGGCAGCCAGCCCGACCCGCACCGCGTTGGGGTCCCAGCCGTACGGTGGAGCGGCAAAGCCGTCCAACAGACTTTTGCCGAGAACGCGCCGTCCGGCGTTCTGCTCGGTCGCCAGGTAAATGCGAGTATCGCCGAGGAGCGGGCTATTGAGGTCAATCTGGCCCGCCTTGTCGTAGAGCTTGAGCGTCTTGACGTCAGTGGACAGGTCCGACGCGCCCGCCAAAACGTCTTGGATCGCGCGCTGCTCGTTGGGGATGCGGGTAGGCACCCGGCCAAACTTGGGGTAGAGGACGGGCCAAAAGGCGGCCATCTCGGAGCGGAGGGCGTTTTCGGGCGTCTGTCCAGGGGGCACCACCAGGGAACGGCTCGCGCCACGGAAGACCAGGTGACCGGTGCGCAGCCCTTCCTTCAGGCCCTCCAGCACCCTGGCCTCCAGCTTGGGCAGATCGTCAGTCTCACGATCGTGGGCCAGCTTGCGGGCCTCTTCCGACTTGTGGGGATCGCCCTTCCAGTTATCAATGACCTCCTTCATTGCCAGGAAACGAGTGAGGTCCTGGTCAACACCGGGCACGCGGCCCGAGAGGAAGAAGATCGTCTGTTGCTCGTCGGCCTGCAGGCTCTGGTTCTCCAGGTCGGCCAACGTCACTCCGACAAACGCGGTCAGCGGCGAGGAGACTCTCAAAGTAACGTGCCCCTGAGTGCCCGGCACAAAGCCACCGTCAATCATCAACTTGAAGGAAAAGTCCTGCTCGTGAAATCTGACCGTGGCAGACCCCAGCCACCTGCGCCAATGGCCCTTGCCGGAGTCGTGAATGAAATGGCGTACCAGGCCACGCTCCCGGTCCTGGTGTCGGTACTGGGCTTCGACGGTGGCGACCTCTTCCTCGAAGGTGCGCCGCTCACCGGTGAGGAACTCGTATTCCTCACCGATCCGGGCGACCAGCTTGGCCCGGATGAGGCGCTCCAACTCCGGCTCAACGCGAGAGAGGACCGTGGGTAGGTCGTCGTCCACGGTTTCGACCAAGAAGCGGGCGACGTTATCTCGCGTGCGGGGGATGTAGGCTAGCTCGTGCACCAGATAGAGCACCTCGGCCACCCTCGGTGTCAGGCCGGTCGCGCCAGGGACCGCGTCCTTGATGCGCGAAATCTCGGTCCGCACGTCGGGGCTGATCTCACCTTCACCGGCCAGGTTATGGTAGACTTCGTCAAAGCTGACCAGCGCGCCCAGGGGCTCATCCAGGTAGGGGCGGCGACCGGAGCGGAGCACGTCCTGGGTGATGGCCAGCAGCGTGCGAGTGGAACCGCTCATTTGCTCCCCGCGCCCTCCCTTGGAGCGCAAGGATTTGACGACCTCCGGGATCAGGTGTACCTGGTAGGGGAAGAATGGGTAGTAGACGGCGAACTTGTCCGCCGTGCAAGATGGCAGCGTTTGACTGGTATTGGCAAGTTCTCCTATGCCCCGGAGCACGCCACCGCGACTTGCATAAAGCGCGTCAAGCTCCTGGAGGCCCGCGAGCTTTTTCCTGAATAGCCGATTTTCGAGGACCAGCTCAATGTTTTCCGTAGTGAGGGCCGGTTTGAACCGGAAGCGCCCTTCGATCTTTTTCATGTCGCTCTCACGGGCACGAGCCTCCTGGTAGATAGAGCCCATGTCCCCGTGAGTGGTGACGACGATCCACACCTTGCCCTGGCCCTGGACCGCCGCTTCCTCGATCAAGGCTTGGAGCTGGTCCAGGCGGCCCCGGTTGGTTGCAATCCACTGCCCCGACTCGTCGAGCACCAGCAACATACGTCGGGGTTTTTTGGCTGTTTGCTCGCGCTGTTTCAAGTCGGCCAGGATGGTGCTCACCAGGAAATCTACGTTGTAGATCTCGCCCCGCTCCGCGTCTTGGAGAGCACGAGTCACGTCCTGGGGCGAGGGGAAGACATCGGGCGCCACCTCGCACGCGGCGGCATAGAGATGGGTGCGGTAGAAGGACAGATTGCGCTGGACATCAATCCACGATTTCTTGGCCCGGGCTTCGACTGCTGAATGCAGCGCGTCCAGCTTGCCCTGCTTGTCCAGTTCGGCCTCAATGACGCGGGCGTAGATCAGGTTGTTGCTGTACCCACGCGAGAGGTAATATTGGGAGAGCAACAAGCCTGGCAGGGGGCGATCCTTGTCGCCCACCAGTACGTTCAGGTTGAAGGCGAGGACTTGTGTCTCGCACTGGTCCACGCGCTTGAGGCTGCGCAGGATGGCATTGCGACGGGGTGCATCGGGTGGGATGCGGACGGCAAACCGGTCACAAGCCGAGGCTCCTTCAAGCGTGCGGTCTTCGACGAGCAGTGCCATGATCTTGGCGAGGTGCGATTTGCCCGAGCCAAAGTAGCCGGAAATCCAGACGCCGATCTCTGTGGTTTGGGAGAGGAAAGTATCGGTGTAGTGCTCCAGAAAGTCATCCAGGTGTCGCTCGATGAGGGGCGTAACCACGTAGCTCCCGATCTCGGCCGCCAGCTTGTGCTCATCCGCGGTTTCGCTGACCTTGATAACCGGTTCGATTTTTTCCTCGACACGAGTTTCGAATAGTTCGCCGATCTGCATGCTTGTCCTCCTACTACAACAGGTCCCCCCGGTACATAAACTCGTCTTCATGGCCCAAGAAGGCGTAGGTGCGGGGGCCTTGCAGGATACCAGGGATGAGAATCACAATGGGACCATCGAACACGTCGGAGGCATTGCCCCAGAGGGATTGCATAACGTCCCGGGGGCCAGCCGCGGGGTAGACGGCGGCCAGGCGTTCCAGGCTCGCTACTGGTTTGCCCCTACCAGGATCTGCCAAGCAGGCACGTATAGCATCCACGATACCATTCACCCACAGCAGGCCCAGTTCGCTTTGCGGGTTGGACCCTGGCATAGGGTCAGCGAGCGCGTCCACAATCGCCTCGGCGCCGAGTGCGGAAAGAACCGTTTGGGTCACGTCAAGGACGTTCACCGACCGCACGTCAATCTCGGGTCGGAGCGCTGCGGTCTGCGTATGCCACTCCTTCAGCACCGTCGCCTCGGCCTCTGTGGGGTAGACCAGGCCCAGAAACGGCGCGCCGGTCTTGCATCCGATGAACCTGTAGCGGGTGCGGAGTCGCTCTACGGCCTCCCCAATCTTCCAACGCCAATCCAGGGTTGTCATTGCGTTATGCTCCACCTATTTCCATTCGTGGGGGGTATCCAGCACCACTGTGCTGCCGACGCGCTCAAAATGAATCCGTCGCTCCTGAGCAAGCTGGCTAAGAATGTGGGCCACGTCATTTTCCTCATAGAAGAAAAGCCGCCAGGAGGAATCCCGCAGGACCTCGGAACCGCGGAGACCTGCGGCAGTCAGGACACGCAGGAGGTGTTCGGCGGTTGGTAACGGCAACACGGGTCGAACCAGGGTTTTCTTCTGTTTGCCCTCAAGCACGCCAAAGTCACGTAGGGCGGTCAGGATGCTTCTAGCAAGCTTGAGGCGTGTACTCTCTGCCCATCGCTGTATCTGGGGTTGGGTCTCGGAAGCTCCGTCAAGCAGGGAGAGCACATCCTCGCGTGCAACAGGGAGTTGGTGATTGACCCACCGGTTCCATAGAATGTGGGTCACAAAGTCGTAGGTCAGATGGTCCTTCGACGCATAGTGCAGGTAGAGCAGCGAGGTGAACTCGCGGCTTTGTGGGCCTTTACCATAGGCTACCTGCAGGTCGTATAGTCCCCATTCCGGTTGCGATAGGTACATGTAGTGAATCGCGTCCCATATCCGCTTACGGGTCGAGCGGGCACGCTGCGAGAAAAGGTCGCCATCCAGCGCCATAGCACGCAACTCATCGAGCGATAGTGCTGAGCGAAGGCCCTCAATCACTCTTCCAGTTTCCGTGATCAATGCGCCCTTGGAGCTGTTGCGGGCGCTGTAGGGGCCTGTGTCACGGAAAACGGTCATTGGCATCTCCCAATCTGGAATGTGCGGCTTCAGTGTCTGGCACGTTCATCTCTGAGAGTTAGCTATGTTGAATTTGTCGTGCCTCAGTATAGCCTGTTCTCTCTTAGTCAACACCGTACTACCCTATAGTATACCACAAAACGCTATTGCTGGTGAATCAGATTGCTCACGAAACGTTTCCAGTAATGTGTACTGAACCCGAACCAGGGGTATGTGGAGGGTGCCCAGTGGCTGGTAACTGGTGGTTGTCTGAAGCGATGACCTTGCAGGGTTACCCTGACCGGCAACTACTACCCTCCCGCCGGTTGTCATCTGAGATGCTGGCAAACCTCAGCCCGTCTTCCTACGCCTTCTCGACGTCCCAAAGCGGGCCAAACGTGCGGGAGGGTGAGCCCTCGATCTTGTCCATGAGCGCCGCGCGCTCCTCGTCTGTCAGCGCTACGGCTCCCGTGCGTGCGTCTACGTCCACCGCAATCAAGACCGTTCCGTCGAAACTCCGGTAGGGTATACGCCAGTGCGGCTCGGGCGCGGAGACCCACAGTGGGTCGCCACTGGCGAGCGCACAGCCGACCAGGTCCCCGAACACGGCCCGGTCGGCCGCACGGCGCGCTTCCGACGCAGACAACCACTGGTGCTCCCTCAGCCAGGCCTGGTAGCGTTCATATTCCTCGATGCTCACCAACGCGGCCACCGGTCGCCCATCGCGCTCCAGGATGACAGGGCGACTGAGATCAGCCACCCACGCAGCATACGGCGCGCCCAATTCCTTTACCTGTTTTTGGGGCATAGACACACCTCTTGTTTCGTGTTATCAGTATACTCCTGTCCCAATTATTCGCAAGTCATTTCGCAGAGTGATTGAACAGACTGCTGGCTCTGCTTTCTGGGCTCTCCACTACTTCCATCTCCAACTTTGTGCAGAATAAGCGTGGGAGTTTGTCGGAAGAGAACTGGCAACGGCTATCGAAAACGGTCTCGGCGGTGCTGAACCGAACTGCGCTATTCTTCTACCTGCTGCTCGACCTGCTCGACGACGACGGTGCAATGCGTGACGAGGGCCGCGAGGGCGCCGATGGCGGCCAATTGCGGCGCCAGTACAGCGCCGACCACGCCCAGGGTGAGGGGAAACTCGATAGTCGCCGCAGACCTGACAGGTTTGGAGAAACCTGTCAGGTCGCGTGGCCTATTTGACAACCTGTGGTATAATATAAGTGAGAGTATTTTTCTCCGCCAGTCACCTGTGGGTGAAAGCCGGCTCCATGCCGTGCGCTCGGTACCCGAGCCTAGCCTACAGGGGGCTGGCTTTTTCTATGTCGAACGGATTCTCGCGGTTATACCAGTTCCTCGGATACCTGGAAATGTCATACAAGTCCACTAGCAAGCTGACCTTGTCCTCGACGAAACGATAGTAGCGCATTTCACGTTTGACAAACGCTCGATGCCGTGGCCGCCGGTGGAAGAAGCCATCGGCATGGAGGCGGTGATTCGCACTTCCTGCAGCTGCTGAGTGGAAGGATCGTCATGCCCAATCGGGCAATGAGCACTTATGAGGAGGGTGATCATGTTGGATGCGTTGGAGGAGTATAACGAAAGGTTATGTAAACGACGTATTTCCACCTGGGTCCCACCGGAAGATATACCAGGCCCAAAGTTTTGCCCCAATGGGGACATCAGACCGTTCTATGGATTGACGTGTATAGCCTGGATCGATCAAGAGTCTGAGCTTTTCCGAAAACTGTGTGCTTTGCAGAAGACGTTTAGAGAAGAATTCGAGCAGGCCGGATTGGGGGGCGCTTTTACCTTTCTTGAACCTGCATCATTCCATATGACAGTTTGTGATATTGTCGCTGGCCCTGATCCAATTCAGCCTCGACGCGCCAATATCTTGATACAGCAGGTTCAGAGGGCCTTCGAACAGATCGGGACAGCAGGGCAAGTGACCTCCCTCATCAAAGGCATTGGCCTGAAACAGACAATAACAGCTTTAGTAAGATTCGACAGTGAACCTGAAGAGCTGGGGAAAGTGCTGGCCATGGAGCGCAAGATCAAACAAGCAACCGGAGAGAATTTCAGAGACTTTGCCGGACACATTAGCCTGGCCTACCTTGTCCAGCATCCAGGCAACGACACTGGCAAGATCAAAGGGATTCTGCTGCCATACGAGGAGAGAGTCTTGGGGGAATTCGCTTTCTCTCAGTTCGATCTTACCTATTTTACTGACATGAATACATACGTACCGATATTGACAATCAATCTCAAAGATGGCACAGTGACGCGTCACCAAGGGCCGCGAGCGCGCCGATGGCGGCCAATTGCGGCGCCAGTACGGCGCCGACCACGCCCAGGGTGAGGGGAAACTCGAAGTGGTTGCACGCCCGCAGTCGCCGCAGACCCGGCAGGTCGACTTTTGCAGCACTTTAACAGTGAATAGCTAAAGCAGCCCGATGGGCAACCAGCGGGGAAACGTGTACAATCTGGGGTACACATTCCAGAGACGGAGGTGAGCGATGTTTCCCCTGGTGGAGTTTCCCGAACTGGTGCAACACTACGCGCCCTACTTCGAGGAGGTCTTCTCGGCTGAGGCCTTTGTTCAGTTTAAGCGCTACATCAGCGGCCTGGTCGTATCGGAGAACAAGACCGTGGATGGCATCAACCGGCTATTTGTCTTCGAGAGCCGCAACCAGAGCAGTCTCAATCGCTTGCTGACGGAGAGTCCCTTCTCGCTGGGGGACTTGAACCAAGCGCGCCTGACGCTGTTGGGTCGTTTGCCCGGGACGCAGGTGAAGCGGAACGGCGTGCTGAGCGTGGATAACACGCTCTTGGTACACTATGGTGAGCACTTTGACCAGATCGCCTGTCTGAAGGATCCGACGACGGGGCATTATGTGTGGGCGCACGACCTGGTCAACCTGCATTACAGCGATGACGACACCGATTACCCGGCGTTGTTCCAGTTGTGGAAGCCTACGGATGTAGACAAGCTGGAGCGCGGCCTGGTCGCGGCTGGCATTCGACTCAAGGAGAGCAAGCAAGCTCTGAAAAGCGAGACGCCTCACAAATGGCGGAATTACTTGCAAGGGGTGTGGCGACGTCATCAGCACAAACCGGAAGTGGCGGCGTTGTATCAGAGCAAACTCATCATCGCCGAGCAACTGCTGCAGACCTGGGTGCAAGCTCATCCTACGCTCAAGTTGCCGGTCGCCTTTGACAACTGGTACACCCAGCCCGGCTTCTGTCGCTTCCTGGACAAGACCTTGCAGTTGTCGTATGTGGGGACGCTGGCCGATGACGACTGCGTGATCTTGAACACTGGAGCGCAACGCCTGGACGAGTTTGCCAGCCACCTGAAGCAGGAACATCAAGACGCCGAGAAGCACGGCCGCCCACCCATCTTCAAGCCCATCACCATTCCGTACAAGGGTGAGAAGGAACGCTACTATAGCTACTGCGCCACCCAGCGCATAGACACCTTTGGCAAACAGCGTCTGGTCATCAATCACAGCCAGGCCGACTTGACCGACCACCCAGTGTTCTACATCTCTAACTGCCTGTACTGGCAGGCGCCAGGCATCACCCGTATTCGACGCCACCGCTGGCCCGTTGAAGTCTATCACGAAGAGGGTAAGGCCGAAGGGCTCGACCAGTATCAACTGCGGGACTTTCAGGCGATTGAGCGACATATTGCCCTGGTCGCCACAGTGTACAGCCTACTGCGTGCCGCCCAGCACGACCCGGCCCTCCGAAACAAGCTTCAACGTCAACTCAAGCTGGACCTTGAGGGCAGTGCCGCTTTCTGGCGTCGAGCAACCCAAGCCCAATGCCTGTGGAGCCTGGCGCTCTTTATCGATGCTGGCTTGACCCAGGGCCAGACGTTGCGCACCATTATGACACCGCTCCTCCGCGCCCTCTGCGCGGCGTAAACGAATGGGCTAACGAGCGGTGGCTACCCTACTCACCGTCTGGTGGGTGTGGGTAGGTCGAGTGTTGCCCCTGCCCGAAGGTCTCACGTCGAATTGACTTCGTTTTGGCGCTTTAGGATTCACTTTTTAAGGTGCAAAAGTCGACCTGACAGGTTTCAAAAACCTGTCAGGTCTCCGGCGGGCGATCAGTAGCCCTGTAGGTGACGCGTGGGTCGTTGGGGGCGCCGTTCAACTGTAACTG
>Ga0315285_10006811_pt1 | contig 11783 bp, 3 predicted proteins | sample YL17G09_36_MG_FD_203698 | JGI IMG/M metagenome (GOLD analysis project Ga0315285, IMG submission 203698) | Sediment microbial communities from Yellowstone Lake, YNP, Wyoming, USA - YL17G09_36 | ecosystem: Environmental > Aquatic > Freshwater > Lake > Sediment | place: USA: Wyoming | collected... | reverse complement strand
GTGGAACGAGACGATGGGTACTTCGATGTCTCCAGCGGCCCTGAGTGCTACTTGCAGCCGTACGAGCGCTGGCCGCGACACCAACAGCAAGCTGTCGCCTTGGCGCGCGGGCGGGTATTGGACATCGGCTGCGGGGCGGGGCGAGTGGCCCTGTTCCTTCAGAGCAAGGGTCTGGATGCCACAGGCGTCGATATCTCGCCGCTGGCGATCCGCACGTGCCGCAAGCAAGGTCTGCGCAAGGCGCGAGTGCTGCCCATAAGCGGTATCGACAGCCGCCTGGGAACGTTCGACACGCTGGTCATGTTCGGCAACAACTTCGGTCTGCTCGGCAACCCCGGGCGAGCAAGACGTCTGCTGCGAAGGTTCCACAAATTGACCAGCCCGCACGGACGGATCATCGCCGAATCGTTAGACCCGCACGTACGCCGTGGCCGGCACGCACCCGTCCCGGAGCACCTGGACTATCAGCGCCGCAACGTCCGGCGGGGCCATCTGCCCGGAGAGTTGCGGTTCCGCATTCGCTACAAGCGGTACTGCACACCGTTCTTTGAGTACCTCATCGTGTCCAAGCACGAGATGCAGCAGATCGTTCAGGGCACAGGCTGGCGCGTCACACGATTCCTTGATGCCGATTCGGCACTGTACATAGCCGTCCTGGAAAAGGAGCCACAATCATGAATGGGCTACCGACTCTTCAAACGGCACGGCTGATCCTTTGGCCGTTCAAGCTTGCCGACGCGCCGCGCGTCCAACTGCTGGCCGGAGCATGGGAGGTGGCCGACACCACGGCGACGATGCCGCATCCGTATCCCGACGGCGTTGCCGAGCAGTGAATCGCCGGGCACGTGGAAGGTTTTGAGAAGGGCAACAGCCTGCCGCTGGCGGTCTGCCTGAAGGACGGCACCCTGATCGGCACGGTCAGCCTGATGAGCTTTCGCACCAACCACAGCCGTGGGGAACTGGGCTACTGGATCGGCAAGCACTACTGGGGCCAGGGCTACTGCACCGAGGCCGTACGGGAGCTTGTCCGCTTCGGCTTTGAGCAGCTTGGGCTCCATCGCATCTTCGGGCAGCACATGTCCCGCAACGTCGCTTCCGGCCGGGTTATGCAGAAGATCGGTCTGAAGCACGAAGGTCGCCTGCGACAGCATCTCCGCCGCTGGGACACCTTCACTGACATGGAGTGCTGGGGCTTGCTAAGGAGCGAGTGGGCCAGTCTGGATACGGAGGCAGACAGATGACGGACGCGATGCGAGCCATATCATCGCTGCCGGCTGGGCATAGTGAAACAGGTCAGCGCGAGAGTCTCTCTCGGTTACCGCAACCTCAACACCGTTCCGTGACGAAGCACATCCCGCGTCACGTCGGGCCGTTTTCACAACATCCTGACATGACGTCAGATACATCTGACGTGCTGTAGGATCACGGACGGGGTTTTCAGTACCGGCGCGATCTTGTGCTAAATTTCTAACATTTATATTGACGGCGGGCGAGGGGCGTGCTAATATTTTAGCGAAATGTCGGAAACCTCACGGCCTCTTCGCCGTCTATTACATGGAAAGGGATGAACATATGGCGACAAGGCCGGAAACACATCTCAGCCGCCGCGAGCGGCAGATCATGGACATCATCTACACCAACGGCCAGGCCTGCGTGGCGGAGGTCTGCCAGGCCATGGCCGACCCGCCGAGCTACTCGGCCGTGCGTGCGCTGATGCGGATCCTCGAGGAAAAGGGACACCTCAAGCACAAGGCGGAGGGCAACAAGTACATCTACCTGCCCACGCGCAGCCGCAAGGACGCCAGCCGCTCGGCGATGCAGCGGATGCTGCGAACGTTCTTCGACGGATCGGCCGAGCAGGCGCTGGTGGCGCTGTTGGACGCCTCGGCTTTGGCACCCGCGCCGGATGAGCTGGATCGCATGGCCAAGCTGATCGACCAGGCCAGAAAGGAAGGCCTCTGATGACCGCCTTCACTTTCATACATGGCGATACTACCCAGTGGGTGGCGGTCCTCATCGACGCTGCCGCCAAGGGCCTGGTGGTGCTGCTTCTGGCCGGCGGGGCGACGCTGCTGCTGCGGCGGTCCTCGGCGGCTGTGCGACACATGACCTGGACATTGTCGATTGCGGCGCTGATCCTCGTGCCTTTCCTATCGCTTGCCCTGCCGCAGCTCCAGGTGCCGCTCCTGCCGGACTGGGCCGGGACGGGGGGCCTGGCCCGGGTGGAACAGACCGCGGCACAGCCGCCTGCCGTAGTGGAACTCCCCGTCGGGACGGGTGGCCCAGGCGCCGAATCCGTCATGCCGGCCGGCGATTGGCCGTCGCCGGCGGGGGCCCGGCAGCCTGTCCATCCTGCCGACGCCGCCGCGGAAACGCCAGCCGCGCCGGTCCCGGCCGCCGCCGCGCCGCAAACGCCGCCCGTGCATTGGTCGGCCTGGGTGCTGTTAGCCTGGCTGGCCGGCGCCGCCGCCCTGCTGCTGCCGCTGCTTGCCGGCACGATCATCGTCTGGCGGCAGGCCCGCCGGGCCGAGCGGATCACCAGCGGCAGTTGGGTCCATCTGCTGGATGAGTTGCGCCCGCGGCTTGGCGTCCGCGGCCGGATCGTGCTGCTGCGGAGCAACTGGCCGAACATACCCTTGACCTGCGGCATCTTACACCCGGCGATCATCCTGCCGGCCGAGGCGGACGACTGGCCCGCCGACCGCCGCCGCGTCGTCCTGCTGCACGAGCTTGCCCACATACGCCGCCGCGACTGCCTGACGCAACTGCTGGCGCGCCTGGCACGCGTGATCTACTGGTTCAATCCGCTGGTCTGGCTGGCAGGGCGGATGCTGCGGATCGAACGCGAACAGGCCTGCGACGACCTGGTGCTGGCAAGCGGGCACAAGGCCTCCGACTACGCCGGCCACCTGCTGGAGATCGTTGGTTCGCTCCACTCGGTGCGCTGCCCGTCGTTGGCGGCCGTGGCCATGGCGCGGAAGAGCCAGTTCGAGGGCCGGCTGCTGGCGATCCTCGACCCGCGCCGCAACCGCCGCAGCCTGACCCGCTGGGGCCTGCTGATTGCTGTATTGCTCGCTGTGGCCGTTGCCATTCCACTTGCCATCCTCCGAGCCGCCGAATCGAGCAAGCCCGACATTCAACAAAACATCTCGCAGCTCCAAAGCAACGACGAGAGTGTATGGAAGCCGGCAGTCGGCAAGCTCATCGCCATAGGTCCGTCGGTAGCCGAGCCATTGGCCGAGCTCTTTGCCAAGGGCGGCCCCGGTGATGCCCATGCCATGCAGGTCCTCGAAGGGATGGCCACGAACCCTGATGTGCAGGCGCTTATGCGCAAGGGCCTCGACTCGAAGAGCCCCAATGTTGTTCATTGTTCGATGCTCATCCTGGGCAAGTCCGGCAATCAAGAGCACGCAAAGACAATCGCCGCGCTGCTTGAAAAGAACACCATTGCGGCATGTATCGCACTGAGCGAACTTGGCGGCGAAGAGGCATTCCAAGCCCTTGTTTCCGCTTTGAACAAACCCAACATCGAACCTCGCTGGTTGGTTGTGGAACATCTGGCAAGATTAGGCAAGCCTGGGGCCATTCCAGGAATCAAGGAGGCCCTGACTCATCTGACAGGCGAAGAACTCGCTACTGCGCAGCGATATGTCGCCGCGATACACAAGCTGGAAGGCGATGGTTCCCGGCCGGGCCTGACCAGTTTCTCCAGTTTCCATGCAATGGGTGATCGCAACTGGCGTGTGCTGCAAGGAATCAACCTCGACAAGATGGACATGGTCTACATCGAGCCTTTCAAGCCTGAGGCAACACCCGAAGGCACTCGCATCAAGGCGTATCAAGCCCTGACAGCGAAGGAGGGGCTTGACCTCGCCTGGGACCAGTCTGAAGGGAATCGGTTGCTGGCGGTCAACGGCCTGAAATTGGCCCCATACGCGCCGGCTTTGCCAAATGGCTATGACGTATGGTCCGACGGAGAGAGGCTCCTTGACCAGAAGCAGTTGGTGAGTATTGTGGAGCAATACGGCGCCAGCGGGAGAATCCCTGAAGTCGGAGAACGAGTGCGAGCACATCCCTTCAAGAACGGCGATTACTTCCTGGCGTCGCTGCCAGACGGCCGAGTGGCAATCATCCGCACCGCGGACGTCTGGACGAAGGATGAAAACGTATGTGTCAGGCTTGCTGCGAAGGTGCTCGATCCCCTGTACCAGTTGATTCCCGCGACCGCCTTCGCCGCCAAGGCAGCCAAACTGACGACCCAGCCGGCTTCGCGTCCCGCCATCGGCATCTATATCGTTACGGATCACCCCAAAGGCATTCCTTTCGAGAAGACACCCTTGGCGGATTTCACATTGGCCGCCGAACCGTTGGTCAGTGAGGCTGACATCTTCACCTATGATTGGGGGACGCACACGATTCGCGTCAATCGGCAGGCCGTTGCTGATCGCGTCCTGAACCGCAAGGGGCCTGGCGGACACTTTGTGGTGGTGGTCGATGGCCAACGGCTCTACCGCGGGGCGATGGTGTCGATGCTGACTTCCATCGTCCCCTCCGTACCAATCATTAACGTCGGACTTACCGCGGATCAGTGGCAGCCCAAGTTTGCGATACGGATCTATCCGCCGCCTGGAGACGCTGCCGATCCGCGCAGCGACGACCGGTTGAAGCGGGCATTGCTGGCTCTGAATAAGTTGTCAAACACGGTGGATCGGTCACCGTCCACCCAGCCGGCGCAAGAGCAGCCCGCGGACGAGTCACCCCTCGGCCCCGCCATCGAGCGCGATGCGGCGGCCGTCGAAGGTGCGCTCAAGTGGGGCGAAGACCTCGCGGTCGAGATGAAGCCTGTGACGGCCGGCACCACGGACACGGACCTGCGCGCGGACCGGGTGCGGTTTGACGCGAAGGATGACGGGATTGCCGCGCGCGTGCGGCTGATCCGCAAGGAAACGGGCGTGTTTGGGCACGGTTGGTGGAAGGTCCGGGTCGAGATGCTGCTCGAAGACGGGAGAGTCTATGACCGCCGGGAGATTTCCGTCCCCTCGAGCGCGATGAAGATCGTTGCCGATTGCCTCACGTGGGAAGTCGAGATTCCGTTCAAAAAAGGTGACAAAGGTGCTCCCAAGTATCGGCTCAGCATCTTCGGCATGGATTTCTCGGAGCTCAAGCAGGCGGTCGAAGGCGCCTTCGCGTTGGACAAGCCGATCGAGACAGAACTGACAACGTACTCGGCCGGGAAACCGGATCTGATGCGGTGCAAGACGATCCGGTTTGTGAAGGATGAGGAGTCGGGCCTCCTGGGCGCGTCGGTCTGGAGCGAGCGGGGCGGCTGCCGGCAGTTGCCGTGCGCCCTGCGGGTGGAACTCTTCGACGCCGCCGGCAAGAGCCTCGGCTACACCGAGCGGGTGTTCGGCGCTCAACCCGGCGGACCATCCGCCGCCTCCGGGATCACCGAGGAGCTTTACCTGTCGCTCGGAACGGCCGCCAGGTTCGCGAATGCCTCGCGGTTCCGGCTGAGTCTCCGTCCTGTCTCGACTCCCGCACTGGGCGCTCTTGAAGGGGTGCTGGAACTCGACCACTACTTTGCCGGGCGTATCGTCTACGAGGTAAACGTGCGGCATGGCGAGGAATCGTCGTTCCTCTTGAGCTTGCCGATCTCGTTCGAGACCGATCCGAACGGCATCGTTTTGGCAAAGGTCGATGTCAAATGGCCCCCCGTGCAGGATGCCACGTACCGCGTGCGCGTGGAACTGCTGGACTCCGCCGGGCAGGTGGTGAAGACGGCCCTCGCGCCGTTCTCCACCAGGAATGATCCCAAGTGGCGTCCCCGGCGCAGCAACACGATCCAGTTCGCAAAGGAGGATTCCCTGCGTCTGGACCTCGGGCCGCGGAAGGATCTTGCCGGGGCCGTGGGCTTCCGCGTGTCGCTGCTGGCAGATGAGAAGAAGGCGGATGCCACCGCGCCGGCCACGCAGCCGGTTGGCAGCAAGCTGGAGTTTCGTATTGCCCCGACTGCTTCCTCGCTGACAAATGCGGAGCGGGACAGCTACATGCAGATACTCAAGGGCGGCCATATTGGTTTCTGGTGGTACTATACGGACATTACTGGCTCAATGCCAGACCACGCCTGGCTGGCCTTCGCGGGCGACATGGCCAACGTGGGCAATATGGTGATGGGCGAATACAAGGGGCAGAAGTACGTGTTAGTCTCCGACAAGCCCGGCCAGACGATGGTGACAGGTGAGGGCAAGGAAGCCTGGGGGCTGGCGAAGGCATACGCCACGACGGACGCCATGAATCGCCCGGCCGTGGGCTTTGAGATGGATGATCGTGGGGCGGAACTGTTCTCGGCCTTTACCAAGGCCAATATCGGCAATGTAGTGGCCATTGTGGTAGACGGCAAGGTCATCTCCGTGCCGGTAATCAGGGCCGCCCTGGGCAAGCAGGGCACAATCCCCGGCCAGTTCTCGGAGCAGGAGGTCAAGGCCCTCGTCCAGGCCCTGAAAGCCGGCATGCCGGCCAGCGGACCTGCCACCACGCAGCCGGGGGGGAAGGATCAAGTATTTCTGCCTGCCGGCTCTCTTGACGTTCGCCGCGAGAGGCTGCTCTGGAGGGCAGGTGGCACACCGGCTGTCCAAGTCGATATCCGCAACTCAGGGATGGAGAGGTTCTTCATCACAAGGACCCCGGACGGATACGAGGTGGAGATAGACGGCAGATGGTATCACTGGGCGCCAGATCGCAGTGAAGCTCCAAAGTACACCCGTCTCGTGAAGAACGCTGGAGCCGGTGACATCCGCCTTCTCCTGGACAGGTCCTGGCAGAGCAAGGTCGACGGAACCCAGTTGGACTTTCGGACCGGCGTGCACAAGCTCCGCGTAGGAGCGATCTGCAGGCGCACACCTGACGCCAGCGCCGAGTCCCACACGATTGTCAGCGGGGCCTCACAGGTGATAATCGAATCCCCGGCAGTCGACGACCCGAATGATCCAGAGGGTTTTCGTCGGGAGCTGTTGCTGGCCAAGGAAGCGGGCGACGCAATCGAAAAGGTTCGCCACCTGCACAAGGCACGGCAATACCGCCCACAGCCTGACGATATCGAACTTGAGTATGGCGTGGCGACGTATCTCGACAACTTCGCGGGGGGGCGTGGCCGGGAAGAACGAGAAGCTATGTGGGGCGAGGCCCGCGATCTGCTCCAGCACATCATCGACACCTACGACCACATGCGCTACTACACAACGAGCGGCCCAGATATCCCACGAGGACCTGAGGTGCTTCTTCCCGGCTCAGCCGTGATGCTCGGCTATCGCAGGGGGGACCCTAAGCTGTGCTATCAGGCGATGGTCTGGCTGAAGCAGACCAATGACAGGAGAATAAAGGATTGGCTGGAAGCGCCCGAACCGATATTTGATCCCAACAACCCCTTTACAGAAGGAGTAGTGGCCCGATCCAAATGGCAGTCCCGCGTGGCTAATTGGCGAAAACGCAAGGAAGATGCCGCAGCCGGAAACGCTCTTAACGGAGTTGAGTCGCAGCTTGCCGCCGAAGCCGTGAGGGCCTACGTTAAAGGGTTCGGACCACAAGAAGGCGCTGACGCTTTGCGCCGAATCATCCGCGATTTCCCCCGGACCGCCATGGCCCGGCTGGCAGCACAACAGTTGGAGCTTGCTACAGGCCAAGCCCCCGCGATAAAGGCCACGGATCAGCCGTCGCAGGTGGATTGGGGAGCCGCGGAGAACGGCCTGCGATGCCGGTGGGTTCAGCCGAAGGGCGCCTTTGCTTCAGGAACTGCCCCAGAAGTGAGTGCGGAAGTGGATAACCAGGGCCCAACGCCAGTCATCTGGCAGTGCACCATGCAAGGTATTTGGCAACTCCGGATTGCGGGTGTCTGGCGTGAGGACTGGGAAAAGCCCTCATTCGACATTCAGAAGATCAGAGGGGTCCGCCATGCAACGGCCGGGGAAGTCAGGCAGGCGTTCGGGAATCGGACCACCTCCGCTCCCGACGAACAAGCTTGCGATGGGTACTATCGCGTTGAGGCCGGCGGCCGACTGAAGGTGACAACAACACTGCCTTGGAAGCTCACAAGTCCCGGCGCGTATCGTCTGGAATGCAGGTTCATACGCAGCTTCATGTCACTTGGTGGTCAGCTAACGTTCATTAGCTGTCCTCCTCTTGTCCTACGCGTCACTAACGCAGAATCACCCACCCAGCCGGCGTGGGGAGAGTTGGTGGAAGGCTTCGCGGTGCGGATTCGTCCTGCGGAGCCTTTACTGAGACCGGATGGATGGCCTGGTTTCCTGGTGGACTTCCGCAACGCCGCAAAACGGAAGATCGATGTCGTGTTCGCGCCCGAGTCGATCAGATTTGAAGTCGATGGTGTCTGGTATCGACCGACGGCCATTGCCTTGGGGGAAGTGCCGGCCTTCTCGATGGGTCCCGGGGAGGACCATCTGAACGTGCCGTTCTGGCCCGCTGTCCATTGGGCGTGGCGATCTCCCGACGGCGAGATTCTGCCAACTATCAAGCCGGGCAAGCATACGTTCCGCCTGGCCTTTTCGGGCCTTCCGAAGCCACGGGGTGAAAAGCGGCCCGTCGAGGTCTTCAGCCAGGTGCTGGAAGCCCTGATTCCCGGGCCGGCCACCCAGCCCGCCCCGTTGGGGCCGGCGAAAAGCGAAGATGAGAAGGCGGTTGCGGACCTCGCCGGGCGATTCGTCAAGGCGGTGATGTCTGAGGACAGGCAGGCAGCGCTATCGCTCACCGCCTCCATGCCAGGCGCTGGGACGACGCAACCGGCGGAGCCATCGGCCGAGAAGACGTTCCAGCGAATATGGGACAAGGCTCCGGAATACCGCAATCTGTACCAGGCTCACGCGGAACTGCTGCGGGCTCCGAAGCACTGTGGAGTTCTGGGCAATATGGCCTTCGCCGCTTACGCCAGCCCGGCTTCCACCGATGATGTTCTGGCGGTCGCGATAATGCGGCAAGGCGAGAAGTGGACGGTCGTCGATCTGGCGGTTACCAAGCTTAAGGACATCAGCCTGAGGCAGTCTGTTCACATCGGCTCGGCCACCTACGGCGGTGGGACGGTGATGGTCACTTCAGTGGGGACAGCTACGATGTCAAGCGCCGGGCCAACAACGCTGCCGGCGCTGGGTTCGCCGATTGAACGCATAGTTGCATACACCCAAGGGTTTCCCAGCCAGGCCGTCCAGCACTCGGGCGCCATGTTTCTGGACCTTGACACCGGGAGCTACCTTAAGTTCGGGCGGCTGCCGGACAGTGGCACGATCCGCAAGTCCGGCGTGGACATCTGCTACGAGCGGTCGGCCGATGAGGCAGCAGGGCCCCGGCTGGCCACGAGCGGCATGCAGATGCAGCCTCTTTCCAAAGAAACGGGCTGGCAGAGCGATCTGAAAACCGTCCGCCACGCACTGATGGTCGCTTCTCCGTATGCTTTGACGCTTTCGGAAACCGCGCCGCTGGCTTTCAGCACCGGCGACGGCGGTATCGGCATCCTCCAAATCGTCGGCGTCGCCGATAATCCCGCTCGCGTCACGATCCGCTACAAACTGCTCCAGGCCGGCCCCGCGCCCGCAACCCAGCCGGCCACCCAGCCGGCGTGGAGCGAGACCACCCAGAAGGCCGCCGAGGCTCTCCGCAAGGACGCGGCACATTTCAGCCTGGAACTTCGCGCGGCGATGTGGTCCCAGGAGGGTGTGGGACGGCTCGGTAACCGCGCTATCGTCACGGACACGGTCCTTCTCCTCTCGGTCTTGGAGGAGAAAGTCAAGGGCCAGTCCAGGGCGCGCGTCGTCGACAAGGTCCATGCCCTGAAGATCATCGACCTTCTGACAGAGCAGGGCTGGCTGGAAGCCCGGCAATCATACAAGCCCGCCGCGAAAGAGCCGTATTGGGTCCTCAAGTTCGGCGGGACCGAGCCGGTGCAAACGAGCCTTCGGGCCGGCGACCCGAATGCCGTCCGATTGCTGAAGACGATTCGGGACCTCTTGGGCAAGGACGACGGGGCGGCCGTCGACGAGGCGATCAATTCCGGCATGAGGACAGCCACCCAGCCCGCCCCAACCGATACAGAGGCCCAGGAGTTCTACATCATAGGCGAGGTAGAGCGGTCGGGCGTGTACTCGCTGGGCGGACGGCGAATCACGGTCAAGATGGCGCTGGCCGCCGCGGGATTTGCGCTGGGAAAGAAGAAGGACATGGCCGTTGTCCTGATCCGGCGTCTAAACGACTCCAGTGAGCAGCAAGTGGTCCTGAATGTCGATGCCCTCATTGCTGGTGGGCAGCAGGATGTCCTCTTGCGGAAGGGAGATGTTGTGGTCGTGCAGCCTGCTAAGGATGTGCTGGACGATAACGCGAAGTGGGGGGCACCTCGACCAGCCCTGAACCCCACAGCCAGTTCCCAGCCTGCCGACACAGCCTCACCTTCCGCCACGACCGCGAAGGCCCTGGGCCTCGACGGCGATGCGGGCCAGGAAGTCCCGCCCCATGCAGTTCAGCCGGCGAAGGCGGACCTCTTTTACGGCCGGGATGAGAAACCGGGAGGCGCCGTGACGATCCTTGGGGGCGTCAACCGCTCGGGCAAGTACTCCATCGACCCCAACGGGACGCGTATCGCCGACGCACTGGCCAAGGCCGGCGATGTCTCCCAGGTATTGATACGATATGCATACGTCGTCAGGCAGGCAGCCGGAGGCAAGACGACAACTGTTGCCGTCGATCTGCCCAAACTGATGGACGGAGACCCCCGAGTTAATGTCGTGCTCCGCGACGGCGACACCGTCTTCGTGCCGCCCGTGGTGCCCGGCGAATTCTACGTAATGGGCGAGGTGGACCGGCCGGGCGTGTATTCGCTGACCGGCCGAAAGATCAACGTGAAGATGGCCCTGGCGGCCGCTGGATTCCCGCTCGGCAAGAAACGTGACATGATCGTCGTACTGGTCCGCCGTAAGGGCGATGGATCGGAGCAGCGGCAAACGCTTAATGTTGACGCCATTTTAGCCGGGGCAGAGCAGGATATCGTCTTGCAGCGCGACGATCTTCTCATGGTCCGTCCGGCCAAGGAGCCAGCCACTTCGACAAGCTCAGGGCAAACCACCAATGAAGGAGCCAGGATCAAGTTGGGTTCCTTCTGGCAGGCCGCCCTGGATATCCATGAGGGCGAGGTCAGACTCCGCCTCAAGGACGCCGCGGGAAAGATCTCGACGTTGCGCTACTCACAGATTGTTCTCGATTCCGCCGCCGGCATCAGAGCCACCACGGGGCCCGGCCCTTCGGCGAGCGCCGGACAGGCTGACGGCGCCACGAAAGACAGGTTGGAGGTCACCTCCGCCGCGATCGCTGTCATAGACGTTCATGCCGGAAATATCCGAGTCCGATGCGGCGGCAGGACGCTGGAGGCCGCGGAGATCATCTTGGGGCCCGCTAAGACTGAGGCCACCACCCGCCCGGCGGCGCTGAACTGGGGCAAGGGGACGGTTCGAATACAGGATGCCAATTCCGTCATCGAAGGCAAACGCATCACGATTGAAGATGGCCATATGCAAGTCGAAGGAAACGCCATTCTCAAGGCCAACAATGGCGCCGAGGTAAAGGCCGACAGAATAGACATCAGGCCAAACGCCGCAGCCACCCGGCCCGCCCATTCGACTGCCTCAGGCCAACCCCCAAACGGAACAAGCACCCAGCCGGGTGGGAAGATCAGCGTCGAATGATTGCCGGGGCGGCAATGGGCGCGACGCCCGTGTGAAGACCTCGTGTTT
>Ga0315285_10006809_pt1 | contig 11787 bp, 30 predicted proteins | sample YL17G09_36_MG_FD_203698 | JGI IMG/M metagenome (GOLD analysis project Ga0315285, IMG submission 203698) | Sediment microbial communities from Yellowstone Lake, YNP, Wyoming, USA - YL17G09_36 | ecosystem: Environmental > Aquatic > Freshwater > Lake > Sediment | place: USA: Wyoming | collected... | reverse complement strand
TGTTAGCAAGCTGGATACTAAGGTGGAACTTGGCAACTTCGCAAGGACGATAGCGGAGTATTATTCTAAAACAGAGCATAAGAGAGGAAAATAGCATGGAGAATACGATATTCACAATTACTCTTGAAGGATCACTGCTGTCTGAGCTTGCTGAGCAGATGGAAGACAAACTGGCTGATTGGCTTGCCAAGCAAGGACTTTCAGGAGTGATACACGATAGCACTACTGGCAACGATACTGTATTCGAGTTCAAGCCATCAGAGTTACCAGTAAGGCGCTTCAATCCCCAACCCAAACCAGAGAAAAGGAGATAAGAATGGCAGAACTAGAAGTTGCAAGTGCAGACCTGAATGAATGTCCGTACTGCGGTGGCACTATTATCAGTGCAGAAGAGGCAGACTTTGACTGTGGTGGTAGGAAGGTCAACTGCGAGTCATGTGGTCGTTACTGGACTGAGGGCTTTATGGTAACAACCGTTTTTATTCCAGAACAATACAAAAGCGTCTATCTTGAACGGCGCTTCATTGAGAAAAGCTGTACCTGTGGCAAGAAGAAGGATGAGTTCTGTTCTGTCCATGATGAAGAGCTAAACCATTAGGAGGTGAGATATGGATAAATGGAAGATTGTATTAGTTGTAGGTGAGTTTCATAAGACATTCGACTTTGGGTACATCTATATGGATTGGGAGTACCCCCCTTTCACAGGACAAATGCTAAGAATGGCTGGACACTATATGCTATATCTTGTAAGGGAGGCACAAAATGAGAAAACTGACGGTAAGAGCGACTGGAGAGTACAGCAAGGACAGAGCACAGGGTAAACCTCTCAAGCTACAGATCAGGCTTGAGGGGAGATGGTTGTCAGCACTCGGTCTTCGAGATGGAGATCGAGTGTGTGTTTATGAAACTCAGGAAGGACTAACAATCAAAAAGGAGGTACAAAGTGAACCAAAATAAGTTACTGGTAGAACTTCAAAGACTTGAAAAGTGGTGGAGAAACGATGCTGCTTATCGTCCACCTGAAGATTATCTGCAAGCATATGCACTTGGAAATGCAGATGCCTACAAACAGATATTTCTCATGTTGACACAAAAGGAGGCTAAAGATGAAGATACACTGGAAGAGTCAAGGTAGGACTAGGGAATATGGCAATCTGTCTGTTCCAATAGAAGAAGGCTTAGAAATCGACAAACAGTGGGATGGTCGTAAAGCACGTCCTGAAGCCTGGATTAAAAATGGCAGATTGTATGTCATGGTCAAACGATATATACCCAAGGAGGAAGAAGATGCACAAGCAAAGATTTGTACTACGTAAAATACGTAATGGTCGTGCTAAAATCAAAGGTATATGGTTTGTGCCAGATGAACGTGGTAAACCATACGATGGTCGCTTAGATGGCATGGTCTTTGCCTTTGGATTGTACTATGTTGGAGATCGGTGGAATGATGAGTTTGTCTACTTGTGGGGGCCTGAACAAAACTATTGTACACATAATACCAAACTATGGATAAAAGATGCACAAGTATACGAAGATGGTTTCTTATACTGGTGCTGGTGGAAGAGGGAGGTGCAAGATGACAATAAGTGAAGCTCTATCTGAGTTATGGGAGAAAATCAAGGAATGTAATCTGGATATAGGAGGCATGGATGATGAAGACCTAACTATCAAAGCCTTACAACTTCTCAGAGATAACGCTGAGCTAGAGTTCAGTGAGCTTGGAGAAGATGAAGACGGAGAGCCAATAACCTTTGAAGAGTACTACAATGGCTTCCATGAGTTGAAAGGAAAGGAGGCAATATGAGCAAGAAGACTATTACTCTTAAAGATGTAAAGAAGCACATAAGCTGGTGCAAACTACATGAGTTTAGATATAACTGGCTAGGATTTGTGGAGAACAAAGACCTTGCTCTGGAAGTTGAAAGCCTATTCTACATGGGTAATGGTTGGTGGGATTGGGTAAAAGGTAACAACAAACTATGGGCTTTAGAGAAGGAGGTAGAAAATGAGCAGAAGTAATACAGAGCTCGAAATAGAGCTATTCCACGAAAGTACCATGTTGAGACAAAATGAGGAAGACCTAAAAGTCGTCCTAAATGACTCACAGGCGCTAATCAAGGAACTGATAAAAGATAATCCTACACCAGATGCTATAGATTGGGCTGAATGGCATCTTAGGGATATATCTAAAATCAAGCGTAAGGTATCTTTCCGTAAAACGATATTCCATCGTAGATACCCAAATGCTTGACATTGTAAACCATTTCAACTATAATAACCCAACTTTCAGGAGGTGAAATATGGCGAAAAGCAAAGAGTTAGTTCCAATATTCGAAAACGAAATCACTGATCCAAGACAGATTGACGCTATGAATGCACTCGCATCTAAACGTGTGCCTAAAAGCGCAATCAAGACACATCCAGGTAAAGGTGGAAACATCTTCACTTATGTAGATCATGTATGGATAACTGAAATGCTACAACATGGTCTAGGTAATCTTTGGAACTGGGAGGTTCTAGATTATCAGGTCTTTACTGATAGTGTAGCAGTACGTGGTAGCCTGACTATCTACCTTCCCCTTAATCCTCTACAGCGCAAAGCTGGCGATCCAATCTACTTCACACGGACTATTACCGAGATAGGTTCGTTTGATGGTGGTGGTGGCAAGATGACTACATCTAACATGGTGGCTAGTGCTGCTTCTCGATGTCTATGCCGATGTGTTATGCGTATGTTCGGTATTGGGATTGAGTTCTATAAGAAAGAAGATATGCCAATGACTGCCAACCATGCCTGGACTACCCTAAAAGAGTTTGCTGTAAAGCAAGGTATCGTTTGGGATGATGTATTTCAGGACAAGTTCATCGCTGCTATGAAAGCAAAAGGTGTAAGTAAGGAGAACATTGTTGATCGCTATGCTGATGCATATCGTATCCTGAACATCATGCTAGGCAAGGTCAAAGAGGTTGACGCAATGCCAGAGTAGGAGGCACTATGGCTATAAACGGCAAGGAGGATAGCTATAAAGATTTCATGTCCAAGATAGTAAATCGCTTTGCACCTTGGGATGAAACCAAAGTCAAGGCTGTACTTAGGGAGCGCTTCGTAAACTTTGAACCCCAACAAAGCACTCAATATACAGCATATTTGCAGAAGGTCTGGAACAAGGAGGCTACTGAGAGCAGAGAGAAAGTCAGACTAGAAGCAGAGCGTATCAACAGGATAGAGGCAGCTAAACTTGCTGCCTCTCCCGAAGAACAAGAAAGGCGCAGATTACTAGCTGAAGAGCAATATGGGCCTGAAATCTGCCCGACATGTAGCGAGAAGACCAAGAACCAAGCAGGTTGGTGGTCTGATATATATCGTATGCCAGGATGGTTGTGCGGTGGTAGCCCTGCTCACTTCTTGAAGTGGGCTAGGGAGAATAGGAGGAACAATGTTCAACAAAATGTACCTAACAGATAGTGAGCTTCGGCATCTCGATATGGGAGATGTACATGCAATCGTTGAGAGTATGCCAGCTTACAACAGTCTAAGCCAAAAGCTAAAGACTGACTACTTTCTTGCCATGATGCATGTAGTGGAAGGACAAGAAATCAACCCCTTTGAGGAGCTTATACTCATAGAGGCAGTACTGATATGGAAGGAGAGAAAGATTATGAATGCAAAACTTACACAATGGATCAGCCCTGAGCTAATCAATGAAACATTTTCTCGCATGCGAGATTGTGTTGAACGATTACAGAAGCTACAGCTTGATACTACTAAGGTCAAGGTAGAGCTAGAGCAAGCTAAAGCTAAGATGGGTGCTGACCCTGACTTCAAGTGGGGTAGCAATGATACTGTCCGTGATGCACAGATCGCTGCGAAGTATCCTGACATCATTGCAAAGCTGGCTACAGTCAAACTGGAAGAGCAGAAGATACAGGACGAGAAAGAGCTTATCAGCCTGACTATCCAGCAGCTAAATATGACCATTGATTTCTTCAAAGTGTTCGAGCATGTCAGCGGAGAATGAAATAGTCAAGCTAACGCTAGAGTGCTACCGCACTCTAGCCTGTCTGCTTAGAAACTATGAGCTTCCCAAAGAGCTTTCACAGTGGCTTGAGTTCAGTGACAGAAACCTTGGTGTATTACAGGAGAGCAAAGTCCTTAAGCACAAGTTCAAGCCTACAGTAATGCTGAGCAAGGAGGCATTTGCAGGACAGCTAGTGAAGGCTCTTTGGTGTCTTCTAAGTATAGGGAGATTGTATAATGGGTTGTATCTCAAAAACAAACGACACCGAGATTTTTACAGGGAAACAGTAGCATACGATAGAGGGATTACGAAGGAGGTCAAAGATGAATGAACCTAAGTACATATCTGCCGATCCTTTTGAAGAGGACTATCCTGTGAATGCATATAAAAGATGGAGCAAGCCTACAACATATCTTGAGCGCATGCTCTTGAGTTCTGTCGGTAGACAACGTTACAAAAGTGAGTCGGAAGGGAGAGCAGTACGAAAGATTACGAAAGCAACCTATGATGCTCAAGGAATGCCTATACCTGATAACCTATATCCTATCGAGTGGGTAAAGCATTGTTGTGAGGTTGCTATCAAGATGAGAGAATCAGGTAAGATGATACAGATGACTGGTCTTATGACTCTCTTAAATAACAAAGAAAGAAGACAAGAGTTCTTAGAAACTAAGCATAGCAAGACTAAGAATGATGGAATACTAGTAGTAAGAGGAGGTGAAGATAATGATTAACTCTATATTTGATGCTGATGGAAATACACTACCATCCATGACAGAGAGTTACCTAGCATGGAGAGCTCACTGTGCTAGAACACATAGACCGATGCAACCTACCTTTGTGAATGGTACTTGCAGTCTATGTGAGGGATGGCGGGAGCTTCAAACTTCACAATACGGTAGGATGTGGTGCATTTGTGAAGTTGCTAAACGTACTCAGGAGTTAGACTTACAACATTCCGAGTACCGTAGTATATCCAACGCAGATGCTACACTGGATAACTTTGAGCCTTGGGGTACAGATGACTCGCAAGACCAGATCATCATACTAACAGATTACCTCAAAGAGTGGCTGATGTGGCCTAGCCAATGGGTTACGCTCATCGGAGGTGTGGGATCAGGTAAATCACATCTCCTTTCTGCGCTGGATAAGATGCTCAAACCTTGGTCACTGTTTATCACTGTTACAGATTTTGAGTCTAAGGCATTCAAGGCTACTAAAGGTAAAGCTGAATATACCTTAGAGGATATGCTATCAGTGATACAGCAAGCCCCAATACTACTGTTCGATGATCTAGGACTAGAGCATGGTTCAGAATATATCGTGTCACTAGAAAGGAGTGTGATGGATTTCAGGTATCGCAGACCTGAGGAATATGTTACTGTCGTGACTACTAATAAGTCAAGGAGCAAGTTGTATGAATGGGATACCAGGGTAGCAGACAGAATACTAGACAACAAGGTAGGTAAACTGTTTATGCTGGATAAGATTGCAAGCAGGAGGCGCTTCGATGGAAACCCTTACTAGTCAACTGCTCATGGAGCACTGGAAGACTTTTCAGAAAGACAGGGAGGCTAATCCAGAACTGTATAAGCTACGGTCTACTGGCTTGCGTAGTCTAGATAATATCCTAGGTGGTGGCGTGGAGTACGGTAACATGATTATCTACGGGGGAGCACAGAAGATAGGCAAGTCCACTCTACTACAATGCACTGCACAAGCCTTTGGTAGACGTGAAGAACCATTTATCTACTTTTCTGGAGAGATGACTAACATGGCAATGGCTACTCGCCTAATCTGCTCAGTATCAGGAGTAGATAAAGGCAGAGTAAGACGTATTGCCCTAGACGATCTCGACTGGCATGAAATAGTAAGTGCCGAGAAAGAGATTGCTAACTATAAAGGTTGGTGGAACTATGGCTTTTCTAACTTGAAGCAAATAGACTATGTGCTTAGTGAACTAGAAACTAAGGCTGGTGTAGATGTTCGTACTATCTTTGTAGATTATATTCAACTTATGGAGAACCCTGGCAAACGTACTCGCACAGAGGAACTAGAAGACCTTTCACATGCCTTCAAACGTATGTCAATCAATCGCAAGAAACCCATGCTGGTATTCATAGCTGCTCAACTAAATAGGCAGAGTATCAGAGGGCAAATCGTGGATGCCAACTCGTTCCTAGGTACTGGTGCATTAGAAAGAGACATGGATGTAGGTGTCATCATCACTAATGCTAAGGATGACACAGGGAGGATTCTTGACAGCTATCGTGAGCTAGTTGTAGTAGGTAGCAGAGAAACTGCAATAAGTCACTGCAGAATACGATTCAATGGTGCTACCTCTAAGCTAGCTGATGTAGATGAAGTAGGTACAACGATAGACCTAGATTATTGGAAATAGGAGGTAAACATGAAAGCATGGTTTGTATTTATACTCGATGAGTGGGGTGAGTTAATGCATGCCAACACACGAGGTAGGGCTAAGGCTCTTGTTATGCAAGAGTTTGGAGTAGATGAGTTTATTATGCTTGGTGCGACTAGAGTACCCAAGATGGATGATAAGGCGTTTACTTTCAAGAACTTGGACGAGGTGGGCTGGCACTATCTTGGAGAAGATGGAGAAAATCTCAAGGAAATAGATTTCTATAATGCTTGCAAGTGCAATATCTGCACAGGAGGTAAGAATGCTAAAGCTAATACAAAGTAATCTAAGTGGGGCTCAGATGCTAGACCCTCTAAGGCGAGGGCATGCTGTCAGACGATCATGCTGGATCAAGGGTTTCTATATCCGTATCTGTAATGAGCATGCGTATGACGAGAATGGTCTGGCAATCTTTGAACGTAAGACAACTTTGTATACTATAGCTACAGATGGATACTTTATGCACCTGGCCTATAGTGGTCAGCCTTTTGCAAAACCCTCAGTGTGGCAAGACTCTGGTAGAAGCTGGAGAATGAATACTCGTGAGGGCGAGGGAGTATCTATGCTATTTGAAACTGATTGGGAAGACTATGGCTTTATATCTCGTGATGACTTTGATGAGCTAACAAAGAGAGAGAAGCCACATATTCTTCGGCGTAGCAGAATAGCAGAGAACAAAGCAATAAAGGAGGTGATAAATGATAAAGATAGTAATAACGATCCAGCACCTATCGAGGAAATGGCTGCTGAGAATCTTGTAGATGTGATCCAAAGTGAACTTGAACTTCAAGAAGGAGAGGAGGAGGAAGATGAATGAACAAGCAGATATTGTAGCAAGCACACCTAGCCAAGTAGCAGCTTATGATGCAAGAAAGTTTTACATCAGGACTTACTATAAAAGAGTAGGCAATCGAGAGAGCTTCTACTGGTCTTGTCCTGATTGTGGAGGAGACAACATAACAATAGGGCCTGAGCCAAGTGTGTATGGGAGCAGACTTGACTGCCATGCATGCGGTCACTTCTTTATCAGAGTGACAGGAATACATGATGGTGAACACCAAAGGTGGGATCCTGATAATCCTAACTTTCCTCATTACCTTGCTGAAGCTCGCATGCGAGAACCGAAAACACCAAAGCAAACTTCCTGGTATGTCAAACTATGGGAGTGGATAATAGGAGGCAAAGTATGATAACGTATGAAGACACATACAGAAAGGAACTAGATAACTTCATCAAGGAGTTTCGAGATCGCCTTACTGCAAACAAACATACTGGTATTGATAATGAATACTGGAGGATAACACGAGATGAGTTGCTAATAGATTATCCTAAGCTAAGGGAGTGCTACTCAATGCATGGTAGTGAACTTGGACTACCCATAGAGATGCGTAGTGAGAAAGCAAGATTTGGGAGACAGTTTGCTGGTGCTATGTACTCTGTGCGTAAAAATATGTACGGTGTCAGACCAATCAAAGAGAAGGCAACTCATACTGTCTTTAACATTGATTACTTCAACTCATTGCCTAGTAACAATCAGAAGTGGATATCCAAGACACCGATCACCAAGACACAGGAGAAGCCCAAGCAACATATAAGCCAACATCCAATGATGACTGAGCTAGCTGAGGTCAAGCCTGGAGAGGAAATCTCGTTTATCTACATCACTAAAGAGGAGGCACGAGATGACCAATCTAAGGTAGCATACTTTATAAAAGCTCTTGGTTGGTATAAGAGTATTCAGAATGGACATAGACCCTATGCCACTAACATTGCTATTCATCAAACCAAGCAAATCAACGCATGGAAACTGACAATCAGGCATCTAGACACTAGTCAACCCTTACCTGTGGTACTACAAAGAGGTTGACAGGTATATATGCAGTGGTATAATGGTTTTCAATTGGCGATGGGTGTGCCCGAAAAATATCAAGGGCTAAGAAGCTTGACGGCCTTAGCCGATTACTCCAGCAGGGGAGGGAAGACCTCCCTCCCCTGTGTGTGAGAGGAGAGGAATATGACAGATAGAAAGAAAACCAGAATAGATCACAAAGACTATCTAATCATGGTGATGATAAAGGATGGTAATCCAAGCATCCACGAAATGAGGGAGGCTATTCAAGCCAAGTCACCAGGAACTATAGCCGAGCGCCTCAAGTGGCTAGAGGCAAATGATCTAGTGGTTCAGCCAAAAGTAAGACAACCTCGAAGTCGTAAGCTGACTGACTCAGGTGTGGATGTCCTGTATGAAGCAGGGCTAATAGGCAAGGAGGAATATGAAAAGATACGATTTTCAAATCGAGTTGGCAGCCCTCCATAACAGGATCGCTGCAGAGCATAACCTCGAAGTGAAGTATATCCATGCTGGTTATGCCAATGTCCGTCCAATAAATATCATAATAGAAGATCATCTACTTTCTCGCATGCGAGGTATGCAACAACGTAGAGAGATGCGCTTAGGGATACTGTCTCTCTGGATTGGAGAACCCATTGGAACAACTTACGACCTTACCGTTTATCAGTGTTCCACTATCCTTGACTTCCTCGAATACGACTATCACACCTACCAGATTAGCGAGAGAGCAAGAGGATTTCTTGAGGATAGTGAGAAACAAGTTGAAGCTTCAAGTCTTCAACAATCGTCAAGACTTAATAGCGAGATTGGGGCGACCATATAATATCTGCCCTTCTTGCAGAAAGGAAGTATATGAAGGAGACTTACATGAATGGCTCATTACAAGGGGAGATGTTAGAGGCACTCCCTTCGAGTGGCAGTGCCAGATATATGTATCTTGCAATGTTGTTATCTGCCATCCTGGTCACTGCCATATTGATCTCCAACATGGAGAAGAGGGAGCAAGAAAATGTCGTAGTTATGTGGAACAGTGGCATGCTCCCTCCGCTACCACCAATTGGCTGCATTCCATCAGGGAGATTGTCACTATAGCTGATGAGAAAGAGAGGTGGTTATGGAGTTCATAGGAGTAATAGTATATGTGATTTTCTTTGCATGGGTTATTGATGAGCTTATTGAAGCCATCAGGAAAAGGAGAACAAATGGGAAGAATAGATAAGATAAAGATCGGTGGCATATACTTTGATATAGTGAGAAAGGAAAATCTTGTTCACCCTGTAGATAATCGTAGGCTGGATGGTCATATCCTATATGGGGAATCTAAGATTTACCTAGACGATGCCATGAGCCCTCAGGCTGAAATGCAAACCGTCTGGCATGAGGTTGTTCACGGAATACTAACTCAGGCAGGAATGGACGCAAAGGAAAACCTAATCGACTGCATTGCCTACGGTATCATAATGGTGCTAGTAGATAATCCGCAACTGGCTGATGTGAAACCAAAATAAGGAGGTAGACAATGACTATGTTTCTAGAGTTACTAAGCAGAAAGAATAAAAGGAATCATTGGGATAGCGCATTGATATTGAGAGGCGCTACTGAGCTAAGTGAAAACGAGGTGTATATACTAGCAGAGCTTCTGGCATGGCTTGAAGTATATGCTCCTCATGGAACAAGAGAAAGAACACTGGTACTAACAGAAGAGCAGACAAAGATATACAATGATGCTGTAGGCAAGACACTTGACTCTGTAGAAAACTATCTCAAGGAACTACAGCAAATCTCTGTAAATGCACTTCTAAAAGACAGAAAGAACTAGGTGTATAATAAGAATCAGACAGGCAGAACAAGAGACAGATATGGAGGCAGACATGTATATCAAGATAGTAAGTCGCAGTACGGTTGGTGCTGTAGTGGGGAAAGTGGAAGAAATCAAAGAAGTAAAATCGTTCTCTCATTATCACTATAAGTCGGACTCAGATGAGTTAATGTTCACTATTGAAATAGATGGCGAACAGACACACTATGACGAGAACGATTCCATAACCATTTTCGTGATGAACAACGAAGGTAAAACCATTGATAAAGTAGAATGGGATTACTCTCTTGTTCATCCTGAGATTCTAGCGTAGGTTTACCTTGTTCTGTCTGTCTTTATTTACCTCTATAGCTCAATGGATAGAGCAACAGTTTTCTAAACTGAAGGTTGTGAGTTCGAGTCTCACTAGAGGCATTAGTGGATGGCGTTGTGGTAGGAACACAAAGGGAAACCAGTCGGGGATTTTGATGACAGCTTTATCCTCGTTACCTTATCTCCCCTTCTCGTGTGGCACTGGCTGTAATCGAGACATCAGGTGACTTTAGACAAATCCTGTCCGTCCACTTACTGGCGATGTAGGGTACAGGGAACCCATTGGGATCATGACCCAACCAGATGTGAGTTCGAATCTCACCATCGCCACTAGGAGAATACTATGAAAGATATGACACTAGATAAACTGATAGAAGCTAAGGCTGAGCTTGAGGAAGACCTAATGAAAGAGTTCAATGACAGAATACGTAGGTTCGAGCAGACTACTGGAGCCAAGGTTCAGGGTATCGCTGTTACAAATAGAATAGCAGTTGAGCCCAACTACAATGTTGATTTCCTACATAACATGACCTATACCTACGGCTTCAAAACCCACTTGACCTATAGAGGCCAGACAATAGGAGAATAACATGGATATGAGTACTAAGCATGAGACAAGGCACGAGTACTTTGTTAGACGCCTAAAGGAGCTTGGCATGTACGATGATGACTCTGATTACGATGGTGAACTTGGCACAGTAATAGAGCGCATGTCAGAAGCCTTTGGAACTTACGGTCACAGTGGTGGATCAGCCCATGTAACTATGGGTGTATTCAACCAGCTAATGACTGAGTGGGAAAATGGTACAGCCTTCACCGAACATAGGAGAGTACATGACTAAGATACTCTTTGTAGGAGAAGGCACTGTCAGTGATGCTATACGCTGCCAACTGCCAGGACTCCACCTCAACAAGATGGGCTACGAAGCAGACTTTACCGTAGTTGACTATAGGGATGCTAGACTAGTACCTCTAGCTGGTTATGATGTAGTTGTATTTAGTAGATCACATCAAGACTCACTCATGCTTAGCTATAAGCGTCAGGGCGTCAAGATCATTACAGATATGGATGATGACTTCCATGCTATACCAGAAAGTCACCCTGGCTACAAGCATGTAGGAGCAGGGGATCCAAACTATCTAATGAGACTGGACAATAGTGTCTATATTGCAGACCTAGTGATTACTGCTACCAGTGAGTTAAGAACAAGACTACTGCCCTTGAATAAACGCATCAAAGTTATTCCTAACGGCTGGTCAGCCGACAACTTCAACTGGCTAGTCAGGCGCACTACCTACAAAGATCGTTTTATTATAGGTTGGGGTGGCACTATCACTCACCGTGAAGACTTCCAAGTATGCG
>Ga0315285_10006808_pt1 | contig 11787 bp, 6 predicted proteins | sample YL17G09_36_MG_FD_203698 | JGI IMG/M metagenome (GOLD analysis project Ga0315285, IMG submission 203698) | Sediment microbial communities from Yellowstone Lake, YNP, Wyoming, USA - YL17G09_36 | ecosystem: Environmental > Aquatic > Freshwater > Lake > Sediment | place: USA: Wyoming | collected... | reverse complement strand
CCTCTTCCACTTCGCCGGCCACATGCTGAATCTCATAGTTCGCAAACAGCATCTCCAGCGTTTTTATCTGGCCTTCAAGCTCCTTCATCTTAGAGCTCATCTTTTCCAACAATGCACTCCGCTGTCTTTCAATTTCTGCAATGGCCTCATCCATCTCTCTGCTGAACGAGTCGTAGGTGGACTGCGAAATTCTGCCCGTGTCCAATAGGTTGTCCAAGGCTTGCTTCTTTTTCCTTGCCATCTCCGATTCTTCGTTTAATCTCCTAAAAGAGTGCTTCCACGAAATCAATTCTAACACCGTCCATTTCTCAGTCGCAGAAGAAAGAAATAACACTTTGATACGGAAATATCGATAAAAAGGGATAGGTTTTGCCTTGTTATTAACAAGATTAACCAAAATATCTTCGACTTATGACATTTCAAACTATACTAGCTCAATATCTCGATGAATGAAGAACTTAAAAAGGAAAGAGGAATTTGGACGTTCAGTTGCCGATGTTCTTTGCGTCTATTCCAAGCTTCATGTTGATGGATCATCGTCTTCTCTTCAATAGAGAAATCCTATGAAATCCTCTACCTTACCGAATTCAATGTCAAGAGAAAAAAAGGGTTTGTGAGTTGTCAGCAGTCAGATTCCATGAAGTGGTCTATGGCTAGTGATATGTCTGCCATGTCGATGCTCAGGTCGTCGTTGACGTCGCAGTTCGGTTCCCAGTTCGGCGGGGTTGTCATGAACCAGTCTATCATCAGTGATATGTCTGCCATGTCGCATGAATGGTCGCCGTTGACGTCGCAGAACATTGTAACCTGGACATCACCATCAGTAAGCGTGTTGTCTGCCGTGTCCACTTCGCCGGTAACGGCGTCCGCGCAGGCGATTAAGGTATAGTTGAGCTTAGACCAGCCTGAGGTGTTCCACACGAAAGTGATTGTTCTGGTTTCGCTGCTTAGCAGATTGGATACGAGGATTCTTGACACGTTGGTTGGAGGGGGCATATTTCGGACTTGTAGTGTTACGTCGAAGGTTTCAGTGAAACTGCCTTCGTTTGTGACTGTTACGCTGACGTTGCAGTATGTTTCATTTGAGGTTATTGTCTTGTTCGGTTTCACTTTTGTGATTGCAATGTCGTGAACGCCAAGTGGCGAAGTTATGACGGCAGCTTCTATTTGCCATTTGGCTCCCTGCGGGTTTATTATTGACCCTGGGTAACCAATTAAAGTCAAGGGACCGCCTGGACATGGGTCAATAACGACTGGATACATGTCGTGCGAAACTAAGCTTGCGTTGTTGTGAGTAGTGTATGGTGGTTCTATTGGAGGATGCCCATGCGCTAGCGGCACATCGCCTGGACCGCCAGCTTCAGCGTTGTCGTTTATCGGGTCGCTCAATAATATTTCCATTGTTGTGGCGTTTAATCCTGCAACTGTTACGAAGTGCGCTCCTTCTTGGTAACGGTGCCAGTTTCCACCGCCTAGATTGATCCATGGGACAATCAAGAGAACAACGTCTTGGCATCGTAGGACTTCATCTACAATGATTTCCCACATAGGCGCCAATACTGTGTGCTCATAGAACCTTCCAGTTCGACCCATATTCTGCTGAACAAGCGTAAGGTCGTTCATGTTTATCACGTTGTCAGCCAACGGTGGATAGCCCATTGTTACTGGAAATATGTCGGCTCTGATGTCCCAACCTGGCATTCCAGGAGTCTTTCCCATTGCCGCAATGACTATGTTTTGGTCAAGTGGTGTGACGCTTCCGTCTCCGTCTACGTCTCCAAGCGGGTTGACTCCGCTCCACGAAAGGTACTGGGTGATTGCGGCTTGCATGTCTGAGACGCTCGTGCCTAGCTTGACAATGCCCGTTCTTCTACCGTCAGTGTCCATCAAGTACGCTAGGTGTTCCACCAGTGGAGGAACGTTTAGCGGATGATGGTCGTCCCATTGGCCATAAGCTTGGACTAGGCCATAATTGTCGATTATGGCTGGCGGCGGTATAGTGTTCGTCTCAAATTCCGAGTCAAGCCACCAGAGCGAGTTTGCAACGGCGACTGGTCCACAGTGGCTCCATCTTTGTGCCTGGTCCATCCACAGGTAGGTGCCTCCTTGTCTCTGGTCGAAGTCTGGCATTCCGCTCTGCGCATAGTCACGGTATGGCGGTTTAATGTACCATGATGGAGGTTGCTGCGGCGGCTGGTATGGTTCAGCTGTCACCTGCCATGGCGGAATCGCTATAGGCGGTAATTGGCCTTGCACATCATCCACGTGGAACCTGCTAACTCCATCATTAGAATCCACATGGAAGATTATGCCAGCCCATTCCTGTGGCGAAATTATTTTCCACCATGAGCAAGATTCAGGAAGTGGGATTAGTGGAATCATTGTAAACCAGTCGTAGGGATCAATGCTATCGATTTTTCTTTCAGCAGTTACCATATATACTGGTGGGGTTAATGGAATTTCCTGAGTTGAGATGTCTACATGGAAGTTTCCTGCAGTATCCGAATCGTCAACGTGGAATTCGATGTCGCCAATGGAAGGTTGTATTATTTTCCACCATGAGCAAGGTGCTGGTGTAAGCGCAGGGTCACTAACTCTGAACCAGTCGCATTGCTGTATTATGTCAATCTTTTTCGTGGCTTCAACCCACAATGATGGCCCCCAAGGCAATTTGAGTGGATCAGGCGACACATGGTCTACATGAAATGTTCCATCTCCAGGTGCTATGTCAACATGGAATTCTAAACCTGTTGGTGTCCATCCATCTTGTATCTCCCACCAACTACACGGCGTAGGATTGAACCCCATTGGATCTTGGACTAAAAACCAGTCGCAAGGTTTAATGTCTACTACCTTTTGTCGTGCCTCTATCTCGTAATATGGGAATGGCAGTACGTAAATGTCAGGTGTAGTTTCGTCTATGTGGAACTCGCAGCTCTCATTAGTCCAGTCCACGTGAAATTCGTAGCCCGTTGGCTCGCGAGTTTCTGGGTTTATTATTTCCCACCAAGTGCATGGTTGAGGCCACCAATGTGCGGGCTCATGAACAACATACAAGTCACATGGTTGTATGACTTCTATCTTCTTTTCAGCCAATATTAAACTGCCAGCCGGAACTTGAATTGGTCCAGGATAGACACTGTCTATGTGAAAGATTCCTGGTTCTGGAGAACCGTCAACGTGGAATTCGCCTATAGGATGACCCATAGGATCTAGTACTTCCCACCATGAACATTCAGGAGGTGTGTAGCCTCCCGGCGACATCACTTGAATATAGTCACATGGTTCAAGGACATCATCTCCATCCAAGTCGAAGAATTGCATGTGGATGCCTGTTCCGAATTTCATTGAAACGCCAGACCAAAATGTCATATCAGTCATGCTTTTGAAGTCTATTTTATTGCCGGAAGTGAAGGTTATGTTTTCTTGACCGTAAGCTATGTTAGACGATAAGAACGTCAATGAACTGAGTAGCATCAGCGAAATTAGAAGCAAAGCAACAGCATTAAAACTAAGATTCTTTTTCAATTCTTCCATTCTCCTTTCTTTATTTAAGCATTAAAACAATACGATTTCCTAACATTTAAAATTTATGGGATTAAGTTCTATGCGTATTACCGAATCATAATTATCTTATCAATAATTCAACTTTTTCAATTATCCGTCACTTACATCCACAGGGTGCTCAATCTCAGTTTCATTTCCAGTTTTCTGAAATACAAGTACCAAAGTGTCATAACCATTAAGGTTGACAAGAAAATCATTGACCAAAACTCAGGAATTATGAGAATTTCATGGGCTGAATGCTGATATGCAAAGTATATCCACCTGCAGAAACCATCATCACGAAGAGTATAATTTGGACAAAGCACCTCTGTTAATCCATCGTCAATTATCACCCTGATTTCAGGCTCTATTAATGCATGTGGAATACAAATTCTGCAAAATCCATAAGCTTCATCTGTGCCATTCACCGTCAACCGAATTGTATGATTAACCGCTTCAAAAGCAAAGTTGAGTATAGTTGAGTTACTGATTACTGCAACATCGTAAAAGTTTCCTTCGTAATAGACGCTGAAGTTGTGAAAAGCGCCTAAAAGAGGATGACGGTCGTGATTATTATCATCGATGATTTGATCGATGTCACCTAAGCCATCCCTGTCCGCATCAGAACCCGTATAGTTGCTCCAAAAGTTTCCTTCAAAACCGTTGTCCCAAACATTCATGTAGGAGTTGATTAGGTTTACCTGTTCATTGTTTCCGACCAAGTTGTTGTGGAAAACTTCATTGAAACTCGAAGCGGAGAATCGGACCCCATAGAGATTATTTAATATAGTGTTACCAGAGAGGTTATTATGGTTTGCATTATAGAAGGAGAACCCTTTTTCGTTGTTTTGAACGAAATTGTTTTCAAAAACATTGTAATTTGAACGCAGAAGAGAAACCCCAACCCAGTTGTCTAAACAATGATTGTTATCTACGATGTCGCCCGCAGAATCTTGAAGACATATACCATAATTGTTTTCCGCCGCAGTCACATTCTCTATCTTCGAGTGAGTGACATTATAACAGAACACACTATGTCCATTCTTTGTCAAGTTTAAATCCCGCACCGTCACGTTATTGCAGTTGATGAGATAAAGAACGCCTATGTCTGTTTGGTTGTCAAAGATTTTATCCTCAACGCCAATCAGATATTGAATTGGTTTTTCCTCAACAGTGTTGCTTACGTCTATAGTATTGTTGAAATCTGAAAAATTGTCTCCAAAAACGCCGAAATTGTACGAATTATTAGAAATCCTATTTTCGGCGAGAACGTTGTTGCCTGAATAATATAACCAGATTCCATTTACATGATTAGAAGAGACAAAGTTTTCCTCTATGATGTTATTTCTTGAATAGAAGAGGTAGATGCCGATTCGGTTATCCGTTACTATGTTGTGACTTATGTTGCTCCAAGCACAGTGATCTAGAAGTACACCATAATCATCTCCATAAGGCGGAAAGCTTAGCCCACTATTTCGTATGGTGAACCCAGTGACACTGACATTGTCTGCGTTCACGGTTAGAACTGTACCTGCGTTTCCTCCGTCTATAATTGTCGTAGTCTGATTTTCTCCAACAAGCGAAATCGACTTGTTTACAACTACATGTTCGTCGTATTTTCCATTTCTAACGAAAATTGCGTACCCATTCAAGGTTTCTGGAGCGTTAATCGCAGATTGTATGGTCAAATAGGTTAGATTTGTGTTGAGATTGAGGATAGAGCCATACGGGTGAATCAGCGGATACCTGTCTTTATCGTAAGCGCTTACTGCATATTGTGCATCTCCTATGCCGTCACCATTTGCATCTGTGCCATTATAAATGCTCCAGTAGTTTCCGCCAGAAGGATAATCGTCATCCCAAATGTTGCCGATGGATTGGATGATGAAGGGGTTTGTGTTGTTGATAAAGTTGTTATGGAAAATAATGTTGCCTTGTGGAGGGGGTTTGTCTGGCACAGGATATATCATTCCGCAATAGGAATTGTTAAAGACGATGTTTGCAATGACTTTATTGCTTGAAGACGAAGAGTACAAGCGTATTCCATCGCTGTTTCGAGTAACATTGTTACCGATCGCCGTGCAGTTTGACGAATTTTCAAAGACTATGCCTCCAATGTTTTTGGCTACAAAGTTGTTGGAAACTGTGCAGTTGACCGAGTCTGTTAGTCTAATTCCGTAACCCATTTGGTTGACATGGTCTATCCAATTTCCAGTGACGATACAATCACGTGAATTGTTCACGCGAATGTTGTGGCACGTATGAAACAGAATATTGTTTTCGATCATACAGTTGTTAGCACTTTGAGTTTCTATGCCGCTTCGATACCATCCCCAACCACTGTTTTGCAATTTGAACCCGCTAATTTTGACCCAGTTTGCAGTAACCTGCACAACTGTTGCTGCGTTGCTGCCATCAATTATTGTGGTAGTATTACTTTCTCCGACTAAAGAAACTGTCTTGTTGACGACTACATGCTCATAATACGTGCCCGCTGGAACAAATATCGTGTCGCCTGCATTTGCATTGTTTATCGCTTCTTGAATAGACATGAAATCTACTCTAACCCGTATCATCGTTGAAACAGCTAAACCTGATGGTGCTCTTGAAGAATATACAAACAACTTGGTCGGAAATGCAAATCCAATTATGACCAAAAATGAGAGAAACACTAGAAGCTTTGCAAGATTGATAACGTTCACCTGACCATTTAAATGAGTTTTTATGTGGAAGTTACTATGGTCCAACAAAAATATGAATATTGCGGTAAACGACAGTTATCTATTTGGGTGGTTATACTTTAGCGCGCGTATGTTGGAAAAAGAATCACCTAACGCGCGCCGGCCAATACTTTGTTGGCAACTATGCAATCAAAGCGACCTAGGAAACCTACTCAAACTCCACGACAGTAGGCATCCGCGGCGCGCATGCTTGTTGCTAAATTGGTCTGAAATGGTTTTTATTCGCCTTTTATGATTTGGGGGCAGATTTGGGCTTCGCATTGTTCCTGAATTCCTTGCCGCAACCAGCCTTCTCGAACCCGCAGAAGTTTGCAGAACGGAATTAAAACCATTTTTAACCATTTTCGGAACAAACATGCGCGCTATACCTATGATTAATCGTTGCCAATGCCACCTTTTTGCGGTCTATTCTGACCAGGTTTTCAGCGATCACAGATATCGCAACGAAGTATCATTTGTCAGCACGCGAATGCACCGCTGACGGTTGGAGGGTTGCTTTGCTCTTCAGACAAGCAATTTAGCTTTAGAAACGAGGCAACTGTCAGCTTTCTATAGCGTTGAAAAACGCAACATCTTTAGCAGTCTTGGGGGTTCCCATTCTGTTTGGAGAGAGCTCTCCGTTCCGAGTCCATCAAGTTTATGTCTAAACTTTCTGTATTCAGTTTCTACTTCTTAGTCTGAATTCGAATAATACTTAAATATCTATATCAGACTTAAAATGTTAAAACGTGAATAAACATGACTGCGTTAACAATCATCCTGTGCGGTGAGAAGTTGGAAGGAAAAGTACTAAAGAAGATGCATGAAAGAATAATAAAAAACTTCATGGACATAATAATCTTGGCCGAACTGAAAACTGGGCCGCTGAGCGGTTACGACGTGATATCCTTCATCCACAACAAGTTCCACCTCCTCGTAAGCTCAGGCACTGTGTACTCACTTCTTTATTCTCTGGAAAGAAATGGGCTGATTGAAGGAACATGGAACGAGAGAAAAAGAGTCTACAAGCTCACCGAGAAAGGCGAAAAAACAATAGAAACGATACTGGGCGCAAACGACAAGATCAACAACTTCATAACAAGCCTCCTGAAAGTCCAATACACCCCCTAAATTTTTCAATATGCCTGAGCTAATCGAAACGCTAAAGAACACCCTTTCCACATCTAAGAGCGAAAGCAAAGGCCACAATGGGCCCGTAGCTCAGTAAGGACAGAGCACCGGGCTTTTAAGCGAAAGAGAATGCAAGGAAACCCGGTGGTCCCGGGTTCAATTCCCGGCGGGCCCGCCATGGCTTTCAGGAAGGCCTTCTCGTTCCGTTAGGCATATCGTTGTTGGCTTGGCCGTGCAGAAGGAGGAAGAAGTCTGAAGCTGCATTCTATTCAGGCCGGACTGCCTGGTATTGCGGTTGTACTTGCGCAACAGAAGCTGAAAACGCGGAAATTTCGCAGGATCTAAACAAGGAGGAATTAGGAGATGACGGAAGCCTTCTCCTTTCTCCCGCTTGGGCTGAAACTGTATGTGGTTGACTGTTTATAAAACGGTTGCTTTTGTGTCGGTATATATCGTTTTTGAAAATATGCCGTTTTGTGTGCTCATTACGTTCTCGAAACTTCGCTTTTAGGCGTGTTCAAGACTGGTATTCCTTTGATAGAGATGTTCGATAACATAGTCTCTGGCGCGCTTCAGATGCTCGTGGTGCTTTTCTGGATTCTCTTAGCCTCAATCATAGTCTGGGGCGCGCTGTGGATGCACTCATACAAGAAAGGCTGAGCAGAGCGAGTTGTGGCTTGTTCTAGTATAGTGCTGATTGAGTGAAAGGCTCGTTTGCTCTGGCGTTTTGTGTTGATGAGTAATACGAAACACATACATCCATCAGGTTTGGAGATGTCTCCCGCACAACCCCCCTTTTCTGTTCTGTCACATAGAACTTTCTTCTATAGGCTAGTTCTTCATAGAGGATCTTTCCACAAATGATATTTGCCGATTCAACCCACTATACGAGTAGGGGAGAGGAACTTATGAAGAGACTTGTTTCTGGAATAATGTTGGCTCTGTTGTTAATAAGAATGCTAATGTTGGTATTTAACGTTCAACCAATTAAATGTTCCCCTACAACGACGATTTCTGTGGATCCTCCTACAAAAACAGTGCGTTTGAACATGAATTTCACTGTTAGCATAAATATCGAGGATGTCACAGATTTGGATGGATGGTCAACCACTCTGGAATGGGATTCTTCCCTTCTGGAAATCGTCAATGTCACTGTAGGCAGCTTTTGCGAAGACTGGAAAACAGCTGGAGGCTCTTATTATGAATGGGATCAATCTAGAGGTTTGGTATATATTGTCGCCTACAATCCATACCCCTTTGATCCAACAATGCCAATAAATGGTAATGGAACATTGGCAGAAGTGAAGTTTTGTTCCACCAGCCTAGGACAATGCGTCCTTGACCTCAAGGTCACAACACTCATTGATGGATCACCTATTTGGATTTCTGCTCCTCCATACTTGGGAGACGCTGATGGCGATATGCTTGTCAATTCTGCTGACTATGCTGTAGTTCTTAGTCATATGGGAATCAGGCCATATGGTGCTACTGCTGACTTTAACTCTGATGGTAAAGTAGATATTTACGATCTCCGATGTCTGCATTTCAACTGGCTTCGCAACTACACCGAGGATTCAGTAACCACTCAACCCGTGGAGATTTCTCATCAAGTTTATGATGGGACTGTAAAAGTTGACGAAGACGAAGTTATTGAGGTGTCTGTGAGAGGAGAGAAGGTTATTATTAGAAGTAACGTTTCCATATCAAATTGCGCTGTGTATGATAGTTTTCTCGGATTTGAAGCTTCTGGGCCTTCAGGGTCGACAGGTCGAATTAATGTCACTTTTCCCAAGATTAACACAACCGACATTGAAGTGTTCATAAACGGAGAAAAGCTGACTCCTCCTCCATTTCCAGTAATATCTCATAATGAAACCCACTACTTCATCTACTTCGAGCTCACATTAAGCACTCGCGAAATAACCATCCAATACGGAATAGCAGACATAAACATCACAAACGTAACACCATGCAAAGCAGTAGTCGGACAAGGATACCCTGTCTCCATTAATGTCACTGTTGAAAACCAAGGCGACTCCACAGAATCCTTCAACGTCACAGCCTATTACAGCAACGCCACGACCACTGTTACATCTGAACAGTGGGATATCTTCTGGAGCATGGGAGACGTGAACAGAGACGGATACATCAACCAGACAGATCTGAACATCATAGCGGACTGGTGGGGGTGGACCGGCCCACCTGGCGAGAACCCAGCAGACATAAACAGTGACGGCGCAGTAGATTTGGCGGACATGCTCATTTGTGGCGAAAACCAAGGCTTAGAAATCTGGACATACTTCAGCACATTTGTAGTCATCGGAGTACAAGAAATAGTCAATCTACTTCCGGGAAACTCTGCAACCATAACCTTCGTGTGGGACACGACAGGCATAGCTAAGGGCAAGCACACCATAAAAGCAGTGGCAGACCCTGTTCCAGATGAAATAGACACAGCTGACAATACTTACGTCGATGGTTGGGTTAAAGTCACTATTCCAGGCGACGTTACCGAAGATGAACGAATATGGGCTGACATGCAGGACATAGACATACTGATTGCTGGGTTCATGTCAACGCCACGCGCTGATGGAAAATACTGGCACGATCTACCATGCGATTATTGTCCCCACAGCCCTAACTGCGACGTAAACAACGACTTGAGCATTGACATGGCAGACATTTCCATAGCCATAGACCACTTCATGCAAACATGAAACAGCTGCGCCACCAGACGGAGACAGGAACACTCAGAATCCCGATTAAGATGTCACCCGCACAATCCCCTCTTTTCCCAAACGAGAAAGGATACCCCCTGTCTATGGTAAGATCAAGCATGTTCTACATAAAAACTCATAAATCCCTGCGGGCTTAGGTGTTGTTCGGGGTTGTTAGCTTATGTCTGTTGCCTTTCACGGCGCAAAGCTCTGTTGGATGAACGGTGAGATCATCGAGACTGAAAGGGCGCTTGTCTCTGCTATGGAGCCTATTCATCTCAGCATTTTTGAAGGAGTGAAGGCTTACGTAGAAAATAATGTCAATAACAGGGGAAGACTGAATATTTTTCAATGGAAGCCTCACGTTGATCGTCTTTGGCGGTCCGCAGCAGTTTGCGGGATGAAAATACCTTTTACTAAGGAGGAGCTCTTGGAGGCTACAAGGAAGACTATTAAGGCTAATGGTTTTGACACGAACGTTTACATTCAACCCCGAATCTGGCCAAGGGCTGGGGCACCAGAAGAGGTTCACATTGTCATTCCAGTCTGGACATTCGAGACCGTACTAGGGAAAGACAATCCACGCTTTTCTAAAGAACGCAAGTTCATGATCAGCACTTGGCGGCGCATCGCCTCTGATGCGCTTCCCCCACAGGCGAAGGCTTGGGCGAATTATGGTAATTCTGCTTTAGCCATGCGAGAAGCTGAGAGACTGCATTATGATGGCGCAATATTTCTGGATAATAGAGGTTTTGTTAGTGAGGGAACAGGCGCCTGTATAATGACAGTAAGAAATGGAAAACTGATAACTCCGCCGGTGACTGCATCAATTCTTGAAAGTGTCACAAGAGAAACACTTCTTAAAACGATACCAGAGGATTTAGGCATTCCAGTCGAGGTGAGGGACATTACGCGTGTTGAGCTCTATGCTTCTGATGAGGCTTTCTTGTGCGGAACTGGTTGGGAGATCACCCCAATCACCAGCATAGATGACTTGCCTTTGGGCAAAGAGTATCCTGGAGTTGCAACGAAGCGTATAGCCGAATATTATGCAGACGCAGTAGCTGGAAAAGTAGAGAAACGCAAAGAATGGTTAACTTCGACGTAAGCAATTCAGGCTGGCGTGTTGGTTGATTCCAGCACCCAGAGGCGGGTTAGCTTGCGCGCGCGCTCTGAGAGAAGCGGGACTGTAACCTGCTCAGTTCACGAAGTCAGGACATAGTCAGTGCAGCAAGTCATGAGAAGATTGGATCATGAAAACGGTTAATCTGATTGTTCGCCAAACCGAAATAAGCAAAGCATTCCCCAGCGGCTTGCATCTTGAAGTGGACGACTGTGCATCTGTTCTCGACGTGATCCGAGTTGCCGATGTGGAAATAAAGGAGAGATGCGGGAAATTTCCAGTGAGAGAATTCACCAGCTTGTTTCAGATGGTTTATCATCTTCATGAAGAGAGATTCTACAGGCAAGTTGCGGTTCAGGCGCATGCAAGGCAGAACCAATTTCTCAACATAAGAGAAAACCCGAGAATGTCTCTGCCAGACGAAGCAACTACCATTTTGATTCCCGAGGGCGGATGTTCCTCTGATTGGGAGGAACCAGTCAAATGAGGACGGCAAAGAAGCGAAGGCGATAGCTACGTTTTCTTGTACACAGCGTCTGTTTCTCTGACT
>Ga0315285_10006807_pt1 | contig 11789 bp, 7 predicted proteins | sample YL17G09_36_MG_FD_203698 | JGI IMG/M metagenome (GOLD analysis project Ga0315285, IMG submission 203698) | Sediment microbial communities from Yellowstone Lake, YNP, Wyoming, USA - YL17G09_36 | ecosystem: Environmental > Aquatic > Freshwater > Lake > Sediment | place: USA: Wyoming | collected... | reverse complement strand
ACCAAACCAACTCACTATCCAAATTATCAGGATCTAAAACATAATCATCCAAAGCAATACTAACAAAACTACCACCCTCAGAAACAGCCTGACCAGGAATATCAGAAACCACAGGAGGATCATTAGCAGCAGTAACAGTAATATAAACAGTTGCAACATTTGAATAATTTACACCATCATAAGCCCTATAACTAAAACTATCAACACCAGTAAAATTCTCACCAGGAACATAAACAAAAGAACCATTACTATTAAACACAGTTAAAACACCAAAAACAGGATCACTAACCTTAACCGCAATAAGCGAATCACCATCAACATCAGAATCATTAACAAGAACACCAGGAGCAACAACACTCAACACAACATCCTCAGAAGTAACATAAAAATCATCATTAGCAACAGGAACATCATTCACAGAAACAACCGTAATATACACTGTAGCAACATTAGAATTAACCAAACCATCAAAAGCCCTATAAGTAAAACTATCAGAACCGAAATAATTACTAACAGGAGAATAAACAAAAGAACCATTAACAAACAAACTCAAAACACCATGAGACACACCAGACACCAAAACCGCAGAAAGAACATCACCATCAACATCAGAATCATTAACAAGAACACCAGGAGCAACAACATTAAGGGTATTGTCCTCCAATGTATTATAATAATCATTATTTGCAATTGGGGGATTATTTAATGATATATTAAAATAACATAATGCATCAGCACTTGCAGGTGGTGTTTCATCAGGTTCACCTGATTTATTTCCTATACTATAAAACTCGTAGTAGCCAGTACTATTTGGAAAGTTAAAATTCCAACTCCAAGGACTATCCGTATCAGGGTTTGAAGTATTTTTCCAGATATTCCAATTATAACCAATTGGATTAGGATTACCAGTAATATTATATGTCCGCAAATATATACAATCAATAGACCAAGAATCCTGTGAAGAATCACCTGATTCTGTTCCACCTATGAACTGAATTGTATAAGTAGCAGAAGATAACCCTGTTGCTGTGAAATTATTCCAACTAGTAGAAGTTATGCTACCAAGTGATTCCCAAGAATCACCATCCCAATAATTTGCATTAATTGTTTCAGAACCAGAATGATCTGTTACATATGTGCAAACATTTTCAACCTGTTCAGTATAGTTTGCTGTTGTCCATTGGTATTCAAAATCCATTTGATAATTAGTATCAATCCAGCAATGCAAAAACAAGCAATCAATGGTCCAACTTGTCTGAAAAACATCATTACTTGAATTTACATCACAAATCCTTATATTATAAGTTGAACTTGAAAGACCTGTTGCAGTAAAATTACTCCAACCCGAACTGCTAATAGTTCCAAGATTAATCCAACCAGCATTATAATAATCAACATAAAGATTTTCAGATACACTACCAGTTAGATAAAGACAAACTTGTTCATTTGTGCAATTATATTCTACTGCATTGAATTGATATTCCATATCAAGTTCGTAATCAAGATTATAAATATTAGCATACAATACACGATAGTTTGTTGTTCCAGATGTAGCATCAGTTGGGCTTGTCGGGGAAGAATAACTATTAGTTGTATCGTTTTTACTGATTCCACCTGTTAAAGAGTCATAATACAACCTAACACCATTATTCACAACTAACATAATCCAATATGTATTACCACTTATAACTGTTGGTCGGCTACCAGCTGCCCAAGTACCTGTCTTAACATTAGCCACGTTATTAATTGAAAAACTAGCACTCACACCATTAGTCAAAATATTACCACTAGAATCACAAATCACCATCTTACCATAACGAGTAGAACCAGTGCTACTCCTACCATAAAAACTTGCTTGATAAATCTCCCCACTACTTGAAGCAGTAAAAACCTGGCCGTACATATAATTTGCATTAAGTGTATAATAACTAGTACCACTACCAGATGTTTTCCCCATTGTACTTGAACCTGCATCTTGATCAGTTTCTTGAAGTGTCATAACATCAGTATCAGGAGTAACATCTTGACAATTTGCAAAATTGGTTTCAGTACCCTTATCAGCAGAACTATCCACATTAGCAGTATTATCATCTGCTGTATCATTAACATTTAATGTTACACTACGTTCAGCAATTGTCATAACACTAGAATCAACAGTTATACCTTGTGCATTACCAAAATCATATTCAGTACCTTTATCAGCATTACTATCAACATTAGAAGTATTGCTATCAACACTATTATTATTCCATGCCCAATTACCTTCATCCCAAGAACTATTATCAGTAGACCAACGATACCATAGTATTACATTATCAGGAATAGTTCCATTACTAGTTGCTGTTATTGTTAAAGGGGATCTTGTAATAATATAAGGTGAAATCGTATCAACTGATGTATTTATATTTTGTAAGGGTTTTGGAGGATCTCTTGTATTGGTATTAATATTTTTTACTTCTAAAAAGTCCTTTGTTATCTCATTATTTTTTTTATTAACTGTTCCATTATTTTCTTTTGCATAAAATGAACTATTGTTATTTAAGTTAATACTATTTACAATTATAAAGCTAGTTGCAATGAAAATAACAAAGACAGCTAATGCTACTCCTTTTCGAAATATACTATTAAGCATATAATATTCCTCCCAAGGTACTGAAATATAAAATCCCAATATTATCTACTAATTTAAATGTTTCTATGAAAATATTATTTTTTACTATAAAAATATAAAAATTTGATAAAATCATATTGTGTTATTATTTTTTGATTTATTATATACAAATTTTTTTTATGAATGTTTTAAATCATTACTAGAATATTAAAATCTATTATTACATTTTTTATTAAATTTAAAAATTTAATAAGATTTTTCAAATCTTAATATATTGAAGAAAAGGAAAAAACAATAGAAGGGATTTGTATCTCAAATAACTACTCCGTTAAAAATACCAAATATAAATTTCTCACTTATACTCCCGATATATTCATTTAATATTAATATCTCCTCTCCAGATGAATATAACTTGCTTTTATGTGAGTCTAAACCTATATATAATAACAGTTTAGCATTGATAGTAGTTAATTCTCCATTAGAACTCATATTTGTGATAAATCCAATAATAAAAGATTTTTGAGTAATTGTTACTGCAAATGGTTCTGACCATTCACTCTCAGCATCATAAATATCCTTGGCTTTTGCTGTTATAATATTAATCCCTGTTATAGACCATGTATGGTTTAGAGTTACTTCTTCACCAGAGTTATAATAGTCAGTCCATTCCGAATTTGTACCATCCCCCCAGTCAATATAGTATCTGACATCATGTCCATTTAAATCTGTTGTATCAAATGTGTATTCAATCTTTTCTCCTTTTTTTCCATTTGTTGGACCTTTAATAGTAGGTTTATCTGGGGGAATGTTTCCCATTGCAACTAGTAATGTTGACCATTCACTTTCATCATGAAAAATATCTTTTGCTTTTGCTTTAATTTCATATGCTCCTTCTTCAGACCATATATATTTTAAATTTACTTCTTCATTAGAACTATAAGGTCCAATCCATCCTGTATTGTTTCCATCACCCCAATCTATCCAATAGTTAACATATTCTCCATCAGGATCCGCAGTTACAAAAGTATAGCTATACTCCTCACCAACCGTTCCAGTGGTTGGACCATCTATAGTTGGAACATTTGGAGGCTGATTTCCTTGAGAGTTTTTAAAAACTGTAACTTCATCAATTACTCCATCAAAACATTCTGTTGAATCATAACTTGTCATACCTATTTTGGCTCTTTTAAATTGGTCGGAATTCATAGGGCATAACCAATCAGTATTACTACCTATAAATTCATTGTCTACATAAAGCTCCAATGTTGGATCTGATGTATTACCATGATAAATAATTTCAATATAATGCCATAATCCATCATTATAACTATCAATTGAAAATACCTCAACACCACAGGTTTCAGAACTTTGTACTTTAGCCTCCAAAGTACCATCAGAATTTATTTTAAAATAAGCAATCGGAACTATATAAATATCAGAACTTAACTGATAAATCATACCAGGATCATCTGATGTTGAATTAATCCATACTGAAATTTTATAGTCATCACTTTTATTGAATCCCAGATCTTGTGAATAGGTATCAACACTAACATAATCAGTAGTTCCATCAAAATCTAGTGCGTAACCAGAATAACCTGTAGTCCAATCTGCCCCATGAATTAACCCGTCATAATCATGTCCAGAAAAATCATGTGCAATGCTACCGCTGCCTTCATCAAAACTCCAATAAGCTAATAATCCATCATAATTCATGGAAAAATTCTTGGTAGCTTCTTTAAATAACTCATTATTAATTTTATCAAAATCAGCATTTATACTCGGAAATAAACTTATACTAAAAAACAATATTGTTATAGAAAATATAAAACTTATTTTAAACGAACTACCTACCATTTTTATATTCCCCCATTATCTTCTAAAATGAGGTTCTAGTATTTAAATTTTGTACATATAAATATATAATTAAAAAATTTTATTAAAATCTTAAAAGGTATCCCAATATTGAATACAGATTAGGATAATTCTCTAAAAAATTCATGAATGGTTTGCTTACTACTTTATTTCTTGGTATAGTGATAATTAAATTCGACCAGATACTTTCATCATTATAAATATCTCTAGCTTTTGTTTTAATTATATAAGTCCCTTTTTTAGACCATGTATGATTTACAATTACATTTTCACCAGATGCATAAGGACCAAACCATCCCTCTCCGGTGTCATCACTCCAGTTAATATAGTAGTATAGATAATCGTCATCTAGATCAGTTGTATTAAAGGTGTAATTATACACTATACCAACTTTCCCTTTTTGTGGTCCTGTAATAGTTGGTTTTTCTGGTGGTCGATTACCAATAGTTGGATATCCTGCCGCTTTCCAGGTAGTTATCCCACCTAGCATGTTATAAATTGTTCCAAAAAATTTATTGTCAATAAGCATTTGAGCAGCTATTGCGCTTTGATCACTTGATTCACTGTAGAGAATAATCTCTTTACCATTATATAATTCCTTGAATTCTTTTAATTTGGTTTCATTTTGTAAATCATCAAGATAATGATGTTTTGGATTTTCTGGAAATGGTGTATCTATGTGTTCCTTTTTCCATTCATCATCAGTTCTAATATCTATAGGGATCTGAATACCATTATTGGTATTAATTAAAAACTCCCATGCTTCTCCAACTGTTATGTTTAAATAATTTTCACGTAGAATATTTACCATAACAGTAAAAATTCCACTTCCATTATTAGAAGTTATTAAAATGTTACAAATATAAGAGCCCCATACTAAACCGGTTGTATTGATATCCACAAATATTGTATCATGTTCACCCTGTGAAATACCGATGGTTGGATGTACATCAACCCAACTACAATTCCAAGTTAATTCATAATAAAGTGTACAACATCCTGAGTTCCATATCTCAAATGTTGTATTATCAACTTCACCTTCATACTTGTTTCCAAAATCATGTGATTTTGGATAATATGATAGATTTTCACGATTTGGTGGTAAGGTCTCTATGATCTCAGTTATATTATTTTTATGTCCAAATATTTTTGAGGATTCCTTTCCATCGGTTATAAGTACCCCAGTTGTTGATAGTATCAACAGCCCAAAAACTAGTATTACACTTGTTTTTCTGATCATAATTTTACCTCCACCATTTTTTGTAATTACTAGGTTTAATTTAAATGTTTGGTTTAAAATAAATAGAAACACATTAAAGGAAGTTATAATGCTTATTTCATTTCTATATAAAATAATATTTAATTTTTAATTCTGATAATGTTGTTTAATACTCAATTTAAATAAAGTTTATTAGTCTAATTTATAAGTTACTTTAAATCTTGGGATTTAGAGGATTTACAATATTGTAAAAAAATATAAGTATATATAGAGTTAATTGTTAATAAAATTGTATTAAATAGGAAGAAAATTATGAATCAAATTAAACTTAGAAAAAATTGGATGATTTTAGTTATAATTTCAATAGTTTTTATTTCAGGAGTTTGTTTTATTTCAGATACTGCTTCTTCGTCGAATGGAAAAGGTTCATGGACAACAAAACTTTCTATGCCAACTGCGAGAGCGGGCCATGGTGTAGTCTCGTGTAATGGTATTATTTATGTTATTGGAGGATACAATGATAGTGGGTTCTTAGACAAAGTTGAAGCATATGACCCAATTAGCGACCTCTGGGAAACAAAGACACCAATGCCTTACGGAAGAGCGGAATTTGGTATTTGTGCAGTTGGACTTAAGATATATGTTATTGGAGGATGCCTTACATTACTTGGAAAAAATGATTCTATATACCCAGGTAATAAACTCAATAATGTTTTAGTCTATGATATCTTGTCAGATTCTTGGTCATTTAAGACACCTATGCCAACTCCTAGAATCTGTCCAGGTTTAGGTGTAGTTAATGGAAAAATTTATGCAATTGGTGGCGCTGGATTACAGTGGAATGATTGTTGTTTTTATTTTTATACAGCTTTAGATACAAATGAGGTATATGATCCAATAAACGATTCCTGGGAGACACTTTCTCCCATGATAACTCCTAGACATCACGCGGGTGTAGCAGTTATAAATGATAAGATTTTTGTATGCGGTGGGAATAAAAACGAGGATCTTTGGCCTGCTATTGGTATTGTAGAAGCATATTCTCCAATTACTAATACTTGGGAAACCATAGCTTCGATGCCTAAAAAGTTGACTGAATTTGGGATAACTTCTGTTGATGACAAACTCTATGTTATTGGAGGATTATGTTATACAGAACAACATATTAATGATGTATTTGTTTATAACCCAAGAAATAATCAATGGTCTAATATGAGTTCCATGCCAACAACTCGATATGGACAAGGTGCATGCACAATAAATGGAAAAATTTATGTTATTGGAGGAGCAGATGAAGGTGTTAGATCTATTTATTCTGAACGTAACTACTATTTAGCAACAAACGAAGAATTTACTCCTTCACTTTCTAATATAAATTATAGTTCAACTGCTAGTATATTATTTCCATCGGAAGATGCTACACTCTCTGGTTCTACAACTATACTTGGCAACGCTTCAGTAACAAATGGAACATTACATAGTGTTCAAATAAGTTTTGATTCTGATTCTTGGGTTACTGCCAATGGAACAGAATTATGGAGCTATATCTTGGATACAACCAACCTTAAAGATGGAAACCACACTATAAGCGTTAGATGTTATGATGGAGTAGGTTATTCTCCTATAGAAATGAGAAATGTAACAGTTCAAAACATACAAGAATTAAACGACAATGATACACCTGGTTTTGAGCTCATTTCTGCTCTCTGTGCATTTATAATAATTTTGTTCTGGAAACAAAAAATAAAACATTAGATAGAATTTATTTCAAACTAATTAACCTAGCTTTTTTTAATAATTTATTGGCTGGTAATTGGGATATTAACCAATTTCTGATAAAAATCTACTTGGATAAAATTCTAGGAAATAAGCAAAAAGATTTTTAAAAACGAATTATCTTTATGAATAATTAATCCTTGTTTTGGACCAAGTTCATAGGTTTTTCCAGAAATATTGACAGTATAACTGCTGTGGTCTGAAATATTTGCAACAACTGTTGAATTCTCAAAATCCCTTCTGTATACTTCACCTTTGATTTTATAATAATCATTTAATGCTCTACCATGTTCATAGTCCATCTCCTCGTAGTATCCATCACTATCTGGTGCATCTATTTGATTCCATACAAAATAATTTTTTTCAAAATTATCTATAAACATGAGGAAACAACATAAGCTATAAAGCATCCAATCATATGCTTTTTGTAGTTCATAACTAGACGGATTGTCTGGTAATGCTGCTCCTGATGAAACAATACAGGTGTATCCTTGTTTATTCATCATTTGCAAATAGTCTAAATTTTGCAATGTTTCTTCGGATGTCCACCATTCATCGTCAACAGAGTTATATTGCGAATGCGCAAAACATTCCCATAAAACATACCCAGTTATTTCAGCGTATGCCGAGTCATAAGCATTTTGGATTACTATACCATTTATTTTGTCTTTTGCATTAATTATCATGTTCTTCATATCGACTTCCCAATTATCATAAATGCTATTAGGTATGTACGAGGATGGAACAGTCCAGCAATCAAGTTGAAAATTATTCCATGCATCATCTGCAAGTATTCCATCAAAAAAGGGGTATTTTTCTAAATAATTATTGCAGATGTATGGGAAGAAATCTTTCCATGTAGATGTAATATCTAATGCATATGTTCCATAATAGTTGTGTAGTAATCGATTGCCATATATGTCATGGTAAAACCAATTTTCATGTTGATTTACCTCACTCCAATAAGCATTTTCGGTTCCCATTAGCATAAGATCACTATACCCAATAAGGTTAACATTTGGGTTCATGTTTTTTATATTTTGTCCTGCTTCAGCCCAGGCAAATTTTATTAAAACAAGGTCGAAGTGTTCAGCGATGAACCTTTGCATGTAGAGTTGTGTTGTTTTAGGTTTATAGCAAACTGCCATCGTTTTAATATTTCCGCCATCAAAGGTTCCAATAGAGTCTATGTCATTGGCCGAATTTCCTTTTGTATTCATTTCAACATTAGAAGTTAACCAAATAGGAATTGAACCACCTAGAGCCGTGATAATAAGTAAAATTATAATTAAAATTGGGGTAATAGCACTGTAGGTCTTCGATAACCTATCAAAGGTTTTTATTACACTCATTTGGTCCTCCCTCTACGACTTTCAAAATAGTAACTGATATATGAATTTAAATATTTCTAAAAATTATTTATAAATATAAATAGATTATATGTAATATAAATATAATAAAAAACTAAAGATAACAACTTATAAACAGGATTTTAAAAAAAGTAAATAAAGGGAAACACCTCCACAGCATCCCTTTATATTTTTAGCAAAATATAATTTGCTATATAATATATATCATCTACTAGTTATTATAGATTTTTAATATAGAACCATGAATAATATTGTATACCGCGCTTTTACACATCTTTACGTTTTCAAAAAGATAAAAATAATAGTAATTGAGGGGTCTAGTGTATTTTAGAGGGAGGAAGAAAAGATATGAAAAAATTAGGTTTATTCCTAAAGTTCATACTAAACTTCCGGAGTCTAGACCCCACAATAAGTTAAAAGAGAACATCATTTAGTAGATAAACTTATTGAATATAATCCCAAATTTCCTGTTTATTTTTAAACTCAATTCAGAAAGAAAAATTTTAACTTTTAATGTTCTACTTGGTGGATTTACTTATAACAGAACTTTTGCACTTTTTCTAAATTCTCCGTAAATTAAAGATAGAAGAACATCGTTTCCCTCCTTTATCGAAGGATGGGATGCAGATGTTCTTTACAAAAAATATTGATATTTTTGGTACAACACTGAAAAAGTATAATGGTTGTTTTTCAAAGCCGCAATGGGGTCATTTCAACACCTATATGCATGGTCTTCTGCTAGGTGAACGGGGTGAGAAGAACATCCAAGATATAGCAGGTAACATGTTGGATGGACGACATCAAAGCAGTTTGAACCGTTTTCTCACTCGGCATAACTGGGATGTACGGCAATTGAACGTTATTCGTCTCCAGCAAAATCTATCGAATCGGAGTGGTGGTGTTCTCATTGTGGATGATACCCTCATTGAGAAATTTGGGGAACATATGGAGGGTGTAGGTTTTCTTTTTGATCATTGCAAGGGAAAGAATGTACGGTGTCATGATATTGTCTCAACATTTTATCAGCATGGGGTTCAGCAAGTTCCTTTGTATTTTAATCCATATATAAAGGAGGAATTTGCTGATCAACTGGATATGTGTTTTAAAACCAAGATACAGATTGCGTTAGATCTTATACGGATGTCACTGATGCAGATTTCTCCTGAGGCGGTGGTGTTTGATGCATGGTATATGTCTAAGGAGCTTGTTGATTTCTTGGGTAGCAGAGATCTAACTTGGGTATCCTCTGCGAAGAGTAATCGTTTAATCCAGGTGGATGACACCTGGATATCATTGAGTAGTTTTACAGAGGGTTTGTCAAAACAAGTATTCAGACGTATCAATAAATTAGTTGGAGAGCAGCGTTTCAAGTGGTTATTTGAAACTACTGTGGTTATGAAGCATGTTGGAATGGCGAAGTTGGTTATTCTTCGTGAACGAAAGAATAGTAAAACTTGTACATTCTTGGTTTCCAATAATACAGGTTTAGATGGAGTAAGAGTTCTCGAATATTATAAAAAACGCTGGTGCATTGAGGTGTTTTATAGGGATTGCAAACAGCATTTGGGAATGGGCGAGTATCAAGTAAGGGGACTTGACGCTGTAGTTATACACCTACACCTTGTTTTCCTTGCTTATACCCTCCTTAAAAATACCTGGTGCAATCCCTTTCTACAACATGTTATAGAGGGTGTGAAAGCTATTGGTTCAATTTGTCAACTGTTGAAACGTTGGGCGTTTCATCAGTTGATGAGGTTTTCTAAAAAGCATGGTGTTCTTCAGTCATTGTAAAAAACTGCAAAAGTTTTGTTATAAAACAATATGTCATTGGTCTCAAGGGTAAAATTCTATTTGCTGCGCACTTATCATAACATTTACAGTATAACCTGCGAAACCATATACAGTTCCACCAGGAAAAGCATATGTAAGACCTATACCCATGAAACCTAACATTGATCCAGATTGCTCTCCCGAGGCAACAAATCCTCTTGCTGCAAAAAATTCCCCGACTACAGTTTCAGCAAAGGGGGAAGACCATAGTGCTATAGCACGTGGTCTTGGAAGTAAAAATAATGGAAGTATTACTCCACTGCCTCCACTTGCAATACTGCAGAACCACGACATAACAAATACGCTTGGAGGTGTTATTAAAGTATTTTCAAGAACTGTTTTTCCAAAACAGTTTTTAAAATTCTGTAGTATATAAAATATTTTCTCTGATATACCTGATTCAAAGCTTTTATAAAGAGAATATCTTGTTCTTGTATTGGGAGTTATTTGTTTTTTATTAAGCCATGATGGATTTAACAAAGAAAGCACATAATCTTTTGATAAACCAGCAGGTATCAAACCATTTACAGCAAGTATTTCCACAAACTCGTTTTTCAAAGCTTGTGTTTCCTTGCTTTTAGGTTCATATACAATCATATATTTCAATTCTTCAAGCCTATCGTAGATATCACTGGCAACCTCTGTAGGTAGATTAACATCACATTGTTTTTCTCCTGTTTCACCAAAAGTATGAAAGGTTAACAAAGACATACTTTGGCTTGGATTTGTCGAAGAATTATTCAGAGTCTTTTCATCAACTTCCAGTGCATTTATCTTTCCACCAATAACAGGTGCAATACTTGCTCCAACAAAAAGGATTATTATTCCTAGTACCAAACTTTTTCTAAATAATAAATCTTGCATATTATCTTCCTCCCAATTCCTATTTTTTTATTTATCATCTAATTATTAGTATTTAAAGTTTATACACAAATTTTTTTACAAAATGTCTTATTTTTAATAAAAATTGTAATTTAGGAGCTCAGTAGCTTACACTTTTTCATGAGTTTGTGATAAAATAACTATTTGATTGGTCTTATAAAATTTATGTCAGCTATTTTTTGTTTCACAATTGATCCTCTGCGGTATTTTCCGTTTGTAGGGAGAT
>Ga0315285_10006805_pt1 | contig 11793 bp, 9 predicted proteins | sample YL17G09_36_MG_FD_203698 | JGI IMG/M metagenome (GOLD analysis project Ga0315285, IMG submission 203698) | Sediment microbial communities from Yellowstone Lake, YNP, Wyoming, USA - YL17G09_36 | ecosystem: Environmental > Aquatic > Freshwater > Lake > Sediment | place: USA: Wyoming | collected... | reverse complement strand
CCGCAAGGGAATGCGGCCTTGTCAGAGAGATGCGCGTTGAAGAGGGTTCGATGGCTGATTGGCGCGAGCTCGCCGGCTTTCATTATCGTAGTCACAGGGTAGTTGCGCCTCGCAAAATCTTCTGTCTTAAGCGGGGGACCGAGGTGTGCGGAGTGATCGTTTATTGTTATCCGCCTCCCAGTGCGTACGGTCGAAGAATGGTTCTGCCCAAAATGACGATGCGGGAACTGAATGAGAAACTAACCATTATTAACCGTGTTGTGGTTCACCCGAAATATCGGAGCATAGGACTCGGAGCGAAGCTTATTCGGGATACCTTACCCTTGACCGGTACGCCTTATGTGGAGATGGTTGCGGTGATGGCTAAGTATAATCCGTTTGGTGAGAGAGCGGGGATGAAGAAGGTTACTGAGCAGGAGCCTTCGAGGGAGATTTTACGGGCTTCCAAGGTCCTTGAAGAAGTCGGGTTTAATGTCCAGCTGCTTGGAAGCGGGAACTATGTATTCCAGAAACTTCAAGCACTCAACGCCGATGACCTGGAAAGGGTTAGGGAGGCCTTCATCAAAGCCGACCATCCACGCTTCTCAAAGTTTTTCAGCTCAGGGCTTCCATTCGGGCATATGGGGGATTATGAGAGAAAGGTGAATGCTGCAACCTTGGAGCAGCTTGCAGGACTCATCAAGATCTGCGGTTTCTTGATGCAGACGAAGGTTTACCTTTTCTGGGAACGGCCTGCTTGAACTCATAGACATTTACGATCGTTTCTGTGGGTCACCCGCCGTTTATCCCGGTCCAGGCATGCTCTTACGAGCTCAGCGCGCGCTAGCCTGTTAGCATCGGTTCTTGCGCAAGTAGTTTATGCAGTGTGTCAAGCTCGAATTGAAAGCCCAATTGCTTGCAGATTTCGTCGTCAATAATCTTTCTCACAACCGGATTTGCAAATTCCTCTGGAATTGCTTTGAACTCCATTTCATCAATTCTCTTAGTGCCTATACGTTTCTGATAAAGGTCGAGTAATCCAACTTTTGCTTTGTGGCTTAGTCTTGGCACGTCTATCACGGGCATCGCCTGTAGGTGTTCCTTCTTGAAATCCACCCAAGGACCGCAAGTGACTTCTGCCATTGATAGGAGCAAGAGCAGACCAAACGTTGAATTCATCCAAATGGCAAGAATCTTCTTATTATCCTCATTCGTGTTAATTGGCCACCACACATTTGATAAAACAACCTCATCCAAGTATGCTGCCAAAACAGTGTATGTATTTAGCCGGGCCCTTTCGACAATCAGAAAATCTCCGCTCCTCTTCCACAACTCCCGAGCTTGTCGGGCGTTCTTTGGGTCCAAGTATCCATTTGGCTTTTGAAGAATGGTTTTTGTGATGCTTGAATCGTAGCCCCAAAGAGTCTTGTACATTGACCCCACAGAAGTTTCGCTGAAACTGAAGGTTGAGTGGACCTGCCGCCTATCGGGACCTATCTCTGCGCCTAGCCTGGCCAAGGTCGTCAATCGCAAGTTGCCTACTATGCCTTGGTCAGGGAGGTAGACTATTCCTTTTCTGAGAAAGAGCAATGTTCTGTTGAGTTCCATTTGAGAGAAGATATTGTATACTCCAAAATTGCTGTCCGTAATCATTGCGGAGTAGACTTCGCCGACTTTTTTCCCGTGCAGCTTGAGATGGTAGGGCGATGCATTGGAGTTCTCAACATCGTACAGCTTGCCGCTCGTGTACAGTTCCTTCAGTTGTGTTCCTAGGTGGATTGATTCAAGTTCATTTGATGGCTTTTTCCAAAGATTGACAAAGTATGTATAGTGCGGTTCTTCATTTTTCTTTTTCTTTCTTGCGACTATTAGAACTTCGCTGAGGTTTGTGTTTTCACTAAAATTCCATCCGTTGTGGGTCTCATAGCTAGTTATTATATACTCAAGATGGTAGTCGGCTAAGAGTTTCTCTCTAACTTTCTGCCAAGAGACGCCAGACAATACAGCCCTTGGTAACACCACCCCGAGTCTTCCATTCTCTTCCAGGTACTTGTCTGCTATGAATACAAATACAGCTCCAAGGCCGGCTTGCCCGATGCCTGTGAGTCCTTTTTCTTTGAGCACTTGACTAAGGGATTTCTGTAATTCAGCTCGTTCTTTCTTAGGCAACGAACCAAAAAGAAGATTGCCCCCAACACTTCGAGTGAAAGGAGGGTTCATTATGCAAAAGTGGAAATTAGGAAGCGCGATTGCCTCAGCCCTTTTCTTTTTGACTCCTATTTTTTCCGCTCCCCTACTTGCAGCATGTCCAGTAGTAAGCAGCATTTCTTGACCAAGCTCTGATGATGATAGAAAGTTCACACTTCCTAGGTATTTTCCATCGCCGAGACGCAAAGCGAAAAGCTTTGAGTCCTCCACAGGTATCGGGTTGTGTAAAGATAGCACTGTTGCAGCAAGATGGACTGCATGGTGAAGAACGTCGAATCCCCATATTCCCTCTTCAACTAAGTACTTGTGCACTTCATCGACCATGAGGTTATCAGCTTCAATTCTATGTCTTGCATCTATCTCTTTGCAGATAGCTGAAAGAAGCGTACCTGAACCACAAGCAAAATCAACAATGCGAAGCGGTTCACCATTGAATGTTGGAGGAGCAGTTTTCGCGTCTAGGTCGGATGGCAGATTTAGCAGAAGTCTTGCCAACAATCTAGCTGCAGGGATTGACGTATAATATGTTGCATAATACTTTACAAGTTTGCCTAGCAGAAGTTTGTGGTATATTCTTCCGAACAAGTCGTGTCTAAGGAGAACCTTAGAAGAGGCTATGTCATAGGCAAGGTTGGCAAGTGACCTGAGCTGCTTGTCTAGGACGGCACTTGCGGGTATATTCATCAAAATATCTAATGCTATGTCGAGAACTGGTTCATAGTCGATATTGTGAATTATATACTGCCAAGAGGTCTCTAATTCTTTTTTCACATTTTGAGCTGACATTATTGTTGAAAGTGTAGGCACGTTCTTGTGGGAGGCGGCTATGATTTCATGGAAAACCAAGGCGTCAACTAACAAGAGACCTGCAGTTGAGACCAGCTTCTGAGCATCTTTACTCGCCATCTGCTCCTCCTCCGTCTTGTGAAGTTCCAAGACTTCTTTCAAGCGTTCCAGATTGATTGTGGTTGAGAGCTTAATTGCAAAGTCTTCCAGAACCTCATTCATTCTGTTTATTACAGGTTCAATTATGTCCTCTCTCACAATCCGACTATAAGCACTCATCAAGTAAGTCAGAAGGTCATCGAAACTAACATCATTATACTGTTCCGGCTTAGGCGCAGTTGCCATCCACTTGTCTAATCCCGCTCTGTCAACATATGAAAGAAAACCAATATTGAACTTGCCCCCCAAGAGAGCTTCTTTGACGTCCACTTGATTTGGGACTAGTTTTTTCAATTTGAAATCTGCATACTCGACCATAACACACAGGTCACAAACATTATTATCCAACCTCTCTGCGCACTGGGCGACCAATGCATCCCACATCCCGGGCTTCTTCCCCTCTATGATTATGCGCACACCATTAAGCTCTATAAGAACGTCCGGCTCAGGTCTTCGCCCTTTTTTTCTCAGAATCACTTCACCTAATGCCTTAAGCCCCTTTTCGGCCAGAAGCTCAGCCAATGTGATGTTCAGATTCTCCTCTCTCACACTCATAATCGACCCCGATTTTGATTATCCAAAAGAGGTAATATGCTTTTCAGTAGTTTCCTTCAGACCAAGGCTCTCTAGTCCAAGCGCGAGTGCGCGCACTAAGGAGACCTTCGCAAATTTGGAAGTCGAAGCAGAATTGAGAAAACTAGAGCCTTCAAAGAATATTATTGCTCACAACAACGTGTTACCTCCCAAAGAAATTAACAGAATAAGACTTTGTCTTGACAATCTGCAAAAACAGTTGAAAAGAATGCCGAAAAAAGGAAGAGAAACTCTAAACGAATAGAAGTAACTTCTTTTACTCTTTTTAAGTTCGTTCGTCCTCTAAACCCTTGGATGAGGCTCATAAGAACTCGGCAATCCAATTTCGTTGTTAGGGAGATATCTCCACTCTCTAGTGTAGATGGGGATTTACGCTCTAATTTGGAGTTTACGCCATATCATCCACTTTAACTCTACTCTCTGTACTGTCTGGGATGTCGTTGGATCGCTGGCTTTTTACCAGTCCAAACGAATCCTTCACAGTGGGAGTATCCACAGTCGAGCTTCAACGGAAGAGTTGAGAAGGGAGATTCTTCGAGTAAGTTGGTTAGGATTCAGCGTAGAGTTTCTAGGAAGCGGTACTTGAACAGCAAGCGCGTGTACGAGTATAAACGTGTCTCTCTGCACATTCCCAGAAAACATCACGAATTGATTAAGCCGTTCCTCAAACAGGATTTTGACGTGAGCGTAGCTGCAGAGAAAGGCATTATCGTCATCACTCTCACACAGCAGAAAGCAGTTCAACACGCAGCAAGCCCGTCTTGCAAGACCGCTTTAGAAGCTCGTCCCGAAACCTGACTCTTTCTAGCTTCCTAGCGCGTATGCCTGTTCCTAAATTAGTATAAGATGGTTTTTATTGGCCTTTTGTGATTTGGGGACAGTTTTGGACTTCGCATTTGTTCCTGAATTCCTTGTGGCAACCAGCCTTCTCGAGCCGGCAATAGTTTGCAGAACGGAATTAAAACCATTTTTAACCATTTTCGGAACACGCATGCGCGCTAGTGCGAGATTGTGAGTTCTAGGGCGATTAGACTACGAATTCACGAGAGTTGCAACTTTTGGAGAGTAGTTTCGGATTATACATGCCCCCCTCAAGGGGTGCGTTCTTAAACAATCCTGGCATTTGTTGCACCTTGCGAAGTCAACATAGACTGATCCTTGGTCAACCTTCAACCCACCTGTTCGGCACAAAGAAGTGCAAGCACCGCATGCTTTGCAGTTAATCGCTTTTTCAACCAGTACATTGAGTCTCCTCTTATCTATGTCTTTTATCGTTATCCTCAGCTTGTTCCCTACTAAGAAGTAATCATCAGTCAATATCGGCAGCAATCGGATAATCCTGTCAATCTGGTTCTTGCTTTGGCCACTGAAAATCAAGTCTACCTTGTCTCTTTGCGTCTGGCAAGGCGAGTAGAGTCCTACCGAAATCTTGCTGACAGAATTAGACCACATTTTCCAACCTCTTTTCTGTATGAACGTCTCTTTGTCTCTTATGTCCATTCTATTTGCATAGTCAGCAAGTATACCCTCAAAAAAACTGGCCTTTTCTGGAAACAGCTCTTTGATTTTTTCCCAATCATTATCTGTCTTAAAAGGGCAACACCAACATCCTATTCTTTTAAAATGCTCATACAACGGGTTAACTGGAAGGCGATTTTCACTTGTATATTCCCAAACGTCCTGATCGGTCCAAGTCAGGATTGGATTTATTTGTTTGACGGGAACAAGCGGATTCCTGTCAGAGTTCTCATAGCTTGCTCTCTTGCTTGACTCTTTCATTCTAAGACCAGTAATAAAACCATGTAGACTCTCTTGAACAGCGTAGTTTGAAAGCGGACCGAATTTGAAAACATCGCAACACCATCTCAAAACTCGTGAAGGCAATCCCGCGTGCTTGATCATTTCAAAGAAAGTAACCGGAGCCCGGACAACGTCTATATGCATGCCATAGAACTGCTCTACGTGTTTAACGAACTCTCTGGTCTCATCGAATTCGACCGAGGTATCACAAAAGACTACCTTTCTTATTCCAACCCTGTAAGCCAAATCCAAAGCGACCAGACTGTCTTTACCGCCTGAGAAGCTGACTGCTACTTTTTCGTGTGATATTTCGGCAAGCTGGGCTAAGGCAGCCTTCTCTTTGTCCATCGTTATGGCTAAATCATACTCTCGAAACATAAATATCCTTGTGTCAAGGACCTGTCAATATTGCCGCATTCAATAATCTGAAAGCTTTTAAATCAGGCATGATATCAGATACATGAGACGTGAAGCATGATTTGCATAAAATGCGGATTGATGAAAAGAGGGCAAAGTGACTTTTTCGAGTGCGACGACTGCAAGGAATTTAGTAAGCTTGTAAAAACCATTTTTGAAGATGTGCATGAGAAGATGGAACGTGCTGGGAGTGTTGATCCAGATACTCATCCTATTCTGAGGCTACTTGCAGACAGTTCATTTATAACGTCGACAAACCCACATACGGCGATTTTCTACAAAATAAGTGACTATATAGTTTCCAGAGCTTCGGCAGGTGTTGCAGAAGTTACTGAAGACGAGCTAAACAAGCACGTGACGACCACGCGGGGCTGGGGCGACGCCTTCAAAGTCTTTGAGGAATTGAACCTTTTTAGGGTTAGAACAGAAAGGTTCAGACGCATTCTGGTTCTTACGGACAAAACTAGAAAGTTCGCAAGTCAATATCTGACAGCCGGAAAACTGAGCGAGATAGGAATCAGAACAAGACTTGCTCACATATACGGCGGATATGTTTTGCTCTACGTCTTGTCCAAGATGGCAGATGTTTCAGTTGAAACTCTTAGTACCCCGATATTACCCTATCACCAAAGACCAAGAACCCTTTGGATAACACTGATGTTTCTATGGTCAAACGCATACGCGAACGTAAGGTCGTTCAGTGATGAGCAATTGAGGACATTCGTCTCAAAGAGGCGCATACCTTCAACGACAAGAGGCAGAATAACGCACGCTTTGGAAGCTAAAGATGGTCGCAGTACTCAAGGTCTGATAAAGGATGTGCGCATAGAAGGCGGCGAAAGAACATTTGAGTTTGAAGACTATGTGTTGCTTGAAATGGAGAGGATTAGGGAATTGTTGAGGGAAAGAGAACGATGAGGAGGAATTCTTAGTTGTTTGAAAGTGGTGAATTAATACTATTGAGTGGTATTGAAATAGCAGAGGTGAAGCTACTGCCGAACCTAATGCAAACTGAAGACGTCGTTTCCCGCACGTGCGAGTATTTCTTCAAAAGCGGGTCGCCTCTTCCCAATTCTCCGTTCAAAGGTTTTCTTCTCGAGGGACCGCCTGGCACTGGCAAGACCGAGCTAGTAAGACAAGCTGCAAGAAAGCTTGATCGGAGGATGGGAAATGTTCATTGGATGTTTATCGATGGTGCGTCTATAGCAGCACCGAAGTGGGGCGATGCCGAGAAGGCATTGAGGAAGGTCTTCCAGACGGCTGAGCTGCTTGGTAAAGAGCAGAAAAACCCAAAACTAATAATACACTTTGACGACGTGGAGTGCCTAATGATGGCAAGAGGAGCAGAGCTGGCCAAAGAATGGCACTATTCGATCAATTCCATTCTTTTTCATGAGATAGATAGGCTGGATCCATTTTCTTCAATTGTGTGCGCTACAACAAATAGACCAGATCTTGTAGATGCCGCTCTTCGCGACAGACTATTTGTGATTGAAGTTCCACCGCCACCCATTGAGCACCTCAACATCGTAATAAAGGAGATCTTAGATTCAACTGGAGTAAGGCACGACAGAGAGAAGATGGAGAAACAGGTCCTATCAAAGCTTGAGAGTTTGAAGAATCCAACGATAAGGGATGCTCGAAAAATCACAGTCATTGAGTGTATCAGTAATAGAGCGTGGTCTGTATGATACCTTTGGAAGAAATACCAAAGTCAGGGCAATTCATAATAGCTGTCCACTTCAAGGGTTACAAAGATTACTTTGCGAATGAAACTAGGTTAGCCCTACTAGGATTGCCCGAAAGAAATGAAGTCAAAGAGATTGGGATAGAATTGTATCCTTTGGACTACTGGCTAAAAAGAACGATTGTTTTCGAAACAGCTGAAAAAGGAAAAAAGGAATCTGCGGACGAAAAGAGATGGAGTAGCACAAGAGCTACAGGTGGTTTGTACAAAGTTGGTTTTGCCAACATGACACCTGAGAAGTTTCAAAAGCTTTTTGAATTCTTGAACAAGATGAAAAAGACTTACTGGGAGGAATATGAGATCTTAATAGCGAGTCGAATTGAGGGATTCTGATGGAGCGTCTTTCGAAGGAGTTTCTTGAGAAAATCGTGCTCGAGGGGAAAACTTCAGCGCAAAATATCCAAGACCGTATAGACCGAGAACTGAAACTGATGTTGGAAGAAATAGCCAAGAGGCATTCAAAATGAAAGCTAGTCTACGTCTTAAGAACATTGGAGGAATCCGAGAAGGCGAGTACGTTTTCGACTCAGATAAGCTGAACATTGTCGAATCTGCAAACTCGTCTGGCAAGACTTCAATAGTCAAAGGGCTAGTCGGCATTCTCTCAATGCCGAAGAACGGTGTTTTTTCTGAGTCAGCATTTGAAGAAGCACTAAAACTCGGCGTAAAAACTGACCCGCACAATCCCTTCGAAGGATTCGTTAATGTGCATGCAGAAAAGGGGACAGTAGAGCTCGATTTCGGCGAGGTGAAAGAGGATTATGTAGTCCAACAAAACGGCGATGTTCTCTCTACGCCAGACCAAGGCGATGAGAGATTCTTGCTTGCGGGGGTTTTGTCCAACAATTCACGAGTACTCAGACAACTCAGAGGTCTCGATAAGAGAGAACCAGACGATTTCAGATGGGCAGTTGAAGAGTTGTCTCATGCTCAAAGATATTCCACAGTTGCTGGAATCCTCAAGACATGGGAAGAAGATTTCTCTGAGAAACTAGAAGTAGTAAGGAAGAGTGTACGTGACCTGCGACCACTGGCAGAGCAACAGTCTGCACTTGAAACAAAACTGAACAAGCTAGACATGGAGACAAAGGCGTTGTCAGCAAAGCTATCTGATACTCGTTTTGAAGTCGATAAACTGGTGAAAGAAAGGGACGATGCGCTTGGAGAGGTAAATCGTTTGAAGGAGGCGATACAGAAAAAGGAAATCGACAGAACAAGGATGTCGACCACTGAACTTACTCCGAAGCTTCACGAGATGGAGAAAGAGGAAGCTAGGAAGAAACAAGTCGAATCCAAGCTGAAACAAGCCAAAGAAGAGATCGCGACGCTGCTGGAGAAGGAAAACAGAAAATCTGAGATTGAAAAGGAAGTCAACAGATTGCTGGAGCAACGCAACACGCTAGACGGCATGCTAAATCTCTACTTGATGGCAGAAACAAACATACGTGAAAAACAAAGTGGCAAGCTAGCGTGTCCTCTATGCAAAACAGGCAGTGTTACCTATAAGGAAATAACACAGAGCATTGCAGACTACCGCAAGCAACGTCAGACTCTGAACTCCGAAATCCTGAAACTAAATCAAGAAAAGCAGACTATGCTTATACAGCTAGCGAAAACTCAAGAGCTTGAAAAATCATTGCGCGCCTCCTTGCGAGAGCAGGATGATAGGATCTATAACATCAAGAGGCAACTGGCAATTCCACAAGAAGCGATAAGGCAAATTGAAAGCGTGATTGATGATCACCGTAAGAAACTCGAGAGCAACCAGAAGATATTCGATGCGCTCAATAAGGAGATTGGCACTCGCACTGACGTCGCACTTAGTCGTGAGTTCGACGAAAAAAACAAGCTTCGTTCTAAAATACATGAGGAGCTAGGCAGAATCCGACAAAGAATTAGTGAGTTGTCTGCGATCGAGATTCTCGGGCTCGTTTTTGAACCTAAAGTCGCTGAACCAATTTGCAGTGAAATGACAGGAGTATTGGCAGACAGGATTGCATATCTCGAGAGGCGCGCTGAAGAAGAACGAGAACAAGCTGCTAGGAGATTCAACGAAAACGTCAACTTTCTCATGTCGAGTCTGAATTTCAGAGAATTTAGGACAGTTCGACTTACAGGTTCGCCAAATTACAGAATCTATGTTGAAAGATATGACCCAAAGAAGAAAGACTACAAGAGCCAAGAAGTTGGAACATTGAGCACATCGGAGAAACTAGCCATATCGATCATACTCCAAGTTGCACTAAAAGAGACATATCTCAAGAGCTTGCCATTCCTAGTCATTGACGATGTCTTGGAGGATTTTGATCAAGAAAGACGTGATAAAGTGATTGATTATCTAAAAGAAAAAGTCGAGAAAGAGGGTTGGTTCATAATAGCTACCAAATTGGTGAAAGAGCTTGGACCCCCAAGAGTCGAATACCTCTGATAATACTTCGGCCAGTGGTTCAAGAGACTGGAATCGATATCGAGGTTGGAATAGACGAGCATATACTCGCAAGTGCAAACTATGCGAAGGACCAGCTTACGACGAATACTGCAAAGTTTGTGACCATACTCTTTTTCAAATAGATGAAATCCTTCGCCTATACCTTGAAGGCACACCTCCCGAAGCCATGGATAAGGCCATCGCGGAATTCGATAGGATCTACTTCAGCAATCTCAGATTAAGGGTATTCTACAACACGGCCTGTGAAGCTGTGTATTGCGTCATGATGAATCCAAACTCTCCACTTACGCTTTTCGAACCCAATTTCTCAACAATCCCTGAGCCGAAAGTCTTGGCCATCTTGGAAGAGAGCGGAATTATCTCACGCGAGGGGGAGAATATTGTGGCTGGTCCATTGTTGAAGAAACTGATTCGCTTAAGGCTGACTGGCTATCTGTTTACATCAGAGGATTTTTCAAAACAACTTGGAATTGTTTATGCGATTCTCACTCTTACGGTGACGAGAACTTTGCTGAAACATGAAGAGTTCATCCCACAAATAGTTGTTGGCATATTTCGTGTCATTTCTGCTCACGTTTTTCGGAACATCAGCTCTACATCTGTTCCAAAGGAGATTCCTCGCTCCACGTGGGACACTGGATTTAAAGGAATCAATCCGAGAGAAAAGGTTCATGTGGAATGGGATCTGTTGGGATTGACTCCTAACACAAACCCTCGCATATTCGAAAACTATGATCCGGAGAAAGAGCACTTCGTGTCAAAAGAATGCATGGTTTACTATTATGAATACATGCGGAAAAGGATGCGGGAAAGAGAGCTTGAAAGAGTTAGGTAGGACAAGTAACAATCGACCGCACACTAAACTGAATACATCAGTTCTTTCCTTCCCCTGACACTACCCGCGCGCGCATGTTTGTTCCTAAATTAGTTTGCGAAGTATCTTGTGCTTCTGGTTTTGCTTGGTCTATCGATGGTGATGTGCCTTGGGATACGAGAAGCTACGTTCGGATGGCACGACCCAACTTCATCGCACTTGAAAAAGGGAATTTAGGAACACACGTGCGTGCTAAGCTTCTGGACAGTGACTTTCAATCCTAGACCCTTTTCTCTTGATTTCATGTACCTCGTTTCAAGCTTGACTATCTTCACATCCTTTCTTCCTTCTACATATCTCATTACGTCATACCTGACGTCTCCGAGGGCTGTGAGCGTCACTCTTTCGTCTGTTTGCAGGCGCTTCTCAAGTTGCTCCTTCCATTTTCCATCACGACTGCAAAATATTATGCCTTTGGGTCTCTCATGGTCACTCATAAGCGTCTCACACGCCGACTTGCTTGCTTAGTATTGACTTGGCAGAAACCTGTACTTGGATTTTTCCATTAAACAATGCGAATTGCACTTAGCGCACATTGCAATCTCCAGCGCCCAGTCAGTTACATCGTTGAAATGGGCAAAATGTTTCGTGCGCGGAAGTTTGGGTTGGCCCCCGCTCTTTCAAGCTTTATAAGTGTCTAGGCACTTTTCGAAGAACAGTTTCAAGGTTTCGCCGTTCATCAAATCATCAAAATCCAAGAGCTTGACTTTTAGTTCTTGATGGTCCAGTTTGCCCGTTTTTACAACAGTCTTGGGCAATTTGTATGCTATCACAGCAGCA
>Ga0315285_10006800_pt1 | contig 11796 bp, 10 predicted proteins | sample YL17G09_36_MG_FD_203698 | JGI IMG/M metagenome (GOLD analysis project Ga0315285, IMG submission 203698) | Sediment microbial communities from Yellowstone Lake, YNP, Wyoming, USA - YL17G09_36 | ecosystem: Environmental > Aquatic > Freshwater > Lake > Sediment | place: USA: Wyoming | collected... | reverse complement strand
AAATAATCTACTTACTATAGATTGTTTAGGCGCTTCTACTTTAAAAGCTACTCCCGCCAATTCAGACGCCAGTCGGCTTATTATCTGGCTGGTCTGGGCTGTTGGATACTGCCTGACGATTGGCTTGCCGGCCACTACACACTCCCTCACAAGCTGGTCGTCGTTTATCTTCGCTAGTATCGGGCATTCGAGGAGCATCTGCACTTCCCTCTCGGTCAGCTCGCCCTTGATTCCCTTTATCATGTTCATTACCGCTCCGAGTATCTCCGAGCCCATCTTCTCCGCCACTATCCTCGTCTTATAGGCATCGGTAGCTGATATCGGTTCCGGGACTACAACCAAGATAGTCTCCTTGCATGCGGCGAAGCAGGCTATCGTATCGCGTCCGACTCCCGCTGGACAATCGAGTAGGACGAAGTCAGCGTTGCCCGAGTATTCTAATACAGTTCTTTGCAGCTTCTCCGGGTCCACTCTCCTGAACTGTGACGGCGATATGCCCGCAGGCACGAATTTCGCATTTTCTATAACATCATAGACGGCGTCCTGCGTGTGCGCTTCGCCGTTCAAGACATCCTGTAATGTGATTGGTCTGCCTTCCATGCCTAGAACCAGCTCCAGGTTGGCCATGTCAAGATCAGCGTCAACCATAATCACTTTCTTTCCGGCTTTAGCGAGCGCGATGCCGAGATTGGCTACCAGCGTTGTCTTTCCGACCCCGCCCTTGCCCGATGCTATCGCTATTATCCTTCCCATATAATCACTTAAGCGCGAATTTATGTATCCCCTCGTCCAGCTTCTGTATTATCCTCTTGACCTCGATTTCCGATATCTCGCCAGACGACCTCAATAGGCAGACCAGGTCGCCTATCGGGTAGATGTAGTTATAGCCTTCTTTGTCCTTTATCATAGTGAATTTGGCATCCGGATATTCCGACTGTATATACTCGCATATAGACGAGCCCTTTACAGCTTTGGCGAACCCCTCCCCGCCGGAGGACATCAGCACAGAGCCGTCCTTCTTGGATATTATCAACGAATCGACATAAAAATCTTTTTCCACGTTCTTGACATAGTCAGCTGGCTTTTTTGCTATCTTCTGGACCTCCATCCATAGAAGCTCCTTCAGGAACTTTACCCTCTCGTCCCTCTTCTCGTCTGGAGTCTTCTTGCCGATCACCCTGAGCCAAACACCTTTGAGCGTCATTCCCCTCTTCCCTTCTTCTTGATCATCCTGTCTATCCTCTTGTTCTCGTCGTCAGCGCTCTCCAGCAGGATTGCTCTCGTGACCTTGGGACCGGCCATTCTAGATAGGCCGTATTTCTTCAGCAGCACATCCTTGGCATATTCTTTCGTCTCGCGCTTCGTCTCCACCAGCGCCTCTTCATATGAATAGGAAAACGCATTCGGAAACGGCAGAGAAGCGGAGTTCGTTATCTCGTTCTTCAGGTTGCAGTCGTCGTTCAGCGTCATGATCAGCTGGACCTGGTACGGCGAGAGGGAGAACGAGTCCATCACGCCTTTGCTTGCCAGGAACGCGTTCAGCGTCCTTAACAGACCTTCTTCTGCGACGATCCTTTTGTTGTAGCGATAGTACTCATAATCGCTGGAGACTATGCTGCCGTCATGAAATACTAGCACGCCTTCTTCTATGCCGTTCTTGCCCTTGATGGCCACGCAGGTGTAGCCGTTGAATTTCTCGGCCATGAGCTCGACTATGTAATCTTTCGGATTGATGTCGCTGAGGCTGACTCCTTTCTGTACCGGTGTGCCTGATGCTATGTTCATTCTATCCGCTCAGATTCCTGATCATGATTATATGGTCAGCAGTGTTCTTGAGAGCCACTGACAACGGGTCGCTGCCCACGACTATCGTCTCTTTGCCATGCGATTTTGCCTTAAGCAGCACGCTCTGGAAATCTGCATCTCGGGTCATTAGCGCGATTATGTCTATATGCTGGTTATAGATCAATTCCATGGCCTCAGCAGCCATAGGGGCGTCTACATCGTCCGTCGTTACTATGATCGGCTCTAGGCCCTGGTTGACTATCGCCTCTATCAGCTTCTCTGGCGCGAACTGGTTCAAGAACACTTTCCCTATCTTCACTTCGCCGAAAGCAGAAAGCTGGTTCTTGACCTTAGTCAAATCAAAATCGAATTCCTTCCTGAGCATGTTGGGCCCGTCGACCAGCAGGCCTATCCTCTTCCCTGCGTGCCCCTTTCTCCTGAATTTGTGCTTTACTCGGTCGAATATCTTGGGCATAGAATCACAATCTAAAGGCCTTTCGCGTGTTCTTCTCAGTCATCCTGTCCAGCTCATCGAAAGACAGCTCCCAGGCTTTGGCTATCTCCTCAATGGCCAGCCGCACGTTCTTCGGCTCGTTCCTGCCAGAGCGGTTAGGGCTGAGGTAAGGCGAGTCCGTTTCAACAAGCATTATAGATAGGGAAATATCCTTAATTAAACTTTTGCTGTCGCGGTAGACTATATTGGTCGCGAAAGAGATATAATAGCCAAGGTCAGTCGCTCTTTTCGCCTCGAGCCTGTCGCCGGAGAAACAGTGAAGTATAACAAGTTCGGCATGTTTCTTTTCAAGCGTATCCAGCGTGTCTTTCATTGCCTCTCTCGCATGGATTATTAGAGGCTTTCCATAGTCTCTGGCTATGTCTATGAGCCTTTCGAAGTTCTCCATCTGCCTCTCCTTCTCCTTGCTCCAGTAATAGTCCAGTCCGACCTCGCCGATAGCTATGCAGTTGTCCAGATATTTCTCCAATCCATCAATCCTGTTCTCCTTCAGGCAGCTGATAGGATCTATTCCGGCGCATGGCAGCACATAGCCCCGATAGGCTATGGCTATCTTCTCTATCCTTTCATTGGAGGCAAAATCAGAAGCAGGGTCTATAATCAGCTTTACTCCGGCCTTCTTCGCCGCGTCTACAACGGCCTCTCGGTCCTTGTCGAACTGGCGCGCGTCCAGATGGCAGTGCGAGTCTATCATGGCTACAATTACCCCTCTAAGCTTTATAAATAAATCTTGTTTTACTTTATCCATGAAACTCTCAAAACTGATTGCGTTGACTATAGTCCTGGGCCTGGTAATCTTCTTCATAATTTCTTTCCTGGCCGGCTTTGGCAACATCTATAACGTCCTATCGCAGGCAGACTATTGGTTCATACTTGTGGCTATAATGTTCCAGATTCTTTCGATAATCACCATCTTCTTCCGATGGGACTTGGTGGTCAAATACTGCAGGCTGAAGATATCCGACTCGAGGCTGTTCATGATAACGCTTGCCGGGATAGCCTTCTCCCACCTGATGCCCAGTTCCAGGATGGGCGGAGAGCCGGTTAGAGCATATTTCCTGCGCAACGAGACTAAGAGGAGCACCAGCATCTGCCTCTCGACCATCATAGTGGAGAGGATATTCGACGCCGTCACGTTCTCTCTAATCTCGCTCTTCGTCCTGATCTCGATATTCCTTTACTGGGACCTGCCCGCGCTGATCATGGTCCTTCTGGCTGCTGCCTTCTTGATAACCCTGTCGATGCTAGTCGTAACGCTCTACATCTCGGTCAACAAGAAAGTCGGGATGAGGATAGTCATGTGGTTCTTCAAGAAGTTCCAGCGCTTCCTGTCGCGATGGAAGACCGCGGCTCAATGGGAGGGGAAGCTGCAGAAGGACGTCATGCTCTATTCCGAGAGCGTTTCGGGCATGATAAAGAAAAAACACTTATGGGCATACGGCTTCGGCTTCTCTTTGCTGGCGTGGATATTCGACATCTTCAGGACTTATTTCATCTTTATAGCGCTAGGGAACAATGTCAGCCTGCTGGTCATAGGGGGGGCGATAGTCATAGCTGCCCTTGCAGGCGCCATACCCATCTCTCCCGGTGGACTCGGCCTTATCGAGGCGGCGATGGTGATAGTCTTCACTTCAGCCGGGATACCTATAACAATAGCCGCCATGGTCACCATTATAGACAGATTGATCTCTTACTGGGGCCTGACGTTCGTCGGACTGATACCATCATATTATCTGGGAATCAAAAAGTATAAGGCGTGAAACATGAGAACGAGAGTCGCAAAGACATTCAAGGGAGATTTGGAGCAGAATCTTTTCAGGAGCAGCGATTTCAGGAAGAGACTGTTCCGCACAGAGGACAGGGTCAAAACAGTGCTCGAGGAGCTGAACAAGACCAGTGCCAGCTCGCCGAGGTTCGCTCAATTGGTCAACGAAAGAGACAAATTGTTCGCGCACGTGGATAGGCTGGAAATGAGGATACACGACCCAACAGAGATACGGGCGATCCGCAAGGAATACGAAGAGTTACCGACAATCTATAAAGCCAGGAACGAGATCAGGCATCGTCTGGTCCGAGACTATAAAGTCAAGTCGGACATAGCCAACGTAGCGTCCGTGATAAAGATGGTCAAAGGATACGATGATCTCGCGGCGATAAGCAGAGCCAAGACCGTGCTGGCCGACGAGATGCTGCGTGGAGAGCTGAAAGAAAAAGACTACGAAAAAGAAGCAGAGATAGCGGACGACATATTGCTTAATGGCGAAAGTAGTAAATATCTGAAGCGCCTTATTCAGAAAAGGAATTATATTTGACGGAGGTTTTTTTGATGGCTGGGGAAGTCAACCAGGGGATGGTTAAAGATCTTAAAGAGGGGAGGTTCGTTGTCATAGACGGCGAGCCATGCAAGGTCGTGGGCATAGATATTTCCAAGACGGGCAAGCACGGATCCCACAAAGCCAGGGTAGAAGCTGTCTCCCTTTTCACAGGCACCAAAAAGACACTCATGAAGCCGGCTGACGCCACCATAGAGATACCTATCATCAAAAAGAAAGCGTCCCAAGTCGTCTCTATAATGGGCGATAGACTACAACTCATGGATTTAGCGACCTATGAAGTGTTCGAGATGGAATACCCGGACGAGTTCAAAGGCAAGATAGCGCAAGGGGCGGAGCTCGAGGTACAGGACGTCATGGGAAAGAAGATGATTATCAGGGTCAAGGGATAATGAAAAGTTATTGCAATATTTCTGATTTAACCCCTTTCGGCTAATGGAGGAATACAAGAAGTCCAGGGGGGAGGGGGGGACACTTCCTGTATTATTTGCCTGTTATCTCCCGCCCAGAGCCTCTGTTTCCAAAAAAAAGTTTTCTGGGCCATTTGGTAAAAAAGTTCTGAAATGAAAAGAGAATGAGCAAACTATTTTAAATCATGTCCCGTTATAATCTTAAGCGTGACTCTATGGAGCTGTCGAAGAAAAATTTCTCGGAATGGTACCAGACCGTACTAGAAGAAGCGGAAGTTGCGGACCAACGCTACAATGTCAAAGGCTTTCTTGTCCATCGCCCTAACGCCGCGTTTGCCGAGAAGATAATGTACGACATGATGGAAGACGAACTAGAGCGCAAAGGCCACAAACCGGCGTTCTTCCCGTCAGTGATACCGGAAGAGAACTTCGAGCTTGAAAAAGAGCATGTAGAAGGCCTGAAAGGTGAGGTGTTCTGGATCACTCACGCCGGCGATAACAAGCTGGAGAAGAGGATTGCGCTCAGGCCGACGTCAGAGACTGCGATGTACAAAATGTATTCGTTATGGATCAGGTCCTGGCGCGATCTGCCGCTGAAGATCTACCAGTCATGCCAGATATGGAGGTACGACACAAAAGCCACTAAGCCGTTCTTCAGGGACCGAGAGTTCAGATGGATCGAGGCGCACGACGTCTTCGAGACAGAGAAAGAGGCGCACGACCAGGTCTTCGAGGACATGGAGATCACAGAAAATGTCTATCACAAGAGGTGGGCCATTCCCTTTCTCTTCTTCAAACGGCCGGACTGGGACAAGTTTCCCGGCGCCGTCTATACGTTCGCCGCCGAGGCCCTGATGCCCGACGGCAAGACATTACAGATAGCCACCACCCATATGCTCGGTCAGAATTTCGCTAAGCCTTTCCATATAACGTTTTTGGACAAGAATGAGCGAGAGCACTATGGCTGGCAGACATGCTATGGCCCAGGGCTCTCTCGTACGTTCGGCGCTCTGGTGTCTATCCACGGCGACGACAAAGGATTAGTCTTGCCTTTCGCTCTGGCACCGGTCCAGATAGCCATAGTCCCTATCGTCGACAAGGCCAATAAAGAGAGAGTCATTCACAGATGCAAAGAGCTCAAGAAAGAGCTGTCTATGTTCCGGATAGTTATAGACGACTCAGACGACAAGCCCGGCCCTAAATTCTATTACTGGGAGCTGAGAGGAGTCCCCATCCGGCTGGAGATTGGTGAGAGAGAGGTCAAGAACAATTCTGTTACTCTGGTCAGGAGAGACACAGGAAAGAAAGAGGAAGTCAAGGTCAAAGGACTAGAGCAACACATCATAGTCGCGGCTGACCATATCCTTGAGAACCTGAGGAAAAAGGCGGATGAGCATCTACAAACCAATATCCATAAGGCCCATTCTGTTGACGAAATCAAGAAGAATCTAGTTAATGGCGGATTTGTCAGAATAGACTTTTGTTCGATAGACAAAGCGGGCTATCACTGCGCCGAGACTATCGAGAAGGACCTTGGAGCTTCTGTCCTCGGCGTGCTCCACGGAAAGAATGAGAGACCTTCGGGCAAGTGCGTGGTCTGCGGCAAGAAGGCGAATGAAGTCGTCTATATCGCCAGGACCTATTAGAAAAGCTTTTAAGTTTCTATTCTGTAGTATTATTGCCAGGAGGGTATCCAGGGTCTTTTGAGTAGGCTGATGCGAAAAAAAGAACTAAAACGAAGGTGAAATACTTTTCTCCCTGGACCTAAACCTGGCACTTTTAAATATCTGATTTTCCTTATCCTACCATGAAGAAAACAGCCTTAGTCTTGTTGCTCTTTTTAACGGTAAGTTTGGCGAGAGAGTTTCCTGAGCTCACCTACACCTTCGAATTCATCCCGAATAGCATATATGCCGGCGAGAGCACGACTGGAGTCTTCTACATCACAAACCCCCATGGAGCCAGGCCCGTATTCGATTTTAACATAACGATGTGGATTCCGTGCAGAGACGAGAACTATAGCGACTTCGAACCCATAACGCAATGGACCTTAAGCAATCCTTCATGGAAAGACACGCGGGTGATTTTTTCTGGCGTTCTTGAACAGCGTGAAACCACTGGCGAGGATCTCTATGGGAAACCGCAAAACTATAGCCAATGCCTCTATTCTTTCGTCTTCCAGCTGCCGCCAAAGGCAGACGGTTTTCGGGGACCAGCAGTCATAAGGCCCGGAGAGAACGTCAGCCTCAACTTCACGCTTCAGTCGAGCTATTCCGCTAGAACCGGCATCTATTTCGAGAACCTTGTCTCAACAGGATATGTGTCACCTGGCAAAGAATTAGCAGCATTAATCAAGGAATGATGCTCATCTATATATACGCCTTTTGAGTATAACTTAACGGGATGGGAATGCAGATTACGCAATGCATTATTATAATCTGAAACAGTAGTTGAGCTACTGCTGATTCTGCATTGTTTGGAGACTAGTGCTATGCCTACTGAACCGAAACTGAAGGAAAAAAACTGGGAAGCCAAGATTGAGAAAGAGCTTTTTCAGATTTGGATGAGAGAGGACCTCTACAAGTTTAACCCCAATCGCCCGAAGAAGGTCCTATCGATAGACACGCCGCCGCCTTACGTCTCAGGCGACTGGCATCCGGGCTCTGTCGCGGGCTATTCGCTGATAGACATGATAGCGAGAGCCTCTAGGATGTCCGGGCTGAGCGTCTACTTCCCCATGGGCCTTGACAGGAACGGCATCGTGATAGAGCGCACGGTCGAGAAGAAGCACAACAAGAGCATGCACGATTTCACCAGGGATGAGTTTCTCGGGCTCTGCGCCCAGCTGATAAACGAATACGGCGAGAGCATTCTAGACACGGCGAAGCTTGTAGGCCTATCGTGCGACTTTCAGAACGTCTATAAGACCGATTCAGAAGACTATCGGACATTGACGCAGGCCACGTTCATCGACTTATGGAAGAAAGGATTAGTCTATGAGGATTTCAGGCCATCGAACTTCTGCCCGCACTGCCGGACAGTTATAGCAGATGCAGAGATAGAATACGAGGAATTAGAGACTAGATTATACTATATCAACTTCAAAGTCAAGGAGACGCTAGAGAACGTTCTGATAGCCACCACCAGGCCAGAGCTATTGTGCGCTTGCCAGGCCGTCCTGATCCATCCGGACGACGAGAGATATAGGCATATCCACGGCAAGAATCTGATAGTACCGCATTACAACCGAGAAGTCCCCGTAATCGACCATAATTACGCAAAACCGGAGTTCGGAACGGGTGTCGTGATGATCTGCTCTTTCGGCGACCAGGGGGATATAGCGTTATTCCGCGAGCTGAACCTCGAGCCCATATTGGCTATAGACATGGATGCCAAGATGACGGACAAGGCGGGAAAGTATGTCGGCATGCCGGTCGAAGAGGCGAGAGTGCAGCTAATCGAGGACCTGAAGAAAGACGGGCTTGTAATAAAAGAGGAGAAGATAATGCACCGGACTCCTCTGTGCGAGAGATGCAAGGCGCCTGTCGAGTTCATCATGGTTAAAGAATATTACCTGAAGCAGCTGGAGTTCTTGGATGACATACGGAAGAGGGCGGATGAGATCAAGTTCTTCCCCCAAAAGAACAAGCAGATACTTGTCAACTGGATAGATTCGATCAAGATAGACTGGCCCATATCCAGAAGGAGATATTACGCAACAGAAATCCCTATATGGACCTGCAACAAGTGCGGAGAGAAGCTTGTCCCGAAAGGCGGCCGCTACTATAGGCCTTGGAGAGAACCGGCGCCGTTCTTCAAATGCACTAAATGCGGCGGGAAGGAGTTCACTGGCGAGACGAGAGTCTTCGATACCTGGATGGACTCTAGCATCTCCAACCTCTATATCACCAAATACAAAAAAGACCTGCCGTTCTTCAGGAGGACGTTCCCGAATATGATAAGACCGCAGGGGAGAGAGATAGTCAGGACTTGGCTCTATTACACGATACTCAAGAGCCATTTACTGCTAAAGAAGAAGGCATGGAAATACGCCTTTATCCACGGCCTCGGCATGGATGAGGATGGAAAGAAAATGAGCAAATCGCTTGGGAATTACGTCGACATAAGACCATTATTGGATGAGGTCGGAGCAGATGCGTTCAGGTTTTGGGCAGCGTCCGAGACTGGCCTGGGCGACGACTTCCGGATGTCCAAGGAGAGGATAATAGGGGCTTCGAAATTCCTCACTAAACTGTGGAACACCGCGAGATTCATATCGATGTTCGAGGACAAGCCCGAGCCGCAGCAACTGATAGAGACAGACAGATGGATACTGTCCGAGCTGGGAAAACTGATAAAGGTTTGCGAGGACGGCTATGACGAGTATAATTTCTTCATACCTGCCAACGCGATAAGAGATTTTATCTGGAATGTGTTTGCCCCGCATTACGTCGAGATGGTGAAGACTAGAGCCTATGAGGGAGGGGAAAGCGCCTCATACACGCTGCATACTGTTTTGAAGAGCGTTCTGAAGCTATTGGCGCCTATCTGCCCGTTCATGGCAGACAAAGTCTATCGCGAGCTATATAGGAACAGCGTCCACCTCGAGGAGTTCCCCAAGACCAGGAAGGAATGGGAGAGGAAATTGACTAAAGTCACGCCCGACCTTATCGAGTTCAACTCCAGGATTTGGAAGGAGAAGAAAGAAAAGAACATGCCGCTTAACTCTGAGTATACAGCAAACATACCCAAGAAGCTGTTGCTGTTCGAGAGAGACCTGAAGGCGATGCACAAACTGAAGTGATTGTATGGAGACAGACCTGCTTAAACTGGACCAGAAAGTTAAGAAATATTGGAAAGAGAACGACACTGCCAGGAAGACGATAAAGTCCAGGAAAGGCGAGAAGAAGTTCTATTTCCTGGATGGACCGCCTTACGCTAGCGGCGATATTCACATGGGGACCGCCCTGAACAAAATCCTGAAGGACTATTATATCCGCTACTATAGGATGAGAGGATTCGACGTCTGGTGCCAGCCCGGTTATGACTGCCACGGTCTTCCTATCGAGAACAAAGTTGAAAAGAAGCTTGGGCTAAAGTCAAAGCAGGATATAGAGAAGTACGGTGTAGAGAAGTTCATAAAAGAGTGCCATAAGTTTGCTACAGAGTACATCGATGTTATGAATGGCGAGTTCAACGAATTAGGCACTTGGATGGACTGGGACAACCCATATCTAACATTAACCAATGACTACATGGAGGGGGCATGGCACACTTTCAAGGCCGCGCATGAGAAAGGATTGCTCTACAAGGGGATTTATCCGGTCCATGTCTGCTCGCACTGTGCGACAGCGGTAGCCTATAACGAAATAATCTATAAGACAGTAGATGATGTTTCTGTTTATGTCAAGTTTCCAGTCAAAGGCAAGGAAAAGGAATATCTGGTTATCTGGACAACGACGCCATGGACTCTGCCAGCAAACACGGGAATCATGGTCCACCCAAAGTTTGAATATGCGAGAGTGAAGACAGGAGATGAGGTTTGGATCATAGCCAAAGAACTAGTCAAGCCCCTCTTCGACAAATTGGAAAAGCATCATGAAATAATCGAAACAATACTTGGAAACACACTTGAAGGTCTGGAGTACGAGCATCCGCTGAAAGAAATCCTCCCGTTGCAGAAGGACATCAGAGGCAGGGTAATCCTCTCCGAGCAGTTTGTGACGCTGGATACAGGGACTGGCCTTGTCCATACAGCCCCTGGTCACGGTTTAGAGGACTATAAGGCGGGGAGGGAGAACAAGCTCCAGGTCCTATCTCCCGTCAACTTGGACGGAACTTTCGCAGAAGAGGTCGGAAGATACGCGGGCAAGTATGTCAAAGCCTGCGATGAGAGCATCATAGAAGAGCTGGATAAAAGAGGAATGCTCATCAAAACGGAAAAGGTCTCTCACGAGTATCCGTTTTGCTGGAGATGCGAGACCCCGTTACTTTTCATATCTGTCCCCCAATGGTTCTTCAAAGTCAGCAAGTTCAAGCACAAGCTCTTGCAGGAGAACAAGAAAGTCAAGTGGACTCCGGACTGGGCAGGCAAGAGGTTCGACAACTGGCTGGAGATACTGGATGACTGGCCCATTTCGAGGCAGAGATATTGGGGCGTCCCGCTGCCGATTTGGACCTGCGAGAAGTGTGATGAGATAAAGGTGTTGGGCTCCTTTGACGGATTGCCAAAGAAGCTAAAAGACTACCACAAGCCGTACATAGACGAGATAAAGCTGAAGTGCAAATGCGGGGGCGAGATGACGCGCGTGCCGGATATCATGGATGTCTGGTTTGATTCTGGCGTCTGCTCGTGGGCATCTCTCGGCTATCCTAAGGACAAGGAGCTGTTCAAGAAGTGGTGGCCCGCCGACTTCATCCTGGAAGGCTCGGACCAGATAAGAGGATGGTGGAACAGCCAGGCGATATGCAGCACGATAGCATTCGACGAGTTTCCGTTCAAATCCGTCCTGGCCCATGGCTTCGTGCTGGACGCCCACAGCGAGTCCAAGATGTCCAAGAGCAAGGGAGGCCTCAGCCCGCAAGAATTCTTCCTCAAATATCCGCGCGACTCCTTAAGGCACTATTTCCTTTCGATAGACACGAGCCTCGATATAACATTTGACATCAACAAGGTGGAAGAAGGAATCAAGTACTTCGGCCTGTTAGCCAACATAGTAAATTTCTTCAACACCTACTGCGAGAAGGTTACTAA
>Ga0315285_10006799_pt1 | contig 11797 bp, 7 predicted proteins | sample YL17G09_36_MG_FD_203698 | JGI IMG/M metagenome (GOLD analysis project Ga0315285, IMG submission 203698) | Sediment microbial communities from Yellowstone Lake, YNP, Wyoming, USA - YL17G09_36 | ecosystem: Environmental > Aquatic > Freshwater > Lake > Sediment | place: USA: Wyoming | collected... | reverse complement strand
AAGATGTCCCCAGGTCCGGTATCGAATGTTGTAATTCCGCGTGTACCGAAACTGAAGCCGCTGCATGAGGCCCGAAAGAGGCTTGCCCCTCGCTTCAACCAACAGGTGGACGTGCGTTGGCATGAGCGCATATGCGCAAAGAGCAAATTCAAAAACCTCTTTATATTCTCCAAGCAGTCTCAGATAGAGCTTGAAATCTGCCTCCCGCCGGAACACTCTCTGCCCCTTGTTACCCCTCACAATCACATGATAAAGTGCCCCCGGGAAATGAACTCTTGGTTTCCTCGCCATAACGACATATTACCCGAAAAAGAGCCACTAGTCAATACCTAAATACCTAAGCCTGACCCCATACCCCCAGGTTATCCGTATCTTTACTGCCCATGCCGTGAGCCACTAGGGGTTGGCTAATAACCACGAGATCTGTCAAAACCATTTGGACACGGCCTGGAACCGAAGATTTTCTGGTCCGCTTTGAGCGGAGAGGGTCTGGATAGAATCGGGTGGCTCCGCTGCGAGATCTTGGGGGTCTCGCCGCTCCGCGACTTTGATTTTATCTCCATGGGACCAAAGAGCCCAAAAGACCTTAATCCTGATGGGTGACTGGTGCAGTAAAGACTGACACCAAAAAGGGAAAGAAGTTTCGGCAAAGGTGGAGATGCTGGTAACTCAACACTGGAGTTTAGCGAGAAAATAAATTTTCTCGCAGAGGATTAGTTTTTCCTCTTGACAGGGGCCTTTTAATGGGTGACCCCATTTCACGATGCTCAATTACCCGGAAGGTAGTTCGATCCCTTTCTTTCCTGCTCGCATTGCATAACGAACCAAGCCACAATGCTCAATAATAGAAGCGATATAATTGCCCCGGGCAAGCTGGGAGCCTGTAGTATTACGAATCAATTCATCAATACTGTCTTTTAACGGCTCATTCTCATGAAGTGATGCAACCCGGAGCCAGAGGATGGAATTCAATGCGAAAGCCTTTTCAATAGCCTCGAAGCATGCTTTCTCCAAAGGAATATTGGACTTCCCGCTGGCAATGTTCATGCCCAAAGGGGTTATTGATATTATCTTGAATGGCCTTTTTCTAAACCCCTCTTTTCCTCTTCCCGGGGTGAAAAGCTCGTCTCCGACATTTATTTTTTCAGAAACGATTGCCCACCATCCCATAATGCTTTCCTACTCACATTCTGATTACATTTACAGATTTGAATAAAGAAAAACCTCTCCACCTTCTTTGATATCTGAAAGCCCTCGGCTGTCTGTTCCCTTCGAAATAACGGAACCAACGGACCTACGTCCCCGATCATCCCGGCAACTTTCAGTATCTGACTCCGAAATTCTTCTATGGGCTTAAATATTTTTTCTCATTATGCCACGTTATGAATTCGGGGGTGGGTTTGAATTCTTCATGCCCCGGCAGATGAAGGGATCGGCCATTCAAGGCATAATAATCTTTGCCGTTTTCATAATCCTCTTTGATCCGACGGCTTACTTCAAAGCGGTAGTCGGGCGTGATTGTCACGTAACCGGTATCAAATAATCGATGAATGTCAGACCGGAGGAGGATGCCATTGGAAACCTTGTGGGGGCCGCTTTCGCTAAATGGTTTTATGTGACCGGCTTCGAGGGCTGGCAGGGTTCGCTCCTGGGTGACTGCGCATCGTCGACTGTATGCACCTGTGACTAATATCCGGAAGCTCCCTTGACCTAAACGGGGAAGGATGATGGTCGGGGGTCCGTATCGTACCCTTTCTTCACCAATCTCTTTTCCCTGGGGGAAACGAGGCCCAGCATGCAGGCGAATTTGAACTTGCTCCCATAGTCTTTTGCCCGAACCAAGGGTTAAATCATAGGTCTTTCCCTGAACAATATTGGGGCTCCAATCCTCGGGGACCGGAATCCAATCCTCCCTTTTGAAGAAAAACGGCTGTTCCAACAAAATGCATCCAATCTGGTAATCGCTTGAGGAAAGTATTCGCCTTCGCCGTTCTATTAAGAGGCGCATTTCTTGGAAAGTGGCCGCCCCATTTTTCTCCTTAAATGCATCCCAGGCCAAACTAAGGGGAAGAAGGGTACTATGAGCAAATAATCCGCCTCCAGCAATGAAATGGTATGGGGCGTGAACTTTAAATAGGAAGGGTTCTGTTGGTTCCAGAGCTTTAAAAAGATGAGTGCCGCCAGGTTGCCAGAAATTAACCTCATCAATTCCTGGCAGTCTGGAAAGGAAATCGAACCAGTCGTTGTCAGTGACGCCGATAAAGGCCTTCAAGTTCGTCTCTTCCTATTCCTTTTATTGAATGTTGCCACTAGACCTCGAGCTCCTTGCGATAATTCAGAAATAATAAGGGTGGCCTTGGAATTAACCCTATAGGGGCATAGCTTCCCACCCCCCTACACCTAATGAGAATTGCTGACCGCATTCAATAAAAACAGGGCCTTCTCTTATCAAAGGTGTCCAGTACCTATTCTTGAATGTCCAGCCGTTACAGGTTCGACGATTGCAGGCTTTAAAGGTGCCCGGTACCTTTCCGTCCCTTTCCATTGATGACCTCAATTCTTACAGGTCCGACCCGGGTTAGGAATGCGTCGAACCCGGAATTACATCATTGCGCTCCCGGGCGGTGACCACCCGACAAAGCGAGTGCGAATGTACTCTTTGGCACTGTCGGGATCGAGCTTTACGGTCCCAGGGCCACTGCGCACGAAAAAATCGCCCTCCGAACTCGTTTCCATACCCTTCCACTTCAAAAACACCGGCTCCGGGCTGCGCTGGCAGCTCACTACGCACACCGTCTTGCCCTGCACGATCTGGGTCTTCGGATCGATGCAGGTGCCGGCCCGGTCGCCAAGCCCGTTGCGGACAACCTGGGCCAAGTGGCGCATGAATTTGTCGTCACTTTCGAGTTGGTCACGCTCAATCCCCCCGATGGCGCCGTCATCGCCCACCCCTATGAGGAGATCACCGCCTTCCGTGTTCAGGAACGCGGCGATGGTCTTGAGCACGGCGTGCGTCACGGCTTTATCGTCCTGGCGGTCATCTTCGAGGTTCCAGCGTAGCGTTGCCTTGAACTCAAGCGTCTTCGACTCGCCGCGCTTGATGAGCTCCTCGGCCTGGCGATGCGAACGCAGGTATTGGTCGAAGAGGAAGTTCTTGACCGCCTCGCCAAAGGGACGGTCGTCGGTGATACGCTTGTAGAGGTCAAAGTTCGAGTCGACGATCTCCTGGATCACGTGCTCGACTTTCTGGTCGAAGGTGAGGCGCACGTTCTCGCGCGTGTTCACCCGCGCGCTGGCGTCAAGGCCCGGGTCGGCGTCGAGGCGCTCCATCATCTGCCCGAGGGTGACGCGGTGCTCCGGCCCAAGGTTGAGCCCGAAGCGCTCGTTCAACTCGGCGATGATGCGGGAGAGCGTCTCCATCTCTTCCGGCGCGATCCCGTGGCTATTCTTCGTGCCCACCGGGTCGAGCACGCCGGTCTTGCGCTCAAGGGCGATCTTCCCGCTCCCGGTCTGCTGGATACGGTACGATTCCATGTCGATATTCTGCTGCACCTCCCGAGGCAGCTCCGGACGGTCCGCGGGGAGCAGGCGTCGCAGGTTCCGCAAGAACACGTAGAGCTTTTCGAGATCCACATCGGAGAAGGTCAGCACCTGCGCCAGGAACGCATAGAGGCGCACGTAGTCGGTAAGCTGGCCGCGGAAGTCATGTTTCTCCTCCTCCGACAGCCCGCGGAATCGCTCGACTACCGGCGCAAGCTTGGCATAGAGCTGGTCCTGAGTCGCCTTAGGGTCGAAGTAGACCTTCGCGAACCCATCCACATCCGTCTGCGTGTAGACCGGGAAAGCGGCAAGCCGCCCTTGAATCTCATAGAGCAGGTTCGGATCGGTCGCCTCGGACAGGAGCGTCGTTTCATAGTACGGCTCGAAGGCGGTCTTGATCTCGTCGGCCTCGTTGGCAAAGTCCAGCACCATCGTCCCTTTTTTCTTGGGGGGAAGCGTGCGGTTCAGCCGCGACAGCGTTTGCACCGCATTCACGCCACCGAGCTTCTTGTCCACGTACATCGTGTGCAGGAACGGTTGGTCAAAGCCGGTTTGAAACTTATTGGCCACGATCAGGAAGCGATACTCGGGCCGCTCGAAGGTCTTGGCGGTCTGTTTCTCTGAGACCCCATTCATCCCGGCCTCGGTGTACGACCGTCCACCGTCCTCGACCTTGCCCGAGAAGGCGACGAGCGCCTTGAATGGATAGCCACGCTCCTTCGTGTACTTGTCCACCGCCAGCTTGTAGCGTACCGCGTGCAGGCGCGAACGGGTGACGATCATCGCCTTGGCGTTGCCGCCGATCTCGTTCTGCACCTGGGCAGCGAAATGCTCCACCATGATGCGCACCTTCTCGCCAATCGCGTGCGGGTGCAGCTCCACGAACGACTTGAGCAGGTACTCCGCCTTCTTCTTGTCGTAGCGCGGGTCGTCCGCGATCTTCTTGAGCAGCCGCCAGTAAGCCGTGTAGGTGGTGTAATTCGCGAGCACGTCGAGGATGAACCCCTCCTCGATGGCTTGGCGCATGCTGTAGAGGTGGAAAGGCTCGAACTTCCCGTCTGCACGCTTCGTGCCGAAGAGTTCGAGCGTCTTGGGCTTGGGTGTAGCGGTGAAGGCGAAGGTCGAGAGGTTGGGCAGCCTGCCACGCTTCTCCATCTCTTCCAGAATCGTGTCCTCCAGCTCTTCCTCGGGCGTCTGCGCTTTGGCCTCCTGCGCTTCGGCCTCTTCGAGAGAACCGGAGGAGAGTACCGCCTTCAGGCTCTTCGTGCTCTCCCCCGACTGGGAGGAATGTGCCTCATCCACAATCAGGGCGAAGCGCTTCCCGGGCAGCTCGCCGATCTCCTTGGCGATTACCGGGAACTTTTGGAGTGTGGTGACAATGATCGTCTTGCCGGACTCAAGCGCTTCCTTGAGCTGGCGCGAGGTGGTGTCGATGTTCTCCACCACCCCGAGCGTCTGCTCGAACTGGCGCATGATGGTCTGGAGCTGGCGGTCGAGAACGCGCCGGTCGGTGATGACCACGATAGAGTCGAAGACACGCCGGTCGCCCGCATCATGGAGCGTGGCAAGCCGGTGGGCGAGCCAGGCAATGGTGAAGCTCTTGCCGCTCCCAGCCGAATGCTGGATCAGGTAGCGCTGGCCCGCACCTGCCCCGCGGGCGTGGGCGACGAGCTTACGGACGACGTCGAGCTGCTGGTAGCGCGGGAAGATAAGGAAGCGCCTGCCCGTCTTGCGGCCCTTCTCGTCCTCCTCCTCGACTTCGTGGATAAACTGACGCACAAGATCGAGCACGCTGTCGCGCGCCCAGGTCTCCTCCCAAAAGTAGCCGGTGGGGTAGCCGCTTCTCGTAGGCGGCACGGGAGGGTTGCCGGTGCCGCCGAACTTTCCCTGGTTGAAAGGAAGGAATCGTGTATTCAATCCAGCGAGCTGGGTCGTAACGTAAACCAGATCCGGATCCACGGCGAAATGCGCAAGGCACCGACCGAATTTGAACAGCGGTTCGCGCGGGTCCCTGTCAGTCTTGTACTGGCGGATCGCGTTCTCGACATCCTGGCCAGTGAGGGGGTTCTTGATCTCGGCGGTGAAAATCGGGATGCCGTTCAGGAAGAGCACCAAGTCGATGCTCTTCTCGTTCTTGGCGCTGTAGTGGAGCTGGCGCACCACGGCAAAGAGATTCGCCGCGTGCAGACGCCGGGTCTCTTCGTTTAGCCCACTCGCGGGGCGAAAGTAGGCGAGCCGGAACTTACACCCCGAGTCCTTGATACCCTGCCGGAGAACGTCCAGCGAGCCGCGCCGCTCGATCTCGGCCGCAAGGCGTTTCAGAAACTGCTCCTTCACCGCCCCTCCGTGATGTTGGGCAAGTTTCTGCCACTCTATCGGCTGCGTGGCGAGCACGAAGTCCGCCACGTCGCGCGGCAGGAGACAGAGGGCGCGGTCGTAGTCCTCAGGTCGGCGCTTGCGGTAGTCACCAGGCGGCCCCTCGCCATAGGGCAGTGGCGTTTCGCGGACCGCGGTCGCGTCTCCCACGCAGGCATCCGGCCCATACTGCAGCAGGCCGCACTCGATAGTTTCCTCGAAGGAGCGCTCAGAGATCTCGGGACTCATGCCACTTCCTCCCGAATGTCGATTTTTCCTGTCACGGCGGCGGAGATAAGGGCGGTACGTAGTTCCTTGAGGCGGTCGATTGCATTGCGCACCCGTGCACCCACCAGGTCGAAGCCTCCGACTGACCGTTCCACGAAGTCGAGGATTCTCGCCTGCTCTTCCATCTGTGGGGCCACGACAAATAGCTGTTCAAGATCACCCATCGAGATGTTCGGCTGAGTCCCAGCCGACCAAGTTCGTTTGATTTGCTTCTGCACATATTCCGCCCCCAAAGCCATTTCGAGAAACCCTGGGAGGATCCGCGATCGATTTGCACGCACAAGTGCCAAAGGGGACCACACGCTGAACTCGACGTCCACATTCAATCTGGCCAGTTTTCCTGTCGTGGCACCCGACTTGCAGATCAGAATGTCATCCCGGATGGGCTTGCACTTCCGGCAGTAGTACGTGTGAAGGTCTGGTGAAATGAAACCTCGCCTCTTGTCGAAGTCGATTCTGCCGTTTGATACAGCCTCAGCTGATATGAAATCCACGCCCTCGGTGACGAGCTCCGGGGTCTCGTGGGGTCCGTCCGTGATCTTGGTTGCGACCCATCGCTTCAGCGGAAGCCCCGTCCAGTGCGCTGGATACTGGTCGAGCCACTCAACGCCGGAGTCCTTCATGGGGACGTTCGGGTCGAGGCCCTTGGTGACAGCCTGGCTGATGAGGGCGGTGCGCTTCTCCTGGAGCAGCTCAATCAGCCGCCCCTTCTTCGCCACCAGCGCATCGATCCTCGCCGTCTCCCGATCGAGGAAAGCGCCGATGGCGCGTTGCTCGGGTTCCGGCGGCGCAGCCAGTTCATACGTCGCCATCTCGCTTTCGTTGATGGCTGGGAAGCTGACGCCCCTGGAGTTTGCTACAACGCGTTCCACGAAGTACGGCGCTCGCAGAGCGTAAGCGGCATAGTCGGTGGTGAGTTCGTCCTCAGGTCGCACGACCGCGAAGCCAGTCGAAACCACCGTGCCAGGCTCCGGTTCGCTGATCGGGGCGATTGCACGAAGGTATGTGCGCACTGTTGATACGATCACGTCGCCATCGCGAACGAGCCTGCGCGCACGTGAAGGAGCTGAAGCAAACGTAAGCTGCTCCTGCTCGATGATGCGGCCAAGGTTGTCAACGCCACCTATGTCCACGTAGACCATCTCTAGCGTCGGATCGGTCTCTTCGGAAAGCGACTCTGGATTCAGTGCTGCCAGGTGTTTGAGCCGCTTCACCTCCCAATGCGCCGGGATCTCCCCCAGCCACTCGACGCCAGAGTCCTTGTAGGCCCGGTAGGGCTTGAAGCGCTTTCTGCCTTCCACCTTCATCATCTCCATGGCCCGCCGGGTTGCCACATGTTCGGAAATGTCGCGTTCTCAGCGAGTGCCGCCCATACCGGCCCAAGGAAACCCTGGGTCAGCTCACCAACCGCGCCGAAGTCCGCCGGAGCGCCAGGAAGAGAATTTCTGGTTAGATAGGCGCGCCACTGCGCAGCGCGCGTGCCGTCTCCATAAAAACGCGGCGTAAGGGCAGTCGGGAGCGCCTTGTCAATCGTCGTCCGGCGGCGCTTGAACGTCGTGCCGATCGAGCGCTCGAGCTTCATGCCATCGAAAGGAAACTGCCGAGCGAGAACGTGGAGATCATAAAAGTCCTTATAGCGGCTGTTGAGTTCCCCGCGAACGACCATAGTGTGGAATTTCTCGGCAACGACAGCTTCGGGCGGGTATGCCCGGATGCACGGGGCGGGCTTATCGAGAATTGTTGGGTAATCCACGTCATTCGCAGGCGGCTCGATGGCATTGCCGAAACCGATGTCAATCTGCATCGGAATGCGAGCGCTGCCGAGCATGACCGGAAAGCGAACCCTCAGGCCGTCATATTCCGAGTCATCGCGGATTGGCTCGCCGGTCAGCGTTTCTGCCTCAAAGGAGAGACCGTCATCGGCCACGCCGACACCGCACACTTCTCCCAGCGCCGCAAGAACGGCATCAGTTTCTCTGTTTCCGTAGCCGGTGAAGTCAAGATCCCGAGTCGGCCGGTAGATCGGGCCTCCCCAGAGCGCAAACAGCATGGCGCCCTTCAGCACAAACCGCTCGCGATGTTTGGACCGGCCGAGGCGATAGAGGAACCGCTCGGCCGCATAGCGCTGGAGCAGAAACTGGAAATTCTCTTTGGTCTCACGGCTGCGAGTAAGGAGGCGGTCATGCACCGATGCTGCTACATTCCTGAGTGTGCGGTCAGTCATGGCGCCAGCGCCTCCAGGTAGCTCCGCATCACGGTGCGCGCACGGCAGACCTCGGCGGCACGCATGATCTCATCTACTGTCGCCTTGCGCGTGCGCACGGCGTCCCGAAGCGCCTCGAGGGCGACATCCAACCCGATCTTGTTGCGGTACCGGAAGCAGTCCACCACCGTGCGGGCAGGCGAGGTCACGCGCACGGGGACGCCAAGGGTTGAGCGGGTTTGGATGCCGTAGGTAAGCATCGAGCCGGAAAATCGCACCACGCGAACTTTGGCCGGCAGCCGCGTGGGCTTGCGGGCCTTTCGGTCCAGGGCAATCCATACTTCGTGGGGCGATTGCGTCCCAATCTCATGGATCTGAAGAGCAGAGAGGAGGCAAAGAATACCGCCAGGGACAGCAGAGGCGACCATCGCGACTGTCTCCATCTCATTTGGCTCGACAGCCGCCAGGCGGTAAAGTCCGCGGCCAACCTGCGCAACTTGACCCCTTCGGAGAAGGGTTCGCAGGTGCCCCCTGGGAATACCACGCGCCTCTAGCTCTGTCGCCCGGAATAGTCCAGGGAGGCCAGTTGACGGAGATATATTTGAAATTTTGCCCTTTTCCATGGCCCCATTGTACAAAATGTCGGCAGTTACATGCAAGTGCCGACATTTTGATCATGAGTCGATGAATTTCTTGAGATCACCCTTGACGAGGCTCGGAGCCCGTCCCCGCTGCTTCCGTCACTTCGGCCAGCATCCTCATGATGTCCTTCTCGATAGCGCGGATATCCTCCTCGATCTCTTCCAGGGCCCGGGGCGGGCTGTACCGGTAGAAGTAGCGGTTGAAGTTGATCTCGTAGCCGACGATGCCAACCCGGCCGTCCTTGGCATCCCGCTTATCCGTGTCGATCCAGGCGTCAGGGACATGGGGCCTGACCTCGCGATTGAAGAACGCCTCGACACTCTCGGAAAGCGGCACGCTTTCGGTGTCGCGCAGTTCCGGGTCGGCCTCGGGATTACCCTCCTTGTCGCGGCAGATCGCCGCCGTCTCGTCGCGCTCGGAGAGGGCGGAGAGGATGGCCTTGGTAACGGGCGCGGAGAGCTTGATCCCCGCCTTTCCTGCCGCCCCTTCGAGCACGGCCTCGAACTCAGCCCGGTCCCGGTAGAGCGTGGCTGGCAGCGTGCGCAGGAGTTTGCGAATTTCCTCTTGCTGCGCGCGCCCTTCCGCCTGCTCCTTTGCCCCCGCGGCGCCTTTCTTCTTCGATTGCGCAAGCGCTTGAAAGCCCCTCTCTTCTTCAATGCGCCCGATGCGCTCGGGGCTGGCCTGGAAATTTAGCCGGAGCGGCCGCTCGACGGTGATCTTGCGGAAGCCGAAGTGCGTCGTCGGAAAGATCCTGCTGACGACGATCTCCCCTTCCTTGCTGTCCTTCGCCACTTCGCGCGTATCGCCGTCTTTGAAGTCGCTGAGAATCTTCAGGATGTCCAGGGCGCGGTCGAGCGGAATCTCGCGGCGTTTGTCCCCCAGGCTTTTGCGCATCTGCACCCAGAAGGAGGTGGCATCGATGAGCTGCACCTTGCCGCGTCGTGCCGTGGTTTTGCGGTTGGTTACCACCCAAATGTAGGTAGCGATGCCTGTGTTGTAAAAGAGTTGCTCGGGCAGCGCGATCAGCGCATCAAGGAGGTCGTTTTCAAGGATGAAGCGGCGGATCTCGCTCTCGCCACTGCCAGCGTCGCCCGTGAAAAGCGGAGAGCCGTTCATGATGATTGCGATCCGCGAGCCGCCTTCCTTCGCATCCTTTGCGTGCGCCAACATATGGAGCAGGAAGAGGAGCTGGCCGTCGCTGATCCGCGGCAACCCCGGGCCGAACTTCCCGGCCGCGCCGCGTTCATGCTCGGCCCGCACTGCTTCTTCGTCGCGCTTCCAGTCCTTGCCGTAGGGCGGATTTGCGATCAGGTAGTCGAATTGCGTTCCGGCGTGGCGGTCATTCGAGAGCGTGCTGCCGAAGGCAATGTTGTCGGCGTCACGACCAGTCGGGTCTTTTATGAAAAGATCGGACTTCGAGACGGCCCACGTCTCGGGGTTCACCTCCTGGCCGAAAAGGTGGATCTCCGCTTCGGGATTGATCGGTCGACGGATGATTTCCCCGTTCTTGCGGAGGCCAACCGTGATGTGCTCCTTCGTTATCATCAGCATCCCGCCGGAGCCGCAGCACGGGTCGTACACCGTACGGACCACACCCCGGCGGCGAATGCGGCTTTCATCTCCAGCCAGCATCAGATCGACCATCAGGTGCACGACGTCGCGCGGCGTGAAGTGCTCGCCGGGGTTCTCGTTCAGCGCCTCGTTGAACTTGCGGATCAGTTCCTCAAAGATCGTCCCCATCGTGGGGTTGTCGATCTTGTTCGGGTGCAGGTCCACGTTCTTGAAGCGTTCGAGCACCTGGAAGAGCAGCCCTGCCTCGTCGAGCTTGCTGATGGTATTGTCGAAGTCGAACTTCTCCAGGACCTCGCGCATGTTTGGACTGAACCCGGCAATGTAGTTGCGTAGGTTGGCGGCCAGGTGTGGGGCGTCGGCAAGAAGCTTTTCGAAGTCGTAGCGGGAGGTGTTGTAGAAGGCGAAGCCCGATGCCGTCCGCAGCAAAGGATCGAGGTTCTCAAGCTTTCCCTTGTAGCTCGCTTGTGTCTTGAGCACCTTCTCTTTCATCGGCGCGAGCACGCAGTCGAGACGGCGTAGGACTGTGAGCGGAAGGATGACGTCCTGGTACTTGCCGCGTTTGAAAGTGTCGCGGATGAGGTCCGCTACGCCCCATATAAAGCTAACAATTTCACTATAGTTCATTTTTATGGCTCCGGTTTTACGGCACGTTCTTTCCGAGTGAATTTATAGATACTCTTATTTTTTTCGAAAAATCCTGCCCTAAATTCTATTTTCCTCACGCCAAGGCGCAAAGGACGCAAAGGAGTAAGGGGGGTTAGGCATAAATAATTAAATATTTCTGCTCGCTGACCATTAATATAACGGCTTCGATCAACCAAAACAAAAAGCCTATCCCAGTTTTGGAACAGGCTTTTAAAGGGCTGCTCATCTGTACGTTCTCCTCTCTGCTGCGAGGTTAGCATAATTTAGCACCAATCCTGCCTCAAGTCAAAAATCCCGCTTCGGCTCCCGAGAGTTTTGGAGGTTGAATCTTCATTCCTGACAAAATTCTTTTCTTTTATATTTGGAACTCTCATTCATCCCCTTGCCCAATAAGCAGCCCGTTTTTCTTTTAATTGGAATCCGATCCGCTTCTTTGGCGCTTCCTTTGCTTTGACGCTCATTTGAACTGACCCACCTTTACTCAGAAGAATTGACCCACCGATAAAGTGCTCAGGATTTTTTGACCCACCGCTTGCTATCCAGAGAGAAGAA
>Ga0315285_10006798_pt1 | contig 11797 bp, 9 predicted proteins | sample YL17G09_36_MG_FD_203698 | JGI IMG/M metagenome (GOLD analysis project Ga0315285, IMG submission 203698) | Sediment microbial communities from Yellowstone Lake, YNP, Wyoming, USA - YL17G09_36 | ecosystem: Environmental > Aquatic > Freshwater > Lake > Sediment | place: USA: Wyoming | collected... | reverse complement strand
TTATAATTCCAAAATAAGCCACACATAGCACTGATATCGCAAGAATCAAATAGCCAATTTCTTTTTTATATGACTTTCGGGCTGGTAAGATGTCAATTTTTTCTGAAGGAACGATTAACTGAGTTTTCTTATCTTGACCAGGAAGAGTATAATAAACTTTAGCACTGCTAATTCTTCCTTCTCCATTTTCAATTGCTTTCAATAATAACCTGTAGATTCTTTTGAATTTGCCATCAGGGAAAATATTATCTTCTGAATATATCTTGATTAATTGTAATCCACTTAACTCTGGTTCTTCTAACTCAAATAGATAAGGTTGATTTCCACCTGATTGCTCAACTATAATAGAAAAGGTAATTTCATCTCCCTTACGAACTTTTGCCTTCTCAATTTGTGTATCAATTTTTACTGTAACACTGGATGGCTCTTTATTCTTAACTTCATCTTTAGTAATCTCAGAAACAGAACGAACTAGAATAGGACATATAAGAATTATGAGAATTGTAAGAACTTTCTTCATCCAACCCCCTTAAAAAAAGGAGCCTTTGTTTGTTCAACAAAGGCTCCAAACTCACATCAAATTATTCAGAAGGAACTGGAACGAAAATAATTCGTCCATTTCTATAAACACTCAACGCGTTGTCTTTTCCTTTAGGTGTTTTCTTAATAAGCTCCTCCACATCTTTAGCCGATTTCACAGGTTCCAAATTAACTTCAATGATAATATCACCTTGTCTAATTCCTGCATTAAAAGCAGGGGAACCACTCTTTACATCAGCAACTTTTACACCTGTATCAGTATCTATCTTTAATTGTTCTTTTTCTTTAGGAGATAAACTTTCAAGTGTCATACCTAAAATACCACCCTGCATCGTTTCAAATACAGTTTCTTCCTCTTCTTTATATTCACTTCTATCAGCGACCTTTATACTAAAGTCTTTTATCTCTCCTTTGCGAAAAACTTTTATTTTAATCGTATTGCCTGGTTGAACACCTGTTATATAATTAACGACATCAGTTGTCTCAACCATCTTTTTTCCATCAACTTCTAAAATAATATCATTTCTTTCAAGCCCTGCTTTTTGAGCAGGCAGACCCTCGGTAATTTTTGCAATTATGACTGCCTTGTCTTTATCAAACTTGAAATTATCCTTCAGCCATTTAATCTGCTCTGGTGGAGCGTTCTCGATAAGCACACCGATAAATCCTCTTGAAACAGCTCCCTTTTCAATTAAAGGTGTCATAACTTTTTTCACAAGATTAATTGGAACGGCAAATCCTACTCCCTGCCATCTGCCAGTATTAGAAGCTATCGCCATATTGATACCTATAACTTTACCTTCAAGATTAATTAAGGCACCACCACTATTACCCGGATTAATCATTGCATCAGTTTGAATTAAATCCTCAATATCAACTATATTAGCACGTCTATGCACTGCACTAATCACACCAACAGATAATGTTCTCGTTAGTCCCAATGGATTCCCAATAGCAAGAACAATGTTCCCGGGTTCCAGCCCCTCAGAATCACCGAGTTCAGCATAGGGCAAATCCTTCACCTTAAGCTTAATTATTGCTACATCAGTCAACTTATCCGACCGAATATACTCAATATCATCCTTCTGAAGAGTCTTGTTTTCATCAATGGCAATTTTTATCTGTTCTTTTGTCATATTGTCTACAACATGATGATTCGTTATCACATAATACTCATCATTAATCTTCACAACTACACCTGAACCTAAATAGGGAACCTCAAGTTCTTTTTTCCGGAACTGCTCTTCAAGATTCTGGTCGAAGAAAAATTTGAAGAAGGGATCATTATCAAACCGATAAAATGGATTTGGCACTTTCACAGTGGCGGAAATCTCAACGACTGCAGGAGCTACTTGCTTATAAATCTTTGAATATATATCAGTAACTATTGGAGCGGAGCTGAAATTAGGAATATTAATCAATAATATTAATATACCCGCTAAAAGTGTTATTTTCAGACCTTGTTTATTCATTCGTTTTTGATACATAATACTTTCCTCCTAAACTATAATAAAAAATTTAATCAATTAAAAAGCAATTAAAATGCCAGATGATTTTAGAAGGTGTCTTTAAAACATAACTATATTTAAATCAATATATTATACCATAAATGATAAATGAGACGAGAGGAAATACATCCATATAACTATGACAAAATGTCACTTAATAATTATCCTCTACAACTTGAAGGGGTTTTTTGACACGCATCCTAATATTATGTAGGGAACGATTTCAAATCATTTCCTACAAATAAATTCGTGGATATTCGTGAAATTCGTGGTTTCAATAACTTTCTTTAATCAATCCCATATTCCTTTAATTTTCTCTGAAGAGTTCTTCTGCTGATGCCGAGTAATTCTGCTGCTTTTGTTCTATTGCCATCCACACTTACAAGGGTCTGTTGAATGGCTTCTAATTCTATCTGGTCAAGGGGCATACCCACCTTAAAATTAATGACATTTTCTTCCCTATCAAAATTACGAATATTTTCAGGAATGTCTTTGATTTCAATTGTAGAAGTTGTCGCAAATATAACAATATTCTCAATCGTATTTTTCAATTCTCTTACATTACCATGCCAACTATAATTTATGAGGGCGTTCATAGCCTCTTTTGTAATAACATCGATCTTTTTATTATGTTCTTTTGAAGCCTCCTCAATAAAATTTTTAACAAACTTAGGGATATCCGCCTTTCTTCTTCTCAATGGTGGTAATTGAATCTCTGCCACTTTTAATCTATAATATAAATCTTCTCTGAATCGTCCTTCTTTAATTTCTTCCTGCAAATCCTTATTGGATGCAGCTATGAGACGAACATCAACAATGACAGATTGAACGCCCCCGACACGCAAAAATTCTTTTGTCTCAATCACCCTGAGCAACTTTACCTGCATTTCTAAAGGAATATCTCCCACTTCATCCAAAAATAATGTTCCTTTATGAGCTAATTCAAACCTGCCTTTTCTCATTGCGATGGCACCGGTAAAAGAACCTTTCTCATGTCCAAACAACTCACTTTCTAAAATCCCTGCGGGTAATGCGGCACAATGAAGAGGAATGAAAGGTTTATTTGCTCTATCACTATTAAAATGGATAGCTTTAGCGATAACCTCTTTTCCTGTGCCACTTTCACCTGTAATAAGTATTGTTGCTTTAGTTGGTGCGAGCTGCTTTACCTTATTCACAACTTCGACCATCTCTTGCGTCTCACCAATGATTCCCTGAAATCCAAATTTACTATCAATTTGTCTCAACAAGTAAATGTTCTGCTTTACAAGAGCTTGTTTTTCCATTGCCCTCTCAACCTTTATTCGAAGCTCCTGCAAATCGACTGGTTTAGTTATATAATCATAAGCTCCTAAACGCATCGCTTCCACCGCTGATTCAATTGTCCCGTATGCCGTTGTAATAATGACCACAGGGGCTGGCTTGAAATCCTGCGTATGCTTCAAAAATTCTAATCCATCCATTCCCGGCATCTTCAAATCAGTTATGATGGTGTCTACATCTTCTTCATCAAGAATATCGAGTGCCTTAGAACCACTATCAGCGGTTAATATACGATAATTTGTTCTTGCAAATCCTGCGGCATAAGATTTCAAGACATCTTCTCGGTCATCAACAATCAATAATGTTTGTTGTTCTTTTTCTTGCTGATTATTAGTCAATTTTGTTCATACTCCTTATAGTAAAAAATTGATAAATCAATATTAATAAATATCAACAAGATATTTTTCTTATCCTGTTAATCCTGTCCATCCCTGTGAATTTCAAATCTCAATCAATTCATATTTCATAGACCCCAATCCTATTTTTTCACCATACCTTAATTGAATTTCCCCATCAATATGAGGGTACGAATGAGCTTCAAGTGTTTTTCCAGTTTCTTTTTTAATTAAATCATAACAAGCCTTATCAATCGCAACAATATCTTTGGAAGCTAACACGCCTATATCTTTTATTATAGGGTCGGTTTCTGTAGTCGCCATACAATCACAATCCTTTGAAACAAACCAGAGGAAATTCATATAACCTATCTTATTGCCTTTTGCTTTAGCAACTCCCAAGGCATGCTCAGCCATCTTCTCTTGAAGAATCTTTGATTCAACCTTAAAATTATATTTGATGGCATTGAATCGACATACCGTTAAGCATTCCCCACATCCTATACAAACCTTACGATTAATAAAAGCGACTTTGCCATTTATGGAAATCGCATTTGTTGGACACCATTGAATACATTCCTGACAGGCTGTGCATTTGTCATCTTTAACTTGAGGCTTCATATCAGAATGCTGTCTCATTTTTCCTTTCCGACTGGCTAAACCCATTCCCACATTCTTAATGGCACCTCCTAATCCTGTTGCGAGATGACCTGTTATATGGGATAAAACAATTAAGGCATTAGCTTTTATGGCATCCGTAGCTAATGATACTTTTTTAAAATGAATACCAGCAATTTTAATTTCTGTTTCAGCATCCCCCAAAAGACCATCAGAAATTACGATGGGCGATTCAGCATTTTCCATAGTAAATCCGTGTCTATAGGCAAGATTCAGGTGGTCCACCGAATTGCTCCTTTGCCCCACATACAATGTATTCGTATCTGTTAGAAATGGTTTCGCACCTTTCGATTTAATCTCTCTTGCAATCGGTTTCACATATTGAGGTTTAATATATCCTCTGTTCCCTTCTTCTCCGAAGTGAATCTTCAAACCAACAACCTCTCCGCTTTGATAACATTCATCCAAACCAGATGATTTGAATAGCTTTAATATTTTCTCTTGTGCTAAACTAATATCATCACCTGTAGATAGCCGTGTGAAATAAACCTTTGATGCCATTCGATTACTCCTTGGTCATATTAAATTCTTCAACAAAGGTAATTTGAATTTAAAAACATAAAATTTGTCAAATATTTATATCAGTGAATGCAATAAAGATATATATTATTGAAAAACCAAACTTTTCAAATATATTGTTACAACGATTTTTAGACACTATTTTAAATGTTTTTCTTGACACAAACCTTTTTTTTTCAGAAATTATTTAAGAACTTTTTAATGAATGTATTTTACTAAAGAGTAGAAAAAATGTATAAAAGAAATATTCTTATATTAGTAATTTTCCTATCCATTTTTATAATTCAAACCGTATCCGCTTTTTCAATTCTGGACTACTTCATTGATAGAGGATATGATTTCCTCGATATCTTCCGAATAAGATTTAGTATTGCTCCAAAAGCAGAGGCTATCGGAATCCATGCAAGAGTCACCTGCCTTGCTCAAGCAGGTTTCATTTACTTCAATGGGAGTTTTGTTGGTATGGATAGACGTGCTTTCGGGGTGTGGAATGAATCAAAGATGGAAGGAGGAATCAGTGCGCTTTATTATACGACCATTGAATCGGATGCCCCTTATGGAAATCAATTCCTTGATGAAAATACACAATGGTTCAACATCACTGATAGAGGTCTTATCAGAAATGACACTTACTGGGATGATGGGAGATACCATCCGGTAAGTATCGGAGCGGAAGTTCAGCTCGGAATTCTCCCCGGAATCGATGTGGGAATTTATCCTGAAGAAATAGTCGATTTCATCTGGGGAATATTTACATTCGATTTCTGGCAGGATGATGTTTCCAAAACTGACGTTCAATATTTTGATAAAACATATAAAGATTACTTTTAGATTACAAAAACAAAATTAACCACGAAAAACAAGAAGTTCAAAAAACTTATAAGGACTATTAATTAAATTTATTTTTAACCGATAATAATAAGGAACGGTTAGTATTATAAAGGGGTAGTTTATAAGACCGTTCAAAATTGTCATTCTGAGCGAAGCGAAGAATCTCGCTTCCGATGTAATATTTACAAACGGTTTCTATTTTTTATTAATAAGTAAGTTTAGAATTGTAGCCGCAATCTTTAGATTGCGTTTGTTTAGCACAGGCTAAAGCCTGTGACTACATATATGCGAGCTAAAGCTCGCATTACTCTAAAAAGAGAGGGTTTATCAAAACTATGAAAAAAGTAAAAATAGCGGGTTTTACTGTAGTTGAAATCCTCGTGGCATTAGTCATTCTATCCTTTGGAATATTTGGTGTCCTTGATTTTTATTCACGAACAGTGGAAATTTCCCGATATAATACTCTACAGCTCCAAGCCCAATCCTTAGCTTACAAAAAAGCGATGGAATTATCTGCACAGGGGATGGGATCAATTAAAACTACATTTAAACTTCCAGATGGTCCCCTGTCCAATTATCAATATCCTGAAAAACCAACTCCTTTTAAAGAGAATGATCAACTTTCATATTGGCTCAAATTTAATCAACACAAAAAATTTGAGGCACTTAGTGTCGTTTCCATCGAAGTGTTCGATTCTAAGGAATTACCAAGAAAATTATTTAGTTGTGAAGTTTATATAAAGTAACACGAGATTTATCTCGTGTAAGGGACGCATATATGTGTCCCCTACAATGCGACATAAATGTCGCGTTACTATAAATAAAGGAGATGGAAGAATCTCTATGAAATCAAAAATACTTATCAAAAACAAAGGTATTACTTTAGTAGAACTAATTATCATTATGGCGGTGGGTGTTTTGGTATTCGGTTTGATACTCGGAATATTGATAGAAACATCCAGAGCTGTGAATAAAAGAATGAAATATGAATCGGTCATCAGCGAAGTTGAAAGTGCCTCTGAAAGAATAGCTTCTTTAATCAACAACATAATTATTGATGAGTCTATCAAACAAGCCATTGCTGAAAAAAATAAAGCTAATTTTCTCTATACAAGCGATAAATTAGGCTTATGGACAACGGGTAAAGATGCCCCTGATAAATATACTTATGTTGAGATTTTTAATAATAAACAAAGCGAACCTAATAAAGCGGCGATGGGATGTGTTGCCCTCGAAACAAACACGCGTGTTGACCAACCTCTCGGTGTGGGATTTGAAGACGTTGCAACAGAAATTTCTTTTAAATATGCAAGTGAATTCAGAGAGGGTGAACCAGCTTGGATGGATAGTTTTCCCTTTGATAAGATTCCAGCATTAATCGAAGTAAAAATATTAGCTAAATCTATTGATAAAGAGGTTAAGCCTCTCGAAATCATTAATACATATAAAATTTTTTAGCTTGTAGCACCGACGTTTCGTCGGTGTAGGGAACAGGCATACTTGTTCCCTACAAAAGCAGGCGAGATGCTTGGGCTATTAACCTAATATGGAATCTCAATGATAGGAGAGAAGATAAGTATGAAAAAATTAGCTTATCAAAAAAATAACAAAGGATTTGTATTGGTCGCCGCCATTGGTGTAGCAGCCATTCTCTTCTTAATGGTTATGGCGTTTTATTCATATACCAAAGTAAATTTTGATCATACCTCAAGGGTCTATGAACAAACAAGACTGGACTTGAGCTTGAACAATGCCCTACTTTATTTCACAGAACAGATAAAAATAGGTGACTTGAAGACACATAAAATTGATTTTGATGAAAACAAGTGTTCAGTGGAAGGCTATATTATAGCGGCGAAAGGTGATGAAGAAATTTATACCAAACATCTAATAAAATATGTGCCAGGTGATTACTATATAAAAATGGTTGCCTCATACACTTCTCCAACAAAACGTACCACTGAAAAAAGGGCTTCCTTTATTATAAATGTTGGCAATATAGGAGTAGTTCCCAGATTCAAACAATTTTACTATTAAGTGTAGTTGTTGCATTCAATACAATGTGGAGTGCGGTAGCTTGCTACCGCTTTTAATAGCGAGACCTTGGTCTCGCAGAATGAGTCCTGAAGAGAAGCAGAAACAAGTTTCTGCTACCCCTCTCCCTATCCCTCTCCCACAAGGGGAGAGGGTAATAAGGAAAGCGAAAGCAAGCTTTCGCACTCCCAATAAAAACGGAGTAGATATGGAAAAGGATTTATTAAAGTTAGGGCTGTTGTTCAAAGAGGCCGGTTTTATCAGAGAAACTGACTGGCAAAAGTATATGAAAGAAATGAATATCTCTCAAAAATCTATGGGCGAGGTATTATTACAGGAGGTCTCTCTCAAAACCTTCAAAGATTTTGGTGAAGTAACAACAAAAGCTATCAAAAATATACTTCTGATGGAAATTCCACTACCCTTCGGTAGAAAGAAAGAAATGGAAGTGGAAACAGAAAAACCCAAATTAGAAAATTTCATAAATCTTCCTGAACTATATGGTTTCTTTGAGAAAAATCCGAAAAGCGTGAAACCTGTCTATGATGAACTGATTAAAAACAAAATTGTCTCTAAGGAATTTGTTACTAACATTGAAAAAGAAAGTAAAAAGCTCAAGACAACCTCTGATAAAATTATCCTGAAAAAACAAGCTATCACTCCCGAAATGGTCACAGACTGTATCGTTGCAGACACAGAATTTCAAAAAAAATGCAGATTCTTTATGATTCAGGAACTCCTCACACTAAACAATATCCTATCAGAAGAAGATATCATAGTAGCAAAAAACGAAGCCGATAAAATTTCGCAACCCATTATCAACATCTTGGAAAAACAAAAGAAATATACTCAAGGAGAACTTTTTGATGCAATAAAAGAAGGGGGAATTTGGTTCCAAGAATTTGCCTTAGATAAATACGAAATATCTGACAAAATAGTTAAGCTCCTTCCTGTTCGCTACTTAGAAAGAACCCTTTCATTTCCTGTTCAAAAGATAAAAAACAAACTAATACTTGCAATGGTTAATCCCTTTGACATTAAAACTATAGATACCATTGCGTTTTTAATTGATATAAATGTCTCACCAATTCTTATAAATGAAAACGATTTCTTCGTTTTATTCCAAAAATTCATCTCAGAAAAAGAAGAAGAAGTCAAAACAGTTATAGAACCTGTGAAAACTCGGATTAAAGCCCCTACAACACCTTCTCCCGAAGTAAAAAAGGGAAAAGAAGTTGCCAAACCAGTTGATCCCTCAAAAGAAGAAATATCAAAACCAGTAACAAAAACCTTAGAAGTCAAAGAAAAACCAATAGGAGTCTCTATGGATAAAAAACTACAAACTGTTGCGGAAAGTGGTTCCGCAGTTGAAGTCGTGGCAACAGTAGTTGAGAATGCCATCAATAATAGAGCTACTGATGTCCACTTTGAATCAATGGAAGATTGTATGCGAGTGAGACTCAGAATCGATGGTAGACTCCACAATATAATGGATCTCAACAAAGATATCCAGGAATCAGTTTTATCAAGAATTAAAATCTTATCAAATATGGACGTAACAGAAAGAAGACGACCTCAGGATGGTCACTTCTCTTTTAAAATTGGTAATAAGAATTACGATATGAGAATTGCCACCATCCCAACTTTCTGGGGTGAAAAATTAGTGATGCGTATCTTCAGCGAAGCCACTATACTGAAGGGATTTAATGAATTAGGGCTGGAAGAAGATGACCATGAAAAGATAAATGCCCTTATTAGATTTACCAATGGTATGCTTCTTGTAACAGGTCCTACAGGAAGTGGTAAAACATCCACACTTTATTCTGCGTTAACCACATTGAATGAAGAACACAGAAACATTGTGTCAATTGAAGACCCTATCGAATATAGAATAAGAGGAATAAATCAAATTCAAGTTGATACGGGGATAGATTTGACCTTTGCGAATTGCATTAGAGCAGTGTTAAGACAAGATGCAAACGTCTTAATGGTTGGAGAAATAAGAGACCCCGATACTGCTTATATTGCGACAAGAGCAGCTCTCACAGGACATCTCGTTCTAAGTACATTACATACAGGTTCAGCAGTTAGTGCCTTAACAACTCTTCAATACATGGGTATTGAACCATTTATGATTGCAAGCACTCTTGTGGGAGTCATTGCCCAGAGATTAGTCAGGAAAATTTGCCCATATTGTGAAGAAAGTTACAAACCTTCTAAAGCTATACTTGATGAATTGAAAATAGCTCAAACAGAGACTAAGAAAATAAAAAGAGGAAAAGGTTGTGAAAAATGCTTTAACACAGGTTTCTTTGGAAGAACAGGCGTTTTCGAAATTCTTACTGTTTCAAACATACTTAGAAAGATGGTTGTGGAAAGTGCTTCAGAACAAGATATTAAAAATGTTGCTCTGGGAGAAGGATTAAAAACTCTCTTTCTCGGAGGTAGGGAAAAAGTTTTAAAAGGTATTACTTCACCTGAAGAAGTATTAAATATTGTTCATATTTAATGTAACTTAAATATAAATGGAGGGAAAATAAATGCCTAAGTCAACAGGTAAAAAAGGAAAACAAGAATCGGAAGGCAAAGGTTCTCTTTATGAAAAGTTAGAGTCCTCGAAACGTGCTGGTATCCCTAAATATGCTGAACCAAGTACAGCGGAAATCGGCATCTTAGGACCCAGTCTAAGAGACATTGCGGCGTTCTTAAGGCAACTCTCTGTTCTACTTGATGCAGGCATTCCGCTTCTGAGAAGTTTGAGAATTATGAGTGTTCGTTCCCATCATTCTAAATTGAAAAAGGTGGCAAATGATGTCGCTGATAATGTAGAACGTGGAAAAACACTCTCGGCCTCGTTGGAGGAGTTCCCCAGAATTTTTCCACCTCTGGTAATTAATGTTGTAAAAACAGGAGAGGTCTCCGGAACACTTGAATCCTCATTGAGACGACTTGCCGAATTGATGGAGAAAAAAGCTGAACTGAAACAGAAAATTATCTCAGCTTCTATCTATCCTATACTTGTCCTGTGCGTGGCTCTTGTTGTTGTCATCTTGATTCTTACAATGGCTATTCCTCGATTCGAATCAATCTATTCTCAACAAGGGATTCAATTACCAACGCCGACACGAGTAGTTCTGGCTCTTTCCCACTTCATTATTGGAGCCTGGTTCGTCTACATTCCTCTCATCATCGTCCTGATAATTCTCTATTTAGTATTTAGAAGAACACCTACAGGCAGAATCATCATTGACAAAATTAAGCTGAAAGTTCCCATTTACGGAAATATCAACACGAAGGTTGCTGTTGCCAGATTTAGTAGAACACTCGGAACTCTTTTGTCGTCTGGAGTCCCACTTCTCGAAGGCGTTTCTGTGTCAGCAAATACCAGTGATAATGTCCACGTGAGAAAAGCATTGTTTAATGTCTATGATACACTTGAAAAAGGTGGAAAGATGGAAGACCCACTTAGAGAAAGTAATGTCTTTCCGCAATTTGTTATTGATATGATTGCGATTGGTGATGAAGCTGGAACACTCGATAATATGCTGTTTAAAATTGCAGATACTTACGATTCGGATGTTGATGCCACATTGCGTGGACTAACTTCAATTATGGAGCCGTTCTTAATTGTAATATTAGGTTGTGTAGTTGCCTTTATTGCCCTTGCCATCTTGTTACCATACTTTAATATGGTAAAAGTTGTGTAAAAAATCACATATAGACAGGATATACAGAATTACTATAATATTCCTATCGTGGAATTTATCTTTTTAAATTTAGAAGGTATCTTTATCTCTATATAACTAAAAGGTGCAGGATATATTCCTGCACCTTTTAGTTATGGTCAGGATTTAAATCCTGACTATTAAAATCATCTCTATATGTTGCCCTTCTAAAAATTCTACTTTTTTTTAAATTGACTTCTCACTAAAACCAATCTAACTTCCCTTTTTAAAAAGTGATATTCCCCACTTTTAACATTTTATTAACATTCAAGAAATCTAAGAGAAATTATTTTTTTATAGAGTC
>Ga0315285_10006796_pt1 | contig 11798 bp, 5 predicted proteins | sample YL17G09_36_MG_FD_203698 | JGI IMG/M metagenome (GOLD analysis project Ga0315285, IMG submission 203698) | Sediment microbial communities from Yellowstone Lake, YNP, Wyoming, USA - YL17G09_36 | ecosystem: Environmental > Aquatic > Freshwater > Lake > Sediment | place: USA: Wyoming | collected... | reverse complement strand
CTCGACAGTTTGTTTTTATCCAGAATCGTCGTCACGACGCCGACATTGCCTTTCCACGTTTCGTCGCCCTTATCTACCGTGATCATCGCCTCGATGGGTTTTTTCCATGCTTCTGAAACGGCCGAACGGTAGACGATATCTCCCGGCGTGCGCGCGCCGTAACGCACGATGATCTTCTTATAGCTCTTTATCTCTTCGAAGAGCGCAAGAAGCAGAGCGCGGAGCGGCGCCAGTCCCACGCCGCCGCCCACGATCAGTATTTCCCGTCCCTTATACTTCTCCAGCGGATACGGCTGTCCGAGCGGTCCACGGATAGCGACCTGCGCGCCAGGACCGAGCGCATGCAGGCGTTCGGTCACTGCGCCTGCGCGCATGATGGTGATTTCCATGCGATCTGAAATGGCAGGGGACGAAGAGGGGGTAAAGGGCGCCTCTCCATAACCCGGCACCGAGAGCTCGACAAACTGGCCCGCCTTGAAGAAAAGAGGCGCGGCCGGCCGGATGCAGAATGTTTTAATCGTGGTGGTCTCCACGATGATGTTCTCGATGGTTGCCGGAATACATTTATATGGATTGAGCTTCATCAAGCGCCTTTTTCAGTACGTCACGGATATCGATTTTTCCCGTGCATGCTTCAACGCAGCGGCCGCACCCGTCGCACGCATACATTTTCAGCACCTGCGGGAAGAAATTGAATTTTTTATCGAAACGGTTGTAAAGCCGTTCCGCACGGTGCCGCCGGGGATTGGCGCCGCCTGCCACGCGGGCGAAATTCAGGAGCAGGCATGAATCCCACTGCTTGATCCTGGCCGGCGTTTTTCCTCCTGCCATGCCGTCCGCCAGAAGAAAGCAGTGGCAAGTGCAGCAGGAGAAGTTGCAGGCGCCGCATTCCACACAGTCCGCTGCAAAGGCGTCCCAAAGCTTTGAATCGGCCGTTTTCCGGACCGCCTCCTGCAAATTTTTACCGGCCGCAAGCCCTTTTTTAGCAGCCTGATCCGCGACTTTTTTGTAAATCACCGCCCGGTTTTTCTCGCGTTCGGCAAGCATCGGCTGCGCCGCCGGCTGTAGGTACTGGCGCGCGTTCCCGCACAATTTCTCGCCACGCTCGCTCCCTGTTTCTATAATGTAACCCTGCGATACCGGGGAAATATTGATATCAAAACCTTTTTTCGGATACGGCTGCTCGTTCACCACAGGGCAGAAGCAGACCTCGCACGCGTCGGTACAGTCGCACGAGACGATAATCGTCTTTTCGCGCAGCTCTTTATAATAGGGGTCGACCGGTTCGGAGGCAAAAACGTAATCGTGAATCTGCAATGACGACAGATCGCAGTTCTTGACGCCGATAACGATTCTCTCTTCCTTAGTCGAAGGCCCGGCATCACCGGTCAGAGCGCCGAGAGATTCGCGGGGAGGAAAGACTAAAGCTTTAAGAGGTTCTGTGGGCCGGAAGGGTCCGAGCACATGCGCATCGGGAAGCCATTGGTCGCTGCGAACCAGACGAAGAGCGTCCCCGACTTTTTTATGCGTGAAAAGTGTCCGGCCTTTGGAAATGGCGGAAATAAAAGCGTCGAAGCGGGCTTTGGCTAGCGAATAAATCTTCAAAGTATCTGCCCTTTATTTTAAAAATGAGGTTAAATATAAATTAGAAGGAAGATAAATTCAAATAACTTTTTCTTAATACCTCGATGGCGGTTCGATGTCGGCCGCTCATGAGTTTTTCAGGAGGGGAGGCTGTCCGGTTGCATCGATCACCTCGCGCCCCAGCGGGCTCTCAGGGTCGATCCGGCCGAAATCGCGACCGTCGAATTTTAAATCGAGAAAACGGTCCCTCGCGGTCATAGGTGTGGTATTGACGAGCTTCTCCGCTTCCGGAAGATACAGAGAGCCGTGATCAGGTTGTCCGCAGCATTCGCACATAGGTTATTTCCCCTTTCCGGCGATATAAAGATTGTTAAAATACGTCGGGGACTCGGATGCTGTCATCAAAAACCGACGTCTCGCCATCAAAATTTGACTACTTGCTAATTGAAGAGGTATATTTGCGCATTCTTTGCGTCAATAGACTGAAACTACGACCATGCCCCTGATTCATAATAACGAAGTAAGTGCGGCACAAACGCCGTTGCGACGCCGCACCATAATAACGGCATTGCAATGGCGCGCGCTGCTTCGCTCCCCGTATGTGTTCCTCTTGGCGGTTTATGTTGTGTCGCGCGTGTTCTACTATCTGCTCGGCGTGCGGTTCGATTCGCGGGGTTTACCATCCTCGCTTCAATTCATCGACGTGGAGCTGCTGCGGCACCATCTGCTGCAGAGCCTTTTTTACCTGCACTGGCAGCCTCCCGGATACAACCTGTTTCTTGGGGTTGTCCTAAAATTGTTCCCGAGTACGTATGGAGCGGCTTTTCACGCAATCCATCTCGTTTTCGGAGGAACGGTTATGTGCCTCATGTTTCACCTGATGAGGTGTCTGGGAGTACGCGTCCGAATCGCACTCACCATGACCATACTTTTCATCGTTTCTCCGGGGGTCATCCTGTACGAAAAGTTCCTGTTCTATGAATTTCCCATGATATTTTTACTGATTGTCAGCGCCGCGTTTTTATTCCACTTCTTTGCAAACCGCAGTGCGGTCTGCGCCATCGGGTTTTTGCTGTGTCTGTTCTTACTGGTGCTGGTGCGAAATCAATTCCACCTGATCTACTTTGCTTTTGCCTTCGCCCTGATGCTGTATTTTGCAAAGCACCATCGCAGGCTCGTCACCATTGCCGGCTCAGTATTTTTTGCCATGGTCTTTGCTCTTTTCCTGAAAAACTTTGTATTGTTCGGCCATTTCGCCAGCAGTACCTGGATGCAAATGGGTTTGGGGCCCCTTCTCCTGTACCAGATGACCCCTGAAGAACGGGATCCCCTTATCGCACAAGGCAAACTTTCCCCGGCCTGGGACGTTGAAGCCAATGCCCCTGTAGCCATTGGAGACGTTCCTCTCGACGGTATTCCTGTGTCATCCTACCGTCCATACATCACCATGCCCCCCAAGACCGGAATCCCGGTGCTCGATCAGGAACTCAAATCTTCAGGTTCCGTCAATTACAACCATCGGGGGTATCTGGAGGCGCAGAAATTGTATGTGAAGGATTTAAAGTGTATTATGCGGTATTGTCCCCAGGCCTATCTGCGGTCAGTTGCCATCGCGTGGTTCACCTATTTCCTGCCCTCAGGCGATTTCCCCTTTCTCAATAAGAACCTGCCGCGCATCAGCGGAATCGAACGGTTCTGTGACATCGTTATGTGCGGACAGTTCAAACACACGTCAACCCGTTATATCCTTCGTAAGATGAGTCCCCTTGCCATTATCCCTTATACCGGAGTTTTTCTGCTGGTCGGGCTGCCAGCGCTGTTTATCTTCGGGATCTGGTACTTGTACCGAGGCGTACGCAGGCGCACACTCGGTTCGCCGCAGGCCCTGCTTTTGGGCTTTCTGCTCTTTAATATTTTCTACATCACCGCCACAGCCAACTTTCTGTCCAGCTATGAAAACAACCGTTACCGGTTCCCTATAGATGGATTCTTTATCGTACTTGCCGCGCTCGCCCTCGAGCAGGTGATACGAAAATCCTTTCGTAAGGAAAATCGGCTATTCTAGCTTAAGTGTGGAACCACCAGCAAAGATTGGGTGGATGAATCCAGCATTTCTCGCCCCCTAAATCCCCCTAAAGGCCTTATTATGAATAATAGTCTAAAGACGTGTAAGGAAATAATAGAATTAGGTGATTATAAAGGATCTTGCACTAAATTAGTGATTATTTTGACCAATTTTTCAAAGATAATTTCATGACGATGATTGTACCTGAAAGCCATTTCGTTCAGATACCCTGGAAAGTACTCTTTGGAGACTCCGTGGAACTTGGCGAGCCGTTCCTTGGCGTAGCTCCAAAACCCTTCCAGGCCGTTAATATAAACCTTGCCTGTTGCGAATCGTTTTCCATGGTCGACTCTCAGGTGGCGATAACCACAGAACATCAAGGCATCATAGCCTCTGAATTTATCGGTGTAAACGATAGCGCCTCGCCGAACCATCTTCACGGTTTCATTCAACAGGCTTTCGGCGGTGACGTTTTTAACAACCGTAACCTTCACTTTTCCGTGTCTTTCGAGTATACCGAAGACAGGAACCTTTCCTGCGGCACCCCGGCCACGTTTACCCTTACGCCGGCCACCGAAATAGGATTCATCAAGTTCGACTTCGCCGGAGGCCCAGAAATCGCTTTCAGCAACCAGGAGGGCCTTCCGGATAAGATGACACGCTCGCAAGACGGTAGGATAGCTCAGGCCAACCTGTGCGGCCATCTTGTGCGCGGAGACATCGAGTTCAAAGAGCTTAATGATCCACAACAGCTTTTTCAGCGGAACACGGCTCTGTCCGATCCACCGATTCGAGAAGTCATGAAAGGTATTTCCGCAGCGTTTGCAGCGGAATTTTTTGCCTTTCAAACGATAGATTTTATAGCTGTTACAATCGCTGCAGAAAATATGGCCATTTTTCCAGCAGAATTTCCGGAAGAACAATTTGGCCCGGTTTTCTGTTTTCCCTATGAATTCAAAGGTTTCAAGTTGACTAAAACCCATATGCACAAGATAATTCTTGTGCAAGATCCTTTATAATTACCTAGAATTATTTCTGCACGCATTATTCATAAGAACGGCCGCAGGGGGACTTTAAGGCCTTCCCCTTGCGGGGGAAGGTTGGGATGGGGGCGTGATAAGCGAGGACAGCAGATTTGTCGGTTTCCACACTTAAATGAGAATAGCCGGAAAAATCTTCTTAAATAAATTTATACTCGTCCTGCTCCAAATCCTCATCCGACACGATAGACACCCTGCAATGACGCTCCTGTTCGAGCATCCGCTTGACTGCGGCGTTTTCCTGGAGCAGGTACGCTGAGACCGCAGGGTGCACGGCAATCCGCAGTTCCGCGGAACGGTCCGGCAGGCGCTGCAGTTCACGGTCAATCCTCGAGGTGACCGTCTCCGGGGAAAATACCCAGCCGAGCCCGTTGCAGGCAGCGCAGACGTCGGTGTAGAACTCCTGGAGCTCGGGCCTGACCCGTTTCCGCGTTATTTCAAGAAGGCCGAACTTGGACAGTCCGGTGCAGGAGGTGGCGGTCGGGTCCGCGTCAAGCGCCTTCTGCATTGCGTGTTCGACCTGCTTCCGGTGGTTCAGGCTTCTCATGTCGATGAAATCGATAACGATGAGGCCGCCGATATCCCTCAGGCGCAGCTGGCGGCAGATTTCACCCAGCGCTTCCATATTTGTCTCGAAGATTGTCTCTTCAAGCGAATGCTTGCCGACATTCCTGCCGGTATTGACGTCGATTGCCACAAGCGCTTCGGTGCGGTCGATGAGAATGTACCCGCCGTTGCGGAGCCAGATTTTCCTCCTGAGGAGACGCTCGAGGTCCTTCTCAATGTTGAATTTGTCAAACAGCGGCTCGCTTTCTTTGTACGGTATCACCCGCCGGCACAGGTCGGGCGACAGGGCGGCGAGATAGCTCTGGATCTCCCGGTAATCCTCTTCCTGATCCACATATACTTCGCTCACGTCCTCGGAAAAAAGATCCCTGATCACCCGCGTGGTAATGCCCATCTCGCGGTGGATGAGTTTGGGCCCGGTCCCACGCAGTGCCTCCTCGCTCGCTCCCCGCCACGCGTCAACGAGCAGGTGGATCTCCCTGATGAATTCCGCCTCCGAGACCTTGAGTCCCATGGTCCGCACGATGAAACCAACCCCTTTTGGTTTGATCTGGGCGATGAGTTTTTTCAGCCTGATCCGTTTCTTGAAATCCTGCGTCCGTTTGGAGACACCGATAAAATCGGCGTCCGGCACGAGCACGAGGAACCTCCCGGCAATACTGATCTGGGTGGTAAGCTTCGCGCCCTTGGTGCCTATCGGCTCCTTGATAACCTGCACAAGGACCTCCTGCCCCTTCCGGAGCAGTTTCTCGATAGGAATCCGGACGACTTTGCGCCGCTTCGTCGAATCGTTCCGGCTGAAGCGTTCCATGAGCGCGTCATCTTCGTTGAGAAGCACCGATGGCTCTATGTCCGAAGCATGGAGGAACGAGCTCCGTTCAAGGCCGATATCCACGAATGCCGCCTGCAGTCCCGGGAGAATCGAGGTCACCCTGCCCCGGTAGATGTTCCCGACAAGGCGGTACGAATCCGGCCGCTCCACCACGAGTTCCACCACCTTGTTGTGTTCGAGGAGCGCCGCACGTTTCTCGGTCGTTGTCGCGTTGAATAGAATTTTTTTGTCCGCCATAGAACCCCGTTTCTTTGCAAAATTAAAATTTAATCTCGGCAACGAGCGCCCCGGTGTTCGTCGTCGTCGTGGCGCCGTTATTCGTCGCCTTTGAGTAGGTATACTCCAGCGTACCGGTCACATTATCGGTAAATATATACGAAAGATGGGGCGTCAGCGACATATTTGAAACATCCGAGGTTTTTACCCCGGCCGTCGTCGTCGTTGAATGGTCCCGCGAAAACCGCATGCCCATGGTGGTCCGCCCCCGCACCGGGATCTGCCACTTGAAGAGCTTGATGGTGGAGGCCCCGGCCGTTTTCTGGATCTCATAATTCATGTCCAGATTGTCGCCGTCACGCGTTGTCGCCGTGGCATTGCCGGCCGCCTCCCGCTTGTCGTTGCTGAGCGAGTGCTGGTAGTTGAACGACACCGGCCATTTTTTAATGGTTCCGTTCACCGCAACAAGCGGCGACAATTCATAGGTCGTGCCGATGGTGGTGCCGCGGGAAGCGGAAGTGGTGCTGGTATTCTTCTTGATGGCGAAACTGGAGGAAAGGCTTACGCTCTGCGCGTACCGGCTGACTATTTCCAGCTTATTAAGAGCCGAGCTCTGGGCACCGACGCGGAACTCGGGAAAAGACCTTGTGGTATCGTAAAATGAGGTGTCGGGCCGCACCGAATACCGCGTGCTCCACTGCAGGCTGATCGGCGAGAGCGAAAAGTCGATCGGTTTCGCCAGCCTGAGGCTTGTCGAAACCTGATAGTTCCGGTTGGTGGCGCGGTTGTCGTCTTTATAATAATTATTATTATCGTTGCGCGACCGGTAGCGCATGCCGCCGAACGTCGATTGATCATCCATGTCACCGGTAATGATATTGGTGCCTTTCAGGCCGAGCTGGTATGCCATGAAATCCGACCAGCCGACGTTTTGTTTTGAGAGATAGTCGGCACCCATATATTTATTGGTAAGGTCGGCGGTCGACGAATACGTGAAATTGACGTTCGAGAACCCGATGAAATCACAACCTTTTTTTATCCGGCCGGCAAGCTTTCCCAGCGCGCTGCTGCCGGAAGCGCTCTGGAGAAGCGAGCCGATCGTGAGCGCGCTCGTGAAATTCAACCCCGAATTCACCGTCGCATTGATATAGCTGTTCGACGAATCATTCCCCCACCTCGTGATCGCTCCCGAATAATTCGCCGAATAATCGGCACTGTTCGAAAGCCAGTCGGCAAGCTGCGGATTTAAGGTCATTTTAAAGTGCTGCGACCGGGAACGTTCGTTTTGAAGAATATAATAATCCTGCCATGTCCGGTTCGATTCGCGCGCAAAAATCCGTTTACCTATGAAACCGAAGGCGCCCGACTTTCCGAGCGTGGTGTCGTTCGGGAAATCCCGGTTTATGGTGAGCGAATACGACAGGTCCAGTATGGGCCGGATCGGCGAGAAGTCGATCTGCACCCCGTGGTTGAGGGTGAAATCGTTGGTGTATTTAAGCGGCATGTTGGCCTCCGGATCAAACCGGCGCTCCACCGAAGTGGTGTAGTTGGCGCTTGCGAGATTGAGCCCGATTTTGCTCGGCAACAGCGAGAATTCGAGTTCCTTCCACCGGGTGGGAAGCCATGACACAGTGCTTTCGCTCAAAGGTTTCCATTTTGTCCAGCGCGGCGGATCCCGCGGCGACAGGTCGTAGTTCACGCTTCCCGAATAGGTGCTGCTCGACGTTGAATCCACGTACATGCTGTCGGAATCCGGCCTTTTGCCGCGGTTCGTATGGTTGGAACTCCGGCTGTACTGGAACTGCGTGGAGAGCCGCTGCAGCAGCAGATCAACCGCGGGATTGGAAGAGGTGTTCGACTTTGAAATGTTAACGAAAAAATTCTGGTTGAACGACTGGGTCTCGAACCGCTCGGCCTCGGTCACCGTGCCCTTCGTGATGCCCAGGACGTCTTTCCCCATTTCCAGAAATCCGTCCGGCTTATTGGTAGACCTGTCGGTCAGGTAGATGTCGGTGTTGGGCTTGAGCTGGGGGCGGGTCAAGGAGCTCGTGATCGAGCCGCCGACCGGTATGGAGAAACCCCACTCCTTGGGCATGAATTTATCAAGACCCGTTGAAAGGTTCAGGTTGCCGGACAGCCTCGAATCTCCCATGGTGATCCTGGTGTCGGTCATGGTCCTGAAATCGCCGCTCTGGTAGTCGAGGCCCGCTGAAAGGGTCAGAAAATCAGCCCATTGCGTCTGGAGGTTCAACCGGGATGCCCAGCCGTTGAACTGTTTGATCCCGTTTACTTTGAGTTCATCGACCCAAAATTCCCCGGCAAATCTTTCGGTGGCGGATGAATTCACCACACCGACCGCCATCCAGACGATATTCGCGAAATTCGGCTGCCTTCCGAGGGGTGCTTTGATGTGCAGGGTGCTGTCACCGTTCCAGGCATTGATGGCCTTGCCCGCGGAATCCGTCTGCCACTTGAGCTTGAGATCCGAGAGCGCTCTCAGGTTGACGATGATATAATTATTCCACCTCGGCCGGATGGTCTGGCGGTATTCGTAATAGGTGGAGCTGTCGGAGCCGAACCGGAACACGAATTTGCAGTCGCTCTGGTCCAGCGCCTTGAGGAAACCCGTCTCGGTAGTATCCTTGCCGTATACCATGAGCGTCAGGCTGTTGTATGAAGCGACATTAAGCGGCTGGTAGGTGAAACTCCGCTGCACGATCGCCTTGTCGCCGGGCAGCAGACCATGGAAATTGAGACGCAGCGACTGCTCGGGCAGATAGTAGCCTGCCTCATCCTTAGGCCGTCGGATCAGGTTTTCTACAGAACTCAGACTCAGCCTATACTCCTCCGACTCCCGCGAACCGATCGCCGACACGTCGATTTTTGTGGCGCCGGCCGAATCGCGTATCGCTTCCCACTGGCTGCCGACAAATTGCATGCTGTTCAGGATAAGCTGACTCTCCTGTGTCGATTTTAACGTGTCAATACCTTCCCAAACAAGCCTGACCATCCTGATATCGTGCCAGTCATCGGGAGCAATGCCGGTGTCCCTCCGGATTCCAGGATAGCCGGTAATTATTTCATGCAAGGGAAGGCGGTAACGGTACCAGCCGCTGTCTTTCACCAGCTTGGCTGTCCTGTCGATATAGGGAGAATTGGTGTCGTTGAGGTCGATGATGAACTCGTGATATGTTTCGGGTGTGCTGACTTCAACGGTGCCGTCGTTATTAATATCCTCGGTTTCGTTGGCCCAGCCGTCATTCTCGTACCGGCACGCAAGCTTGTACCTGCCGGGATTTTGCTCATCGTAAAGCAGGTAGTTGTCCTTTGCCGGGTCGCCAATCCACTCCCCTAGAAAAGGATCGCCTTTACCCAGCGATTGCCATCCGCCAAGACCGTCGGGGATATAATATCTCTCATCGCCAGTTTTTTCTGATATGCGGTCAAGCCCGAGGTCGAGGCTGGCGTCGTGGTTCTCCCTCCAGATATGGCTTGTATCTTCCCTGTCCGGCAGGCCGTTCGGCGGGCCGCCGTTCACGCAGATATCTTCACGCATACGCCCCATCTGAATGCGCAGTTTTCCTTTGCCGGCAGAACCGTTCTGGCATTTAAGTAAAAACTCGAAATACTGGTCGCGTTTCCGGTCGGCCAGGCTCACGGGTACGGGCGTCATGATACCGGCCCAAGCATGGGAGAACCGGGGCACCAGAGAACTCGCCGCCGCCGCGGGTGGTGCCGGCTGGACGTGCAGCCGCAGTACGGTTTCGAATTTTTCCATACCGGTAAGTTCCTTCTGGTCGGCGTCTTTTTCCCAGATCGAATAGTGAAGAATGTGATTGGTGACATCACTCTGCATCGGTGTAAACCAGTACCAGTCCCAGGCCGGGGGATGGTTGACGAGCGAGTCTTTGTTGAACGGCGGGCTCGCCCGGTACCAGTTGCGGTAACCTTCGCCGAGCGAATAGATCTGTTTGCTGCTCTCAAAATCGTCGACGTAGGCCTCTTTGAGCGTGTTGGGATTCATCCTGCTGTGGGCGATCTCCAGGTCGATCATTGCCGATGACTGGGCGTCGGTATTCACCAGCGGTATTTTGTTGACAAGTCCGGTCATCCAGGCGGGCTGGAAATCCAGCCTGGTGTTGAAATCTAACAGAAGCTTTGAAAACGGCTCCTGATTTATGCGCGGTATTAACTGGCTTATCGAGGTGCTCTGATACAGGACGCTCAGTCCGGCCAGCGATTTTTCGCTTATGAACGGCAGCTGCATTTCCGCCCGCGCGCCCAGGAAAAGTTTCCGCTCGGGCATGAAAAGGGCTTCCCGCTGGTAGTTGATATCGATCTTATCCGCGGCTTTTGCCGAAGGAGAGGTGAGTTCCAGTTTCCCGATTTCGGTGTTCAGCACGTAATCAACGTTCGGCTGGAGCTGTCTGCCGTCCGCCCGCACCTGAACGGTCTTCTCCATGACGCCGAACCCCAGATCGAACGACGTCTGTTTCGCGGTGCCTGACATCTCGACGGTAAAGAACGGGACGTACGTCCCGCTGCTGGACGACATGACCTTTGAGTTCGGGCCGAACCGGTAAATGAGCGAGTCGCGGAGGTCATCTCCCTTGGCATTCCTGAGTTTTGGATTCGTGAACGGCTCGTTCCCGAATTCGCTCGTGTCGTAGGGCGGGATGATGAGCTCTTTATAATCAAAATTGAAAATATCCTGGCGTTCGGTGAGCGGCACCGCGTTTTTCGTGAGCCCCATGAGGTCCGACAGGTAAACGCCGTCCATATTGGTTTTCTGCGTGTCCTGAACGTCCTGCTGGGTATGATAAAGGCGCAGCACGAACTTCGAGATGTCCTGCACCTCACCCGGGATGTCGTATACGTTGCGCCACATGAGACGGAACCGCTCCGGGTCCGCACCCAGAGAATCAATGGGCAGTTCCGGTTTGAGCACCCAGAGCCAGCTCGGATACATGGAGTCAGTCGGTACCGGATCGCCGCCCTTTTTAAGCGTGCCGTTGGTCTGGAGGCTGATGGCGATCATGTCCTGCCCCTCATTGATCGTCACCGAATCCGTGATAAAACGGATCCATCCCTCCTTTGGATAGAGCCGGTAATGGCGGTCCTGTTCCAGCCTTACAAATTTGACAGGCTGTGATGACGCTGTACTATCGATACGGAAGTACCTGATCTTCCGGCTGATATCGTTTTGATAAATGCTGTTCACCTCATTATCAAATAATATTTTTTTCCACACCTGCAGGCCTTTGACCTCCAGGGAGGCCGGAAGTTTATACGCCGGGTCTCCCCCCAGCAAACCGTATTTTTTATTGTAGTGCTTGATGTAGACGGTGTCGAGGAAGAAATATTTGTTTGCTCTGAACTTGTCCTCCTTGGTCGCCGAAGTGCTCCCGGAACCTCCCTTGCCGGAATTGGAAATGGAGAGCTTCTGCGATTCACCCTGCTCGTTCGAGGCAATGGTGGTGAGTGTGAGGGGGCC
>Ga0315285_10006794_pt1 | contig 11800 bp, 9 predicted proteins | sample YL17G09_36_MG_FD_203698 | JGI IMG/M metagenome (GOLD analysis project Ga0315285, IMG submission 203698) | Sediment microbial communities from Yellowstone Lake, YNP, Wyoming, USA - YL17G09_36 | ecosystem: Environmental > Aquatic > Freshwater > Lake > Sediment | place: USA: Wyoming | collected... | reverse complement strand
GGAACTTCAGGGCGACGACCCGTTCAAGCCTGGAATCGTTCGCCTTGTAGACCGCTCCCATTCCCCCCTCACCGAGCTTCTCGATGATCGTGTACCTGCGCGCGATCGTCTTGCCCTTGAACGGATCCTTCTCGGGCTTTTTTAGTGTTTCGGTTTGAGAAAAAAAGAAGGACTCCGGGGGCCTAAGGTGTGTCGCGCACTTGCCGCAGTAAAAAGTATCATCCGGATTTTCGTAATGGCACTTCGGGCATTTAACAGCCACGGCTAGCCCCTTTTAATGAGAACAATTAAAGATTAGCTCAGAAAGGGAGCGGAGTCAACCGTGCCCAGATCCGAAGCGGTAGCACCATCACTTGACCCTTGTCGGGAATATGCGAGGTCACCCGGGCGATGAATATTTAGTTATTTGCGATTACGAGGAGCGGAAATCTATCGTCTTTTGGCCGGTGCGAAAGGGCTTTTTGCCCCAACATGCTCTTCCGCCGCCGCTTATTGCGGCTATTGACATCGCCGAGCGGCCGGCGATACACTTCCGAAATGGTTAGAAAGGAGTCCCCATGTCAGACACTTGTCATCGGTTGACCACCCTTCCAGCCGGCCGATCCATCGTGCCGTGGCGCATTCTGCATACGGCGCTTTTGGCAGTATTTCTATCGGCGATGTGCGTCGTTCCGGCGCTCGCGGAGGACCCGATCGACTTCCCCTCCGAATCCCTGATTTCTGTCTGGGAGCACAGCGACAAAGTAGATATTGCTCCGATGGTCAGGGAAATCGGGTTCAACACGGTGTGGACCCACGACAAGCCCTACGACGGAAAAATGAAGCTTGAAGACACCCTGATGTACAGACACATGAAGACACCGGGGGTCAAGTACATCATCGCCAAAATCGAGAGAGGTATCTGGGGATGGAAGTTCGATGAGGCCATGCGGCACGCGGCATGGATCGCAGAACTATCGCTCACCCACAAGGAAATCATTGGCTTGTACCTGAACGACTTCTACGAAGAGACGGAGGAAACCGCCAAGGGAGGCCATTCTGCGGATGAATTTCGCCAGATTATCGCCCAAGCCAAAGCGATCAATCCCCGCCTGGCCATCTGGGCTCCCTGCTACCCGCCCGGGGATCTGGACAAGCCGTATGACTTTGATATCGACGCGATCATCTTCAGTTTCTACGACACGACACAGCTTCAAAACCACGAACAACTGCTCGACCGGGTGCTGAAAAAGTTCCCGGGAAAGCCGATTCTAGGATCTCTGTACCTGGACGCAGGCAGTGAGCACCGGTGGCTGACCGAACAGGAGTTCAAGGGCTTGATGGACTTCTTCGTCGAGAAAGTCAACGAAGGCAGGCTGGCCGGCATAAGAGTCTTCCGTGTCGAAAGCCTTATCCAGCGGCCCGAATATGTCAAATGGCTTAAGGAGTCGCTCAGCAAGCTCAAGCGGCCCTAGGGGACTGTCGCGGGGCAACGTTTCCGCTGATGAATTTGTTTTCCGGGCAGGGACGAACGGGATGGACGGTAAACACCCGATGGTCTAGAATGTTCGGGTGAGCCTCAATTTTCTCTTTGCGACCCCCGAGTTCCGGGACCTCCGGGCCGCGGCCGAAAAAGGCGAAAAAGGCATCCGGATCCAGGGGGTCACCGACGCGGCCAGGCCCTACGTCCTGGCTTGCCTGGCCAGCAAGCTCCCCAAGAGGCTCGTCTGCGTCCGCCCGCCTTCGCGGCCCCTGGCCCCTCTCGTGGAGGATTGCCGGTTCTTCCTCTCCCGGCTCCGGTCGACCCTCCCCGCCGGGTCGCTTCCGGCGCTCTCCGATGACCCCTACCTCGAGATCCCCCCTTCTCTCGACGCCGTCTCTTCGAGGATGAGGTTCCTCTGGGACGCGCTCCATGGATCCGCGTCCCTCATCGTGACCAATCCTTTCGGCCTCTTGAAGCCCCTGCCCGCGCCTGCCGACCTCGAGCGCTCATTCCTGACGATCGAGGTCGGACGGGCCATGGACCGCGACGACATTCTCCGGACGTTGTCCGAATACGGCTACTCCCGGGAGGACCTGATCGCTTCTCCGGGCGAATACGCCTGGCGGGGAGGCATCATCGACGTTTTCCCGCCGTGGCAGTCCTTCCCGTTCCGGATCGAGCTCGGCGGCGACGCGGTGGTCTCGCTCCGGGAGTTCGACACGGGCACGCAACGATCGCTCCGGAGAGTGGACCGGGCCCTGGTCCCGTCCCTCCGTGAATTCCCCGGCTCGCCCGAGTTCCTCGCGTCCTGGGTTGCCCTCGCCAGGAAGGCCGGGCACGAGGCCCGGAAGGATCTGGAAGACAAGTTCCGGTTCCTCGAACAGGGAGACCGTTTCCCCTCGTTCGTTTACCTGTCCCTTCTCGCCAAGGACCGGTTCGTCCCCTTCACGCATTACCTTCATGACGCCGTCTTCTTGCTCGACGATCATGACGAGATCGACCGGGAACTGAAGGAAGCCCGGGACGGTCTCGAGGAGCATTACGAGGAACTCCGGCGGAATCGGTCGTTTGCGCTCCGTCCAGAGGCGATCTATCCGCCGGCGCTCTGGAAGGCCGTCGAGAAGGAAGCCCTGGTCCTCCAGGAGCTTGGCGCCTCCGCCGGACAGAGGAACTTCTCGTTCGGCTTCCAGCCCGTGCCGAAGTTCAACAACAGGATCCCCTTTTTCCTCGAGTACCTGAAGAAGCTTCAGCGGGAGAGGGACCTGTGCTTCATCTATCTTGCGAACCAGGGCACGCGGCAGCGCCTGGCCGCGCTTCTCGCCGAAAACGGAATAACGGCCGTGGAATCCGCCGACCCCTTCTCCGTCCCCAGGAGCGGGGAGATCATCCTCCTCCTCGGGGACCTGGACCAGGGTTTCAGCTATCCCAGGGAAAAGGTCCTCTTCTTCTCCGAAAAAGACATTTTCACGGAAGAGAGGGTCCTCGTCAGCCGGGCTTCGCGAAAACCCTTCTTCTCGCAGTTCCAGGACCTCAAGAGCGGCGACTACGTCGTTCACGCGGATTATGGGATCGGCGTCTTCCACGGCCTCCAGAGGATCGAGGTCGACGGCCGGAACCGGGAGTTCATCGGGATCCACTACCGCGACAATGACCGGCTCCTCGTTCCCGTCGAGGACCTGAACCTCGTCCAGAAATTCTCCAAGGTCGGGCCGGACCTCCCGCCCCTCGACAAACTCGGGACGACGACCTGGCAGAAGACGAAGTCGCGGACGAAGAAGGCCGTGGAGGCCATCGCCAAGGAACTTGTCGAGCTCTATGCCCGGAGGAAGTCGATCAAGGGCCACACCTTCAGCCCGGCGGGGGAGTGGGAGTCCGAGTTCGAGAAGATCTTCGAGTTCGAGGAGACGGAGGACCAGCTCAAGTCCATCCGGGAGATCATGGAGGACATGGAGTCGGAGACCCCCATGGACCGTCTTTTGTGCGGCGATGTCGGCTACGGCAAGACCGAGGTCGCCATGCGGGCGGCCTTCAAGGCCGTCATGGACGGCAAGCAGGTGGCCGTCCTCTGCCCGACCACGGTCCTGGCCAGCCAGCACCTGAAGACGTTCAAGAACCGGATGGTCCTCTTCCCCGCGCGCGTCGAGGCCCTGACCCGTCTCCAGTCGAAGAACGAACAGAAGATGATCCTCGCCGACCTCAAGAACGGGCAGGTGGACGTCCTCATCGGCACCCACCGGATCCTGTCCAAGGATGTCGCCTTCCGCGACCTCGGCCTTCTCGTCGTGGACGAGGAGCAGAGGTTCGGCGTGGGCCACAAGGAGAAGATCAAGGGCCTCAAGGCCAATATCGACGTTCTGACGCTCACGGCGACGCCCATCCCCAGGACCCTGAACATGTCCCTGACGGGCCTCCGGGACATCAGCCTCATCGAGACCCCCCCCAGGGACCGGCTTTCCGTGCACACGGTCGTGACGCCGTTCAGCGCCGGGCTCGTGGCCTCGGCCATCCGCCAGGAGCTTAACCGCAGCGGTCAGGTCTACTACGTCCATAACCGGATCGAGGACATCGACAAGATCGCCAGCCTCGTGGAAAAGCTCGTCCCCCAGGCCAGGGTCGTCACCATCCACGGGCAGATGCCGGGCCTGCTCCTCGAAAAGCGGATGATGGACTTCATCAGCCGGAAAGCCAACGTCCTCGTCTCGACGACCATCATCGAGAACGGCATCGACATCCCGCTCGTCAACACCCTGATCGTCAACCGGGCCGACCTTTTCGGCCTGGCCCAACTCTATCAGCTGAGGGGCCGGGTCGGGCGCTCCTCCCGCCAGGCGTTCGCTTATTTCCTCGTCCCGCCGCTCATGGGCCTCACCCCGCAGGCCAAGGAGCGGCTCAAGGCCCTCAAGGAGTTCTCGGAGCTGGGCTCCGGCTTCCGGCTGGCCGCCAAGGACCTTGAGATCCGCGGCGCCGGCAACCTTCTCGGGCACCGGCAGAGCGGCACCATGGAGGCCGTCGGGTATGACTACTTCATGCACCTTCTCGACCAGGCCATCCGGGAGCTCAAGGGAGAGGCGGTCGAAGAGGTCAAGACCGAGCTCAACCTCAAGGCGGACATCCGGGTCCCCGAAGATTACCTTCCCCAGGTCAACCTGAGGCTCAACCTTTACAAGAGGCTTTCCTCGCTGGACGACCTGGAATCGATCGCGAAGATCCGGGCAGAGGTCCTGGACCGCTTCGGGGACATCCCCGACAGCGTGGAGAACCTCCTCAGGTACGGGGCGATCAAGCTCCTGTCCCAAAAGCTCCGGATCGAATCGCTCGACCGGGCCGGGCAGAGGCTCGTTTTCAAGTTTTTCCCTTCGACGGGGGTCGACCTCGCCCGTCTTCCGTCGCTTCTCAAGAGGTATTCCGGTTCGCTCTCGCCGGCGGGCGTCATGTCCCTGAACCTCCCGGCGCGGACCGACAGGGAGTTCCTGGACGAAACCGTCCTCGTCTTGAAGGAATTGACCGGATATACTATAATGGATTGAAATTAAAAAAGATGAGAGTTGTCTCCCCGCTGCTCGACCTGCCCGCCGCGCTCCTGGCTGCGTGCGTCGTTTTCCTGGCCGCGGGCTGCGGGAATGGGTCCGACCTCCGGAAGGCCTCTTCACCGGACGGTGTTGGGGACCCGGGCCGGATCGTCCTTAACGTCGAAGGATCGGCGTTCACGGCCTCCGATTTCGATCGATACGTCCGGACGAACGCCGGCACGGGAAAGCTCTCCGACCTCTCCCTGAGCCGCCTCTTCGATAAGTTCGTCGAAGAGAAGCTTCTCCTGGAAGCGGCCCGCAGGCAGGGCGTCTCCCTGACCCAGGAAGAGAAAAAGGACTACCTGGTCAAGCTGGCCGGCGAGTCCCTGCCGGAGGAAGCGGCCGCCCCGGCCCGTGGAGAGCAGGACGAATCCCTCTTCGACAGGCCCCTCATCGATAAGTATGCCTACCCGCTCCTCAAGGATATCAGGGTCCAGGACGAAGAGGTCCGGGCCACCTACGAGGAGCATAAAAAGGATTTCCTCCTGCCGGAAAGGGTCAGGGTGAGCCAGGTCCTCCTCGAGACCGAAGAAAAGGCCGTTGAGGTCCTCAGGAACCTGGAGAATGCCACCGAGGAGGAATTCCGGAAGATCGCCCAGGAGGAATCGGCCGGCCCCGAGGCCTTCAAGGGCGGGAAAATGGGCGTTTTCAAGAACGGCGACCTTCCCTACGAGATGGGAAAGGTCATCTTCGCCCTGGAAGAGGGCAAGTTGAGCCGTGTCGTCGAATCGTCCTACGGATACCACATCTTCCGCCTGGACAAGAGATTCCCGCCGGAGCTCCTGTCCGAGGAGGAGGCCGCCCCGTCCATCCGGATCAGGATCCTTGACGGGAAGGTCAAAGAGGCCCTGGCCTCCCATCTCGAGGAGCTCAAAGGGTCCCTGGCCTGGAGCTCCCACCCCGAAATGCTTAACTTCGCCTACCAGAGGGACGAGACATGAGAAAAAGAACCTCCGTTTTCGCGCTCTTCGGGCTCGCGGCCGTCCTATCCCTGGCTGCCGGCCAGGTCGTCGAGGAGATCGTTGCCATCGTCAACGTCGACATCATCACCCTGTCCCAGTACAAGGAGCAATACGACTCCACGGTCCGGCAGATGAGGGCCGCCCTCCAGGGGGAGGAGTATGAGAAGCAGTATGCCATGCTGAAAAAAGAGATGCTGAACATGATGATCACCGATCTCCTGCTCATGCAGCAAGCCAAGGAGAAGGATTTGAACGTCGGCGAGCAGCTCAAGGCGGCCGTCGAGAGCATCAAAAAGGAAAACAACATCGCCTCCGACGACGACCTGAGGCGAGGGCTCCAGCAGCAAGGCATGGATTATGACCAGTGGATCAAGCAGCTCGAGGACAACATGCTCAAGCAGGGCGTCATCTATTCCGAGGTGGACAGGTCCATCGTCCTCGACGATTCGGAGATCATCGGCTACTACAGGCTCCACCCCCAGGAGTTCACCGAGCCCGAGGAATACAAGATCAGGGCCGTCTATCTGTCCACGGAGGGGAAGGCCCCAGCGGCGCTGGAAGAGAAGAAGAAGGAGATCGGGGACAAGGTCAAGGCCGGAGAGCCGTTCAACGTCCTGGCCAAGGACTATTCGGATGGGCCGGCCAAGGAATCCGAAGGCGACCTGGGGAAGTTCAAGAAAGGCGAGCTGGACAAGGCCCTGGAGCTGGCCGTTTCCAAGCTCAAGGCGGGGGAGACGAGCGGCTGGGTCGAGACCAAGAACGGCTGGTACCTGTTGAAACTCGAGGAAAAAAAGGACAGCCGCCTGATGACCTTCGAAGAGGTCAAGAAGAACGTGGAAGAGAGCCTTTTTGTCCAGAAGAAGGACAAAAAGCTCGAAGAATACCTCAAGGGCCTCAAGGAGAAGAGTTACATCAAGATCCTGAAGCCCAACCCCCTCGACCTGTAGGTCAGGTCACGAAAACCGCGGCCGCAATGGCCGTCGTCCATAACCCCTGGCTTCCCTTGGCGATCTGGGTGATGCTCCTCGTCGTCACGGACACCGTCGCGGAGAGGCGATATGTGTTGCCGCTCTTCCCTCCGGCCTTCCGGGGGTCGAACTTCCGGCCGAGCTTGGTGGCCAGCATCTCCGCCGCCAGGTCTTCCGTGTATCGCCCGGCGTCCATCTCCGCCTGCCCGAAGCCTTCGTGTTCGGCCAGATAACCGTAGGACCTCCGTCCTTTGGGCACGGCCATCCCGATGGACGCCGATATCAGGCGGTGGCCTTCATCCGTGGCGTTCTCGCTCATCACCAGGAAGACGACCTGCCCCGGGATGAGAAGTTTCAGCCCTTTCTCCCGGGAAACGAGCTCGCAGCCGGGCGGAAAGATGCTCGAAACCTTCACCAGGTTGAACGGCGAGATGCCGGCCTCCCGCAGGGCCTTTTCGAAGCTGACCAGTTTCTCCCCGTGCTGTCCGCTTCCCTTCGTCAGGAACATCTTGGCAGGCAGGATCGTGTTCATTGTCGTCCTTTCGTCGTCCTCGGAACTTGCGGCAGGGCGGAGCGGGTCCGGCCCTATTGAACCTTTACGGGCTCGGGTTCCTTGAAGTCGATGGTCCGGGAGACGTCCCACTCGCCGATGAGCACGAACTGGGACCCCTTGGAGCGCGCGAAGAGTCTCACCTCGACCGGCTTCCATTGAGGGTTGCTCCTGATGGATTCGACGCTCTTGCCTTCGACGCCGAAGTTGCTCTTCAGGGTGATGACGTCGCTCACGTCTCCCGCCTGGATCGCCTTGCCCCGGATGGCGGCCAGGAAGTTGTCGCCCAGGTTCTCGGGGTCGCCTTTGAACTTGAAGATGGCGTTGAAATTGACGTAGGTGAGGGGCTCGACGGCGATGTTCTTCACCCGGAAGGATAGGACCGGGACGAGGAGGAGCCTGGGAGGCCACGGCTGGTAGTATTTGGAGACCCACTTGGTCTCGACGTCGATGATCTCAATGGTTTTCTTAAGCTCGTCGGTTGACATGGACTTGCAGGAAGACATGAGAAGAACGGACAGGACCCCTCCCGCAAGGAGAATGAAGCTCGCACTTTTTTTCATGAAAATCCTCCTCTCTGTTGATCCTAATATAATGGAACCGGGAAAAGAATTCAATCGCGGCGGGTCGCCAGTTCGGAGGCGAAGACGGCTTCCAGCCCGTAGCCCTCCAGGAGATGGATGTTCTCCTTGAGCGTCTGAAGCGTTTCCCGGAAGGGGTGGCAGATGCCGATCGCCCGGCCCTCCTTTTGGGCCAGCCTGAAAAGCTCGAGAAGCCTCTCCTTGATGAGGTCGCTACTCCCGTCGGCGTCGAGAAAGATCTGCCGGGATTCCGCGGGGATGCCCAGGTTCCGGGCCACGGTGTAGGCGACCGACCGGCCGCTCGTCCGGCTGTCCAGGAAGAAGAGCCCCTTCTCCTTGAGCGGCTCCAGGATCGTCCGCATGAGCGCCTCGTCGGCCGTGACCTTGGAGCCCATGTGGTTGTTGACGCCTTTGATGTGAGGGACCCGGTCGAGGTTGTCGGCCATGAGCTTCCGGACCTCCGCCTCGCCCATCCCGGAACGAATGAGGCCTTCCTCGCCCGCTTCGGAGTCGTGGTTGTTCAGGGATTCGAGGGGGAGATGGAGGAGGATTTCGAGGCCTTTCTCGTGGGCGATCTCGGCCGTTTCCCGGGAATAGGGGCTGTAGGGGAGAACCGAGATCGTCACCGGCTCGCCCAGGCCCAAAAGTTCGTCCAGGGCCTCCAGGCTGTTCCCCATGTCATCCACGATGAGGGCGACCTTGCCCCTGGGAGCGGCGGCCGCGGGCGCCGGCTGGACCCGGACAGGCTCCTTGACCGGCGGCGCCGGTTTCGGCTCGGGTTTCCTCACGGCCACGGCCGGAGGTTCCGCCCGCTTTTCCTTGACGATCTCCGGAACCGGCTTGACCTGGGCCTTGGGCGCCTTGGGAACGCGGGATCCTGTGAAAATATAGGACTTTTCCCCCTTCCTCCAATTCATGCGGTCGAGGGCGAGCATGGAGAAGAGGGCCAGCCCGCAGAGGACCCAGGCGGCCACGGAATAGACGGGCCACTGAGGGATCCCTTTGAGTTTCATCTGTCAGCGGTTGGGAAAGAGGGCCGCGGTCCTTTTCAGGTATGCGGCAGGGTCCTGGTCCTCGAAGCCGATCTTCTCGTCGGGGACGACACCCTTTTCCCAGAGCTTCTTTCCGGAGGCGAGGGTGAAGACGCCCGATGTGACGAGGACGGAGCTGTCATCCTGGAGCGGGACGAGCTCCTGTCTGGAAACCAGGCCGGGGGTTTCCGAGCCGATGACCTTGACCTTCTTGGTCTCCTGGAGGACGGCCGCCACGAGCTCGGACGGCCCCATCGTGCCGCGGTTGGTCCATACGGCGGCCGGGAGCCTGGCCAGCTCCGGCTCGGCGGGGCAGGCGACCGGGTCCTTGATCCCGCCCCTCTTCTCGAAGTCGCCGATCCGCGGCGATTGGATGAAGATGTTGAGGAAATCCCGGGCCTCTTCGATCTCGCCTTCATAACAGTTCCTGAGGTCCAGGACGAGGGGCTTCTTTTGGGACTTGAGGAGCGGCAGGACTCTTTTCCGGACCTCGCTCACGCACGGGGCGTAGAGATTATGAAGACTCAGGACCGCGAACGCGTCCGATGACTTAAAAGAGAACGGTTCCGGGAAGAGGACGGCCCGCTCCACGCTGAGCTCCAGGGTCTGGTTCTCCCGGAGGACCTTGAGGACGACGGGCTTCTGTTCCAGGTCCTTGAGATAGAGGTTGGCTTCGAGGGAGCTCCAATTCAGGGTCCCCCGGCCGTCCATGGCGCTGAAGGTGTCGCCCGGCTTGATGCCCGCTTTTTCAGCCGGGGAGTCCTCGATGATCCCCGCGACCTGCGGGAACAGGCCGAAGGATCCCTTGAAGAGGACGACGCCGATATCGGCCCACCGCGAATCCCTCCGGAGATACTTGGCCGTGGCATCGGGGCTGAAGTAGCTCGAGACCGGGTCCAGGGAATCGATGAGCCCCTTGTAGGCGCCCTCCATGGTCCGGTCCGGGTCCCGTTCATCGATGTAGTCGTTCTTGACCAGGCGCGTGACGTTTGCCAGGAGGTCGAGACCCTTGTGGGTCAGCTTCTGGGAGATCCCGGGGAGGAAGTTCCTCTCGAGGACGAAGAAGAGGCAGAGGGCGGCGCAGGCCGAGAGAAAAACAAGGCGGAACCGTTCGGATCTCATGATTTTTGAAGATCCATTGTATCATCTTCCCCTGAGCCATTGCAAGGGATCGAGGGCCCGGGTCTTGAATCGGAGCTCGAAGTAAAGGCACTCGCCGTTCAGGGAACCGCTGTCTCCGACGAGGGCGATCGGCTGGCCGGCCTTGACGGCGTCTCCCTTGGCGGCCAGGAACTCCGAGCAGTGCCCGTAGAGCGAGTAATAGGCCATTCCGTGGTCGATGATGATGAGGTTGCCGTACCCCTCGAAGACGTCCGCGTAAACGATCCGGCCGGGGTGGACCGACTGGATGACGGCCTTTTCCTTATTCGGGGCGATCTCAATGCCGTTGTTCTGGGTGATCGTGTTGAACCGGGGGTGTTTCTGCAGGCCGAAGGCGGTGATGATCGGCCCCTGGATGGGCCAGGGAAGCTTCCCCTTCTTCTCATAAAGCGGCACGAACGAGAAAGGAAGGCTGTACGCCTCGTCGACGATCTTCTTGAGCAGGACCTGGAGCTGCTTGGCGCTTTCGGCGAGCTCCTCCAGCGCCTGCTCGTAGGACTTTCGGCTGCGCTTGACCTCGGCGACGAGGTCGCGGTTCTTCTTCTCCTCGGCCTCGAGCTCCCGTCTCTTCGCTTCCGAGGCCCGGATGAGGTCGGCGGCCTCCTTCCTCTTCGCCTCGAGCCGCCCTTCGGTCGCGCCCAGCTCGGCCAGGGCGGTCAGGTAGCCGGAGATGATGGTCTCCTGGGTGCGGGCCAGAAAGGTCAGGTGCTTGCTTTCGGTGAAGAACGACTCGGCGTTCTCCGCCTTCAAGGCGTACTTGAGAAAGTCGAACCTGCCGAACTTGTAGAGCGTGACCAGGGTCTTCTCGATGGACTGTTTCTCCTTCTCCAGGTCTGCCAGCCGGCGGGCCTTGTCGTCCCGCAGGGCCTTCAACTCGCCGTTCGTCCTCTCGAGGACGACGGCGTTGGCCGCGAGCTCGCTCCGGATGAGCTTCTTGGTGAGGCCGATCCTGGACAGGGTCGAGAGGATGGAGGATTCCTTCTTTTCCCCCTCCTGGATCTTCGCCTTGATGTCCCTGATCTGCTGGTTGAGCTTGGAGATGCGCTTCTCGAACTCGGAGACGTCCTGTTGGGCATGGGCCAGGGCCGGGGCGAGGAACAATGCGGCCAGGAGGATCGCGACGGGCGGGCGGCGGACGTTCATTTTCTCGACACGTAGATCGCCCCGCCGATGACCCCCAGGATAAGCCGGAAGCCGACGTCGACGAGCGAGAAGGAGAACGCCGTCGCGGAAGGGATGGCGTAGTACTTGAAGATCTCGATGGCCGAGCCTTCCCTCAGGCCCAGGCCGTTGATGGTCACCGGGATGGTCTGGACGAGGAGAAGGATGGGCACGAAGACGAAGTAGTCCAGGAAGCCGATCTCGAGGCGGAAGGCCCGGCCGATAAGAAAGAAGTAAACGACGACGTTGGCCTGGAGGATGACCGCCCAGAAGAAGGCTTTGAGGAAGGGGCCTTTCTTGTCCTTGTAGAGGAGCACGGTCTCCCGGAAGGAGAGGGCCGTTTTCTTGAGGGGCT
>Ga0315285_10006793_pt1 | contig 11800 bp, 8 predicted proteins | sample YL17G09_36_MG_FD_203698 | JGI IMG/M metagenome (GOLD analysis project Ga0315285, IMG submission 203698) | Sediment microbial communities from Yellowstone Lake, YNP, Wyoming, USA - YL17G09_36 | ecosystem: Environmental > Aquatic > Freshwater > Lake > Sediment | place: USA: Wyoming | collected... | reverse complement strand
CTTGCCACATGGGGTTCCTCCTTCCCTAAAAACCATTTCTTCTTCTGGGGGAGAGTGAACCCCATTTTTATGCTTGACACAAGATTTAATACATCACCGCCCTGGACCAGCCCTGAAGAATCGGGAGGGTTTTACGGAAGGCTGAAGATTTTTTCTTGAAGGGCCGCCCGATGATGGCGAATTGAGGGCAGACGGGGAGCGGGAGCTGTCTGGGGGAGACGGCTTCGAAGAGGACGTGGGAGGATGTCGGGGGTCGGGACGGGAGGGGAGCGGCGAGCTTCAGGAGGTGTCGAAGCGGATCTGGAAATGGGGAGCGGCGAGCGCTTTCATCTGCGCGGGAACAGATGGTAGGGGTTGGTCATCAGGCCGAAGGCGAAAAGGTCAAGGCGGAAACGGTCGGCGGCCCGCGCCACTCGGCGCCATGGCCCGGAGAGTCCGCGAATGGGTCAGTTCGATTTTGGCTTCAAGCGCAGGGCAATCAGATAAAAGACCACCGGCGCGGCCAGCCAGATCAATTGGGGCAGCAGGGTGATATCCGAGCCGGAGAACCTGAACAGAGAAGGGTTCCACCAGTAAGGGATGTAGGCCCAGCCGTGGTTGAAGGTGCTGAGGAGTTCGACCGCGAGCTCGGAGGCCTGGCCCCAGAGGAGGAGGACGAGGAGTTCGCCGAGGCGGAATCGCTCGAACCAGCGGCCCGGGTAAGATTTGGCCGCCAGCCAGACCCCGACCAGGAAGAGCCCGCCGTCCCAAAACGAATGGAGGACAATGAGGACCGAGAAGTGGGTAGGCAGGGGCTGGATGAACCGGGCCGCCGGATGGGTGGCGCTGTATGCATTGAGCAGGGACAGGGGGAGTTCCCAGGTCAGGCCCAAGGCGGTCCCCAGCCAGAACAGGCGCCAGACGAACCGGCTGATCCGACCGCGCAGGCGCAAACCCAGCACCACCAGCGGAATCGCGGTCCCGATCGAAAAGTCAATCCAATAGAAATTGTTTTTCAAAAGGTCCATCATCTCGGAAAGGAATTATACCAAGCAACCGGGCTTTTGCAAATGGATGATGAAACAGGCGGGATATCCTCCATGGACACCCGTCTTCACAAACCGAGCCTGAAGTGATAAATTTGGGAGAGATGGAGATTGGAAAAGGTCTATCCGCTCGCCTGCCTCATCCGACCCCGCGGTTAAGGGCGTGGCCATTGACCAGGGAGAAAAATTGAGTCCGCTGTTTCTCGGCATTGACCTGGGCACTTCCGCGGTCAAGGTCCTGGTGGTGGACGAGGCCGGGCGGGAAGTTTCCGCGGGCCGCGCCGAGTGCAAGGTCTATCAGCCGCGGCCTTCCTGGCAGGAGCAGGACTTGGAGGAAGTGGGGACGGCCATGACCGCCGCGGTGCGGCAAGCGGTGGCCAAGGCGGATGCAAAAGCGATCCGGGCCATTTCTTTTTCCGCGTCCATGCACGGCCTGATGGCGGTGGACCGCGACGGCCGGCCGCTCACCCGCCTGCTCACCTGGGCGGACGGCCGGAGCCAGGAGCAAGCCCGCTCCCTGGCCCAGGCACAGGGGGCTGCCATCTACCAGCGCACCGGCTGCCCGGCCACCGCGCTCTACTATCCGGCCAAGATCCTCTGGCTCAAGCTCCATAAGCCCGAGCTATTCCAGGGCGCGGACAAGTTCCTTTCCATCAAGGACGCCGTCGTGCAGCGCCTGACCGGCCGCTGGGTGATGGACCGCTCGCACGCGAGTTCCAACGGCCTGCTCGACCTCCGCCGGCTGGAGTGGGACGCGCCGGTGCTGGCGGCCGTCGGCATCGGCCCGGAAAAGCTCCCGGAGCTTACGGACTCCGATGCCGTCGCCGGCGAGCTCAGCCGGACCGCGGCCGCCGGCCTGGGGATTCCTGCCGGCATCCCGGTCGTTCCCGGCGCCGGCGACGGCGGGCTCGCCAACCTCGGCTCCGGCGCTATTGACCCGGGCCAGGCCGCGGTCACCATCGGCACCTCCGGCGCCATGCGCAAGGTCCTGTCCGAACCCTGGCTTGACCCGGAGCGGCGCACCTGGTGTTACTACCTGGCCGATGGCCGGTGGTATGCCGGCGGCGCCGTCAACAGCGGCGGCATCGTGCTGCGTTGGCTGCGCGACGGCTGGCTCTCGGATGAGCGCGACCGGGCGCGGGCCGAAGGGGCGGAGCCTTATGAGCGCATCATCGCTCTGGCAAAGCCGGCCGGCCCGGGCGCCGGGGGACTCCTGTTCCTGCCCTACCTTTTCGGCGAGCGCACGCCGCACTGGAACCCGCTCTTGCGGGGCGTGCTCTTCGGACTGGCGCCGCACCACGGCAAGGCGCACCTGGCCCGGGCCGCGCTCGAAGGCATTTGCATGTGCCTGGCCCAGGTCCATGAACTGCTGCAAGCCTCGCCCGGCGGGGTGAGCGAGGTCCGGGCGAGCGGGGGTTTTGCGCGCTCCGCGGCCTGGGTCCAACTCCTGGCCGACATGCTGGGCGCGCCCGTCACGCTGCCGCGGGTGCGGGAGAGCTCGGCCCTGGGCGCGGCCATCCTGGGGATGAAGGCAACAGGCGCGATCAAGGATTGGGGAGAAGCCAAGGGACTGATTCCAGTGGAGAGGACGTTCGAGCCGGATCGGGCGATGAAAGATTTTTATCAGGAGCGCTTCCAGGTATTCAAAAAGCTTTATGATCGCCTGGCCGATGAGTTCGAGCGCTGGAGTGAAATTCAAGAGAAAGCGGACGTGGCCGGACGCTCGCAGGGGCAAGGAAGTTGATGGACGAGCGGCAAGCCCGGAAGGTCCTGGAGCAAGGGCTCTCGAAAGCCGATCTTCTTGGCCGGCGGGTCCTGGTCCTGACTCCGGACGGCACCCGCAGCGGGCCGATGCCCATGCTCTTCCGGCTGTTCGCCGAGACCTTGCGGCCCCGGGTGGCCAAGCTCGACTTCCTGATCGCGCTGGGCACGCACCAGCCCTTGAGCGAAGCGGCGCAAAACCGGCTCTTCGGCGTCAGCGCGGCGGAGCGGGCGGGCAAGTATGCGGGCATCAGCATCCACAACCACCACTGGGAGCGGCCCGAGACCTTTACCCGGATCGGGACTATTGCCGCGGGCGAGATCGAAGAGCTGAGCGGGGGCTTGATGCGGCAGGACGTCCCGGTCGCGCTCAACCGCTTGATCCGGGACTACGACCACCTCATCCTTTACGGCCCGGTGTTCCCGCACGAGGTCGCCGGCTTTTCGGGCGGGCACAAGTATTTCTTTCCCGGGATCGCCGGCGCGGAGATCATCAACTTCACCCACTGGCTGGGCGCGCTCATCACCAACTTTCGGATCATCGGCCGGCGGGATACGCCGGTGCGGGCGGTGATCGAGCGGGCGGCGGCGATGGTGGAGAAGTCGGCGACCGGAGTGTGCTCGGTGGTGGAAGGCGATGGCCTGACCGACCTGTTCGTCGGGCCGGTGGCCGAGGCCTGGCGCCAAGCCGCGGCGCGGGCGGCGGAGACCCACATCCGCTGGGTGGAGAAGCCTTATTCGTTGGTGATCGCGGTGATGCCGGAGATGTATGACGACCTCTGGACCGGGGCCAAGGGCATGTATAAGATGGAGCCGGCGGTCGCGGAGGGGGGCGAGGTGATCATCTTCGCGCCCCATATCCGGGAGGTGTCCTATACCCACGGGAAAATCCTGGACGAGATCGGCTACCACGTGCGCGACTATTTCCTGAAGCAGTGGGACCGCTTCCAGCATTACCCGGGCGGGGTGCTGGCGCACTCCACCCACCTCAAGGGCATGGGCCGCTTCGCGGACGGGGTGGAAGAGCCTCGGGTCAAGGTGACCCTGGCCACCGGGATTCCCCGGGAGCGGTGCGCGAAGCTGGCGGTCGGCTACCGGGACCCGAAGCAGCTCCGCCTCGCCGAATTCGAGGGCCGGGAGCAGGAGGGCATCCTGGTGGTGCATCGCGCCGGCGAGATTCTCTATCGCTTGAATTCGCAGCGCGATTTAAACGAAACCAATGGTAGGGGCACGGCATGCCGTGCCCCTACGCCTGGGCATTGATGACGTTGCAAATTGGAATAAATATCTTTCTGAAAAAAATGACACAAGGATAGCAATGCAGCGGGAGGTCAATAGTGGCGAGTGAGCTCGGCCTGATCGGCCTGGCGGTCATGGGCCAGAACCTGGTCCTGAACCTGGCCGGCCGCGGCTTCCGGGTCGCGGTCTATAACCGGACCCTGGAAACCGGCCGGCGCTTCCTTAAGGAGCGGACGCCGGGGCTGCCCATCGTCCTGGGCCAGACCCTGGAAGATTTTGTGAGGCGGCTGGCCAAGCCCCGGACCGTGATGCTGATGGTGAAAGCCGGCGCCGCGGTGGACGAGATGATCGCCCGGCTGATTCCGCTCGTCTCGCCCGGCGACCTGATCCTGGACTGCGGCAACTCCTATTTCCAGGACACCGAGCGGCGGGCCAAAGAGCTCGCGGCCCGGAATCTTCAGTTCATGGGCGTGGGCGTGAGCGGCGGCGAAGAGGGCGCACTGCGCGGACCCAGCATCATGCCCGGCGGCCCGGCCGAGGCCTATGCGCGGGTGCGGCGGATCTTCGAGGCCATCGCGGCGCGCACCGAGGACGGGCCGTGCGTGACCCACGTCGGCCCGGGGGGCGCGGGGCATTACGTCAAGATGGTCCACAACGGCCTGGAATACGGGGACATGCAGCTCATCGCCGAGAGCTACCAGATTCTGGAGCAGGCGGGCGGGTTGCCGGCGCCGGCGTTGGCCCAAGCGTTTGCGGACTACAACCGGGGGGAGCTGGCTTCTTACCTGATGGAGATCACGGCGCGCATCTTCCAGGAGTGCGACCCGGATACGGGCAAGCCGATGGTGGAGGTGATCCTGGACCGGGCCGGGCAAAAGGGGACGGGGCGCTGGACTTCGGAGAATGCGCTTCAGTTGGGCGAGCCGACTCCCACCATCACCGCGGCGGTGGAGGCGAGGAACCTTTCGGCCAAAAAGGAGCTGCGGGTGCAAGCGGAGAATGCAATCAAGACCTCGCGCTTGAAAAGTCCTTGGGCTGTCCCGCCGGAGAATTTGGTCCCGGCGGTCGGAGATGCCTTGTATGCGGCCAGGCTCGCGCTTTATGCCCAGGGCATGGCCCTGCTCCAGGCGGCTTCAAAGGAGTATGGCTACGACTTGCGCTTGCCGGAGCTGGCCCGCATCTGGAAAGGGGGCTGCATCATCCGTTCGGAGCTGCTGGACGTGATCCGCGCCGCTTTCCAGGAGCAGCCGGACCTGCCCAACCTGCTCTTGCACCCGAACGTGGTCTCGGCCCTGGCGCAGAGATACGAAGCCTGGATCAGCGTGTGCCAGACCGCCATCGCCTTTGCCATTCCCGGCCCGGCGCTCCTCTCGGCGCTCGCCTACTTCGAAGGGCTCCGCCGCGGCCGGCTCCCGGCCAACCTGATCCAGGCGCAGCGCGACCTCTTCGGCGCCCACACCTTTGAGCGGGTGGACCGGGAAGGGGTGTTCCATCATCATTGGGACAAAAAGGGGAATTAAAGGGACACCATACCTAATTCAACAAAAGATGAGCGAATTAAGTATGGTGTCCCCCGAATTCGTGAATTCGAATTCGAATTGGAGGGGATCAAACAGCCATTTTTCCCCACAAAGGGGACACTACCTAAGGGGACACAACCGACAACCAGGCATTGGCCGGCTCGAACCGGGCCGCGAAGGGAGCAAAGCCTTCAATCATGGAATGGTTCCTCATTATCGTCGGAATTTTTACCATCCTGGGAACTATCGCCGCCATTATCGCTCTCTTCATGAGGCATAAGCCCGAGACCGGAAAGGAGAGGGAGCCGGAGCCGATGTCCGCCCCGGCGGTTCCCGCTGCGGTCCGGCCAACTCCGCCGGGACAGTCTCCACATGCTGTGCCCTCGAGCGCCAAGAAAAATTTACCGTGGCCTCAAAACCCAAACTTCACCGGACGCGCTGACCGCCTGGAAGAACTCCGCCAAAACTTTTTCTCCGGCCGGGCTTTGGTCCAGGCTCTTCATGGCCTGGCCGGAGTGGGCAAGAGCGCTATCGCCCTGCAATACTGCTGGCATTACCAGGAGGAATACGACGTCATCTGGTGGCTTCGCTCCGAGGAGCCTGGCGCCCTGATGGAGGACTACACGGCCCTGGCCGGCCCGCTGGGCCTCCCGGAAAAAAGCCGGAGCGACCAGTCGGAAATCAAAGCCGCGGTCAAGAAAAGACTTTCGGAAATTTCGGGCTGGCTCCTCGTCTTCGATAACGCGGAGTCGCCAGAGGACTTGCTAGAATACCTGCCGGTCTCTTGCAGCGGCCAGATCATCATCACCTCGCTGAACCCGAACTGGCGCAGAATCGCCGAGCCTCTGGAAGTCGAGAGAATGAAGCCGGAAGAAGCCGAGGATTTCCTGATCCGCAGGACCGGTCGAAATAATAACGATAAAGAAAAAAACCAGGCCGCCAGGCTCGCCCTTGAACTTGGATATCTGCCCCTGGCCCTGGAGCAGGCCGGAGCCTTTATCGAGCAACTCCGGTGCGATTTCAATCATTACCTGGAGATGTTTCAGAAGGAAAGCACCCGGCTCTTTTCTTCTTCACCTAAACCTCTGGACTATCCACGTTCCGTGGCTACCACCTTTAACCTCTCCCTCGGGCGGGTGGGGGAAAAATGCCTGGCCGGCCGCGAGTTGATGAAGCTCCTGGCCTTTTTCGCGCCCCAGAACATACCGTTGGACGTGATTAAAAACGGCCATGAGTTCCTGCCCCGGAACCTGGCCGATGACGTGAACGAGGTTCAGCAGTGGGACCAGGACCTAATGGCTTTGAACCGCTATTCCCTGATCAAGACTAATGATGACCTGATATCGGTCCACCGCCTGGTCCAGGCCGTTCTGCGGGACAGCATGGATCAAGCCGGAAAGAAAACTTGGGCAGAAGCCGCGCTCAAGATCGTCAACCGGAGTTTTCCTAAAGATAGCGGTGATGTTCAAACCTGGACCCGTTGCTCCCGGCTCATCGAACACGCCCTGGCATCGGCCCGCCATGCCGAGGAGCTAAAAGTGGCTTTACCGGAAACTGCGAGGCTCTTGAACCAGGCAGGGACCTATTTCCATAGCAGGGCAAATTTTAAACAAGCCGAGAGCCCCCTGCGCCGGGCGCTGGCGATTGACGAGAGCTCTTTTGGCCCGGAACACCCCGAGGTCGCCACCGACCTCAACAACCTGGCCGGGTTGCTTCAGGCCACCAACCGCCTGGCCGAGGCCGAGCCGCTCATGCGCCGGGCGCTGGCGATTGACGAGAGCTCTTTTGGCCCGGAACACCCCAAGGTGGCCATACGCCTCAACAACCTGGCCGCGTTGCTTAAGGCCACCAACCGCCTGGCCGAGGCCGAGCCGCTCATGCGCCGGGCGCTGGCGATTGACGAGAGCTCTTTCGGCCCGGAACACCCCAAGGTCGCCACCGACCTCAACAACCTGGCCGCGTTGCTTAAGGCCACCAACCGCCTGGCCGAGGCCGAGCCGCTCCTGCGCCGGGCGCTGGCGATCTTTACCAAATCGCTGGGTAGTGATCATCCGCAGACGATTATCGTCCGGAACAACTTGCAGGTGTTATTGGGGTCAGAGCTTTAGTTTTTAGTTTACAGTTCTGCATGAGAGGGATAGTGGACAGTGGACAGTGCACGGTATCCTTCCTCCTGCCTCAAGCCCCTGCCTACTGTCTGCTGACTACTGTCTATGCTATTCCGTTCACGTGCACGTTCAAGTTTGCTCTTTTGGGGTCAGGTCTTGACATTTGACATTCAGGATTGGGCCTCGCCTGTTTCTTTGGAGAGGGCCTTTCCGATCTCCTCCACCTCTTTTTCCAGCCTTTCGATCTCCTGATCCAAGTTAAGGCTTTCCAGATCTTTCAGGTCCAGCTTGGCCCGGTGTGCCACCGGAGGCAATATTGGGCCGGCAAGCGCGACGCTTGGATTCACTTTTGGGTCTTTTGCTGGTTCATCCGGCGAGCCACCAGGGGCCGCGGCCGGCTGGTGGGCCACCAGTGGCAATATTGGGCCGCTCTCGTCCGCCTCCGCGAGGGAAGAAGCGCTTCGGCGGAGTCCCTTGGTCGCGGCCGGCTGAGCGAAAGCCTTGAGGTCCACTCCGGCATAGTAATCGGGTTCCGGCTCGCGCTTGGGCCGGCCGCCCGTCGAGAGCCTCCCTTCGGACCGAGCGCTCAGGGCCGAGGGCGGGGTCGAGCGACGTTTGCGGGCTTGTTCGGCCTGGCGATGGAGTTGGATGGCTTGGGCTTCGGGAAGCTCGGCCGAGCCGATGTGCTCGGGAATTTTGTAGTTGCGAGGGTAATAGGGGGCGGTGGGCAGGTCCCAAGTGCTGCAATAACCATAGCGGCGCAGCTCGTCCAAGGCCTGGCCCAGACCGCGGTTGGAGCGGATCCCGGTCTGGACCTTGATGTCCCAGTTCGAGACGGTGGCGATCCGGCTCTCGGGCTCGGCCTTGAACAGGAGATAGAGCCAGACCAGAAAGGCGTTGCCGGCGAGGCGCGGCCGCCAGGGATCGGTGAAGTATTCCGAGAGCAGCGCCAGGGGCGGGACCGGCAAAGGCCGGCGCCGGTTTCCCTCGGCCTCGGCCCGGCGGTGGGCGGTGTGCAGAAACTGTTCGTGACTCATCTTCAGGCGCCTCCTTGATGGAAGTTAGGGTTTGGCGGTAAGCAGTGGACAGTAATAGGATGACAGGCAGGAATGCCTGTCCCCCTTTTGGATGCTCTGACACCCTGCCACCCTGCCACCTTGACACCTTCTAGCAGTGAACAGTGCACGGTGCACAGTGCTTGGAGTATAAGTCCCCAGGCGGAAAACCTGGGGTGGTTGTTGCGTTGGATGGGGTGGCTGCTGCGCAGGATGGGGTGGCTGGCGTGCAGGATGGGGTGGTTGGCGAGCAGGATGGGGGGAACGCGCGCGGAGCGCGTGTCAGGTATCATGGTGTCACGTGTCAGGGTGTCAGGGCAGGAGATTAGGCAAGATTTTCGAGAGGTTGGGCGGCTTGTTATAATTCCAGGGTGGTAGAAGCGGAGAATCGGAGGATTCGGGAAGGCTGGCGCCAAGAGGCCCCTGGCGTTTTGAGTGCGATTTGGCAAAAAGTCCTTGAGAAATTGCCGGGTTAGCATCTCGAACAATTGTTTTATTTCAGCCTTCATCCTTCAGATTTCATCCTTCCTTACTATATGGAGAAATGTTGCAGTTTTTCTTGTCCCCATCTTTTGCGGACAAAGGGTAGGCTACCAGATTGACCGGCAGAATGCCTGTCCCCCACCTTGATATCTGACACCACCCAGGAACTCGGAAACGTTCACGGAAACGTTCCCGTTTAGGGGATCTAGGTATTGATCGGCTTGACGAACTTGAGGCGCTATGCTAAGTAAAGCGAGTTGCCCAGGGGCTTGGAGGCAGGAAGATTTTGCTCGGAGGGGAACTATGGAAAAATTGAAAGAGCTGGTGAAGAACGGGAAAGCGCCGGAGACCGAGGCGCGGGTCAAGGAACTGCTGGCGCAGAAAGTTTTACCGGAGAAAATTCTGCAGGAGGCCTTGATCCCGGCCATGGACGAGGTAGGCGACCTGTTCCAGCAGGGCGAATACTTTGTGCCGGAGATGCTGGTGGCGGCGCGGGCCATGCAGCGGGGGCTCGCGATCATCAAGCCGCTGGTGGTGGCCAAGGGGATCAAGCCCATCGGCAAGGTGGTGATCGGCACGGTCAAGGGCGACCTCCACGACATCGGCAAGAACCTGGTCTGCATGGCCCTGGAAGGCGCCGGCTTCGAGGTGGTGGACGTGGGCACGGATGCGACGCCGGAGAAGTTCGTGGCCGCGGTCAAGGAGCACCAGCCCCAGGTGGTGGGCTTGAGCGCGCTCTTGACCACCACCATGCTCTCGATGAAAGACGTCATCCAGGCGTTGAAGGCGGCCGGGGTGCGCAGCCAGGTCAAAGTGATGATCGGCGGGGCGCCGATCCGGCAGGAATATGCGGACGAGATCGGGGCCGATTACTACGGCAAGGACTCGACCTCGGCGCGGGACATCGCCCGGGAGGTGATAGGCGGCGAATAGGAGAGTAGGCAGTATTCGGTAGTCAGTAGTCAGGGGAATAAGGAATTCAATTTCCTCCTTTCCCTGCCTACTGACTACTATCTACTGCCTACTTTCTTCTCAGTGGGTCAGGAAAGCCTTGAGCAGCTTGGCCCGGGTGGGATGGCGCAATTTCCGCAGTCCCTTTTGCTCGATCTGGCGGACCCGCTCGCGGGAAACGCCGAACTGGACGCCGATTTCCTCCAAGGTGTGGTCCTGGTCCTCGCCCAGGCCGTAGCGCAGGCGCAGCACCTGCTCCTCCCGGGGAGACAGCGTCTTCAGGGCCTCTTCCAGCTCGTCCACCAGCGAGTTCCGCTTCAGCGCTTCGTCGGCCTGCTCCACCCGGGCGTCTTCCAGGACGTCGGCCAGACTGATGTCTTCCAGGTCGCCCAGGCCGGCCTCCAGGGAGATCGGCTCCTTGGAAGTCAGGATCAGGTTGGTGACCTCCCGCTCCTCCAGGCCCATGCCCTCCGCCAGCTCGGCCAGGGAGGGCTCTTTCTCCAACTCGCGCGACAGACTTTGATACATCCGATCCACCCGGCGGATGCGCTCGGTAAAGTAGATCGGCACCTTGATCAAGCGGCCTTTTTCCGCCATGGCCCGGATCACGGCCTGGTGGATCCACCAGGTGGCATAGCTCGAGAACTTGAAGCCGCGCTGCCAGTCGAACTTTTCCACCGCCCGGAGCAGGCCGAGGTTGCCTTCCTGGATCAGGTCGGAAAGGGAGACGTGCCGGTTGCGGTAGCGGTTGGCGATCTTGACCACCAGCCGGAGGTTGGCCTCGATGAACTCGTTGCGCTTGGCTTCGAGCCGGCGCTTGGCTTCGAGCAGGGACCGGGAAGCGGCCTGCAGCCGTTGCGGGCTCATCCGGCACCGGCGGCGGAGCGCCCAGGCGGAAATTTTCCGGCGGCGGTATTGCAGGAGCCAGGTCCCGATCTCTTCCAGGATTTGTTTGACCCTGGCCTCGGTCACCTCGCCCTTGACAAAGGGCAACTCGGCGACCTGGCGCCAGAGATCATCGCGGAGTTCGGCCACCTGGCGGGCTTCAGCCACTTCTTCCTCGGTGGAGTAAAGGCTGATTTCATCCATCTCCCGGAGGTAGAGGGCGAGGATATCGGCAAAGGTCTGCACCGTGCCCAAGGAACTCGCGGTCTCTTCCATTTCTTCTTTCTCTTCTTCGAGGGCCTCGATAGGCGCCTCTTCGAGTTCGGGTTCCGGATCTTCCGCCGGATTCATTTCCCTATCTTTTTCAAGAGGCTGAGTTTGACTGCGGTTCATGGGTAACCTTACTCCGTTAGATTAACTCACCCTTTGAGATTCAAAATTAGGCATAAAAGTTTCAGAAAAATACACCGGCCGAGCGTAAAACCGGCATTTTTCTTAGGGAAATGAAGGATGGCGGAGCTATTGCCGGGAAAGCTTACAGGGGGCTGATCAGGCGTGCCAAGAGACCGTTCTTGCGGGCCTTGAGCAAGAGCCCAAGCGTGGTCCAGGGCGCAAGCGGCAGCATCTTCCAGAACTTGGGCCGGGTGAGCCAGGCCACCTTGCCGGACATGGCGGCCAGGTCATTATGCTCCGGCACGATGAACACGCGCCGGCCCGGGTAGGTCCGCTTGATGTGATCGCCCGCCTCGGCGGCCGCGCACGGACCCACGATC
>Ga0315285_10006792_pt1 | contig 11800 bp, 12 predicted proteins | sample YL17G09_36_MG_FD_203698 | JGI IMG/M metagenome (GOLD analysis project Ga0315285, IMG submission 203698) | Sediment microbial communities from Yellowstone Lake, YNP, Wyoming, USA - YL17G09_36 | ecosystem: Environmental > Aquatic > Freshwater > Lake > Sediment | place: USA: Wyoming | collected... | reverse complement strand
GTCTTCGGCCCGTAGCTAAGGAACCCCAGTAAACCGTATTTCAGCGACATCTCTTTCTATTATGTGACAGGTATAACATTGACAGGTGGTATATTGAACATGTGTAATATTAATAAATCTTAATTTTTTTGTCAATAGATTTATTGAAAAATTTGTTTAGTCTCAAATAGAAGCTGAAGCCGGGCAATATTACATTGATAATGCCCTCTGTTGTTTGATATCAATATCACGACGTGCAATAATACAAACTCAAAACCGTGTGATTATTTAACAGAAGTACAATATAAGCGATATTCTTCACATGCGAAGAGGAGGATGCAAATATGAGTGATAATTCCGCTGGTCAGTCCATAACGCAGGAATTTAGCAAATTTAAAACCTATGTTTCTGATACGATCAGCCAGCAGGCACGGGATTATGAAAGTGCGCTGGCTGTAATCATACCTTCGGACCCGACTGTGGATGATATGCCACGGGTCAGGAGGGAAACGGCTGATTTTTACCAGCCTATAGTCGATCAGGTTAAAAATGAATTTACCGATTCCCTGGAAAAAACACAGATCGCCGGCATTCCCGTACTGACAATTGTGCCCAAAAATTATAAGAAGGCAAATGATAAGAAGTGTATTTTTTATATCCACGGCGGCGCTTATGTGCTGGGCGATCCCGAGAGCCTGCTTATGCTTTCAGCGCCCGTGGCATACCACTCCGGTATAAAAGTTTATTCTATTGATTACAGGCTGGCGCCTGAACATCCTTACCCCGCGGCTGCCGATGATTGCTTCAAGGTTTACACTGAGCTGCTGAAGCTATACAAGCCGGTAAACCTGGCTTTGTACGGCGATTCGGCAGGAGGTGCACTGACACTGGTTACAGCACTCCGGGCTTCACGCAAAGGCCTGGCGTTACCTGCAGCTATGGTATTGAGCTCCCCCTGGGCTGATATAACCAAAACCGGTGACTCCTATTATCTGCTCGAAGGCTGGGATTGCCTCATCCATTACGAAATGAACCTGCGCAAAGCCGCAGAAGTATACGCCGGCAATAACGATGGGAAAAACCCGGATATTTCGCCGCTATATGCTGATTATCCTGCAAAGTTCCCGCCCACCCTGATTATTACCGGTACTCGTGACCTTTTACTCAGCAGCTGTGCCCGCCTCCAGCGTGTAATGAAACGGGCCGGCATCGAGGTCCACCTGGATGTCTGGGAGGGAATGTGGCACGATTTCATCGGATTTCCCTTCCTCCCTGAATCACAGGAGGCCATGAAAGAGATCGCTGTCTTCATGACTGCCCGAATATAAAAATGGCTTGCTTGTCTTGACCAGAACGCATCCCAGTCGCTCATTCATTAGCCCGTCTCACTATTTCCTCAATGCATCCTGGGACATAGATCATTTCCTCCTTTTTCGCCTTTGAAAGCTTTTTTACCCTATTTTCTACCTTCAAAGCCAGGCTCCTGCTTCCCAACCTCTTCTGGAACAATAATGTTAGAGGCGCCCTACCTTTCAGGTACTTCGATCCGGCATCTCCTCCTACCCGATGTTCGGCGAGCCGGCGATCAATGTCGGTGGAAATTCCTGTATATAGGGCCCCATCTCGACATCTTACTACGTACAAATACCAATCAGACATTATAATAACTTATAACCAACTTGTGTCCCTCATGTTCTTGACATGGAGTCCGATCAGAACCGTGTATGCAAAGGCCGTAGCAGTATTGAATTCAGGGAGATGCGGGGACGGGGTGAAGGGGTCTTAGCAGCATATCCGACCGGCAATACAGCGACAACAATTGTAGTTGGTGGAAGTTGAAACAGGGCATTCATTTCCTCAACAGTCCCCACTGCTCCCACCCAGCATGAGCCCAGCCCGAGGGCTGTTGCGGTCAGGACCATGTGCTCGACAGCAATGTAAGTGTTTGCCATTGCACTTGTGAAGTGCAACTGCAAGTCGGGATCAGGTTCGTTTAAAAGCCACTCCCGGAATGCTGGATCAGCAAAAAAGCCTGACAGTGTTTCAGTTACGCCATAGTCTATAAACTCCTGGGAACGTTTCTCTCGCGAGGCTTTTGCATATGCGGTCAGGTCAACGCAGCAGACAAATACGACGGGAGCCTCTTCGATAAAAGCCTGGTCGAAACATATCTTGCGGAGCCTTGCTTTCTCATCATTGGCCGTCACAACTATGAAACGCCAGGGCTGCCGGTTGCTGCCAGAGGGTGCAAGCCGTGCGGCCTCAAGTATCTCAAGAATGGCATCGTCGGGTACCGGATCGCTACGGAAGCTGCGTATGCTCCTCCGCTGATTTATAGCTTCTGAAACAGTGAGCACTGTATCCTCCTCCAACCGGATGTATGTTTATTTCGTATATCTCAATAATACTTGTTGAAGTCTTTTACCTCAAAATATCCAATCCCTTCTAATTTAAAAAACGTTTTCAAATTATACCGGATTTTGCTTTTTTCTTTATCATGCATGGAATCTTCTTTGCTATTTGACGCACCATTTGCTATTGCGCCTCATTTGGTGTAGAGTACAGGAGGTGGTTTTTAGTTTACGTTACTGCTTACTTGCCTAGATCCTCTCAGATTTTTCCAAGTTTCGGGTGACCATAACTCTAACCAACTATTTTAAAAGAGGAGGTCATCCATGAGTTTCGAAGATAAATCGATTCAGTGTTCCGATTGCAGGACTACCTTTACCTTCACTTCCGGGGAACAAGAATTCTTCGCATCTAAAGGCTTTACCAACGAACCTAAGCGTTGCGTTTCATGCCGACGTGCTAAGAAACAACAGAACGGTAGTTCAACCTACGATTCGCACAGCTACAGCAGAAGATAAGTCATTCAGTAGTGACTTGACCTTGAGGACATACATAGGCCCGAAATAGTGTGGCCTATGTATGTCCTCAGACTGTGCATAGCGTAAACACATTATTGACATGCCTACATCTGTTGTATATAGTATGAACCAAACCTTCATATAGGTCAGGATGCGGTAGAAAGACGGATGTTTTCGGCAAGAATATAGGCAGGAGGGTTGTGAAATCATCGCAATGCAACAGCCGGACAAAGATTCAATCAAAGCAGCAAAAACCAGGAGTGCGCATGGTCAACCGGTAACTGAGCAAACGCCGTTGATAGATGGTACAACAGTCATTGAAGATGAAGTTGTAGCTTCAATCGCCGGGTTTGCTGCCGGCAAGGTTAAAGGGGTAGAAAGTCTGGGTAAGAGCTCTATTACCAGTTCTGTGATCCACCATATTAAAAGTGCCGAGGATAATGCCGGTACAGGTGTGAAGGTTGAGGTGGGAAAAAGGGAGGCTATTATTAATCTCGAGCTTAATGTTATGTATGGATACTATATTCCCGATATTGTTGACGAAGTTCGTAGTAATGTGGCTTCCTCGCTTATGGAAATCACCGGGCTTATGGCTAAAGAGATCAACATACGCATTGTGGGCATTAAATTTTCTGATACAAAGAGGAAAACTGGATAGTTACTTAGATTTGCTTAAACAAATGAGTGTAAATCGCAATGAAACAGGGTTAGCAAATTCATGAATGTTTTTAATCGGGGCACAGTGATATTAATTGGCATAATTGTATTAGCCGGAGCAGCAGTAGTCCTGCTTATATCCACGGGCGTGAGTACGCCTGACCTGTTGCCCGGTGGATTCTTAACGACGTATTTACAAAATGTCGCTGATGCTACCGGGAGCAACGCAGTCATTATCATGGTGGTCAGTGGAATAGTTGCTCTATGCATGGTTCTTCTAATAGTTTTTGAGATCATCACCGCAAGCAGGAAATCATCCCCGCCGCTTATAAGCATGAATGACAGCGTTGTCACAACTACCGGCTTCAAAGCTATGAGCAAACAGGATATCCTGGTTATCAGCTCAACAGAAAAAGGCACAACCAGTATCGATGTGCAAAGCATTTGCGATCTTGTAGAGAATGTTGCCATCACTGTATACAATATGCATCGCTTTGACTGCAAAATAGGAAGAAATTCGGATGGCCTGCTTCTTTCCTGCAGGGCAGTAGCAGCCTTGGGTAGCAATGCAGTTGAGGTTGCTGCTAAGTCAAGGAGCAGAGTTACGGAGGCAATAGAACAACTCACAGGTCTGGCTGTAGCCAGAGTCGATATTAAGATACTCTATGATAAATCAAAAAAAGAGACTGAGTCTTTAACCGTACACTGATGGAAAAGATGTTAACCCCAAAATTAATAGGTGCCTTCTTTGGCCTGATAGTGGGCCTTGTGGCGGTTTTACTTGGCTTAGTCAAAGCTTTCATTCTGGCTTTATTTATACTGGCAGGTTGGCTCATTGGGAAATTCTTCATGGGCGAACTTGATCTCCCTGCTATATACAGGCGATTTAAAATATCCAGGGATGCAAAGAAACGGGAGAAATTTTAGACAGGCTTTATGCCGGCGATTGCAGGGTTCAGTCTAATAATACTGCAATTATATTAAGCGGAAAAACACTGGAAGAAGCCCCACAGCATGCAGTATTGCTTTACAGTAACATAATCGGTTACAATTGTTACTATAATGGTTACACATGATACGCATGACATAATAGCAGAAACTCTTTTCGGCAAAGCCAGGCGTTTGATACTTGCCCTGCTCTATACCCATACGGACGAAATGTTTTATTTACGGCGCATAGTCAGAGAGGCCGGAATAGGGCTTGGCCCGGCTCAACGCGAGCTGAAGCAACTGACAAATGCCGGCATAATAATAAGACAGCACAAGGACAGGTTGGTATATTACCAGGCGAATCCGGATTGCCCGATTTTCAGTGAATTGAAAAACATAGTATTGAAAACTGCGGGTCTGGTAGACATCATCCGTTCCGCCCTGGAACCTCTTTTAGACCGAATCAAAGCCGCATTTATTTATGGCTCTTTCGCTTCAGGTGGTGAGAACAGGCACAGCGACGTGGATCTGATGGTAGTAGGTAAAGTTAAATTTGCCGATGTCTCAAGTGCTCTGTCCTCCGCCGAGGACATACTGCACCGTGAAATTAATTTTGCAGTGTACTCCATGCAGGAATTCAGGCAGCGCCAGATGGATGATGACCACTTTATAAAATCAGTGTCGGATAACGTAAAGCTATTTGTAATTGGAAACGAAGATGAGTTTGCAAGACTGGTTAAATGATGGGCGGGTCAAAACTCATAAGTCGTCATCCCGTGAAATCAAAAATCTGATGAGTATTGCCAGCCGTGATCTTAATCAAAGCCAGTTAGCCGGTCTTAGTAATGACACGCGCCTAACAATTGCTTATAATGCCGCCCTTCAATGCTGCGCTGCAGCTTTAGCAGCATCAGGATACAGGGTAAGCCATGAGGCACATCATTATCGCCTTATCCAGTCGCTGAGCTTTACCTTGAATTTAGATAACTCAGTCATCAAACTGCTGGATGATTTCCGTAAAAAACGCAATATCAGTGACTATCAACGCGCCGGAACTGTATCAGCGCAGGAAGCGAAAGAGATGTATGAACTGGCACTACAATTGCGCAGGCAGGTAGTGGAATGGGTACGAAATAACCATCCTGAACTTGCCAGGGAAATATAAATGCCGGTGCCTTATCCGGAGCTCGCAAAAGTTAGCGTAACATACTTATTTAGCCAATTCATATGTATGCTGTCTGGAACGACAACTTATTGACATTATGCCTGTTTTGGGTATAATCATACCTATAATGGGCATTATACAGACAGATAGCCCAATTTCATCAGTCCTCTTCAATAAGACGAGGAGAGGATTGCTTGCGTTGTTCTACGGACATACCGATGACGCGTTTTATGTTAACCAGATTATACAATTTGTCGCCAGCGGCTCCGGTGCAGTTCAACGCGAACTCAGGTTGATGACACAGGCGGGAATATTGCTCAGGACAAAGAAAGGCAACCTTGTCTATTATCAGGCAAATAATAAATTCCCCATATTCAATGAGCTTAAAAGCATGGCAAATAAAGGTTTTTTTACGCCGAGTACACCGCTTAAGAAATCGCCTGATTCAAACAAATCGCCGGCAAAGCGAAAACCCAACATCAAAATACCCCGCACCAGGATTGCCGGGTTCTGCCGCCGCCATCATATCCGTGAACTTTCACTGTTCGGTTCGGTGCTGCGGGACGACTTCAGGCAGGATAGCGATGTGGACGTCCTGGTGGAATTCGAGCCCGGCCATACCCCCGGATGGGACATCGTCTCTATGGAAGATGAGCTCTCCTCCATATTGGCCCGTAAAGCCGACATGCATACACGAAATGACCTGAGTCGCTATTTTCGTGACCAGGTAGTGCGTGAAGCGGAGGTGCACTATTCATCTGAATAGAGACCTGACCTATATCCATCATATGCTTGATTTCTCGCGGCAGGCGGTTGATTTCACACGTGAATGCCGCCGCATTGACCTGGATACGAATGCGATGCTGATGCTGGCCATTACACGTCTTATAGAACTGATTGGTGCGGCTGCCCGCAAAGTATCAACGGATCTGCGTCAGCGCCATCCGGAAATTCCCTGGTCTTCGATCATAGGTACACGTGACCGGCTGGCCCATGGATACATCGAAGTAAATTGTGACATCATATGGCGGATCGTCACGGGTGACCTGCCGCCGCTGATCATACAGCTTGAACGCCTGCTCTCAGAGGAAAAAGATGCCCGCTCATGACAGCACGTCACCCAGCGCCTTTTGTTTTAGCTCGTACAATTTATTCAGTGCTTCTATGGGCGACATTGCATCTATATCGAGCGCCTTGATGGCTTCCTCGACCTCGGAAGGCTCGTTGAAAATGGAAAGCTGGAGGGACTGCGGTTCTATAATAGCTTCCTTGTCCTTCCCCCTGTGCTTTTCCTGTTCGCTTTCAAGCTCCTGGAGTATCTCCTGCGCCCGGCGTATCACCGACCTGGGCAACCCGGCAAGCCGGGCAACGTGGATCCCATAGCTCTTATCTGCGCCTCCCGGAACAACCTTGCGCAGGAAAATCACCCTGCCTTCTTCTTCGGCTACGGCCATATTGTAGTTCCTGACCCTCGGCAGGAAGCCTGCAAGCTCAACCAGCTCGTGATAGTGCGTGGCGAAAAGCGTCCTGGCCCTCAGCCTGGCATGATTATGAATGTACTCGATCACCGCCCAGGCGATGGACAGTCCGTCATACGTGCTGGTGCCCCTGCCCACCTCGTCGAGTATGAGCAGCGATCCGGGCGTTGCGTTGTTCAGTATATTGGCCACCTCGATCATCTCCACCATAAAGGTCGATTGCCCGGCGGCGATGTCCTCCTGGGCGCCTATGCGCGTGAATATGCGGTCGACTATACCGATGCTCGCCTCCTCCGCAGGAACAAAGCTGCCTATCTGCGCTAAAAGGACTATTAAGGCGGCCTGCTTGAGATAGGTGGACTTGCCCGCCATGTTGGGACCCGTCAGTACTATTAACTGGTTGTCCTTATTTGCTAGATGGGTATCATTCGGCACGAACGTGCCGCTGCCCATGGCACGCTCCACCACGGGATGCCTTCCGGCCCTGATTATTATCTCGTCGCCCTCATTCAGCTTCGGTCTGACGTAACCATACCTGGCCGCAACTTCGGCAAGACAGGTGAATACATCTATCTCCGCCAGCGCCCTGGCCGAATCCAGTATGCGCTCGCCCGCGGCGGAAACTTGCCCGCATACCCGGCTGAAAATCGTCTTCTCAAGCTCCACCGTCCTCTCCTGCGCATTGAGTATCAGCGACTCGTATTCCTTCAACTGCGGCGTGTAAAAGCGCTCGCCGTTGGTAAGCGTCTGCCTGCGCATGTAGTCCGGCGGCACCAGCCCGAGATTGGCCTGCGATACCTCGATGTAATATCCGAAAACCCGGTTGTAGCCAAGCTTCAACGACCTGATCCCCGTCCGCCCCCGCTCCTGCTTCTCCAGCCCCGCCAGAAACTGCTTCGCATCCGAGGCAATTGACCTCACTTTATCCAGCTCCTCGGAAAAGCCCTGCCTGATGACGCCGCCGTGCTCGAAATTCGACGCCGGCTCGTCGGCAATGGCATGCGCTATCAACTCCACCGTATCAGGGCAGGGCTTAAGCTCCCCTTCCAGCTTCTCCGGCGCACCGTTTTCCAACAAAACTGACTTAACCCCCGCCAGCTTTTCCAGGCCTATGCGCAGGGCAACCAGGTCTCGCGGTACAGCCACGCCGCTCCTGACGCGGTTTATGATGCGCTCCATATCGGACATGTCGCCCAAAAGGGATATCACAGAGCCACGCACCAGCATGTTTTGATGAAACCACTCGACCGCATCCTGGCGCGACTCCAGCTCATTTATATTGAGCAGCGGTTGACCCATATAGCGCTTCAGCAGGCGGCCGCCCATGGCGGTCTTCGTCAGGTCGATCACGGCCAGCAGCGATCCCTGCGGCACACCCCAGCGCAGGCTGCTGAACAGCTCCAGGTTGCGGCACGTGTTCGTATCCAGCGTCATGAACGACCGCGTGGTATATGTGGCAAGGCCTGTCAGCAGCCCCAGCGCCGCTTTCTGGTTTTCCTTCAGATAGCCTATTATCGCTCCCGCTGCCTTCACTGCCAGCGGCAGGTTACCACAGCCATAACCTTCCAACGAAGCAACCGAGAAATGCTCCAGTAATGCCTGCGTGGCAACATCCAGCTCGTAATAGTAATCGTCCAGCCGCGTCAAATTGCGCAGGGAATCCATATTGCTCCAGTCAGCAGTTGCGGGCACGATGACCTCCGCCGGGGTCAGCCTGCCAAGCTCATCGGCGATCGAATCCAGCGGAAGCTGGGACGCGGCGAACTCACCCGTCGTTATATCCACAAATGCTATGCCCGCCTGTCCCTTATGAACCGCCAGGCTTGCCAGGTAATTATTGCTCTTCTCCGTCAGCAGCCCGGGCTCGATCACCGTCCCCGGCGTGACCACCCTGATCACGTCCCGCTCCACCAGGCCCTTGCCCGGCGGAGTGAGCTGTTCGCAGATGGCAACCTTGTAACCGCGGTTGATCAGCCTGGCAAGATAGTTATCCAGCGCATGATAGGGGATGCCGGCCAGCGGCACCTTCTGACCCTTGCCCATCTCCCTTGAAGTGAGCACGATCTCCAGCTCGCGTGATGTTATCCTGGCATCCTCGTCGAAGGTTTCATAGAAATCGCCCAGGCGGAAGAAGACGATGGCCCCCGGATATCGCTGCTTGATGCGCAGATATTGCTTCCTAAGAGGGGTGACTGACATATTTCATTGTTTCAATCGATGAATAACGTGATTATACCACGAGGGCAAACGGGCAGACATGAATGTCCGCCCCTACAGCAGGGACGGGTTTTTAAACCCGTCCGCGAATAGGTTCCAGCTATAATTGAATTCTACCTGCTGCTCCGGTTCAATACTCAAGGGCAGCAGAATCACTATACAACTGCACTGGTAGATCTTTTCAATCCCACCTTCGCTGTTGGAAAGGCTTTCAACAGGAAACCTCCAGACCGTCACAGGCCTGTCCAGCAGGAGCTTCATTTCTATGCCAAGCTGCTTGTTGCCCAGGTAAAGATGCTCCGTATCCTGTGTCACGCCGCGAGAATCTAAATGCATATCATCAAGCTCACGGCCGTCAAGCCTGTAACAGGCGCTGTTATTATGCCCGCCCCCGAGCAGGTTGATATTCCACTCGCTGCCGAAAAGGGTATCAATCTTCAGGTTTCCCCGGTTGGTGAATCTGTAATTAATATTCAGCACTTCTTCGGTGTCCGACAGGATTACCGCTTTTTCCAGCGTCAAATCAACCGGATTAGAACCCGTGCACACCTGTCCCAGCCGTTTAAATTTTACGTATAACTTGCTACCAATGGTCTCCACCTGGAATTCATAAGGCATGCCGGCAAACCGGCCCGACTCCTCGTATTCGTTTCTCTCAAACTGTTCCATGACTGCGTTACTATTAAAAAAATGATCGATCAAGCTTGATCGCGGCAACCTGTCATAAACCAGGAAACGGGCGTAATCCCGATCTTTCACGCGTATTACGTCATGGATGCTGGCTACCTCGCTTTCCCGGGGTGACTTATCATCCGGGTGGGGTATGGTCAGCGCCTTATGATAGGCCTCCGGCTTCCTGGATACCGAGCTTAATAAGTTATAGGCCTGTTTGCGCAGGTCCCATTCAATAATTGTGCCGCCCTCGGCCGGGCTTAAGTACAAATTGAAATTCCTGGTTTCGGCAATAACTTCCCCCCTGCCATCCCCATCGTAGTCCATTTCCTGCCAGTTAAAGCCGGATTGTGAATTCTGAAGTACCTTATCGGCGCGGTTCTCCGCCTCGATCAAGTTTGAATAAGTAACCGCCCGTATGTCGGAAAGGTAAATGCCTCCAAAGACACCGTGCCAGTACGGGCAGTTGCACTGTGCTCTCCAGAGGTAATCGAGCCCGCATGCTCCCTTACTCACAGCGTGCGCCCGGTATACCTTGTCATGCACCAGCAGCATTTTTTTATGCAGGCGGTTTATCTCAGGATACTTGACCAGGAAATTGCGCCAGTACCCGCTATGCATGAACTGCACTATATCATCGCGCCCTTCATCCTCCAGGCTTTGTTTTAATTCCTTACATTGCCCGGATTTCCCGGCGGGCAGGGACCATTCCATCATCTCATCGTAAGAGGCACAGGGTAAATAGACCCGTCCTGCAGGAAGATATCTGTCGGCATAATCACCCAACCGGATGGTTTTCAGCCAGTCCGCATTGTCCTCAACTGCCTTGAAAAAATCATCCACCCAGCCTTTTTCCCAGCAGTGTTCATAGGTTTCAGGCCAGATACCAAATTTTTCGCCATCATCTCCCAGTACCGCTATCCTTTCTCCTGATTCTGAGGCCAAACCCCTGAGGTAATCAATAACGCTGCTCACACTATGCCAGGGGATGGAATAGCGGAGGTATTTGCTGATAGGAAAGATCTTGATGCAACGCCCCTGCTCCTCGGTGAGGAAATACCCTGATAGTGCTTCGTCTCCCAGCCCTACCATTTTGAAAGCGGTATCATCCACCAGTGTCCATTCTACACCTGCTTCCGCAAGTATTTTAGCTAAATAAGGTTCCCAGACTCTCTCCGCCAGCCACATGCCGGAGGGCTGCATACCGAATTCGCGATGAATAAAATCGCCCATTTTACGGATCTGCCCCAGCTTGTCGGCATCAGGTATTGCAGGAAGTATAGGCTCGTAATAACCACCACCCATCAACTCCACCTGGCCCCTGGCTAATAACGCCTTCAACAGGCTGAAGAACTCGGCATGGTTTTGTGCCAGCCAGTCAATAAGGCATCCGCTGTAATGCAGTGAAACATGAATGCCGGGATGCCGTTCCAGCGCTTCCAGCATCGGCAGGTATGCCCGACTGTAAGCGTCTTCAAATACCCAGGGGAAATTGCCCAGAGGCTGATGACTGTGTATGGCGAGGCCAAGTAAGATTTGTTTCAAAAAAGAACCGTCAATAATCGTTGGACTCGTTTGATCAGGTCTTCTGTATCTTATCCATAGTGACTTTCAAAACGATCTTGTCACCTACCTTATCTATATCACCGGTTTGTATGAGGAGTTTCGTGATAAACCCGGTCTTAACTATGATGCCCGTAACCTCCCACTTCTTTGTATCAAGTTTGAGATCTTTCACGTTTCCAACTATTTTAGCCCCGGCATCTATTACCTCTTTGCCAATCAGCTCTTTCGCTCTCATACTTCCTTTCCTCCCTGATCAGTCGTTAAACTGG
>Ga0315285_10006790_pt1 | contig 11802 bp, 13 predicted proteins | sample YL17G09_36_MG_FD_203698 | JGI IMG/M metagenome (GOLD analysis project Ga0315285, IMG submission 203698) | Sediment microbial communities from Yellowstone Lake, YNP, Wyoming, USA - YL17G09_36 | ecosystem: Environmental > Aquatic > Freshwater > Lake > Sediment | place: USA: Wyoming | collected... | reverse complement strand
GTTGATAGCGAAGATACTTTTGGAGAATTTCTCGCCCAAGGAATTCGCAAACTATTACCAGAATCTCAATGTATCCATACCCACCGGCTCGGTCAATTCCCTGATAAACCTCAATATAACAGATAGCATCCTTTACGCTGACCTGGAAGCAAAGACTACAAACCTGAACATCCTTAAAGATAAAGTCTCATATCAGCTCAACTCCGACCTTAAAGCCAAATTCCAATATAGTCTAAAGGATGAGCAACTTGGTTTCTCCGGCAAGGCGATTCTTAGCGATTCTAAAATATTGGGTTTGGATTTTGTCGGCCCGGTAACCCAGATCAATGGCGACCTCGCCTTTAATAATTCCGGTATTTATTCAAATAACCTCAATGCAAATATCTGGGACCAGACGATAAAAGCGAAGGCCAGCCTCAAAAATTTTAATGATCCGCTGCTCAACGTCAATATATTTTCCTCTCTTGCGCTTGAGGCTGTCCAGGGCCTCTTAAAGGATAAATTAAAATTCAGCCTGCCGGGAGAAATTAAGGGACAAAGCGACCTGTATGTGGGCATACAGACCAAGATCCCCTCGGCCGATACCTTTCAGATACACAGCTGGCTTGATATTTCGAAGGGCACATTAAAATTAAAAAAGATTTCTTCTCCTTTTGAGCGAATCAGCGGAAGACTTGAATTCGAGCCCAACCAGCTCAAATGCACGGAACTGAATTTTACCTACCAAGGCAGGCCTTACATAACAAAGTTCGTCCTGACGAATTTTGCAGCTCCCGGAGTGCAGCTAGAACTTTCATCAGAGGATTTGAATCTAGAATCAATTTTCGCCGTGAATAACAAGCTGTTCAAATTTGCGAAATTAGAAGGGCAATATTTTAATTCCGCATTTTCAATGGCTGGAGATATTGATATGAAAGATATGGATAGTCCCGAGGCGCTTTTGAGTGGCGCCATGGAGATAGATTTGCAGGATATAAAGGAGCCGCTTAAGAAATTTAAGGACAAAATAGAAAAAATCAAGCCGCAGGGAAAGGTGCATGCACAGTTTGAGTTAAACGGCAATATCAACGACTTTAAGGCCTGCAATATTGAGGCCAGATTCGCCAGCCCCGATATATCCTTCTGGGGTTTAAGGGGAAGAGAATTTTTCCTGAATTACAGCCAGGAGGAGGGAATCGTTGATATCCCGCTCATGCACCTGTCATTTTACGACGGGACAATTGATGGCGGAGCAAAAATTAATTTGAAGGAACAAAATTATCCTTTCTGGATAAGCATAGAGGCAAAAGATGTCAAGATCCAGAAGCTTAAACTAGATACTCCGGCAAAGGATAAGGATATCTTAGGCACACTTCGCGGACAGACAAGGATTGATGGAAATTATCGTGATCTTTCCAAGATCAGCGGTTCAGGAAAGATTTTAGTTACTGAGGGCAAGCTCTGGAATCTCAATCTTTTTAAGGGCCTCGGGTCCCTGGTTTTTACCAAGGATTATTTCACAAAAATAGTTTTCCGAGAGGGAAACTGCGACTTTTTTATCAAAGATAAGCAGGTCTATACAGATAATTTAATATTAAAGAGCGATATCGCCAACCTTTCCGGTCCGGTAAGAGTGGGCTTTGACGGCACAATTGACGCCTCCCTTGATGTTGAGGTCCTGGATGAGATGGTCCCTTTAACCGGCTCTTTCCGCGATGTCACCACCGCCATTATCGGAAAAGCCGGCAGGTTCGGCGTGATAAAAATAAGTGGCACACTAAAAGAGCCAACATATAAATTCAAGGCTACCGTTAGCGATATCATCAGGGGAATAAAAAATACCATATTCCATTAAATTATTTTCAAAAGAAATTTTTTCTGATATAATAAGGGGCGATGAAGGAATTAAAGGAAAAAATCATTGCCGTAATCGGCGTGTCTAGTAAGGAGGAGAAATTCGGTTTTAAAATATTCCGCGATTTAATAAAAGAGGGTTTTAAGGTTTACGGAGTAAATCCCATAGACGCAGAGGTCTTAGGGAGAAAAATATATAGGAATTTGAAAGAAATTGAGACCGTGCCGGATCTGGTGATTACAGTTGTTCCGCCCGAGATTACAGAAAAGATTATTGAGGAGTGCAGGGAAAAAGGGGTAAGGGAAGTCTGGATGCAGCCCGGCTCGCAATCCGAATCAGCAATACAGAAAGCAAAAGAGTATGGGATCTCGGTGACTTTTAATGTCTGTTTTATGGTTGAGCATGGGATTTGGTAAATAAAAAGGAGGGGGGCTTTATGTCAGCTAAACGGGTAGGGGTTTATAGTTTTTGCGCGTTTTTGATGCTGGCTCTGGTATTGTTACCCTCTACTATGTCGCTCGCTGATGAAGGCGTGAAGCAGAGGGGGGGCTACGAGGGGGAATCAGAATCCCTGTTAGCCGCAGAGGAGATACAAGAGGAGATGGACCATGAGATAGAGGCGTATGTAAGATATATGCCTTCGTCTGATGCCAAAAACCAGTCCGGAGAGGTGGAAATAATCAATTCCGGATTCGGGTATACTTATGGCTTTACGGCTTTCGGCAAGGTCCCTATGAAGTTTTTAATTGATAAACAATATATCAGCATTGAAAATTCAACTGGCCTGAAGCTGCCCGCACATTTGGTCAGCTTATCCACCGGACTTGAGGCAACATTCCCCTTTTTTGGAGTTGATAAAACTTATTTGCGCGTGGGCGTGTATCCGGGTTTTCACGGTGATGACTGGAGTTTTCCTTCATCAAGCTTCCGTATCCCTTCGCGCGTATTTGCGATCTATAAACCTAATGATAAATGGATCTTTATTCTTGGCGTAGCAGCGCTTCCGGATTATGAGACAGAGGCATTTCCCATTTTAGGGCTTATTTATAAGCCGAATGAGAAGTTTACCCTGGATTTAATGCCTTTGCGGCCAATGGCCTCATATGCCCTGAATGATAAAGTAACGCTGTTTGCTGAAGGGGCTTGGATTGCCGGCGGTGGAGAGTTTGAAGTAGACAAGGGTTATCAGAAGAATGTAGTCCTTAAATACAGGGAGACGCGCCTGGGCGCAGGCGTAAAATACAAATTTAATAAGTATATTGAAAGTTCTATTTCTGCGGGCGGGGCTTTTGACCGTTCATTAAAATACAGGAATAGAAACCTGGGCAAGGTGAGGATTGAAAGCGGTCCGTACATGGAGTTCAGGGTAGATATAAAGATATAATTTCGTGATCCAGATTCCCGGTGATTATCTTGAAGGAGGCGGTCAGATTTTGCGGACCGCCTCAAGTTTATCCTGCATCACCAATACGCCGATAAGGGTTTCCAATATCCGGGCAAAAAGAAAAAGCGCCGGGCTCAAATCGCAGCACCTCTACACCCTGAAGGCATTAGCGGATCTTTTCCGGGCAAAGACGGCTGGCCTGGAATTACAATCCAGGGAAATAACTTTTGAGCCGTCGGATAAATTCATCAGGGAGAAAATTTTCCAGATTGATTTAAAGACCTCCGGCGCTATCGGCTTGTGCCTGCAGACATTAGTATTGGTTGCTGCTTTCAGGGGCAAGGGAATAACCTTTCATATTAAGGGAGGCACCTGTGGGCTGGGCGCGGTTCCGGTAGATTATTATAAATATGTGATATTTCCTTTACTTTCGCGCTTTGGCCTGTCGGCAAATATAGAGATTGGGAGGCGCGGTTATTATCCCAAGGGCGGCGGAGAAGTCAAAGTTGAAATAAATCCCATTGAGGAGCCGAAAAATATTCTGCTGACGCAGCCGGGCAAGATCCTGCGAATTGAAGGGATGAGCATTGCTTCAAGTCTGCTTGAACAAAGGCGAGTAGCTCAGAGGCAGGCAGAGAGCGCCGAGAGAATTTTAAAGAATAAATTTTCTGCTCCCGTAAAGATAGATACAGAATACGCCCAGACCTTTTCTCCGGGCACAGAGTTAAACCTCATCGCCCATACTGAGCGCGGGTGTATTCTCTGGTCGGATGCGCGCGGAGAAAGGGGTAAGCTAGCAGAAAAGGTAGGGGAAGAAGCGGCACAAAAGTTGATTAAGGAAATAGACAGCGGCGCTGCCTGCGATTTTCATCTTGCGGATAATTTTATTCCCTGGCTCTGTTTTTTAGGGGGCTCAATCAGGACGAGCACGGTATCAATGCATGTCCAGACCAATATCTGGGTATGCGAATTGTTTTTTGGAAAGATTTTCGAGGTTCTTGGCACAACTATAAGTTGCCAACCCGCAAAAATATGAAACGGAAAACTTATATTTTACTTATTATCCTTCTTTTGGTTTTGGTCATCGCTATTTCTACCAAACCAATCATTATATTTGTGGCAAAGAAACAGCTTGCAGATGTATTTCCAGAAAGCAAGATCTCTATCGGAGGTTGTGCTATAAAAGCCGCCAGTCAGCTTTCCCTTTTTAATATAGAGATTAAAAAAGCCAACATTTATAATTTTAAAATTAAAGAAGCAAGAGTCTCTTATAATCCTCTTTCACTGCTGCGCTGTAAAATCAAAAAGTTTTACCTGGGAGATACTTCAGTTTCTTTTGTCCTGCCGCAAAAAAGCATTACCGAATTCGGCAGCTATTTTAATCTTAAGCCCAGCATATTTTTTGTGAGTAGTATGGAGCTGGGAGAACTTAAACTGGATTTAAAATCAAAGGAGATGAGCCTTGAAGGAGGAGTGCGGCTGGGAGTAAATCTGGTGGGCCAAGTAATAGATTATCTTGAGTTAAAAATCAGCTCATTGGAGGTACAAGGGCTAAAATTAAATAAGGGCTTTTTGGCAGCTAACCAGAAGAGCCCGGGAGAATTTAATATTGAGAAGATTCAGTATGATAAGGCAAAGATTGAAGGGATAAGAAGCAAGATACGGCTGGAGGGCAAGAATCTTTTTCTTGAGAATCTTTCCGCAAAGGCCTTTGACGGAGAATTACAGGGAGATTTAGCCCTGACCCTGGATAAAGAGCCGCAGTATCTGGGCCACATAAAGGCCATTAATCTTGACTTGGAGAAATTTGCGCAGGATTTTAATCTTAAGGAGAAATTTCAGATGAGCGGGAAATTAGTGGGGGAGCTCGCCTTTAAAGGAAGCGGTGCTAACGTCCAAATTCTGGACGGAAATTTCTCTACGGTTGAGCCGGGCGGCAGGCTGACCATCACTGATGATAAGTTTTTAAAGAATGTTGCGCAAAACTCAGGCCAGTCATTAGATATATTAGTGGAAAGTTTTAAGGATTACCATTATAATAATGGTGTAATGAAACTGTCTTTAGAGCAGGGCAATCTTATTCTTGATATTGCTTTGAATGGAGAAGCGGGCAAGCGCAATTTAAATATCGTGCTGCATAACTTTAAATTCGGAAAGGGGGGCTTATGAGAAGTCTTTTACTGTTTGGTGTTTGCTGTTTAATGTTTAATGTATTATTAGGATGCGCGCGGGTCAGAGTTGAGGCGCCAAAGGAGCCAATCAAAGTAGACATCTCCATGCGCCTGGATATCTATCAGCACATTGAAAAGGATATTGACGCCATTGAAAGTATTGTTTCCGGCTCAAAAGAAAAACAGAAAACCGAGGCAAAGGATAACCAGAGTTTACTGGGAGGTTTTATCCTGAATGCTTATGCACAAGAGGGCTTAAGCCCGGAAGTGGAACGTTCAGCTTTAAAACGCAAGGATAGACTTTCGGAGCTATCTAGCTGGGAAGAAAAGGGAGTTGTGGGAGAAAATAGACTTGGGCTGGTTGAAATAAGAAATTCCGGCGCAGCAGGTCCTTCAGTGGGACAGCTCGTCAACTCAGAAAACAGCGATAGGATGACTATTTATCAAGAAGTTGCCAAGAAGAACGGCACCTCTGTTGAAGAAGTGCAGAAGTTATACGCCAAGAAGCTGCAGGCAAATGCTCCCAGCGGAACACCTATTGAGGCCTTAAACGAATCCACCGGCCAATACGAGTGGAAAACAAAATAACTAAGTTTACATTTTATGTTCAACTTGTTTTGTAAACTTAAGGAAAGGGAATGTTTGATTTTGAAGTCAAGATCGCACAGAATGATTTAGAAATCTCCGCAGTCCTCAAATTAAGGTATGAGGTCTTTAAGCTTGAAATGGAGGGTATCGAGCAAGGAAAAGCGAAGGGCGAGCTTGAGACGGATGCATATGATAAATTCTGCGACCATCTGATTGTCATAGACAAAACTGTTGATAAGATCGTAGGGACTTACCGGCTGCTGCGCGGCTCCCGGGTTGATAAAAGAATCGGTTTCTATTCAGAAAGATTCTTTGACATCCGCAATATAAAAAAACTGGGTAATGGAAGCGAGATCCTTGAACTGGGCCGCTCCTGCATCCATAAGGATTTCCGCTGCCGTCCGGTGATAAATCTGCTCTGGAACGGTATCGCCAAATACGTCCAAGACAACAATGTAAGGTATCTTTTTGGCCCGGTGCGGCTTCTTTCGCATGAGCCGCAGGAGGTAAGCACCGTCTTTAAATACATCAAAGATAATTTTTACTCCGAGCCCCAATTCAGGGTTTATCCTAAACCGGAAAATAAATTCAAGGGCCTGGATGAGAATATCAAACTTACAAACACCCGTGAGATTTTCCGCTGTCTTCCTCCCCTGATAAAAGGATACCTGAGAGTAGGCGTGAAAATCTGCGGCCCGCCCGCAGTTAATCCCGATTTAAATTCCGTGGTTATTTTTATCCTGTTAGATACCGAGAGGATGTCGGATACCTATAAACAGCATTACATATAAGAAATGGCGCTCTTAAAGGGGATTGTCCTACTCCCGGGAATATTTATTTATATTCTGACAGGGCTCTTCGTAAAGATAATCTTTTTTATTCCTTCCTGGCGCCTGCGCATTATATCCTACTGGACAAAGATCTTTTGCAATTACTTAAGATTCATTCTTAAGATCAAAGTTTTTGTTGAAGGGGGGAAGCCGCGTTTAAATAGAGAGGGCGTTTTTATTATTTCCAATCACCTCGGCTATTTAGACGGGATAATCCTGGGCAGTTTATTCCCGGTTATCTATGTGTCTAAAGCAGAGGTAAAGAAATGGCCTTTGTTTGGGTGGGTGAGCGAAGCAGGCAGCACGATCCTTATTGACCGTAAGAGAAAAAGCAGATCCCCGGATTACATTCAGGAGGCAGCTTTAGCACTTAAGAGAAAACTGAATTTACTTATATTTCCGGAAGGCACCTCTACCTGCGGCGAAAAACTTCTTCCTTTTCAGTCAATTCATTTTCAGTCTTGCCTAGATGCACAAAGCCAGATTTTGCCCGTCATAATCACTTACACAAAAATAAATGGGTTGAAAGCAACAGTTGAAAACAGGGATAAAGTCTGCTGGTACGGACAGGTGAGTTTTCTAAGGCATGTCTGTGGTGTCCTGGGATTGCATTCCCTTGAAGCAAAGGTGGCTATCCAGCCCAGAATAGAGCCGCAGGATTTTATAAAATATGGTTCTTCCCGTAAAGAACTGGGCCATGAGCTCTACGGAAGAATGGCGATTAATTACCCGTTATTTAGAGTTGCGCCCACCCCATCTGGTATGGTAAAATTATCACCATGAGCAGGAAAATTTACCTTAGCTTATTCTTATGGCTTTTTATTCTTGTCGGTGCCGCTAGAGCAGATATTTTGTACTTAAAGAACGGCCGCAACATTGAGGGCATCATCAAGAGCGAAGATAATGAAAGCGTTGAGTTGGAGGTGGAATCCGGTTCGGTAACATTCCGGAAGGAGGAAATAGAAAATATTACAAGATCCACTCCAGAACAGCATGAACTCCTGCGCAAACTCTGGGAAAAGCAAAGGTCCGAAACAGGAAAAAGAATTTTAATGCAGAAACTTGAAGAGGAACGCCAGCCCAAAAAGGTGGAATTTTTCCGGGACAGGGAGACAATAGCTTTAAACGCTGTCTTAAATAAAAGGGTGGAGGCCAGGCTCATATTAGATACCGGCGCAACGCTGGTAATTTTAAGGAAAAAAATGGCGCAGGAACTGGGGATTGATCCGGAGAGTGCGGTGCCGGATGTGTTACTGACCCTGGCTGACGGCCGGCAAATTAGCGCCAAACGCATAATTTTGGCAAGCTTAAAAGTAGAAAACACAGAAGCAGAAAATGTAGAAGCAGCCCTTATGCTGGAGGAGGTAGGAGAGGGCGGCTTTGGCGATGGCTTATTAGGGATGTCATATTTAAAAAATTTTAATTTTAAAGTTAATTATGTTGACAAGGAATTAATTCTTGAGAAAATTTCAGAATGAAGTCTTACACCAAATACCTCTGGTTCAATACGAAAAGCCGCCAGGAGTTTATTAATATTACGCCTCAGGTAGAGGAGGCGCTAAGAGCAAGCGGGATTAAAGAGGGCCTGTGCCTGGTAGATGCCATGCATATTACTGCTAGCGTCTTTATCAATGATGATGAAGAGGGCCTGCACCAAGATTTTAGCGCCTGGCTTGAGAAAATAGCCCCTTTTGGCAAAGATAAGTATAAGCATAATCTGACTGGTGAAGATAATGGCGATAGCCACCTGAAGCGCACAGTTATGGGTAGGGAAGTCGTTGTTGCTGTAACTGGCGGTAAGCTGGATTTCGGGCCCTGGGAGCAGATTTTTTACGGAGAATTTGACGGCCAGCGCCGCAAGCGCGCGCTGATTAAGATTATCGGGGAATAACGGGTGGCTTGGGTGTTTTCGAGCCGCGTGGTGCGGCGAGAAAATACCCAAGACAGGACCCGTTATTCACAAGTGTTTTATTTTAAGGAGCGGTAATGCAAATTAAAGGTATTGAGATTAATATTATTCAAGGCGATATTACTGAGCTCAAGGTTGATGCGATTGTGAATGCCGCAAATAATAAGCTGGTAATGGGCGGCGGTGTGGCCGGCGCAATAAAAAGAAAAGGCGGCAAGATTATAGAAGATGAAGCGGTTAAAAAAGGCCCGATTGAAATCGGTGAAGCAGTAGCAACGTCAGCAGGGAATTTGCCGGCAAAATATGTGATTCATGCGGCAACTATGGGCATGCCTGCCTGCCGGCAGGCAGGGATTTTTGCCACTGATGAAATCAAGATCAGAAATTCCTGCAGAAGTGCATTGGATGTGGCAGAAGAGCTAAAAATAGAATCCATTGCCTTTCCTGCTTTAGGCTGCGGAGTGGGTGGTTTTCCGCTGCTTGCCTCTGCCAAAATCATGGCGCAGGAAGTATTCAGGCACCTAAAAGAAACACAAAAGACCAGTCTGAAAGAGATAACCTTCTGCCTTTTTGACAAAGAGGCCTTTGATATCTTTAATAAGGGAGTAATCAGTTACCTTGAATATATCATCTATAAATTACAGCACGGCCCATTTACCACAGTTGACGCTATAATTGAAATTCCTGCCTCGCCGGCAGGCGGGGAGGGCGGGATCGTGGTTATCGAAAGAAGCAATCCGCCTTTTGGCTTGGCTCTTCCCGGCGGATTTGTGGATTACGGGGAGAGTTTGGAAGATGCGGTAAGAAGAGAAGCAAAGGAAGAGACAGGCCTGGAGTTAACTGAAATAAAGCAGTTTCATACCTATTCTGCTCCTGACCGCGACCCGCGCTTCCACACGATAGGCACTGTTTTTATTGCTAAAGCAGAAGGAAAGCCAAAGGCCGGCGATGATGCAGCAGGGCTCAAGATTATCAAGCTGGATGAGGTAAAGAATCTAGATTTCGCCTTTGATCATAAAAAGATCCTCGAAGACTACCTTAAGCATATTCAACACCCACTACACTGACCCCGTTGAAGCAAATAGCCACCCCAGTTTTAGTCAAGAATTAGAAAAATAATCATTGCAATTTATTAACAAATATGTTAATATTTTGCCATGAGATGGGAAGAGTTTCTTGAAAGGGTAAAAGGCCTTCCGCTTATAGAGCTGAATTCTTTTATTCAGGAGGAGCCGCTTCTTAGGGTGCAGGCCAGCAGATGGTTGGCTCACGGAAAAATAATCAAGGTCAAAAGCGGCGTATATCTTTTAGCAGAAAGATACCGCAAGATCGAGCTTTATGAGCCCTACTTGGCTTCAGTTTTAAAGAGGCCTTCCTATATCAGCCTGGAAAAAGCTCTGGAATACCATAATCTTATTCCGGAAGCGGTTACGGTATTCACTTCGGTGACCACCAAGAGGCAGGCAAGCTTTGTTTCGGAGGCGGGGAGATTTGAATATAGGCACCTGAAGCCAACTTTATTTTTCGGTTATAAGCCTGTCACTGTCAGAGGCCAGACAGGTTTTGTGGCAGAGCCGGAAAAGGCGTTGCTTGATTTTTTATATCTAAAAGCCCCGCGCTTTTCCAGAGAATTCATTGAGGAACTGCGCCTCCAGAATACCGCATCTTTAGATCTTAAGAAGCTCTTTGAGTACGCGCAAAGGTTCCGGAAAAAAGATATACTGAATTACGTAAACTTAATCGCAGCAGAAATTAAAATAGAAAAGAGGCGCCGGTGAAGGATTTTGTCTTGGACTTAGCACTTTTAAAAAACACCTTTAATGAAAAACTCAATACAATGAGGGAGTACCTGCAGGCATACATCTTAAGAACGCTGTACGAAAACAGGTTTTTCTTCGGTTATGCCTTTGTAGGGGGCACCGCATTGAGGTTTTTATACGGCCTACCTCGGTTTTCTCAGGATTTAGATTTTTCTCTTGCAAGAAGGCATAAGCTTCAGTTCGCAGCTCTTGTAAAAAAAATAGAGCGGGAGCTGGTGTTGGCAGGGTATGACTTAGCTGTGGCGCACAAAGAGAAGGCGCCTGTTTATTCCGCGATGTTTAAATTTAGAGGATTAATGTATGAGGCAGGATTATCCGCGCATCGGGATGAGAACTTCTCAATAAAAATTGAGATTGACAATAATCCGCCGAAGGGAGCAAAGCTTGAGAACATGTTAGTTAACAAATATTTTATCCTTTCCTTTTTATGTTACGATATCTCTTCCCTCTTTGCGGGAAAATTACACGCTATATTGAGCCGCAAGTACACCAAAGGCAGGGATTTTTTTGATTTAGGATGGTATTTGACTAAGTGGAAAGATATTTCGCCAAATATCCCCTTGCTTACAAATGCGCTAAAACAGACCGGGTGGCGCAAAGAATATCCGCGCACAGATAATTGGAAGGATTTTTTAGCCGAGGTAGTAACGCGGGTTGACTGGGCCCTGGTGAAAAGGGATGTTGAAAGTTTTCTGGAAAACCCTAAAGATGCGGGTATTTTTACCAAAGAAAATATCTTAAAGTTGCTCCATTTCTAAATTCTCAGCTAGACTTGAAGAAAATTTCACTATTTATTATTTCCGGTTTGTTTTTCCTTTCCCTGTCCGCCTGCGAAAGAAGAACTTACACAAAAGTCTGTTTTAAAAGTACCTGTATCAGCGCAGAGCTCGCCCAGACAGGTGCCCAGAGAAAAAAGGGGTTGATGTTCAGGAAATCCCTTGCTCCGGATAAGGGGATGTTCTTTATATTTGATGAAGAGAGGCCCCACGGCATCTGGATGAAGAATATGCGCTTTGCGCTGGATATTATCTTTCTGAACGGCCAGAAGCAGGTGGTGGCAGTAAAGGAGAACGCCCTGCCCTGTAAAGAAGATTGCCCGACCTTCAGGCCGCCGGTTGTCTCCAAATACGCCTTGGAGGTAGTTGCTGGATTTGTCAGTAGACATCAGGTTAAAGTGGGAGACCAGGCAAATTTTTTAAAAAAGCTGTTACTGATAATGTAAAATATCTTTCGCACTTTGATATTGCCATGTAAATAAAAAAGGCA
>Ga0315285_10006788_pt1 | contig 11803 bp, 8 predicted proteins | sample YL17G09_36_MG_FD_203698 | JGI IMG/M metagenome (GOLD analysis project Ga0315285, IMG submission 203698) | Sediment microbial communities from Yellowstone Lake, YNP, Wyoming, USA - YL17G09_36 | ecosystem: Environmental > Aquatic > Freshwater > Lake > Sediment | place: USA: Wyoming | collected... | reverse complement strand
AAGATGGCAATACTAATGTGTCTTTTACGGAAGCGAGTATTTCTGAAGAGCCCAGTGCGGTAGTTCCGCACGCTGGGATCTGTGCGGGGGCAGTCAGGTAACTGGCTGTCCTACCGTGACAACCTATGGGGTCTGAGGAGTTTCTTAACCAGAGGATTGAGGCTTTAGGCATTATTATAGATAGACGTTCTAAAGGAAGACTTCGTAAAATGGAAAGCTAAACCATAGAAAAAATAGGATGTATCTATTTAAAATCAAATCTCATTTCAAAAGGTTAAATAAAAGATTAAGAAACAGCAATCCAATAAATATAGAACCCCCATTTAGGGACAATATCAATACTTATTAAACATTTAATTTACTGCATCCCAGTGAGCACGATTTATGGTTTAGTAATTTACAGTAAGGCGTTGTGTTTTAGATATTTTTTTATTAGTATCTTTGTAAACTCGAAACCTTTTTGGTATTTCATGATGGTTATATTAAATAATGCTAAGTTTTTTAGAGGTGATGTTATTTTGTCAAATCAAGATATTGGAAAGAAAGCAGCGGAGGAGAATGATTTAGAGCCATTTCTGAAAGAATATGAGCGAATCACCAACTTTCCCCTAAAGATTATAGAACGAACTGAGCGTCCAGATTTTATCGTTCAGCGTAGCGATGGAACTCAATTAGGAATTGAGCTTACAAAAGTCATGCGTGATCCGGAATCTACTTACTGGGCTCGAGTTCTTAATGGAGAGGAACAGGCTGATCCAATAGATACTGCTATACATTTACAGGAACTGATATACCGTAAGGATATTAAACGTTCTGGGTCTAACTGGAAATTATCGAAACGTACAGTCTTATTGCTTCAACTAATGGATTCTTCGATTGATCAGGTAGCATTGTTCCTTGATGTTCAAATAATAAGGGAAATTAATAAAACGAGATTTTTTGAAATCTGGATTGGGGATTACTCCATTTTGGAAGCTTATGGAACAATTCAGCTATATGGTATCAAACCTAAGAAATGGCAAGGGCTTCATGATCATTTAAATTCAGGAAAAAAGCCGTACGGATAAAGTAATAAATAGCAAAAAACAGTTTAAATTTTTATTATTTAAAAAAATAATTTTTCAAAAGAAGAATGGATAAAATCTTGATAATTTGACCTTATATTCTATGATTGTCTACAAAACTTTCTGTGGTAAAAATGTTCTCACTAAGTTTGATCTTGTAACAAAGGAATGATGTTAATTTGAGGATCTAAAAAAACTTGATTGGATACAAGAGAATATTAATAATTGTAAGGCATTTTAAGTTAAGAGGACGAATAAGGAAGTTGGATTAAGTAAAAACAATTAAAAAAAGGAGTTAATATATGATAGATGCTCAAAAACCTAACCATTTAAGCCTTAACGCTCTTATCAACAAATTAAAAGAGGGTCGTTATGTTATTCCAGATTTTCAAAGAGATTTTGAATGGAAACCATGGGATATTCGTGATTTAATGCGCTCGATTTTTTTAGATTATTACATCGGCAGCCTTTTACTTTGGAAAGGTAAAAAAGAGAATTTTGATGCTTTATCATGTGAAGTTATATATGGTTTTGATAACACAGCCAGACAAAATCCATGGAATTACGAAAAGGGTAATCCGGAGTATATTGTCCTTGATGGCCAGCAACGTTTAACGGCTTTGTACTACACTTTTATTGCACCGGATGTATCTTTGCCTAATAGGGCTAGCAGAGCGGTTTATTTTGTTCATGTAGATAAATTCATGAATGAACAGTATGATGAGGCTTTTCAATATGACTGGCTTTCTAGGCGCTTTAAAAAGATTTTAAATAACCCCGATATACAATATCAAGAGCACTGTTTCCCTCTTTCTGTTGTAGGAAGAGGTGGATGGGATTTGGGCAATTGGGTGCAGGACTACGAAAAATATTGGGAAAAAGCTGTAACAGAAGCTAAACAATCTGGTGATACAGAAGAAGCAAAAATTGCACATCAACATGCTTTGAATGCTAAAGCTTTTGGTAAGCATTTAAAGGGTATTACCGAAGAATACCAGATTGCCTATATTGAATTGGATAAAGATTTAGCAGTTGATAAGGTTTGTGATATTTTTACACAGATTAATAGCCGGGGGATAAGACTTGATGTATTTGATTTAATAAATGCTTTACTTAAACCAAAGGGGCTCCAACTTAAACGTATGTGGAGGGAAGCTTCATCTAAATTGGAGTTTATCGATACAGATAAAATGAATGTGTACATACTTCAGGTGATGTCTATCCTATGTCAGGCATATTGCTCTCCAAAATATCTATATTATTTACTTCCTGGCCAGGAGAAACCGATTAGAAATTCTGATGGCACTCGCAGTAAAGAAATACTAATTAGAAATATAGATGATTTTAAAAACAAATGGGATGAAGCGGTTCTTGCACTTGAAAATTCCATTAAACTATTACAACATCCCATGGAATTTGGAGTTACTTCATCACAATATATGCCCTATGTATCAATACTACCAGTTTTTTCGGCTATTCAGTCTCTTATAAAAAATACTCCTGCCATCCAAAGATTAAAAGCACAAAGAAAATTCCGACATTGGTATTGGGCATCTGTTTTTACAAATCGCTATTCCGGTTCCGTGGAATCTACCAGTGCCCGTGACTACCTTGATGTAAAAACATGGTTGGAAAATGACGATGAAGAACCTTCCATTTTACAGGAATTTAAAGGACATTTTCGCAATCTTGAACTTCGTAAAGAAACTAGACGTGGCACTTCTGTTTATAACGGAGTATTTAATCTCCTTGTAATACGTGGCGCTCGGGATTGGATAACAGGTAAAATTCCACAAACAGATAGCATTGATGACCACCATATTGTACCAGCTTCTTGGGACAAACAAAATGTTGAAGGTAATCTGATTCATACCATTCTTAACAGAACCCCGTTAAGTGCCGAAACAAATAGAAAAATTATAAACGACAGACTGCCGAATCAATACTTACCTGAATTAATAAAGATAAATGGTAAACAAGAAGTTGAAAATATACTTTCGTCTCATTTTATTTCCCCAAAAGCTCTGGAAATACTTTTACGTGAACAATTTGGACCGGAAGATTTTGAAGAGTTTATTGCTGAACGGCAAAAGACTATCCAGAATGCCATTGAGGATTTATTGATTAAAGAGAGACTAGATCTTTCACCCAAATTATGCGACCTTGACAAAAGTACTGAGGAAATTGAACTTACTCTTCGACAGGTAATTGTGAGTACGCTTAATAACGATACTTCAAAAATTCAACAACATATTAAACAAAAAGTAAATGAGCGTATTCAACGAGCATCTCAAAAAAATCCTGCATTTGATTCTGATAAATATCAAACTTTTTCTGGTATGTTAGAATTTTTTGATTTACGTGAGATACAGGAAACGATTATATCGAAATTACTTTGGCCCGAGTTTCAAAAAATATTTCAGAATAAAGAAGTTCTCATACAAAAATTTGATCAGTTAGCTGAAATGAGAAACGGGATTAGACACAGCCGTTCAATAGATGAGATTGTAAGCAAAGAAGGAGAAGCTGCCATCCTCTGGTTTAGAAAGATATTGGATAAAAATTAGTATGATAGGGGACAGGTGTACTAGCTCAACAATTCAATCACTTTAGTAAATATTTTATCAAAAAGGAAGGATATACTGATGAAACAACTAAAATCATCCATAGAGGATTTTAGAGAAATTTTCGAGAAAGGTATTAAAGCTGGCTGTGTTACTGAACCAATCTGTTCATTTGATGAATCAACAACCGCTCAAAGTGTTAAGAAAATTTTGGATGAAAATCATTATGATTTAGTAGGTGTCAGAACGAATGGCATAATCAATGGTTATGCTTGTAGGAGTGACTTGGCTGAGGGGCAGATTAGTAAATATTTTAATAAATTCGACTCGCGTGATATTTTACCTGATACCATATCTATCCCCGAAGTATTGGAAGTGTTAAATAATTCCAATCATGTTTTTATTTCATCATTTGGTATGGTTTCAGGAATTATAACTCGAGGAGACTTGCAAAAGATGCCCATACGAATGTGGCTTTTTTCTCTTATTTCTCTTATAGAAATGCAAATGCTTCGTATTATCCGTGAGCGATTTCCTGATAAATCTTGGGTTAAATTAATTTCTCCTGGAAGAAAAGAAAAAGCAGAAAAGTATTTTATAGATCTTAAAAATAAAAATGAAGAAATTGATCCGGTAGATTGTTTGCAATTTTGTGATAAGTATACAATTATTTCAAAAACAGAGGATATTTTAGAAAAGCTACAATATGGTAAAAAGAAAAAGGAATTTTGCACGTTATTGAAAGAGCTTGAAGAGTTAAGAAATAATTTGGCACATGCACAAGATATAATTACTGCTAACTGGCCAAGTATTATCAATATATCAAAAATAGCTGAAGAATTTCTTAAGATATGTGAAATTATTAATGGTGGAAAAAATCATATAATCTAAGGAAAAGTGAAAAAGATTAGGACTTCACATTTAATATAATTTTTTTCTAAGATTGAACTAATGTAATAGGGGATGTTCTTTTTATAAAAAGAAGGGTTTTTAAAATAAGTATAGTATATAATAAATAAAGATAGTCTAAATTAATATTCATGTTTAAAATTGAAAAAATAATAAAAAGGATTTTATATAAAACTTTATTTAATTAAATATTGTAACCTGTATGAAGGTAACAGGAGAGACTTTTTCTTTTATTTTTAAAATAAGAGGAGTCGAAGAGGTAAGATACTAAATGTATCTAAACTTTCAGGCCGAAGGACTGTTACCGGACAGAACTCTGGAGAGCTTTATAAAAAAAGCACTGACGGAGTAATTCCTAATCTTTAGGAAAACCTATACAGAATTTACTAAAAGAACTATTTCCTAATCATATAGGAAGAATCTTTCAGGTAAAAAGACAGAGTGAGAAAGCAATTTAAGCGTTCGCTGTTTGTGGGGTAGGTACAAGAATCATTAATTGATTAAAAAAGGAGGTTTTTTTGTGTGGCCAGATCATGAAACAACAATAGATTTACTTGGAATAAAACATTTGAAAGATGCTGTTCTTGATATTGTTAAAAATGATATACTTCTCCCAGCAACTATTGGAATCTTCGGTGATTGGGGTAGTGGTAAATCAAGCCTTATTAAAATGATCACGAAAGAGTTGGAATCGGAAAAAAATATCCTTATTTTAGATTTTAACGGCTGGCTGTTTGAAAGCTATGACGATGCGAAATCGGCACTCATGGAAACCATTGTTGGCGAATTGGTTCAAAAAACTCCATTGGAAAAGAAAATAGAAGTGAGATCTCTCGCGCTTCGATTACTGAGAAAAATCAACTGGTTCCGACTCGGCAGTAAAGTGATTCAATATGGCGTTACTGCTGCCACTACAGGAGGTGTGGGAACTATTATTCCTGCTTTGACTGACCTACCGAGCCTTGCCAAACAAGCCGCTAAATTACTCGAAGATGTAGATACAGAAAAGGCAGAAGAAGAGCTTTTACAGCAAGAGACAAAGCAATCTATTAGCCGGAATATCCGTTCTTTTAGAAATGAATTTAGAGAATTAATTGTGAAATCCGGTTTCTCGGCTGTAATTGTTACCATTGATGATCTTGATAGATGTCTGCCTAATACCATCATAGAAACACTTGAGGCAATTAGGCTCTTTCTCTATGTTCCCAAAACCGCGTTTATTCTCGGGGCAGACGAGCGGCTTGTAAAATATGCGGTACGAAGCAGATTCCCCGAATTACCCGGAGACGGGACAGATGTCGGACGAGACTATCTTGAAAAATTGATTCAATACCCAGTGCGAATTCCGTCGATGACTCGCACTGATACTGAAAATTATGTCACTCTATTACTTATACAGGAAAAATTAGAAGATGATAAATTTCAGAAATGTATAGAATGGACGCTCGACCCCAAAACAATTCAAGAAGGGAGGATTCTTTCGGCAGAAGAGACCTTAGAATTATTTGGCAATTTGTCTGATGAGCTTCGTGAAGATCTAGCTCTCGCACAACGTATTGGTCCAGTTCTTGGTGTAAGCTTGAATGGAAATCCCCGACAGTGCAAACGATTTCTCAACACTCTTATAATGAGAATCAAAATGGCTGAATCCAGAAAAATTGTATTAAATCGCCGGATTCTTGCGAAACTGATGTTACTCGAATATTTCAGATCACAGTTTTTTCGTGGTCTATCAGCCTGGCAGAGCATGCAGGAAGGGAAACCAGAACAACTCAAACAAATGGAGGAATTAGCAAAATCTGCTGAAACAGAAGCAAACAGCAAGAAAGATAAATTCCCAGAAATTGATATGTGGATTCAGGATCAATGGATTTTACAGTGGCTGAATAGTGAACCATCTCTTTCAAGCGAAGATTTGAGACCCTATTTTTATTTCTCAAGAGAGAAACTGACAGATATTTTAAGTATTACAAAGAGACTCAGCCCAGAAGCTCAAAAAATCATCAGAGATTTGGCCAGCCCCAGTGAAGCTGTTCGCAATAATGCATTTAAAAAGGCTAAAGAAATTAGTCCTGCAGATGCATCCGAAATACTTAATGAGTTAATTGAAAAAGCAAGAAATTTGGAAAATTATTCTAAGGAAGATTCTCCTCTTGAACTCGCTGTAAAATGGATTAAAGAACGCCAAGAATTATCAGCAGAGCTGATGTCTTTTATTAACACTTTACCTGATAATGAACTGCCAGTTTGGATTGTAACTAAACTGGAGTCAGCATTGAAAAACACTGCTCAACATCATACTCTCATTCAGTTCCTTGAAAGAATTTCTAATTCACAGACAGCAAGTAAGCCTTTAAGTATGGTCGCGAAGAATCGTCTTACTAAAATAAAGGAAGGAGGGAATTAAACAATGGGGACCTCAAGCTCTTATGGTGGTCATAAAGATACTTCTCATCTTCTTCCCTCATGGGCAAGGCAAAGTAGTGATATTGATAGTAACTCTACGGATACCGGCATTCCGCCGGATGATGGACAGATGGTTCAAGATATACCGGAAAACAGTATTTCTGATAATCAAGATACACAAGTTCAAAATAATAAATCTCAATATCAAAGAAAATGGAGATATGCTAAAAATGTAATGAGTTACTATGCATCCAGAGGAAGTGAACAGAGAAGTCCCATTGAAGCTGGTAGAGCCTATATTAGGGCAAAGGGTGGGGCACAAAAAGCAGCCCAATCTGTCATATCTGGTAAATCAACCGCTCGTAACTTGGCGAATTTTTTTGCAACAACAGCTCGGAGTAATATATCCCAGGGGTTAAATTTAATCGGCCTTGGTCATCTTATCGGGAAGGATGTTGATACGGTTTTTTCAGGACTTATTGATGCTCTATCGGATAATGGCGAGGATTTTGACGAAAATATTGCTCGGCAGGCGATTGAAGATGCCCTGACATCGTTTTATGAACAGTGCTCGGAAAATCAAAACTTTGAAAGTCTTGAACATTTAACACCAGAACAATTAAAGAGGGCGATTGAAAATTTTGTTTCAGGATATATTTATAAACGTTGGTTGCAGGAACTTGGTAATTGTATTGAGAGAAAAGCTGTTTCTGAAACAGAAGCGGTAAAGCTAGAAGTAGAAGTAAAAATCTATGTTAGAGATTTGGTAAATCTAGGACTGGATTCAAGAAATATTCTTTCTATTGATTGGAATGGAGACGAGGGGCGACAGATAATTGATTCCCTCTACGAAGATGCCTATAGCCTTATTGAGGAGGGTTAAATATGAACTGGAATGTAATTGTAAGAGCAGGTGAAAATGATAATCATCGTCTGCCAAATATAGGAGAAGAGGCAAGATTTTATGTTGATTTTTATCGTTCGGACAGTCGATGGAAAATGAGAGATGGTGGGTTATTAAATAAATTCAATAATAATGGCAGGCTTACTCCAGCATCACATGACCTTCTGCTGCTCGCAATGGTTGTAACTTCTGCCGATCGGTGTATTGAAAGAAAATATGCTGATGATTCATGGCAAAGAGAAATCACGATACATCTTCCAGTCAGTGCTCCTAATATTTGGGAGAATACTCGAAATACTTTAGAAAATGCACTTGCATTTTTAAGCGGAGATAAATGGCATTTTCAGTTTAGAAAGAGCTTGATTGATGTACAGGCACAGCAAAATCTTTCAAAACTGAATGATATATGCCTTTTTTCCGGAGGCGCTGATTCATTGGTTGGGGCAATTGATCTTCTATCATATGGGAAAAATATAACTTTTGTTGGGCAATATGGAGGAGGAGTAACTCATTCATTCCAAGAAGATCTTGGGGCTAAACTAAAAAAAGAATATCCCGATCAGACTGATTTTTATTTTCATTATATAGAACCACCACAGATTGAAGGATGCTATTTTGAAACAAGCATACGCGCCCGTTCCTTCTTGTTTTTATCTCTCGCTGCTGCATACGGTGCTACATCTCAAAATGGAGTGAAATTATATGTGCCGGAAAACGGTCTTATTTCATTGAATGTTGCACTTACAGAAAGCCGAACAGGAAGCCTTAGCACCAAAACCACACATCCTTATTTTACAAGATTGTTTAAAGAACTATTGGATAATCTTGACATTCCTGTTGATATTGTTACTCCTTATAAATTTAAAACAAAAGGTGAAATGTTTATAGAGTGTAAAAACAAAGTACTTTTAGAGAAATTAGCTAAAGATTCCATGTCATGCTCCCATCCAGAACAATCCCGTTGGAAAAGGGTTAATCCGAAAACTCATTGTGGTGGGTGTCTCCCTTGTCTAATTAGAAGAGCAGCATTCAATATCGCTAATATACATGACTCGGATTATGTTGTAGATGTTTTATCTACTCCTCCAGAGGCAAATAAAAAAAGTGGTAGTGACTATCGAGCAATAATGATGGGTCTTATGCGTTTTAAAAACGATACTCCCTCAATGGACTTATTTAAAGTAAAAAGCACTGGCCCTGTACCCTCAAAAGATATTACTGCTTTTATGGAAGTCTATCGACGAGGTATGAATGAATTATCTCAGTTTTTAACAGGGACAACTCGACAATGACAGAAAAAATACCACAAATAATTGATATGCATTTACATCTTGATCTATTTGATAATCCTGACAGAATACTTGAAGAAGCTAAGCGCTTGGGTATGGGCTTAGTCGCCATGACTAATGCACCATTTCTCTTTGAGGCATGCAGGAAAATATGTAAGAAATATTCCTATGCGTGGGCATCTTTAGGCATGCATCCTGAGTTAGTACCTCAATATAAAAATCAGTTGGGGCAATTTTACGATTTGCTCGATTTAACCTCTTTTGTTGGAGAAATCGGTCTTGATTTTACAACAAGAGATGAAACTCATCAAAAAGCACAAAAGATGATTTTTGAAAAGATTCTTTCATTATGTTCAAACAAAGAAAATAAAATATTATCAGTTCATTCTCGAAAAGCCGATAAGGATGCAATTGAAATAATTGGTAAAAATTACCCTAATAAAATAATTATGCACTGGTATTCCGGTTCTATTTCAAATCTTGAAAAAGCTATAGATAATGGGTTTTATTTTACAGTTAACAGTGTAATGATAATGTCAAAAAATGGACAAGAAATAATACGACAAATACCAAAAGAGAAGCTTTTGTTAGAAACTGATGGACCATTTATAAAAAATAATTGTACGCACTTTACTATTGAAATTCTTGAATTTATAATTGATAAAATAGCTATAATAAAGGGAATATGTGTTGAAGATATTAAATTACAAATACAAAAAAATCAACAACAAATATTTCATTACATTTCTAAATAGCTACCTTTACTGGAAAAGACGATGGGTATTTCACAATTTCACAAAATTATATAAATAGGGACAACTTGAGCCCAAGCAGATACTTATTTTCATTTAGATAGACGAAATCGCGAGATGTAATAATGAATAAAAGTGAAAGAATAGTTTATACTATTTGTAAGAGCTCATTCCTATCTTTCTGGAGTTTCGTTAATCCAATTCGAGAGGATAATAAAAAGGAATTAACTGATATACTTGTAATTAATGATCCTTATATCATTATCATCTCAGTTAAAGATATTAATATTGAGCATAGTGGTGATATTAATGTAGATAAACAACGTTGGTACAAACGCGCGATTAAAAAGTCTTACCAGCAGCTTTATGGTGCAGAAAGAATCTTAAAAAATAATCTAACCAAAATACTTACATCTGATCAAAAATATTTAATAAATATTCCAGAAGAAAAAAAGCTAAAAATCTATAGAATAGGAATTTCTATTGGTCGGCGAGAACAATTCGCACTCCCTTTTGGTAATTTTGAGTCAGGTTTTGTACATTTTTTTGATCAATATAGTTTCCCTATATTACTGAATGAATTAGATACAATAACTGATTTCATTGAGTACATAAAGGCAAAAGAAAGATTCTTTGTTTCTGGAAAAAACGCTCTATTTCAGAGCGAAGAAGATTTACTTGCTTTATACCTTCATGGTGGACGGAATTTTCCATCAAAATTTGACAGAATTATGATTGAACCTCTTATCTGGACAGAATTATATCAAAAAAGTGAATTCCACAGGAGAAAAGACCAAGAGAAAAAAAGTTATGTATGGGATAAAATAATAGAAGAATTTTTTATAGAATATTCAAAAGAACAACTTCTATTTAACAGTAATTTTTCGCAAACAGAGCAATCCCTTCGTGCTATGTCAAAGGAATCTCGTTTTAGCAGGAGGGTTCTTGCTGAATCTTTTTTAGAAGCAATAGGGTTTTATGGAACATCTTGGATTAAAGCAAGAATGGTTCAATCAATGAGAGGTACTATATATATTTTTCTAATTGATGAACATCGAGAGGTAGACAGAATGCAACGCATACAAGAGTTACAATTAAGATGTATGGTAGCAAGAAACATTATTGATTCACCTGAAGTTGTTGGAATTGCTACTAATAGATACATTAAAGGAGGAGGACACTCCTACGATCTATGCTATACCTATTTACCTGAGCTAACAGATGAAAAACGTACTAAGCTATTAGAAATGCAAAATGATCTTGGTTACTTTGTAAATTCGAAGAAGTCAAACAAGCATTTCGATGAATACCCTAAATAGCACCTCGCGACTTTGTCTAATGCTGGATATAATGTTAATGGGACCGTTGTATGTGCGGCCAGGCTTAGGTCGTGATATTTAGCAGGTGAAAATCCTGCCTGGTAAGATTATAGCCGAATCACCAGTAGCGAGTCTTGGAGTCTTTTGGAGTAATCCATAAGATTTAAGCGTAGACAGTTAGGTAATAGGCCTGTAAAAATGAAATCTCAATAAGATTTCTGTGATTGAGCCCCGAAAGGTCCGACAATGGGAAGGTCGACGATTTCAGAGAAGTCGGAAGACCACCTCTTGCTCTCCGTTAAGGCGAGGAGAGCAAGGCTTCCTCGGGGTCAAAGAGCCAGGCATGTTACACCATGATATCACGGTAAGCCTTCCAGACCCTGCTGATTCTTCCTAAAATAGGGGAGTATGATAAACAACCGATACCAAGGGAGGATATCAAATGATGAGCTGGGAGTCGGATAGCCCTATAGGGTGTGCGCAGCAGCGTGCTTATCAGGTAGGTTAAAGTCCTACCGAACCCCGCAACTTGAGGGGTTTGTATCCAAGACCTGGGGGTAATGCCTCAGGGGTCGGTTAACATAACCGAAGGGCAG